>Ga0316226_1000228_pt1 | contig 83794 bp, 70 predicted proteins | sample TBH18017metaG_FD_206009 | JGI IMG/M metagenome (GOLD analysis project Ga0316226, IMG submission 206009) | Freshwater microbial communities from Trout Bog Lake, Wisconsin, USA - TBH18017 | ecosystem: Environmental > Aquatic > Freshwater > Lake > Hypolimnion/Profundal zone | place: USA: Wisconsin...
TACCACGGTTGCAGGTTGGCAACCAAGCGTAATTGTGGAACAAAACCCACTGTTCTCCGCAATATTACACGGAGATCAGCTTCTATATTGGCCCACAAATAAGGCATAAAACATGGAATCCCGTGGGGTAGTCCGCTACAATGTGAATTGTATGGCCCAGAACCGGTCTGGGCAGCAACGTCGAGTACGCACTGAAAGTGCATTTATTTGGAGGAGTTATCATGAAACATTCATTCGGTCAGTCCCTATGGCAGGTGGAAAATTTGGAAACCCGCCAGCTTTTGTCGGTCAGTGTGGGCGGCGGCGTCGAAGCCCTGCTGACACCGGAAGTGGCCGTGGTGGAACCTCTACGCGTTACATCGATTGTGGGTACCTTCAACGGCACTACTAAGCAGGGACGCAAGTCCGCTAAATCCCTGCAGGTGAATGTGACCAGCGAGAGTCGCAAAGGCGCCATCGCCGGGACCACGGTTACTTCCAACGGCACCGGTAATTTCACCGGAAGCATCAGTGGCAGCACCTTTACAATGACGTCGATCCAGGGCAGGGGCAATGACACGGTCGTGAATGGCACGATATCCAACGGCGGCAGGACGCTCAGTGGAACTTGGGTCAACGGATCCCAATCCGGCACGTTCACTGTTTCGCGTTGATTTGGAAAAGACTGTGGGTGCCGTGTGCGCCCCAATCAGGTGTGCATAGCCATCGCGTGTGCATACAACTACAAACGACGTCGCCCGCTGTGTTTACAGCGGGCGACGTTCTTTCAACGGAGAGGCGGGGATTCGAACCCCGGATAAGGATTTGACTCCCTATAACGGTTTAGCAAACCGTCGCCTTCAGCCACTCGGCCACCTCTCCAGGCAGGATGGGCGTATTCGCCCGCCATTGGCCTGATTAAAACTACCACGTCTGCCCAAAAACGCAAGCTGTGGAGTCGGAGGCGCGACGCAGTTGATTGCGGCCTGCGGTCAGGTCGCATTTTTCTGGCGCAGAGCGAAAAAAAAGAGAAAGCGGGAACATTTCCATCTGGGCGATACCTGTGCAAGGTGGTCGGTCTACAACAGTGTATCCAACTCCTTTACCAGGGCGTCGAAATGGGCTAGCGCCGTGTCCACCGAGCCTGGTTGTTCCATGTCCACGCCGGCGTCGCGCAACAGATCCAGCGGGTATTTCGAGCAGCCGCCTTTTAGAAAGTTCAGATAAGCATCCAGTTCCTGTTGCCCGCCGTTGAGTACACGCTGCGACAGGACGATCGCCGCGCTTAGACCGGTGGCGTACTTGTACACGTAAAACGCGCGGTAGAAGTGGGGGATGCGCAGGCATTCCAGAGTCAATTCCGCGTCGATGGCGAAATCAGGCCCGAAATACAGTTGCAGCAGCCTGCCGTATTGCTCCCGTAGTTTGTCCACCGTCAGCGGCTCCCCGCCTTCAACCAAGGCATGGATAATGCGCTCGAATTCGGCGAACATCGTCTGCCGGATGATCGTTCCGCGGATGGCGTCGATGGAGCGGTTGATCAGATAGGCCCGTTCTTTGTCGTTTTTGGCCTTGTTCATCAGGTGCCGCGACAAGAGTTGTTCATTGAACGTGCTGGCCACTTCGGCCACGAAGATGGTGTAGTTGTAATATTGATAGGGCTGGGTCTTGGCCGAGTAATAGCTGTGCATCGAATGGCCCGCCTCGTGGGCCAGGGTGAAGACGTGGTCCAGCACCTTCGGCTGGTAATTCATGAGGATATAGGGCTGGGCGTCGTAACTGCCGCTGGAGAAAGCCCCGGACTGTTTGCCGGCATTGGGGTAGCGGTCGCACCAGCGGCCCGTGGTCAGGCCGCGGCCCACTTCCGTGACGTATTCGCTTCCCAGCGGCGTCAGGGCCTCCACCACTAGCTTCACCGCGGCATCCCATGAACGTTTCTGTTCCAGATCGCTGAGGATAGGCACATAGGTGTCGTAATGGTGTATGTCGGGGATTTTCATGGCGCGTTGCCGCAAGGCGTAGTAGCGGTACAGGGCCGGAAGGTTGCGGTGGATCGAGGCGATGAGATTGTCGTAGACGCTCAGGGGCATCTTATCCTGGAAGAGCGCCGCCTCCAGAGCGCTGGCATATCCACGGGCTTTGGCGTAATAGACATCGCGCTGCACCGAACCATCCAGCGTGGCGGCGATGGTGTTTTTGTGGGCCTCGTACTGGGCGTAGTATTTATGGAATGCCTCCCGGCGAATCTGGCGTTTGGGCGAATGGAGGAATGCCGAGAACGATGAATGCCCCAGCTCGATTTTTTCGCCCTGCTCGTCGCGGACCATGCCCCACTTGAGGTCGGCATCGTTGAGCTGGCGGAAGATCTGGTTGGAGGCCTCGCTCATCTGCCCCTGCATGGCCAGCAGATTTTCCTCTTTATCCGACAACGTGTGCTTGCGATAGCGCAAGATGCGTTCCAGGGCCAGCCACCAGGGAGCCAGTTCCGGGGCCTTCATGAAGGCTTCTATGGTCGTCGCGTCGATGGCCAGTATTTCCGGCCTGATGAAACTGGAGGCCTGGGCGGCCTGGGTGGCGGCGTTGCGGAAGCGGCCCATCATGCGTTGGCTGTCGCTGTTGCCCTGGTCCTCGGTCGTGCGCAGGGACGCATAAGTGCCAAGCCGTTCGCCGGCCCGGTCCAGATCGGTATCGAACTTCAGACAATCTGCCAGTGTCTGGGCGCTTAAATTCAGCTTCCCCTTGAACTGTTCATATCCTGTGACTTGTCCGGACCAGGTGTTGAACGCCGTATCCCAAGCGGAGTCATTGGCAAAAAGGCTTGCCAGATCCCAGGTATCCGCCGCCTTAACCTGGGATCGCTTGAGCAGCGACTTGACCTTGGCGGCGGGGGGGCCGGACACCGCCTCTCGCGTTGTTTTGCCTGCTGCCGCCATCTTCTTGCCGCCGGTTTTGTCGGTGTGTTTCTTTGCCATGCCAATATGGTGCGCTGTGAAGGCCAATATGGCAAATCCCCGTAGATGCGGCATCTTGCCGCCAAGGGCGAGCGGCGAGTTCTGGGGATTTGGCCTTGACGGATTGCCAAGCTTCTCGCCTCTGGCCCTTCTTCCCTGTATCCTTGCTGGGGCACAACAACACAGGAGTTCACGATGGGCATTCTATTGGACCGGCTGGCAAAGAAGAAACTTCTCGTTTCCGATGGCGCCTGGGGCACGATGCTTCAGGCGCGCGGCCTCAAAGGCGGTGACATTCCCGAGGAATGGAACGCCAGTCATTCCGATGACGTTCGCGCTGTCGCCGCCGCCTATGCCCAGGTCGGCTGCGATATTGTTCTGTCCAATACCTTCGGCGGCTCCTCCGCCAAGCTCAGCAAGTGCGGCCTTGGCGACCGCGTTGCCGAACTCAACCAGAAAGGGGCCAGCCTTTCCCTGCAAGGCGCCCCTGATGCCGTCGTAGCCGCCTCCATTGGTCCCACCGGCGAGTTCCTTGAGCCCCTCGGCGATCTTACTGAAGTGCAAATGGAGGCCATCTTCGCCGACCAGATGGGGGTGATTTGCCAGGCCGGCGTCAAGGCTTTCTGCATCGAGACCATGTCTTCCCTGGAGGAGTGCGCCTGCGCCATCCGCGCCGCCCGCAAGTTGCGCAGGGACATAGACATAATCTGCACCATGACTTTTGCCGCCGGGGCCGGGGGCTACAACACCATGATGGGCGTAAGTTGTCGCCAGGCCGCCGAGGGACTCACCAGGGCCGGGGCCGATATCGTGGGTGCCAACTGTGGCAATGGCCCGGAGCAGATGATCGCCATCGTTGCCGAGATGCGCCGCTACACCGCCAAACCAATTCTGGTCCATGCCAACGCGGGACTGCCCCAACTGGTCGCTGGCCAGACCGTGTTCAAGCAAACCCCGGCGGACATGGCCGCCAAGGTCAAGGATCTCGTCGCCGCCGGTGCCAATATCATTGGCGGCTGTTGCGGTACCACCCCGGCCCACATTGCTGCCATCAAGGCGGAAGTGGACAAGCTGCGGTAGGGCATCGGATTACGCCTTCTTTTACATCGTTGCGTAGGTGTGGAGAGGGGAGGGCGGGTCAACCGCACGCTTTGGCGCAGTGGGTGATGTCCACGCAAAACGGGTTGGCTTGCGACGAAAATCCAACCCTTTCCGGCTTCACGCCGCGCCTCCGGCTGACGGGGCGTGGGGGGCGGCTTTCTGGCCCAATTTACCGACCAATTCGTCTTTTGGCAGATCGATGTATATTATTGTCCTGGAAAGATTCCGCGTCCCGTGCCGCGGGTGCAGGTGATCGTATCATATAGGTGCCGCATGATTTTCTCTACTTCCACAGAATACGCCATGCGCGGCCTCAGCGAGCTGAGCACGCGGGCCGCTACAGCTCCGGTACTGCTTGACGACCTCATCGTCGGCACCGATCTGCCCCGCGACTTCCTGGCCAAGATATTCCAGAAGCTGGTGCATGCCGGAATACTTAAGAGCGCCAAAGGCCGCGGCGGCGGTTTCCGGCTGGCCCGACCCGATCACGAAATTTCCCTCATTCAGATTGTTGAAGCCATTGAGGGTGCCCAGTGCATGGACGTCTGCGTCGTCGGCCTGTGCGCCTGCAACGACCATATGCCCTGTGCCCAGCACGATTTTTTCAAGACCATCCGCCAACAACTCAAGCAATACCTCAACACCACCACTTTGGCCGATCTGGCCGCCAGTCTCCGCGTCAAGCGCCAGTGGCTCGAGGAATTCGCCGCCCTACATCCCCATGGCGTTGTGCCGACCATCCCCGGGGTCCCGACTCCTGCGGTGCCTCCCGAACTGCGAACCAAGGTATAGGTCGCCACTGGCCGCTACCCCATGGTCACTTCCATGACGGTCTGTACTCGGAGCACTCCCCTGTCATCGGCGCGATAGTCCGCCTCAATCTGGTGCAGCATGCGATCCGTCCACTGCCGCAGGCGATGCGCCCTTGGATCCACTTCCCCTATCCGCAACGCTTCCACGGGCTGCGCCAGTTTGCACACCACCGGTCCCAGCAGCAATTGCGATTGCTGATCCATCCGCGGCTTCTCCAGCGACCATAAGACGTGCGTGATCTTTGTTCCCCCCTGGCAGTGGAATTCGTCCGCGATCACTATCCGCACCCTGTCGCCGTCCTTTTGCAACTCCAGTCCCCGCGTCCACAATCGCAAGCCTGCCTCTGCCGGATAGGCCGCTGTCAGATCCAGCACCAGTTTTGGGCCTGTTGCCTCTGCCGACCAGGTTACTACCTTGGCGGCCGCTTCGGCTCCGGCTCGCTGTTCATATCCGTTGATCAGCGGGCAGCAGTGCCCCCGGCTTGAGGCACTGAGGTATTCATAGCGTTTGGGACCGAAAAAATCCACCGTGTAATGCGGCGCACCCAGGTCCGGAACGATCACCTTATCCCCCAGCATTACCACGAAGTGCCCCAGGTCGTTATGGTTGTGTCTCTCGTCGTTGCTGCCGCCGGTAAGGCAGGCTATCAGTTCCCCCTGGGCCGTGGCGGCGCGCATGATTGCCACCTGTTGGTCCTCCAGCAGCGTCGCCGTGGCGGCGGGCGCCGGCGGTCCGATTTTGCTCGCCGCGTTCGGGGTGAGGATATCTATACCATCCAGAACCCGCAACATTTCCGAAAAGTGCCAGGCCCCGCTGACGCCCTGATCACGTGCCCAGCCCAGCAGCCATGGCGATTGCACCGCATGGGCCAGCCATGGTACGAAGAACAGCGATGCCTGCCCGCGCAACGGCGAGTCGTTGCCGCTGTAGAACAGATCCCCGGCCAGATGTACCCGCCGTGGATACTCCGCCACCTCCGCCAGGCGTTTCATGTCCACGGCGGCGGCCAACTCCTCGACGCTGAGCCTTCCCCATCCCATTGAGGCGAAGCCCATGCCGTAGTTCCAGTAGACCAGCCCTTCGTCGCATTCGCCGTGTCTGGTGAAGGCGCGATCGACGTAATGCCGCAGGGAGGCGATTGCCCGCCGTCGCGCTTCAGGTCGCGGCAGTCCCTGGGCCGCCAAGGCCTCGCACGCCGCCAGGATCGATCCGGCGCATACGCCTTCCCAGTTGGTGGAGCGGGGATCGTCAGGATTGTCCCAGCGCACCTTGAGGCCCTGTCCGTAGGGACCCAGTATACGCCGGTCGATCTCAGTGATTATCGAATCGGCCAGAGTGCGTGAAACCGTATCCATCCACGGCTTGAGCGTCTGGCGCATCTCCGCCAGCAGGGCGGCCATGTCGCACGATGCCAGGTCCAACGCAGGCTTGCCGCTGGCCGGCAGATCCATGTCGGGAAGGTTGGCCGAAACCGACCAGGTCGCCTCATTGAGGAATGCGAAGAGCCAGTCCAGCAGTCGGTCGTCCGGTCCCAAAGTCTCGTGGCCGGCGCCATCCGCCGTCTCGATTCCCAGCAGGCAGCGCCGTATTGCCAGCGCCGAAAATGTCCCGCGCGTCACCCGCCAATGATTGTCGAGGCGCGCCCGGTCATTGCTGCGCCTGGCCGCCAGGAAGTCGCTGGCCCACGGCATCGGCGGCGTGGGCGTTGCCCGCCGCAGGTGGGTTTCGATCATATCCCGAAACGCCGCGTATCGTCCCTCCCTGGCCACCGCGTTCCAGTAGCCGCGATCCGTGATGTCATGGGGTACGAACCTTCGTGCCTTGAAGACCAGAGGTGTTGCTTGCATCGTTGTTCCTGAGGGCCGTCTTGCGTCAGGCGCCTGGCAACGGCGGTGGCACATTGGCAAACAAGCTTGCCAACTCGGCGACCTCGCCTAGGGCGGTCCACGCCGCCATGCCCTGTTTCCAGGCCAAGGTTTCCCGCGTGACCTGGCCGGCGGCTACCTTGCCCTTCAGGGCCGTGATGTCAAACGGGCCAGCCTGCTGGCCGTTGATGGCCACGAAATAGGCCGTGGTCTGCGGCAGCGGCGGGGGAGTCATGCCCACCGCACCGGCGGCCGGGGTTCCGGCATTGGCCATGCCCTGCTGCATGGTGTTGGCCATGTTTATCCCCATGGCCAGGCCGGCGGCGCTGCCGGCCAGCCCACCGGGGTTCCTGGCGGCGTCCGGGATGGCGTTGGCGGTCTGGAACTGCGTGAAAGCCGCCATGTTGCCAATTACCCCCATACTCGTGCGTTTATCCATGGCTGCTTCGACCTCCGGCGGCATGGAAATATTTTCCACCAGCAGGTTGACGATGTGCAGCCCGAAGGCCTCGAAATCCGCCTGGATGCGGGTGGCTATATACCCGCCAAGCTTGTCATAGTTTCCCGCCAGGTCCAGGGCGGCTATCTTGCTGGAACCCAGGGTATCGGCGAAGCGTGCGCACACCATGTCGCGCAACTGTTCTTCGATCTGATCGAGCGTGAACCGGGCTTCGGTGCCGGCGATCTGCCGCACGAACGTAGCCGGATCGGTGATTTTTATGGCAAATGTTCCGAACGCGCGCAGCCGCACCAGCCCGAAGTCCGCATCGCGCAGCATGATCGGATTCTTCGTGCCCCACTTGCGGTCGGTGAAGACGCGCGTGCTCAGGAAAAACACATCCGCCTTGAACGGGCTCTGGAACCCGTACTTCCATCCTTTAAGTCGGGCCAGGACTGGCAGGTTCTGCGTCGCCAGGGTATACGTTCCCGGCGCGAACACGTCGGCCAGCACTCCTTCGTTGACGAACACCGCGGCCTGCGATTCGCGCACTACCAGTTTGGCGCCGTACTTGATCTCATTCTGGTAAACCGGGAACTTGTAGACCATCGTGTCCTGGGTGTTGTCCGTCCACTCGATGATCTCGATGAGTTCATGCCGGATTTTGTCCCATAAAGCCATTGGTGTCTCCTTGAAGGAGGTAGTTTCCCACGGGGACGGCGAAGTGTCCAGAGGCGATTGCGGCGGCTAATCCACATCCACTCCTTGTACATTCTCTTCCTCCGGCGGGGGCGTCAGCAGCGTTTCCTTGGCCCTTTGTCTCTTCCGGCCAATTACCGCCTGTTTCAGCAAATATTCGATCTGCCCATTGATACTGCGCATTTCATCCCTGGCCCAGGCGTCTATATCCGTCCAGAGCCCAGGATCGATCCGCAGCAGTATGCTCTTACGCTCCGTCATGCCGTTGGCTTACGTGTATAGCGTGCCGGTATTCACCACCGGATGTACTTCCGACTCACTGCAGAGTACGACCATGAGATTGCTCACCATGGCGGCCTTGCGTTCGTCATCGAGCTGTACGACCTGTTTTTCCGCCAGGTCCTTCAGGGCCATTTCCACCATGCTGACGGCGCCATGCACGATCTTTTGCCTGGCGGCGATAACCGCCTCGGCCTGCTGGCGCCGTAACATGACTTGGGCGATCTCCGGGGCGTAGGCCAGATGCGTCAGACGCGCCTCATCGACGGCTACGCCGGCCTTGGCCAGACGCTCCTGTAATTGCTGGCGCAGAGCCTCGGAAATCTCATCGACCCCGCTGCGTAGAGTGATTTCGTGTTCTTCGCCGTGGTCGTAAGCATAAGCGCTAGCCAGATGCCGCAGGGCGGTTTCGCTTTGGGTCTGCACATATTTCTCATAGTCATCGACGTCGAACGCTGCCTGGGCCGTATCCTCCACCCGCCAGACAATGACGGCGGCGATTTCCACCGGGTTTCCCCGCTTGTCGTTGACCTTGAGTTTTTCCATGTTCAATGTGCGCGCCCGCAGGGAAATCTTGCAGCGTCTTGGTCCGGACGGTTGCAGCACGCGAATGACAGGCTTGCCGTCGGTGGTTTGTTCCGCCGGCGGCGTGCCACGCTGCAGCGAGCTGTTAGCATAGAACGGATTGCCCCAATGAAACCCCGGCTGGCGCACGGTTCCCCGGTACTGGCCAAAGAGAATCAACACCCGGGCTTCGTTGGGTTGGAGAGTGAAGAAGCCGGTCAGCAGAATGATGCTGACTGGTAAAAGCACAATCGTCGGTATGAGCAGCCACAAATTTGGCTGGTTGGGAAAAGAGTCGACGATCAGGTAGATACTCAAGGCGATCAACGCCAACGGTAGAAGAATCAGCGGTGGAAGCAGGATCCATCCACTGCAAACTGTCGAAATGATTTCGCGATTCGAGGCAGGCGTCTGGGTATTCATAGGGTCTCCTTTTGCATCAATATCATAATGATATCATAATGGAATCATGGCGAATGTCAAGACGGAAATATTCGATAAGATCAGGCTCTACGAGAACGGTGCAGCAGACTGTGAATTGTTGGATTGGAATGTCGTAAGTCTATTATATGGACTGTTTTAACGACCACAATTGTTGTTGTGGTGTGTCGTCATGGGAAATGACAGTCACGGAGAGCCAGAGCAACGTTCAGAGGCCATACTGGGATGCGAACTGACCAAGGCGAATGACCTGCCGGATATCTCCATTGGGCGGCAGAATATCGCCGATGTTAAGGATTACGCGTCCTTCGAACGCGTCAAGGATACGGCGTCCGTAATCCAGAATTTCTTCATCATCCAGGCCTTGGCAGAAAAGCGTTGCCGGCACGCCGCACCAGCAGTACATGTTCTTTCCCATGGCGCGGGCGAGTTCCTCGATTTCGTAGTTCATCATGGGTGCGGGAGTGCAACCGTCAAGAAGGTCGAAGCCGGTTTCCTTGAGCAGCGGCATGTAGCCGCGAATATTGCCGTCGAGGTGGGTGGAGACGAATTTGCCGGCTTGGTGGAGGATGGCGTTGATTTTCTGGTAGAAGGGGATGCAATACTGCCGGTACTGGCTGGGTGAGACGAGGTTTTCGTCGGTGTGGTCGCTCATGATGACCACGCGTGCCGGGGATGCCGCGGCCAGGTGGGCCATCTGAAGGTCGTAGTGTTCCTGGAAGGCCAGGAAATCCAGGATTTCGCGGGGGGAGTCGGCGAGGTTGTAAATAACGTTCTCGAACCCCATGTACATGTGTACGAGTTTGCCGAAAGGGGAGCGTTGGAGCACAACATCGCACACGCCGTTTTCCCCGATCTGGTCCATCAGTTTCTGCAGGTGATCATAGCGTGGTTTGTAGCTGGTGTGTTCGACGATGTAGCGCATGACCCGCAGGTCCGCCAGGTCCTTGACCCGGTGCTCGGTTATGGCCCAGGAGCCATCGCCGGCGAGCATGTGCTTCTCCACCAGCGTCCCTGCCGAGCAGGTCCAGGTGGTGGTACGCAGGCCACCCTGGCGGACATCGGTCATTTCCACGCCATCGTAGAGGGTCTTATACCACGAATACCCGTGGATCGGCAGTCCCCAGCCAAATCGGCGGTAAAAATCCAGAAAAGTCATGCCCTGGAATTCTGCCGGCATGCTACCGGGTTCCTGGTGCAGAGGGATGCCATCGGGGATCATGCCGCCGGCGCCGTAATGCCTTTCCTGCCCTGCGGGCGTACGCATGGCGCTGTACCAGTCGGTGATATCCGGGAAAAACAACGCCGGTTTAGGTGTCTGGCCGGCGAGCATCTGAAAGAATCGATGTCGGTGGGTCATTGCTTATTCCCAAAAGCAGATTCATCTACAGATTACACAGATGGATACGGATAGATCTGTGCAGTTCCGGCGTCTGAACCTTGGATGGACTACTTCAAGGCAGGTTGGTTTCTGTACTGTGGATATAGACAGATGCATCGGTGTCCATCTGCGGCTACCGTTTTTTTGATCAGAGAAGACGGTGCGCGCAGGGTGCCGGAAGGCAATTAGAACCTCTTTTTCTCCTTCATCAATATCCCTTCCAATATCTTCTCCAGAGTATCGCAAACCCTCTGCACCTGTCCAGCGGTTATGGCTCCGAAGAACGGCAGCGCCAGCGTACGCGACGCGATATATTCACAGACCGGGAAATCGCCGGCCCGGAACCCCAAGGGCCCGGCGATATATGGCTGCAGGTGAATTGGCGGAAAATAGACGCTTGACCCGATCCCTGCCGCTTTCAACTCCGCGATCACCAGATCGCGGTCGCCGCTGGCGAACAGATCGTTCAGACGTACCACGAAGACGCACCAGCTCATGTGCGTGTCATCATCCAGCGTGGGTACGATCAGGTAACGATTGGCCATTAGACGGCGGATATACCTATGAGCCACAGTCCGCCGCTGTTCCAGTATTTCCTCCAGCCGCGCACACTGCGCCAGCCCCAGGGCCGCGTTGATCTCACTCAGGCGGTAGTTATACCCCAGGCGCTGGTGAACCAGCCCGCCCGGCGTGTCCCGGCCCTGGTCGCGAAGACTGCGGCACAGGTCCGCCAGTCTCTCGTCATCCGTCACAATCATGCCGCCTTCGCCAGTTGTAACCTGGTTATTGTGATGAAAGGCAAAAACGGCCGCCCGTCCGAACGACCCGACGCGACGCTGGACGATCTGCCCGCCGAAGCCCTCGCAGCAGTCCTCGATCATGATCAGTTCGTGTTTCTGAGCGATCTGTTCCAACTCGATCATGCCACCGGGATGACCCAGCACCTCGACTGCCACCATTGCCCGCGTCTGCGGGGTAACGGCCCGGCTTACCCGCGCCAGATCCAGGTTCAACGTTTGCGGATCGATGTCCACGAAAACCGGTCTGGCCCCCACGTAGAGGATGCAATTGGTCGATGCCACCGAAGAAAATGGGGTGGTGATAACCTCATCGCCGGCGCCGATGCCGGCGGCGACAAGCGCCGTGTGCAGGCCGGCGGTCCCGCTGGAAACTCCCACCCCATGCCGCCTTCCCGCTATGGCTGCGCACGCCGTCTCGAATTCATGCAGCTTTGTCCCCTGCGCAAGCCCCTCCCCCTGCAGTACTTCCAGCACCGCGTCGATCTCATGCCGTGTAATCTCCGGTCGTGACAGTGGAATATTGGACGCCATCGTCAAGTCCTTCGCCTCTTCCCCCTCCCCCGGTACGCACGGCCAGGGCAGGGGTTTTCGCCTTTCGCCTTCCCCGGTGGCCACTACACGCGAAATCGGTATACTCGTTCAGTCGGGCCGTTCGATAATACCACATTGTACCGATTATCGTACTATCGACCCCCTTAAGCTGACACCATGAGTCTACAGCCTTCCACAACCGAGAATCACGCCGTTTCCCGCTCCAGCGCGGGCAGCCCGGCTGCTCCCAGGGTCAAGAACGCACGCTCTGCCGTCCATTTCTGGCGGGCCTGCGGTTTCCTTTTTCCTCACCGCCGCCTGGTCATTATCTCCATACTCTGCGCCTTTGGCGTTGGCCTGACTTTCGCCAGCGGTCTGGGGGCTTTGCTTCCGATCCTGCGGCTGATGATCAATGGCGACACTCTCCAAGCCTATGCCGCCCGTGTTGCTGTCGAGAATCGCCTGGGGGTGAAACTCGATGAAAGCACCGGCGTCGTCATCGTCAAGATGAAGGCCAACAGCCCCGCCGCTCTGGCAGGGCTCAAAGATCATGGCGTCGTTCGCATTGTTGGCGATATCGCCCAAGCCAAAGAGGATGAACCTTCGGTATCGCTCCTGGCTCTCGGCGATCCCGGCCGGTCGGAGGTTCTCCTTGCCAGCGAGGTCGGCTCCCCGCGTTCCCTGTCCCTTGCGCCCTTGCCCTGGTACATGGCCGCTCTGGTCCGCATCGCCAATCGTCTTCCCGCCCGGCCCGTGCCCGCCCTGGCGGTTGTACTCCTGCTGGTGTTCGTCCTCTCCGTAGTCGGCAACCTCGTGCGCTATTTCCAGGAGTTTTACTCCGACCGGGCGGGGATACTGGCCGTCAATGACATCCGACGCAAACTGTACAATCACGTCCTGCACCTGCCGCTGGGCTTTTTTGGGCTCAAGGGCACCAGTGACGTCACCAGCCGTATAGTGCAGGATGCCCAGGCCCTTCAGGATGGCTTCAAGACCGTGTTGGGCCAGAGCATACAGGAACCGATCAAGGCGGCGATGGCCTTTGGCCTGGCCCTCTGGTTCGATTGGCACCTGACGCTGTTCATCATCTTGTTCGGCCCGCTGATGTTCATGATCATCAAGAAGTTCGGCAAGAAGATGCGCCGCGCCAGCCGCAAGGCTCTCCAGAGTTCCGCCAGCATGCTGGGCCAACTTGAGGGGTCTCTGATCGGCATCCGCGTGGTTAAGGCAGCCGTCGCAGAACGCTTCGAGCGGCGGCGCTATATGCGCGTCATGGGTGGTCTGATCGCCGAGCAGGTTCGCATGAGCCGCATTGACGCGGTGAGCACGCCCGTCCTAGAGGTTCTCACCCTGATCGTCGTCAGCCTTATTGTCCTCTATGCCGCCTATTTGGTGCGGGTGCGGCATACCCTCGACGCCACCACGTTCATGGGCCTCATGGCCTGTCTGATGGGCATCGGCGAGAGCCTGCGCAAGTTCAGCAAAGTCAACAACGCTCTTCAGAAGAGCAATGCCGCGGCGGGGCGCATTTTCGAGACCCTCGACATCCCCATCGAGGAGCGGCGCCGCGCCTTGGCCGGTTCTCCGACCGCCGCCCAGCCCCAGCGCTATAATCTGCCGACCATCCAGCGTGAACTGCGTTTCCAGGACGTCTCTTTCACCTATTCTGGCTCCTCTACCCCGGCGGTGTCGGCTGCGAATCTGGTCGTGCCCCGCGGCCAGTGTGTCGCCGTCGTCGGCCGCAACGGCAGCGGCAAGACCACTTTGCTGGCCTTGTTGCCGCGTTTCTTTGATCCCCAGTCCGGACGCATCCTCATCGACGGCCAGGACATACGCCTGGCTACCCTGCGTTCCCTGCGGCGGCAGATCGGCATTGTCACCCAGGAAGCGGTGATCTTTCCCGGCACCATCGCCCAGAACATCGCCTATGGACTGCCCCTGGTCGATCGCCAGCTGGTTATCGACGCCGCCAAGCGGGCTTTCGCCCACGATTTCATCATGGAAAAGGCCGGTGGCTACGACGCCATCCTCGGCGAGCACGGTGCCCAGCTTTCCGGCGGCCAGCGTCAGCGGCTGTGCATCGCCCGGGCCATCTTCCGTCAGACCCCCATTCTCATCCTCGATGAAGCTACCAGTCAGGTTGATGCCGAAAGCGAACACCTTATCCAGCAGGCCATCGAAAACCTGATGCACCAGCGCACCACTTTCGTTATCGCCCATCGCTTCAGCACCATTCTCAGCGCCGACACCATTGTGGTCATGGAACGCGGCCAGATCATCGCCCAGGGCAAACACGATCAACTCGTCGCCGGCTGCCCGTTGTATCAACAACTCTACGAGCGGCAATTGTTTGCGGTAGGGGCCGGTGATGCCAAGAGTGGTTGATGCGGGGATGCGGCGATGGGGATGTGGCGATGCGGTTTGACACTCGTAGCCAGCGTGGCTAGGCTCCGATCATGCAAGTCCTCCACGGTACGCTGCTTCAGCCGCTTTCGGCCGATGACATCCGTGTTACTCCTTCCGCCTGTCTTACCATCGGCGATGATGGGCGCATTGCCCAGGTTTCCTCTGCCGCCGCTCCCGCCTCCGCCATCGGCGGTGAGGGGTGCTGGATACTCCCCGGTTTCATCGATGCCCATCTCCATGTCCCGCAGTGGGATCGGCGGGGCATCGATGGGCTGGAGCTAAGCGCCTGGCAGGAGAAGATCGGCTATCCCGCCGAGTTGCGCCTCCAGGACCCGCGTATCGCCGAGGCCTTGGCCGAGCAGGTTGTCTCCGGCGTGATCGCCAACGGCACCACCACGGTCGCGGCCTTCGGCAGTCCGTTCGCCGCGGAGGTGGAGGCGACATTCAGCGTATTCGCCCGCCGTGGCCTGCGGGCGATCTATGGAATGATGCTCAACGATCAGGCCATGCCCCCCGAGCTTTGCCAGGACGCCGACAAGGCTTTGGACCAATCCCGGGCTCTGGCCGCCAAATGGAACGGCAGCCAGTCAGGGCGGCTGCGCTATGCCTTCAGCCCGCGTACGACGGTGCGTTGCAGCGAGCGGATGATGCGCGGGGCCGGTGCCCTGGCCCGCATGCTCAAGTGCCATCTCCAGACTCATGTCGCCGAGACGCTCGAGGAGCTTTCCGAGGTGCGGGCCGCCTTCCCGGAGCACGTCGATGAGATCGACGTCTTCTGCGACCTGGGCGTGCTGGCCCCCGGCACGCTGCTGGCCCATGGCCTGTTTCTCGGCCAGCACCAGCGCCGCATCATCGCCCAGAAACAGACTTCGCTGATTCACTGTCCCATCGGCAACCTGTTCCGCGCCAGCGGTTTGATGGACTATGTTTCCCACCGTGCCGACGGCATCCGCATCGCCCTGGGTTCCAGCGTGGCCGGCGGCCCCGATCCTTTCATGCCGCGCGTTGCCGTCCAGAGCATCCATACCGCCAAGGCGATCAAGGTCCACAACGTCCCGCGCGACACCCGACCGGTTCCCACGCCCTCCGAGGCCTGGTGGCTCATGACCCACGGCGGCGCCGAGGCCCTGGGTCTTGGCGATTCTTTAGGTTCCGTGGCCCCGGGCTTTGCCGCTGATCTCCTGGTTGTCCGCCCCGAGCCCTGGATTGCCGCGCTGCCCACCGATCAGCAAGTCTCGGCCATTCTGTACACGCTCAGAGCGGCGCAGATTGAGCATGTATTTATCGCCGGCAAACGCGTGGGGCCGTGAGATGAAGCATTTTCGCGCCCAGCCGCTGCGGCCCGGAGAAAGGCGGGGGAAGCCGGCGCTGAACCCAAAGGATGTCCGGCGAAAGCATACCGGTGTCAGGGGTCAGGGAGGTGGCGATGCTGCGACAAGCGATGAACTGCTTCAGCTTCAAGCTGGCGCCATGTGCTTGCCTTCGCCCTGGGTAAGTGGCAAGGGCGAATAAAGGCCATTCTTTCCCGCCCCCTGCCCCCGACCCCGACTCCCGATTCCCCCATACCCATGTTACAATACGTGTATGAAACAGACTTTCACCGGTTTCCCCTCCAGGGGTCTGTCATTCTTCCGCGACCTGGCAAAGAACAACTCCCGCCAGTGGTTTACGCCGCGGAAGGAGCTTTTCGAACAGGCCGTGCATACGCCGATGCTGGACCTGGTGACGGCGATCAACGAACAGCTTCGCAAGTTTGCGGCCGATTATGTCACCGAGCCGAAGAAGGCCGTCTTCCGTATCTATCGCGACACACGTTTCAGCAAGGACAAGACTCCGTACAAGACCAACACCGGCGCCATCATGCATCACCGGCGACTGCCCAAGACCCAAGGGCCGGGTTTTTACATTGGCGTTTCGCATGAGGGTGTGGACATTGCGGCCGGCATGTACATGCCGGGGCCCGATGAACTGGCCGCCGTGCGCAAGGCGATTGTCGCCGATCAGGCGGGGTTTGAGCGTCTGATTAACGCCAAGGCCCTGGTCCGCTCGATGGGCAAACTTCAAGGCGAAAAGCTGGCCCGGGTTCCCAAAAGTTTCGCCCCCGATTCTCCCGTGGCCGACCTGCTGCGCATGAAACAGTTTTATTTCTACGTTGTCCTTCCTGCCAAGCGGGCTTGCGATGCATCAATCGTCAAGGAGGTCGCCGCCCGTTTCCGTCTCATGGCGCCGCTGGTAAATTTTCTGGCCGATGCTCTGCTGCGGTCCAGGGATGAGGAGGGAGAAACAGAGGCCGTGCCGCGGCGGCCGGTGCCGATGTTTTAGGCACTAGCCCACCGCCATTGCTTCCTATACCCTTAGGCCTCATATGCGTATCGTCCACGTCATTACGCGGTTGATAATCGGCGGCGCGCAGGAGAACACGCTGCTCTCCTGCGAAGGCCAGCATGACCGCGGACACGAGGTTACGCTCATCACCGGTCCGCCTCTGGGTCCGGAAGGCTCGTTGCTGGAACGGGCCCGGAATTATGGGTATCGCGTGGAAGTCATCGATGCCATGCGCCGCTCCATCCTCCCGTTTAAGGATTTCCGTGCCTATCGCACATTGCTGGGCGGTTTCCGACGTCTTGCTCCCCAGATCGTGCATACCCACAGCAGCAAAGCCGGAATCATCGCCCGCCGGGCCGCCGCCAAAGCCGGTGTCCCGGTCGTCATTCATACCATCCACGGGCTGGCCTTCACCGCCTCAACCTCGGCGATGGTCAACGGCGTCTACAAGTTCCTCGAACGCCGCGCTGCCCGGCGCACCACGCGCATCGTCTGTGTCGCCGATGCCATGCGCGATCAATCGCTGGCGGCGGGGATCGGGACGCCGGATCAATACGTCACCATCTACAGCGGCATGGAGACCGCCCCATTTCTCGATCCTCCGCAGGCGCCAGAGGATGTTCGCCGTGAACTTGGGCTGGCCCCGGACCACCTGGTCGTGGGCACCATCGCACGCTTGTTCCATCTCAAGGGCCATGAAGATCTGTTGGACATGGCCCCGGCTTTGTGCTCGGCGCATCCGCGGCTTCGCTTCCTGTGGGTGGGCGACGGTCTGCTGCGGCGGGATTTCCAGTGGCGCATCAATCATCTGGGGCTGGGGGACCGGTTCATCTTCACGGGCCTGGTTGCCCCGCAGCGTATCCCAGCCCTGGCCGGAGCCATGGATATCCTGGTCCACCCCTCCCGGCGTGAGGGTCTGGCGCGAGCTCTGGCGCAGGCCGCTCTGGCAGGGAAACCGGCAATCACCTACGATATCGACGGCGCCAGGGAAGGCGTGCTGGACGGAAGAACGGGTTTTGTGCTACCGGCGTTTGCTAAAGAGGCACTGGCGGCGAGGATAGGGACATTACTGTCCGATCCGGACCTGCGTCTGAGCATGGGCCAGGCGGGACGGCAGTTCGCCCTGAGCCGCTTCGATGCCAGCGTAATGCTCGATGCTCTGGAAAGACTATATAAGAAGGAGCTGGCAAGCAAAAAACAAAGAATGGACGTGTGAGGGTTGGGTGAAAAACGAGGTGCACAATGGAAAAACGAGAACGTTGCCTGGTCTTTAGTGGTTCCCTGCTGCTCCTCTGGACTCTGGCGATGCCGGCGTTTTCTGCACGCACTGACAAGACTGACAAGACTGACAAGACTGACAGAACTGACAGAACTGACAGAACTGACAAGGTGGACAAGACTGACAAGACCATTGAATTCCCTTCCGCCAAGCTGTTGATGTCCGACCGGCTCGAGCAACTAGATCACGATATCGCCGGCTTGATCATGAAACGCGCCGAGACGCCGGCCGCCGGCCTGGCGTATCTTGAAATGGACATCGATCTCCGCATTACCGAGCGCTGGCTCCTGACCCAGGCCTGCGCCGCCAAGCCGGAGAGCGACATGCAGATTCTGGCGTTTCTCCGCGCCCATCAACTGGAACAGGCGACCGCTAATTTCGATGAGGCGCTCAAGCAATCCGCCGGCCAGGCTCCGACCATCACCCAGGCCGAAGGACTGAAACGATTGCACCAGGCCACTTTCGGCTTTGGCGATCTGGAGAATGCACCTTCGCCAGATGCCATCTGCCACGACGTCGGCGCGTTCCTGGTGCTGGCCGCCAATCCAACGCCTAGCGATTCCAAACGCCTTCCGGCGATGCGTCCACCCAAAGATCCGCGCCAAGCTCCGGCGACGCGCGAAGCGGCAACGCAGCCGGCAGGCAATTCCCGCACTTTGACGCAACTGGGCGATGCCGCCAGCCGGGCCGCCGTTTCCCAGGCCCTTCGGCAGGAACTTATTGCTCTGGTCGCCCGGGCCGTCCAGTTGCACGCGGAAACCTCGACGGACAAGGAGTCCCTGGCCACCATGAAGGTGTTGGGCGATGCCGTGGATACCGCCCAGGGCCTTACCGGCGGCGGGCTGCCCGCCCAGGCCCGCGATGATATCGACAGCCGCCTGGCCGAGGGTCTGGCTCTTTTCAGCGATCCGCGCACCCGGGCCGCCGGCCAGGAGCGCGTGGATTCGCTTACCCAGTACCGCCAACTGGTGGTCCGCATTGACAAACTCAAGATTACCCCTGAGCAGCGACAAAAACTGGCGCCCGCGTTTACCTGGGTCCAGGCCAATGCCGAAAGCGGGGCCCATGTTCTGGATGTCATGGAGAAATACCTCGGCCAGGTCAAACGCTATGACGCCTTGCCCAAACCTAATGCCGCGGCACAGGTTCTGAAGAAGGCCATGGATGACATTCGCACCCAGTGCGATAGTCAACGCGACGCCTTTATGGCCATGGCTCCGGCCCTGGGTGCGACGGGCGCGATCTCATCGACGCCCGAGGGGCTGGAGAGCGCCGGCAACGATCTCAAGGCATCGATCGATATCTACGAGCTTCTTCTGGAAATGCCCGGCGCGATCGACATGCTGCAGAACACCTACAAACCAAAGCCTTTTGGGGTATTGGAGAAGCATATCTGCGCCTGTGCGGCCGCTGCGGTCATGCCGACTATGAAGTCGCCGGCCAAGAGCGAGGCCATGAAGGTTCTCAATGAGGTCATTAGCCTGGTAAAGATCGCCACGCCGGAACATAGTTATGTGGACATTCCTGTGGGCGTGGGCCAGCACTATGCCGGGGGCCAACTGGCGGTTGTCGAGCAGAAGTTTTCCGCCCTGCTCGCCGCCGCAGTGTCCCAGTTCGCCAATGGCCAGGATCTGGATAAAGCGGTTATGGCCAACCTCAATGGCCTTCGCCAGCTTGACGCGGGCCTGCGTCTGGCGGCGCGGTTCGAAGCGGCCCTGGGCAACTGGGACGAGCTTCAGCGGTGGGGGGATTGGCAATTGACCGCCGATCAACTTCGCGATGCGGCGATACCCTACCAAACCCTGCTTCTGGCCGGTTATAGCGGCTTTGCGTCCGCTACCCGTGGTCCGATGGACGACTTCTCCAAACAGAGTGGCCGCTATGCGGGCCTGATGAAACTGGTTATTCTCGATTCATCGTTTGCCACGGCGTGTTCCACCTTGCCGGGCGGTCTTCAGGGGGACTTGGCCCGTCTGGTGAGCCCGATGGACGGCCAGCCCTTTGCGTTGGAGCGTTACGTCAGCTACGCCGTACCCATAATGCAGGCGACCAAAGAGCCGGAGGTCGCCGATTTCATCGCTGCCGTCATCGCCAAACGCCTTCACGAGCGCGGTATCTCCGGCCGTCTGGATGATCTGCCGCCGGTGGCGCATGGACCGTAACGCGTAAAGGATCCATCAATGGCTTCCATCCTCATAATCGGCCCTCATCCCGACGATCAGGAACTGGGCATGGGCGGAACGATCATCCGCCTGCTGGGCCAGGGTCACAAGGTTCACCTGGTTGATATGACCAACGGGGAGCCGACGCCGCTGGGATCCCCGGAGATTCGCGCCCGGGAATCGATGGCGGCGGCCGGGGCGCTGGGCGTCGGGCGGACGCTGGTGGGCCTGACCAATCGCCAGGTGGTTCACGATATTCCCAGCCGGCACAAGCTGGCCGCGGTTATTCGCGCCCACCGCGCCGACTGGCTGTTTGTTCCATATCCTCTCGATGCCCATCCCGACCATGTGGCGGTAACCCGCATCGCCGAGGACGCCCGCTTCGACGCCAAGCTGACCAACAGCCCCATCTCCGGGGTTCCCTGCTATCCCAAACGGATCATCTATTATTTTTGCACCCACCTGCGCATTAATTTCACACCCAGCTTCTGCATGGATATCAGTGAGGTGATGGAGCGGAAGATGGAAGCCATCGCCAGCTACCGGTCCCAGTTTCCCACCGGTGCCGCCGCATCGGTTCCGGCGATGGTGCGGACCATCAATGCTTATTTCGGCGGCCGCATCGGCGTGCCGTATGCCGAGCCGTTTTTCACCCATGAGATGTTGGGTTTTGCGGGGCTGGACCAACTGGTCTAGGCCGACCCAGAGATGGTCCGCGGGGCGGGCGGAGGCAGGCTCGCTCCCCAACCTAAGCGGGTCGGCGCGTTTCCGCCATCTATCGCGTCTTGCGCACAATGTCCACGACCTGGCTGATATTCCTTATCACGTAATCCGCAGTCTTGTGTCCGCGCGGGTTGCCCCAGGGCGACTTGAGCACGGTTCTCATTCCCGCCCGTCTGGCGCCCACGATATCCGTCTTGACGACATCTCCCACGAAGATGGCTTGGGCCGGGGCCACGCCCAGTTGTTGCAGGGCCATCTGGAAAATTCGCCGATCCGGTTTGCGGAAGCGCACCTCGCTGGAATAGACGCGTATGGGAAGAAATTCCCGCAATCCGTGCAGGTCCAGGTGCCGGTCCATTATCGGCCCGGGAACGAAGGTGTTGGAAACCAGTCCCATCTTCATCCCCAGTTCGCGAAGGATCGCCAGGGTTGGCCGCAAATTTTCCTCGATGGCCGCGTGTCTGGTCAGCGTCTTATACCATTGCCATGCCAACTCCAGCAGCGCGGCATCATCGCAGGGAAGGCCGTGTTTCCGGCAATAGCTGCGCAGCAGATCGAGGCTGTTGAATTCGCGTCTGGTGAACTTGGCCCAGAGGTAGGCCCAGCGCGTCACACGGTACTGTGCCGAGCAATAGCGCTTCCACGGCGGCGGCTGCAACCCCTTGTTGGTCAGGTAGTTCCAGGTATTCCAGGCGGCTCGTGCAAAAACTGCCCGCGTGTCCATCGGCTCGAAGTCGATAAGCGTGTCCCCCATATCAAATAGAATCGCCCGGATCATTGTCTCCCTGTTGCCATGCGCAGGACCTGTTCGACCATTTTCTGGACGCCCTGGTAGACGGTCCAGGGCCCCACCTCGTTCATGTAGCAGGCGGTGGTCACCAGGTGGTTTATCGGGTCAACGCAGATATCCGTCGGGCCTGTTTTCTGGTGCCGGGCTCCCATGGCCTCCACGGCCGCCGCGGTGTCCGCGTCATCGCCAATGGTGATCGTGGGCGACAACGTGCGGCTTCCGAACACGCGGGCGGCGATCGCCGGCGCAATGCATGTCAGCCCTATGGGCTTGCCTGCCTGGTGCATCTCCAGCATGAGCCGTTCTACCTGTTCATTGATCTGACAACTCAGCCCGTCCTTGGCGAAGGTGCTCAGGTTTTTGACGGCGCCAAAGCCTCCGGGAAACAGCAGGGCATCCAGATCGGTCGCCTGCACGTTGGCCATATCGCGTATCTTGCCCCTGGCGATGCGAGCCGATTCGTCGAGCACGCGCCGCGGCGCTGCCGCTGCCTTGCCGCCGGCATGATTCACCACCTCGCTTTGAGGGATATCCGGCGCCATGCATACGGCCTGCGCTCCGCATTTATCCAGCGCGAGCAGGATGCTCGTCGCCTCATGTATTTCGCTGCCATCCAAGACACCGCAACCGCTGAGCACAACGCCAACGTTAAGAGTTGCCATAAGAACCTCGGTTCGATACGCAAAGCCGAATACAAGCTCCCTATATTCTACTCTTCGCCTGCGGTTCCGTGCCACTGCTCACCAGGGAAACATGTATTTCGTGCCGTTTGTCTCACGCAACGACCTTGCGCCTCCATTGCGCTTCATTGGGAAAATAGCTAAAAAACGCCACTTGTCTCCCCCCGACCCCCGATTCCTCCAACTCCCGACCGCGACTCCTTCCCCGGCTTCTTCCCGGCTGCCTCTACGCATATACTTCACGGATGCCTGTTTCTGCTGTTCATGGTCCCGAGCTTCTGGCCCCGGCCGGCGACTGGGAGGCCATGCGCGCCGCGGTCGCCAACGGCGCCGATGCCGTCTATTTCGGCCTGGACCATTTCAATGCCCGGGCCCGCGCCGCCAATATCAAGCTTGCCGAATTGCCGGAATTCATGGCCTACCTCCATGCCCACAATGTTCGTGGGTATGTTACCTTAAATACCCTGATCTTTTCCGATGAGCTGCCGGAAGCGGTGGAATTTCTTAAGGCGATCGCCGGTGCCGGCGCCGATGCCGTCATCGTCCAGGATCTTGGCATCGCCTTCCTGTGTCATCGCCTTTGCCCGACCCTGGAGATACATGCTTCCACGCAGATGACCCTCACCGAAGCCCAGGGGATTGAGCTCATCGGCGCCATGGGCATAAAACGAGTGATCATCGCCCGCGAGCTATCCATCGCCGATCTTCGCGCCATCGCCAGGCAAACGTCGATGCCGCTGGAAGTGTTCGTTCACGGGGCATTGTGCGTTTCCTACAGCGGACAGTGTCTGACCAGCGAAGCACTCGGCGGGCGCAGCGCCAACCGCGGCCAGTGCGCCCAGGCCTGCCGGCTTCCTTACGACCTGGTGGTGGATGGGGGTCTGCGGGATGTGGGCGAACTGGCCTATCTGCTTAGTCCGCAGGATCTGGCGGCGTACGACCGCATTGCCGAACTGGCCGGAGTGCCGGTGCGCGGCTTCAAGATCGAAGGTCGTCTGAAAAGCGCCCAATACGTCGCCGCAACCACCAATGCCTATCGCCTGGCGATCGATGCCGCCATTGCCGGCAAGCACTTCGAGATACCTCCCGAGGCTCATCGCGAGTTGGCCCAGAGCTTCTCCCGCGGCTTCACCCACGGCTTTCTCGATGGCTCCGATCATCGCCGGCTTGTCCAGGCCCGCTTTCCCAAGAGCCGTGGTCTGTACATCGGTCGTATCGTCGGTAAGACGGCCAAGGGCCTGCTGGTGGAGCTATTCGCCGACCGGCACGGCCCGGCCGAATTGAAAGCCGGCGACGGCGTGGTTTTTGACGAAGGCCACCCCGAGCAGGATGAGCAGGGGGGGCGTATTTTCACAGTCACGAGGGCCAGAAATCCCAAGGTATTGGAGATATTGATGGTTCGCGGGGCCGTGAACTTGGCGGCGGTGGCCATCGGCAGCATGGTCTGGAAGACCGATGATCCGGCGCTACGCCGTAAGCTGGAGCAAAGCTATCGCCGGGAACGGGTTGTACGGCTCGTGCCTCTGACTGCCCACGTTGAAGCGGTGCGCGGCAAGACATTGGTGGTGCTTGTCTGCGACGATGAAGGCCATCAGGCCAGCGTCTCCTGGGATAAACCGCTGGAAGAAGCGCATAAGTTTCCGTTGACGCTGGACATATTCCGCGAGCAGTTCGGCCGGCTGGGCGGCACTCCTTTTGAACTGGCCAAGATCGAGGTAGCTGGCGGGGCCTTTGACAGCGTCATGGTGCCCAAGAGCGTGCTGAACGATCTGCGCCGCCAGGCGGTAGGGCAGCTCCTGGAACTTCGCAGCGCCCAGACGTTGCATCACGTGGTCGAACCCAATGTACTGGAAGCCCTCCGCAGCGAAATTGTCGCATCATGGACGTCGGTGTCTCCTCTTATCCCTTGCCCCGCACCTGGACGGACGGTGGGGATGCGGGGCGAACCTCAAACGGCAGGCCATGATGTCCAAACGGCCATTTCTCCCTCCCCCAGTGCGCCGCGGCAGGGCAGCGGCGGAGGCCTTCTCTATGTCCTGGTTCGCACGGATACCCAACTCGACGCCGTGCTCGAGTGGCTGCCGCCGCCCGATGTTGCCAAGCCGGCGATGATCTACTGCGAATTTGAGGATGTCCGCCGTTACAAGTCCGCGGTGCAACGGGCCAGGCAGGCGCTGATACCCATTGGCCTGGCCACGCTTCGTGTCCTCAAACCCGGCGAATCAGGTCTGCTGCGCCAGCTTGCCATCTGCGAACCGGACGCGATTCTGGTTCGCAACCTGGGCGCGATCGCCTATTTCCGCCGCAATGCTCCGGACCTCCAGCTTGTTGGCGATTACGCCCTGAACATCGCCAACGAAATCGCCGCCCAGGTCATCGCCTCCTACGGCCTGAAGCGTTTCGTTCCCAGCTATGATCTCAATTGGGATGAGCTTAGTGCGATGGTGCGGCGTTTCGGCGCCGCCTCCTTCGAGGCGGTGGTCCACCAGCACATGCCCATGTTCCATACCGAGCACTGCGTATTTTCGCATACGCTGACTGGTGGCGCCGATCACCGCACCTGCGGCCGCCCCTGCGAGGCTCATCGCCTGGACTTGCGTGATCGAGCCAGCGTCGTCCATCCCCTGATTGCCGATGTCGGCTGCCGCAACACCGTCTACAACGGCACGGCCCAATCCGCCGCCGAATTTGTCCGCCCCATGCGGGATTTGGGCCTGCGCCACTTCCGCGTCGAACTTCTCCGCGAAGACGCCGCCGCCGCCATTTCCCTTCTCACCCGCTACGCCCGGGTTCTGTCCGGCGCCGATGACGGCCGCACCACCTGGCGCCAGCTACGGGTATTGAATCAGCTCGGAGTTACCAGGGGAACGATGGGCAAAAGGTGAAAGGGGGCAAGAGGGGATCGAGAGTTGGCAAGGTGCGTCAGCGGTCTTTATTCTGCCGTTTAGCGTTGGCGTCCTGTTCTGCATTTCCAGTTTACTTTTCAGCTTTTCCCTTGCCGTCGGCCTTTACCACCTCATACAAATTCCACACATCATTCCTTCGCTGTTCCTGTTGCGTTTCGATTTCCTTGATGCGGTCCGTGCCCTCGCGCCAGCGGACCAGTAGACCGCCGGCCGGGGGTGGCAAGGCCGGCGGCAGGGACCAGGTCGCCAGGCGTTGGAGCTTTAAGTCCTTGCGGTTCTCCAGCATGTTCTCCCAGGCCCCGGGATGGAAAACAAAAGCCACGCGTTTATTGCGCTTTAACGCATCATCCACCAGCGCCCCCAACTGCTGGTCTATCTCGTGGCTCGATTTAGCCATGATCTGTCCGTCAGCCCCCTTCTTGCCAAGCAGCGTCATGTACTCAAGGGCCCGGCTACGCTGCAGTCCATTGGGATCATCCTGTTTCTCCAGCGGCACTTCGGCCTGATTCTTGAACCCCTGGAAGGCCCCGGGCCGCAGAAGACTGAGGTTGTAGAGTTCATACCCGCCGGCATTGTCTAACTGCTCGCAGCAGGCTTCATCAGCGAAGATGACATTGCCATTGTCGGCCGGGGGGTAGTTGCGGCGCACCTCGTCGACCAGAGACCGCAAGCTGATGCTGGCGCTCTGGATGGCGGCCAGATTGGGAATGATATTCGCCACGTCTATGCTGGTTGCCAGGGCGGTGATCGCTCCGAGCGACAGCGCCAGCGGCAGCCGCCGGACTCCGATCACACGATGCCATATCCAGACGCGCCGGCGGTTTTTCAAGTGCCGGAAGGCGTCATGTCTGTGCTTCCGTAAGGCCTTTTCCAGCAACCACAGGGCCGCCAGGATCATGCCTGGGAAAACGGTCAGGAAGAAGCGCAGATAGCCCACGCTGCGTTCGCCGGCCGGAGCCCAGTAATAGAACATGTACAAGACCGTCGAGGGCACCACCCACAGAACGATGGCGGTTCCCAGCTTCCAGCTATGCCAGAACAGTCCGAACAGTCCGGCGATCACGATCGGCAGCATGAGGAACAAGCCGATGTGGTTGAGCTGATACAGCAGTGTTTCCCAGTTGCCCTGGCGCGGCGGGATTCCCTGCTCAGGGTGGCCCAGGCTGCCGATGAAATAATCCAACCCGAAGCCGGTCTGCTCCCGGCACAGCGAATATCCCGTCAGCCAGGGCCGTCCATAGCCGATCCAGCAAAGTATGGCCAGGGCGGTCACCGGGACGGCCCAGCCGAGCAGAGCCGGCAGGGCGGTGCGGATACGCCGCAGGTCGAAATTGATCCGCGCCAGGGCAATGAAGGCCACCGGCAGCACCAGCATGAATTCGGTGTAACGTATGGTGCAGGCGTATCCCAGGGCGAAGGCTCCCAGAAATCCGCGCCACCAGCTTCCCTTATCGCCCATCTCCCACCAGCGCAGCAGACCCCAGAAGCCGACGACCACGCACAGCAGCGTGGATGCATGGGAGTTGGCGTCGTTGGCGTAGGTGAGTGTTACCGGGTTGCAGGCCAGCCATATCGCTCCCAGCATGGCCGCGAAATTGCCCACTACCAGGCGGAAGAGGAAGAAGCTCATCACGCACGCCGCCACGGTGCACAGGGGGTTGACCAGGTACATGCAGCCATCGGGTTTCCATGGCGATGGAAAAAGCCTGCCGATCCCGGCCAACAAGGGATAGCCGAAGGGATACTTGGCGTATACGCGGCCGCTGGCGGGAACCTTGACCATCATGCGTCCGACGAACTGGAAATCACTGCGGGGCACGTAGCTGAGTTGGCATTTCTCGACGATGAGTCGTGCGGTGCAGAGGTAGCCGTTCTGGTCGCATCCGGGGCGGGCCGGTACGTTATAGGTCAGGAGCGTTTTGGCGAAGAGGATGGCGCATATCCCCAGCACGCCGGCCGCCAGCCATAGCCGCGGGCATTTTTCCACGAGCAGGGGCCAGGGGCGCAAAGGGCGAACCGCGGGCCCTGGCCAGGACGTATCCTGGGCCGGGGCCGCGACTGGGGCGTAGGGGAGGTTGTTGATGTCTTGATTGATCGGCATGCGTCCTCAGCAAGTCTTACCGCCAGCGGCGGGCGGTGTTGAGAAAGTGGCCAGTGGTTATTGGCCAGTTACCAGTGGGCGTCAAAGGAGGCCACTTGGGGCAAAGGATGTCGGTAGTTGCGAAAACAAAACCGGCTTTGGACGATACATAATGGCTGATGGATCGAAGATGGCTAAAAATAAGTTCGGTTGTCGCCGGCGTGGCGCTGTTTGCGCTATGCGCCGCCGTGGGGGTTAGCTGGGTGCTTTGGGAAATACCCCAGAACCTCCCCATTGCCCAATCGCCACGGCTGGCGGACAAATCCCCCATGGCATTCCGGCCCGTTGATACGCTGCCACGTCCGGCCCGACTGCCCTGGATCAGGGAAACCATGCGTCCATTGGAAGTGATCTCCGCGATAGGCACGCCTCCGGAGCGCAAGGGTCGGCCGGGGCAATTTGTGGTCGAGGCGTCGTTGCCATGGCGCCATGATATTGAAGTTCGCCGTTTCGTTGGTATTGTCCAAGCTGCTTGCCTGCCATGGCAGCAAAGCCTTGCCAATCCCCTAAGAGCGGCGGTGAACTTGGCCGCGGCGCCTTGGAGTCGAGCCCTAGCCCAGCCGGCGGATCTGCCGGTCGAGCAAACGCTGGCGATGAAGGCGGTTTTGCCCTGGAAACGGGGCTTGGGCGATCGCGCTGAATCCATGATCGCTCAAGCTTCCATCCCGCGCTGGCTGCACTGTCTGAGCGAACCGCAACTGATCTTGGTGGCCCCGGCGGCCGCTCCCTGGCAGCGTTCAACGACGCAGCCCGTTTCCTGCGAACTCAAGACTGCTGCGCAACCATGGACAAGGACCCCGGTCGATCCTATTCCCGTCGCCATCCCTGCGGCGACCTTGCCTTCCACCCGTCCCTTCGCAGCCGAAGCGAATGTGTCAATACAAAATTCCGTGCCCGAAAGGCCATCATGAGTCCAAGAAATATCCTTATTCCTGCCGCATTGTTGTTCCTGGCCGTTTTTTGTTCTCTGGCATCAGCCGATGGGCCTGCCGCAAAGCCCGATCCTACGGCAATCGCCACTGAGATCGCCAAGCAGCTTGGCAGCCCCGATGCCGGTCAGCAGCAGCAGGGCATTGCGGCCTTGCGCAAGTTCATTCAGTCCGATCCATCCCATGCCGTGCCGGTCTTGCGTACTACAGGGATCGCCGCTCTGATGGATGGCAAACGCTACGATGAATTGGATGAGATATGCGCCCGCGCCGTCGAAGGCGTCGCTTCCGAGACCGCGACTCTGGAACTGCTGGAAACAGCGCGCATTCAGGCCCTGCTGGCCGGGGGAAAGGCTGAAAAGGCCCTGGCTCATGCCAAGGCCCTGTACAATATTTCGAGCATGGCCACCACCTCCGACGCCATGCTGCGTGTGGCCGAATGCCTGAACTTTGCCCATCCCGATGATTTTTCGTTAACCGAGCGGTTTCGCGCCCAGCAGAAGGCCGGGGAGGCCAAGCCCTCGGGACCAGTGGTTCGTCCGGCGGGAACGGCGGCCAATCCCGACCCATCTTCGGTCCTGGGGGCCATCAAGATCGATCCCCAGGAACACCATGACGCCATCGCCAAGATGTACGGCGAAGATTTCACCAGCCTTCTGGCCAAGGGGAATCTTTTGCTCCTGTCTGACCGCCCGCACGATGCCATGGGCGTGTTCGAGCGTGCCTACGGCGTGGCCACGGAAGCACAGATACAGGCCGCCAGCGAAGCCGTCGCCCGGGCTATGAAAGCCGAAGACGCCACCATCGGGCGGGCCAACGCCTGGGTGCAATCGATCCGCCCGGTCGCACATTCCAAACCATGAGCGCCGGTGTATGCAAGCACGCACAGAACCAATTGCTTCAGAATGTCCCTCGTGGGCTCAGGTTCGAAAAGGAGTCGGGGGCCGCACGCCAGCCATCGACCGGCGTACTTGGAGTGGGAGAAAGGGGTGCGGCGTGGCCGTTTACATTTTACATTCGTTGTATTTATCCGCGCCTCTGCTTCTGTCCCTATTCTTCCTCCTCCCCTCCATTCTCCTCGCCCAGCCGATCGACCCTTTATCTATTGCCGCCGAGCTTGCCAGCGACACTCCCACCGTCTTTCAGCAGGGCCTGTCCCACGTTCGCCAACTGATAAGCGAGCGTTCCGAGTCACCCGGCATGCTGCGCGATAAATGGCTGCCGATTCTCATGGATGGGGGCCATTACGCGGAAGTTGACGAGTTGGCCTTGCAGGCGATCCTGGCCAATGCCGCCGAAACCGCCGTCACCGACGCCTTGCAGAGATACCGCGTTCAGGCCCTGCTCAAGCAGGGCAAGGCTACCGCCGCACTGGCCAACGCCCGCAGTCTTTTCAATGTGGCGCCGATGGCGACGACGGATAAGGCCCTGATTCTGGTCGCCGAGTGTCTGGCCGCCGCCCGTCCCGACCAGCTGCAGATAGCGCTACGTTTCCACGACGAGCAGATCGTTGGCGCCGGTGCGCGTCTGCGCGACAATCAAGACCCGCCCACCACCATGCACATGCCCGTCAGCGCTATCATGCTTGAAATTCAGATCGATCCCAAGCCATACGAGGCCGCCATCGCCCATCTTGATCCTGCCCGTTATCTGATTCACACCAGCGAATTGCGCGATTATCGGAGTTGCGGGAATCTCCTGCTTTTGGCCGGTCGTGCCAGGGAGGCCCTGCTAAACTTCGAGAAATTGCGCGACCTGGCCGAAGACGATCAGATTCGTCTTGCCGCCAACGACGGCATCGCCCGCTCCATGAAAGCCCAGGACGGGACCATTGGTCGCGCCAACGCCTGGATTGTCGAACAGCGCGCCCAGTACGGCCACGGCGGCAAGTGATGGATGAGTACAGGACGCTTCCGGCTCATTTGGCCAGGACGTGCATTTCGCAAACCTTCCGGTAGTGGTATCCGCAGATGGCCAGGGTGATCGCCTGCTTCAGCAGAGAGGGACGGCGAACCACCGTCCAAATCAGCAGTTTCCAGTACTGCACGCGTTCCTTCCCCAGCACGCCCAGTTTCAGCATCGACTTTCCAAAAGCTCTCATGTTCCGAAGGCTGGGAAGCGAGCGTTGATCGGTTCGGGTGTATTCGCGAAGGAAAGTCCTGATCCGCTTGTAGTATGGCTTGGGGGCGTACAACTGCCGCAGGAGCTTGCGGTAGCCATCATTCAATACCGCCAAGCCCATGGTCGGAACGATGTTGGTGCTGCCATCGACGTTGTCGCCGCTGGAGATGCCGCGGAGCCGGCCTTCCCGGAACATCCGCTCATACAACTTCGTCCCGATCGGTGCCTGGAGCATCCCCACCATCGCGGTGACTATGCCGCTGCGCTGGATGAAATCCAGTTGCCTCTTGAATATGCCCGGGGTGTCGCCGTCGAAGCCGACGATGAATCCGCCCTGCACCTCCAACCCGGCGCGCTGCATACGCTTTATGTCCTCGGCCAGGTCGCGATCGGTGTTCTGGTGTTTGCTGCATTCGGCCAGCCGCCCCTCGTCCGGGGTTTCCACGCCGACGAAAACCGTATCGAAGCCCGCCTGCACCATCTGTGACATAAGTTTGGCATCGTCCGCCAAGTCTATGGATACCTGGGTGCAGAATACGGTTCGCGGCGCGCCCTTCTGCCACTGGATCAAGGCCGGCAACAGTTCCTGACGCAGATGGCGCCGGTTGGCGATAAGGTTGTCATCCACGATAAAGATCCCGCTGCGCCATCCCGCCCGCCGCAGGCCATCCAATTCGGCGATCAACTGCCCGGCGTTTTTGGTGCGGGGAGCGCGACCGAATAACGTGGTGACGTTGCAGAAATCGCACTGGAAGGGGCATCCGCGCGAGTATTGCACGCCCATCAGCGAGTAGCGTCGCAGGTCGGCCAGTTCCCACAGCGGCGTGGGGCTGGTATGGAGGTCGGCAAACTCATCCGTGGCGTAGACTTTTTGCGCCTGACCGCGTTCCAGATCGGCCAGGAAGCGGGGTAGGGTGATCTCCGCCTCGTTGAGCACCAGGTGATCGACTTCCTTCCATGAGTCCGGTTCGCTGGTGAACAGCGGGCCGCCGGCCACGACCTTCAGGCCGGCAGCGTGGCAGCGCTCGATCAACCGCCGGGCCGCAGCCTTTTGCACGACCATGCCTCCTATGAAGGCGTAGTCGGCCCATTCCAGGTCGGCGGGCATTAGTTTCTTAACATTCAGGTCCACCAGGCGTTTGCCCCAATCTTTGGGCAGCAATGCCGCTACGGTCAGCAGGCCCAATGGCGGCTGAGTGGACTTGCATCCGATGAATTTCAGAGCGTGCTTGTAGCTCCAGAACGTATCGGGGAACTCAGGACAGAGAAGGAGGATATTCATCGGCAGCCTCGTTTATTTGGACCAGGTTTTTGGCCACCAGCGTGGCAGGGTGGCTATTGGCTGGCTCGACACTTATCGCGTGATTTCAGACCACGAAAAAAAACGGCGTGGTGCAACGCCTACAGGCATTCAACCACGCCGGCTTACCGTCAACTGGCCGCCCGACATTCGCCGGGCTGCCTTTCAGCTAGTCATCCGACAACGGTCCCATTTCTCCAGGGACCTTTTTTTCAAAGTAATATCTTATCCTGAACAGAACCTCTCGGCCAGTTAATTCTTCGAAATGCTGGTTTTTCCGAAATAATAGGGAGAACAGCTTGCCGTCATCCCATTGGTTGGCATAGGATAACTGGAGCAAGTGGCGCTGCGGACTAATAACGCGGCGCATTCGGATGACAAGACGAATGGCAAGTCGCGACTGCGACGGGCCAGTCGAAAGGTAAGCCGACGCGATCGAATGCCTCTATGGCGTTTGTTTGCGTCGGCTTTTTTTGTGGCGACGGGCAGGCGTTCCGAGGAACCATTCATGGTTCTCCGGCAGGTAAGGCCCCGTTCGCACTAAGGATCAAGTTATGCACGTACGAGGTCGCCCCATTCCCAAAGTGCCAACCCGGATATCCGGCTTGGATGAAGTGCTGGAGGGCGGGCTCCCCCGAGGCCGAACCACTCTGATCAGTGGCGGTCCGGGTTCTGGAAAGACGGTACTGGGTCTGCAGTTTCTCTGCTCGGGGGCGCTGGCCGGGGAGGCGGGCGTTTTCGTCACGCTGGAGGAGAGGGCCAAGGCTATTCGACAGAACGCTCGGGCCATGGGTTGGAATCTGGAAAAATTGGAAAAGGCCGGCAAGGTGGTAATTGTGGAGGCGCGGATGTTCGGCGGGGAAGTCCTGGCCGGCGAGTTCGACATTCAAGGCCTGCTGGCGATCGTGGGCGGGCACATCAAGAAGATCGGGGCGCGGCGCGTGGTGGTGGATGCCCTTGACGTGCTGCTGCGGGTTTTCCGCGATCCGCTGCAAGAACGCAACGAGTTATACCGGCTTCACGAATGGCTGATCGACCGGGGACTGACGAATATCCTGACCGCCAAGACGCATCGGGAAGCAGGGCCGGCATTGCAGTACGAGTATCTGGATTTTATGGCGGACTGCGTCATCCGTCTGGACCATCGCGTCATCGGCCAAGTGGCGACGCGCCGCCTGCGAGTAATCAAATATCGCGGATCGGGGTTTGGGACCAACGAGTATCCCTACGTCATAGGCGGACACGGCCTGGTCCTGTTTCCGTTGACCAAGGCCGAACTGGCCCACCAGGCGCTGGGGCCCAAGGTTTCCTCGGGATTGTTCGGCCTGGACGCGATGCTGGACGGCGGCTACCGCAGCGCATCGTGCGTTTTGATTACGGGCACCAGCGGCACGGGCAAGACCACGCTGACCAGCACGTTCATCGAAGCCGCCTGCCGGCGTGGCCAGAGGGTGCTGGCCCTGAGTTTCGAGGAATCCCGCGCGGCGATGGTGCATGCCATGCTCAGCGCCGGAATCGATCTGCGTCCGGCCCTCAGGGCTGGCAGGCTGCTGGTGCAGACGGCCCTGCCGGAAGCCATGGGGTCCGACGACCACTTGATCCGCGCCCTGCAAGCCATTGATGCCTTCCAGCCAGACCACGTAACGCTTGACGCCGTATCCGCCTGCGTGCGCATGGGATCGGAACAGGCCGCCTTCGATTACCTGATGCGGCTGGTAAGCATCCTCAAGGAACGCGGCATCACCTGCGTCATGACCAACCAGATCACCGGCCTGGTGGGCAGCGATGAGGAACTCAGCGGCATCGGCTTTTCCTCCGTGGTTGATGCGGTGATCCAGTTACGCTTCGTGGAGGCCGACCAGGCGATTAACCGTGAGATCCTGATTGTAAAATCCAGGGGTTCGGCGCACTCCAATCGCAGGCAGGCGTTTTCCATCACCAGCATGGGAATACAGATCGGCAACAACCCGCCAGGGCCAACGCTTCGCCGACAGGGCAACGGCGGAAAGGGCGGCGCCGAATGAGGCACACCTCCAAGACCAAGCTCCAGCGTGGACAGGCCTGGCGCGGTCATTACCGGTTCCGCCTCTTTATGGCTGGCAAGGGACCAAATTCCCAGCAGGCTCTTGGCAACCTGCGCCGCCTATGCCAGGAGTTCCTCCCGGGCCGGTATACCATCGAAACGGTGGATGTGGTCAAGGACTTCGACGCGGCGGTGAAGGATAACATCCTGGTCACGCCGGCATTGATCCTGGTCCAGCCGCTTCCGCGAGTGACGATTCTGGGCAACCTTAGCAATCGCCAAAAGGTTCTGCTGGCTCTGGGATTGACGGAGGCCAGCTCATGAACAAGAACCTGCCGACATATCAGGAACTGGAAAAGCGCCTGGCGGCGGCGGAGCCGGTTATCGAGGCCCTGAAGCGACTGGAAGTGGACGCGGTCGTCGGTGCGGACAAGATCGCGGTTTTGCTGCTCCATGGGGTAGGGGAGGCGCTGCGGAACAGCGAAGCGGAGTTGGACACCATGTTCGAACTTTACGGCGCCGGAATGGCCCGGGCTGACGCTCCCGACTTCCGCTTTACCCGCGTCAACCGGAAGTTCTGCGAACTGGCCGGTTATTCGATCGCCGAACTGTTGAGCAAGACATACCTGGGCTTGACCCATCCCCTGGACCGTCCGCGGGATATGAAGGAGTTGCAGCGCGTGCTGCGCGGCAAGGCCGATTCATGGTCCATCGAGAAGCGTTGCCTCTGCAAAAACGGAAGCCCCATCAGAGTGGCAGTCCATGGCGCGGTGTTGCGCGATGATGCGGGCCGAGCCGTACGGATAATGGTCATGATGAGCGCCCTCACGGGGCGAAGGCCAGTCCAGCGGAAGCGGCCCGGCGCTGAAGGTCAGGCGCAATCATGAAAACATCAGGAGAAATCGAAGCCGCCATCTGCCAGGCGATGAGCAATTTTGAACAGGAGTACATGGGCCGCGGCCCCAAGAATGTCTGCGCCCATCTGATCGACGACCTGATCTGCATCAGACTTCAGGGGGTGCTGACGGTGGCCGAACAGCATCTGGTCAGGAAGATCCAACCCGATAAAGCGCGGGACCTCCTGAAACAAGTGCGAGTCCAGTTGCTGGAAGCGGCGCGGCCTCTCCTGGAAATGATGGTGCTGGAAATCACCGGCGTCAAGGTGCTGAGCCTGCATCACGACATCAGCACCTTGACCGGCGAAGAGGTGGTGCTTTTCACCCTGGCCCAGTCGCCCCTGTTCCGGGGGACCAGGAAAAAATAGGACTTTTGAATCGGGCGATCATGCCAGGTGTTTTGTGTGTTGGATAATTGAAAACGCAAAGTGTTAACATGAAAGGCTGCAACCCATGCGAACTATTTTGACGATGGCCGTGGTGGCGCTGGCGTTGGTGGCATTGGCGGTCGCCCAGGGGCCGCTCAAGAGCATAGCGCCAGACGTGGCTGCCAAGCCAGACGCGGCCACCGTGGCGGCCTTGCCCGGTTCGGCCCATACGCCCGATGAAGAGGCCATTCGCTGCGCTGCCGCAGCATTTGCCTCGGCGTACAATGCCCAGGACGCCAAGGCGATCGCGCGGCTGTTCGTGGCCGACGGGCAGATCATCAATGAGGAGGGCCAATCGACCCAGGGCAGCGAGGGGATCGAGCAGGTATTCGCCGAAATTTTCAAGGAACATCCCAAGGCCCACATGGACCTGGCCATCGAGTCGGTTCGTTTCATCGGACCGGACCTGGCGCTGGAGGATGGGATGGCGCTGGTTACTGATGACCCCGGGGAGCCGGCCCAGCACAGCGCCTATTCGGTGGTTTATGCCAGGCAGGCTGGCAAGTGGCTGACGGCCAGCGCACGCGACCTCCCCGATTACACCAGGACGCCCGAAGAGGAACTCAAGCAACTCCAGTGGATGATCGGCCAATGGGTTGACGAAAGCCCCGAAGCCCTGGTCTTGACCTCCTACCGCTGGACCGACAATCAATGCTATATCCTGAGCGAATTTACGGTGCAGATCGGCGGCCGTCCAGTGATGACGGGCACCCAGCGCATCGGCTGGGATCCTTTGGCCAAGAGCATCCACTCCTGGGTTTTCGACTCCGAAGGCGGCTTTGGCGAAGGGATCTGGACACGGGAGGGGAACCAATGGATTGTGAAAAAGACCGGCGTGACGCGTGAGGGAAAGATCGCCTCGGCGACCAACATCATAACCCGCGTGTCCAAGGACCGCATGACCTGGCAACAGCGGGATCGCATCGTCGGTGACGAGAAGAGCCCCGACATCGCCGCTACTCCGATTGCACGCACCCCACCTACACCCAAGTAACATGCCGGTGGCGCAGCTTTGTCCGTATAGCCCGGAGAAATACCCATGAATACGAGATTGAAAACCGTTGCGAGTCTGGTCCTGGCCGTGGCGTTGTCGGCTGGTCTGGCCCTGGCCGGCCGGGGAGGCAGCGGCGGCAGCCGTGGCGGCGGCGGAGTCAGCCATAGCGGCAGGGGTGGAGTCAGCCATAGCGGCGGGGGTGGAGTCAGCCATAGCGGCGGGGGTGGAGTCAGCCATAGCGGCGGGGGTGGCAGCGTATACCACACGCCTTCTTTCAGCATACCGCGTCAGAGTGCCGGCACGGCGCGTTCCGCCGAGGCATCGCGCTCGCCGCAGAATGTCGGGATCAACCGCCCTGGCGGCAGCGAACGACCGGAAGTCGCTAACCGAACAGCTTCGGACAATCGCGCTAATGCCGGGAATCGCGCCGCTGGCGGCGACAAGTCCAACCGCGGGAACAACCTGGCCCGGACCGCGCATGGAAATTGGAACCATGGCGACTGGTATCATGGGGATTGGCACGGCAACTGGAACAACTCCTGGTACTATCGGCCGATGGGCTGGTGGGCGGACGGCGACTGGGCCGGTTATGGATATAACGGTTACGTGACCCCATGGTCATGGGGGTATTGGCCGTACTACAACCCCTACTACGTCGGCGCGGGCGTAGGCGTTGCCTTTGATTACTCGCAGCCGATCGTCGTGGATCAGGCCGCCGCCGCGCCGCCCGGCGCTCCCGGCGGGGCAACCGTCGAACAACAGGCGACGCCCTTGCTGGATGGGGCGAGGAATGCCTTCATGCAGGGTGACTACAAGACCGCGCTGGACCAAGTGGACCAGGCCATTGCCCTGGCGCCCAGCGATACCGTGCTCCATGAATTACGCGGGCTGGTGTTCTTCGCACTAGGGCGCTACCAGGAAGCGGCGGCCGTCGACTATGCCGTGCTGTCCGCCGGTCCGGGCTGGGATTGGACGACGATGAGCGCGCTCTACCCTAATGTGGACGTTTACACGGCGCAACTGCGCGCTCTGGAACAGTACACGCAGGCAAACCCGACCGTTGCCGATGCAAGATTTCTTCTGGCCGAGCACTACCTGACCTGCGGACACTCCGATGCCGCAGTCGTTGAACTTAAGGAAGCCGTACACCTGAATCCCAAAGATCAGTTATCCGCGCAACTGCTCGGTAGCATTACCACATCAAATACCGCCCAGCCGGCGGTATCCGGCCCGCCAGCGGCGCCTGCCAAGGCGGTGGATGCTGCGAGTCTCGTGGGCAATTGGACGGCGACGCGTGCGGATAGCGCCACCATCAAACTGGCCATGGCCGGGGACGGAAAGTTTACCTGGATTCTGGACCAGAAAGGCAAGCCGCAGCAGTTCAGCGGAACCTATACGGTTGCCGACAACATGCTGGTACTCAAGCAGGGCGACAATCCCATGATGGCTGGACAAGTCGCCCTGATTGGCAAAGGCGGATTCAATTTCAAGCTGCCTGGGGACAACCCCAGTGACCCCGGCCTGACCTTCGTACACTAAGAATCTATCTCAGAACCTAATGACTCCGCGATGAGCCATTCCCGGCCCACCCTCCGGGCGATGCATCTTTCGCCCGCACTCGTCGTCGTTTCTCCTCGCCGTATCTGTCCATTGATACGCCTCGTCGCGGGGCCATTGGGTTCTGAGATAGATTCTAAGAGCATTTCTCGATCATCTGCGTCAGGACCTTGGCGGAATCGAAGTATTCCCGGGCAATTTGCAGGGCTGCTCGGGAATGGCGGGAAGGATCGTCCTTAATGGATTGGATCGCCGCGGCGGCTTCAGGAAGAGTCTGGAAACTTATGATGCCTTCGCCGCAGGGAATAGCATGGGAAAAACCAGTGTCCTGAACGATCGCCGGGACGCCCAGAGCCAGGTAGCAGGCGGTGCGGCAGGAAAACCAGCCAGTTCGGCCGGCGACGTAGGCGTTCTTGGCGACACTGAATTCGCCAAGAGAGTTAGCCAGATACTGGCGGTAGACCCAGGGATCGCAAGAGACCTCGGCGGCAGGACGGATGAGCCAGCCGTGGGATTTGAGATCGTCCAATGGCGCCGAGCCGGCCATGGCGACCTCCAGGGGCAGTGCGCTGTGCCGCGGCATGGTTAGGAAACGCTGGAATTCGGCGCTCTTGCCGCAGTAACGCACGCCGTTGATAGTGGGGCCTTTTTCGGTTGGCTCCCAGGAAGCCACGGTGGTTAAGAGCTGTCGGCGGCTGGAGATAGGGACGATGTGGGGCTCGAAACAGTCCAGAACAATAGGCTGACGCGTGGGAATCCAATTGAAGAGCTGCCGGGGCACGCGGCAATCGGGCGACGCGATATTCTCGGCGAAAGTGAAGAAGACATCGTGACGCCGGATCACCTCGACGCGTTCTTTGGCTTTGGGGTCGATTTCGCTGTGAACGTAATCAGGAACCGAGGCCTGCGTATACATGGGATCGGAATCGAGGAACGCCGTACGGCGGGCAGCGAAGTATTCATCGCGCATCCAGCAGGAGGCGGAGATGTGCAAAAACAGATCGGCGGTGCGGCAAAACTCGACCACCGCCGGCCAGGGACGGCCGAAGGTGCGGCCGGTGGCGTCGCGGAAGAACCAGCGATCAACCATGGTAGGATCTAGTCTGGCCAGTTGGGCTGCCAGCAGTGTGGCGTTGGCCTGGCCGCCTTCGACGAAGGTCTGCGCCGCCGGGTCGTAGCACCACTGGCCGGTGTCCTCGATGTATAGGCAATCGTGGCCGAGGCGATGGAAACCCAAAACGTACTGAAGGTAATCCCAGAAGACGCCGCCCATGGGATAGGTGGCGGCCAGACCGGTGACGGCGATTCGGAGGCGTGAAGACATCTTCAAGGTATTATCGGGGAAGAAGGGGAGGAAGCAAAGGTGAAAGGTGAAATGGGAAAGGCGAAAACCTCCACCCTATCTCTCCCCCGGAGCACCGGGGCGAGGGAGAAACTGCGGAGTTATTCCTGAACACCTACTTAGAATCTATCTCAGAACCCAATGACTCCGCGATGGGTCGGCAATGGCCCAGATGCGAGGCGGAGGATCGAAGCGTATCTGACAGTGGACGATACGTTGAGGTCCGACAACCAAGCCGATGGGCCATTCCCGGCCCACCCTCCGGGCGATGCATCTTGCGCCCGCACTCGTCGTCGTTCCTCCTCGCCGTATCTCTCCATTGATACGCCTCGTCGTCGCTCCTTGATTGCAGGCGAAATATGCATCGTCGCGGGGCCATTGGGTTCTGAGATAGATTCTTAGTGTTGTTTGGTGGTGCGGAGCAGAGGCGACTGGGTCAGAGTGAACAGCACGACCTCTTCGCCGGTTGATGTGCTGATGTCGTGGTGCATGCTCAGCACCTTGATGCCAGTTATTGCCTGGACCATGACCTCCATGGTTGGCCGCGCCGTCTCGATCAAATGGGTCCGAACCTCCTTGAGCAGGTCCCGGCCTCGGGTGGCAGGCAGCGTCTTGACCAGATGCTGTTCGGCGGCGGTCAAAACCCCTTTGAGCCTGACGACAATAAGATCATCTATCAAATGCGCGCGAATATCCTTGGGACCCCGGCCCATGTATTCCAATTCGAAACGGCTCATACCATCCGAAATGGCGCTTTCAATTTCGCCATGCGTATTCATAAGGTTTAAGAGTATACCATAGACGCAATAACACGGCAATTGGCAAGAAGTTTATGCTGGTCCGAGTCCCGCGAAGCTAAATATTCTAAAGCAAGTGTGGCCGCGTGGGTTTGTCGCTCATATAATATGATGACAAGACGAAGATTCCGATGCAATCGGGATCGTTGTCGGATGACTAGCTGAAGGGCAGCCCGGCCCGTGCCGGGAGGCCCGTTGACGAGTAAGCCGGCGGGGTTGAATGCCTTGATATGGTGTTCGACCACGCCGGTTTTTTTGTGTCCCGAATAATGCGGTGAGCGCCGAGAAATCAGCATGGCCGGTCAGTATCACAAGCGTGACTGCAAACGCGTTTTCCGCATCATCGCGAAGGCCGTACAACCCTGGCCGGGAACATCAAGGGAACATTATGAAAGCCACCCAACTGCTGCATAATCTTGGCCAAAGCCTCTGGCTGGATAACATCACTGGCGACTTGTTGAACAGTGGCACGCTCAAGGGCTACATCGACGAACTGTCGGTTACCGGCTTGACCTCCAACCCCACGATTTTTAATCACGCCATCCGTAACAGTGCCGCGTATGATGCAGTGCTCCGCAGTAAACGGACTGCTCAGAAAACTCCGGAAGGCCTCTTCTTCGATCTGGCGATCGACGATCTCACCCGGGCCGCCGACCTGTTCCGTCCGGCCTACAACCGCACCAATGGTGTGGATGGATGGGTATCGTTGGAAGTGTCGCCACTGCTGGCGCATGACACTCCCGGCACTATTGCCGCCGCCAGGGAACTTTGGGCGCGGGCGGGTCGGCCCAACTTGTTCATCAAGATTCCCGGCGTAAGGGAAGGTTTGCCGGCCATAGAGGAGGCGATTTTCGCTGGTGTACCTGTCAACGTGACGCTCCTGTTTTCGCGGGAGCAATACGTCGCGGCGGCTGACGCGGTGCTGCGCGGCGTCGAACGGCGCATGGCCGCGAGGCTTAATCCCCAGGTTGGCTCGGTGGCGTCGATGTTCATCAGCCGTTGGGACGCCGCGGTGGCGGGCAAGGTTCCGGAGGCATTGAACAACCGACTCGGCATCGCCATGGCCGGTCGCACCTACAAGGCCTACCTCGAGCAGTTGAGTAATCCGCGCTGGCAACGCGTTCAGAATGCCGGCGCCCGGCCGCAACGCCTGCTGTGGGCCAGCACCGGCACCAAGGACGCCAAAGCCTCCGACACCCTATACATCACAGCCCTGGCCGCCCCGTTCACGGTGAACACCATGCCCGAGGGCACGTTGCAAGCGTTCGCTGATCATGGTGAAATAGGCCCCGTCATGGCGATGGACGGGGGCGATTGCGAAAAAGTTTTGGACCAGTTCGCCCAGGCCGGTGTGAATGTCAGCACCTTGGCCGCTCGCCTCCAGGATGAGGGCACACAATCGTTTGTGCAATCCTGGAACGAATTGATGGCGGTAATTGTGTCCAAGAGCGACGCGCTCAGGAAGACGTAACACCCATGCATCATCCACGATGCTCGGGAAAGAAAAGCCATGGCTACTGGGTCGATGAGGCCGTCACCCGTGAGCAGTAAAGCTAATTCCAAGGACACGCTGCCATGATGATCGCCGCCGCCAGCCTGCTGCATCACGTCTGGCACATCATCGCCACCGCAGCGTGGTTGCTTCTGGCGATTCTGGCGACTGCGCATGTGGTCCTTAAGAAACGTGATCCGGGCGCCGCCATAGCCTGGGTGGGTCTCGTTTGGCTCGTGCCCATAGTCGGCGCCGCGATGTACATCCTCTTTGGGGTGAATCGCATCCGCCACAGGGCCACCTGGCTGCGCCGGAACCTGGAGCGCTATCGGGCATTCGCCTGGCAGCACGATTGCGGTCCGGAGGCATTGAACCGGCATCTCCCGGACGGCGCGGGGCATTTGGCAATGCTGGCGCGGGTGGTTGGGCGGGTGGTGGAGCAACCACTGCTGGCGGGCAATCGGATCGAGCCGCTGGTGAACGGAGACGAAGCTTATCCGGCAATGCTGGAGGCGATCCGGCAAGCGCGCCGGACCATCTCCCTGGTGACCTATATTTTTGCTGGTGACGAAGCCGGAGTGGCCTTTGCCCGTGCCTTGGGCGACGCCGCACGCCATGGCGTGCAAGTGCGGGTGCTGGTTGACGCGCTGGGTACGGCGCATTCCTGGCGTAGCATCCACCACTTTCTCAAACGCGAGGGAGTGAGGTACGCCCAGTTTCTCCCGCTCTTTTCCCCGTGGCATATCATGTCGATGAACATGCGGACGCACCGGAAGATCATGGTGGTCGATGGCCGTGTGGGGTTTACCGGGGGGACTAATATTCGATCCGGGCACTGCCTGCAGCGCCATCCGCGCCATCCGATAGGGGACATCCATTTCCGGGTGGCCGGACCGGTGGTGACCCAACTTCAGGAAGTGTTCGCCGATGACTGGCTGTTCACAACGGGGGAAACATTACGCGGCGATTCGTGGTTTGCCGAGCCCCAAGCCGCCGGGCGGGTCCTGGCTCGAGCCGTGACCGACGGACCGGATGAGAATTTCGAGAAGCTCCTTTGGACGCTGTTGGGGGCGGTCTCAATTGCCCGCCATTCGGTACAGATTATGAGTCCTTATTTCCTGCCGGACGCCACCGTGATCACCGCCCTCAATATGGCGGCCATGCGGGGCGTGGAGGTGGATATCATACTGCCGGAACGGGTCGACTGGCGGGTGGTCTCGTGGGCGTCGCAGGCCATGTGGTCGCAGCTCCTGGAGCATGGATGCCGGATCTGGTTGAGTCCGCCGCCGTTCGATCACTCCAAACTGGTGATGGTGGACGGATGCTGGGTGCTGCTGGGGTCGGCGAACTGGGACGCGCGGAGTTTGCGCCTGAATTTCGAGTTCAATCTGGAATGTTATGACGTCGAACTGGCGACGCGGCTGGAAGGATGGGTCGCGGCCAAACGGAAGCGAGCGCATCGTGTAACGATAGACCAGATGGATGGCCGCTCCCTGCCCGGTCGCCTGCGTGATGGCGTCGCGCGACTCCTTACTCCGTACCTGTAATCCGGGACCTGGGATCGGAAAATCTCATGTGGATTACCTAAAATCTGGGAAATTTCCACCATTCATCAGAGCTTGGAGGTAAGTCATTTGAAGTACCAAGGAGCATCACATGGAAATCGGCATGATCGGATTAGGTCGAATGGGAAGCAACATGGCGCGACGCCTTTTGCGGGCCGGTCACCAATGCATTGTTTATGATCTCCATCCGGAAGCCGCCCAGGGCCTTATTAAAGATGGGGCGATGGGGACGACATCGCTGGAAGAGTTTGTGCATACACTGGCCAAACCTAGCGCTGTCTGGCTGATGGTGCCGGTGGCAGTGGTCGATCAAACGCTCAATGCCCTTGTCCCGCTTCTCGAACATGCCGACAAAGCGTTTTCGGCCATCCGGTACGCTTTCGGCAGCCACTTGGAGCAGGCCACCACCCCAACCGGAGGCGTCTGATGAACGCTGCCCATTCTGATGCCCTGGTGCTTTTCGGCGTCACCGGTGATCTGGCCCATAAGATGATCTTCCCCGCACTTTATGCGTTGGCTAAACAGAGCCTTCTCAATATACCGGTCATCGGCGTCGCCTTTCCGAAGTGGAGTTCATCGCATCTGCGGCGGCGCGTGACGGATGGCATCCAGCGCTGGGGCGGAATCGACGACCAACGCGTCCTGTGCCATCTTCTGTCGCAGCTCAGTTATGTGAGCGGGGACTACCAAGACCCGGGCACGTTCACGGCGATCAAGAAGGCGCTGGGCGGCGTGCGAAGGCCGGCTCATTACCTCGCCATCCCGCCGGCACTTTTCCAGACCGTGATCAAAGGCCTCGGGGCAGCGGGGTTGGCCAAGAATGGGCGTGTCATTGTGGAAAAACCCTTCGGGCGCGACCTTGCTTCCGCCCGCGAGCTCAACCGCGTCGCCAGGTCGGTGTTTTCCGAAGACTCGATTTTCCGTATCGACCACTTCCTCGGGAAGGAGGCGATCATGAACATTCTCTATTTCCGTTTCGCCAATTCGTTTCTGGAGCCCATCTGGAACCGTAACTACATTGCCAGCATCCAGGTAACCTTAGCAGAGGATTTCGGCATTGGCAGCCGCGGCGCGTTTTACGAAACCGCTGGCTGTCTGCGCGACGTGATCCAGAACCACCTCTTTCAAATTGTCGCGCTGCTGGCCATGGAGCCACCGGCCACCAGGGACTTTGGCGCCGTGCATAACGAAAAAGCCAAGGTCTTTCAGGCCATGCGCCCGTTGAAGTGTGACGACGTGGTGCGCGGCCAGTACTCCGGTTACCGCACCGAGCCCAACGTGGCCAGGCATTCCGAAGTGGAGACCTTCTGTGCCATGCGTCTGTTTATTGATTCATGGCGTTGGGCCGGCGTGCCCTGGTATCTGCGTTCCGGAAAATATCTGGCCCACACCGCAACAGAGATACTTGTCGAATTGAAGCCGCCGCCGCAAAGGCTTTTCGCCGACTCGGCGCCGACAACCGGCCTGACCAACTATCTGCGCTTCCAATTGTCCCCCTCTTCCACCATAGCCCTGGCCGCGCGCGTCAAGCGGGCGGGTAAGGAGTTCGTCGGCGACCAGCGCGAATTGTTTCTGGCCGAGGAACACCCCGGCGGGGAATCGCCTTACCAGCGGCTCCTTTGCGACGCCATGGCCGGAGATGGAGCGCTCTTCACCCGTGAGGACGCGGTTGAAGCCGCCTGGACGGTGGTCGAGCCGGTCCTTAAAAGACACCGCCGCGTCTATTTTTACAAGCGCCGCAGTTGGGGGCCCCAAGCCGCCAATGCGCTTATTGCTTCCGACGGCGTTTGGCACAATTTCGAACCCAAGGAGCCCAAATGAGTACGAACGCGCACGATGTTGAGAGCGAAGGCGCCAAGCCTCGAGATCACGAACACCCACGTCATCATTTCTGGAGGCATGCCCACCGGGATTGGCGGGTCTGGACCGCCGTGGTGCTTATGCTTGCCCTTATCCTTGTTTACGTCATGACCGACTGCCTGTCATTACAACCGGGCCATCGCGCGGTTCAGCCAACACCCGAGGCGATCTTGCCTTAGAATGATCTTGAGGGAAGCCATGCCGAACATTTAAGAAGTCTATCTCAAGTGGATAAAGCGATCCGCCAGCGAATGATACTTGATAATGTTTGCGGATTGGCCGGATTTTGGTTGCTTCCCGTGTTTGACGTCCTTATAATCAATTAACCATCGCAGCGCGAAGGCAGCATATATTGGCCGCGATGGAGGATGACTAACCAAATGGCATCCCGGTTCAGCCGGGTGGCCAGTTGATGAGTAAGCCGACGTGGTTCCGCACTGTGCAGGTGTGGAATCACGCCGGCTTTTTTTATTGCTTCGGCGAAACATGATTTCGTCAACCCTCGAAGCGATTGTGCCTTAATGCTGCATCAGGCCTTCATGGAGATTGATGATGTCAGACTGTAACCCAGGCCATGACTCCCAATACTACGCCAACGCTATCGTCCAGACCTTGCGCGAGCCGCTGCTGGTGCTCAATGGCGGCCAGCGTGTCAGGATGGCAAGCCAGGCTTTCTATAAAATGTTCAAGGTTGCGCCGGCGCAGACGCTGGGCCTGCCTTTCTATGAACTGGGCAATGGGCAGTGGAACATCCCCGCGCTGCGCAAGCTTCTGGATGAGCTTCTGCCCACCCATGGCCAGTTAGACGATTATCAAGTCGCGCATGATATTCCGGACATTGGACGGCGGACGATAATGCTGAACGCCCGCCGCCTTGAGGATAGCGACGGGAATGCCGAGCTGATTCTGCTGGCTATGAAGGACATCACTGCCCGGCGTCAAGAGGAACACTTGGTGGAGGTTTCGGAAATCCGTTACCGGCGGTTGTTTGAGGCGGCGCACGATGGCATCCTCATTCTCAGCGCCAAGTCTCTCAGGATAACCGATGTCAATCCTTTTCTGATGAAATTGCTCGACTACCCGCGCGAGTATTTCATTGGCAAGGAACTGTGGGAAATCGGCATCTTTCGCGACAAGGAGGCCAACCAGGGCACCATGCAGGAACTGTACAAGAACGGGTCCATGCGCTACGAAGATCTGCCTTTGCAGGACCGCAATGGACAGCGCCATCCCGTGGAAATCGTCGCCAATGTTTATCAGGAGGCCGACGAGCCGGTCATCCAGTGCAATATCCGCGACATTGCCCAACGCGTCAGCTTTGAGCGGGAACGCGCGGCGCTGCTGGCCGGCGAGCAGGCAGCGCGGCTGGAGGCCGAGGCCGCCAACCGTTCCAAAGATGCGTTTTTGGCCAACCTCGGCCACGAGGTGCGCACGCCGCTGAACGCCATGCTCGGCTGGGCGACCATCCTACGCGGCGGCAAGTGCAGTGAAACCGACTTGCGGGAGGGGCTGGAAGTCATCGAACGAAACTGCAAGGCCCAGGCGCGACTTATCGATGACATGCTGGATCTTTCGCGCATCATTTCCGGCAAACTGCGTCTGGAAATTGTCTCCTGCGAGTTGGTGCAAGTCATCGCCGCAGCCATCGCCTCCGTGCGCCCGGCGGCCCAGGCCAGGCACATGAGCATCGAGGCCGACCTTGATTCCGGCGCCAGTTCCGCCCTTTGCGATCCCTATCGCATGCAACAGGTTGTTTGGAATCTGCTGGTGAACGCCGTCAAGTTTGCTCCTCAAGGCACGAAGGTGCTGGTGACGCTCGCCGGTAGCCCCTCCGGCGCGCGAATTCAAGTGATCGACGAAGGCCAGGGCATCAGCCCGGAATTACTGCCCCATGTGTTTGATCGCTTTCGGCAGGCTGACGGCAGCACGCGGCGCAAACTGGGCGGGCTGGGGCTGGGACTTTCCATCGTCAAGCACATCATCGAAGGCCACGGTGGGACCGTCCAGGCCCAGAGTGACGGGGAAGGGCTGGGGGCGACCTTCACAATAAACCTGCCCATTTCTGCCCTTCCTGTCGGCCCGGAAGTTGGCCTGGCCAGGACCGCAGCCGGCGCCGCCGCAACGCCGGACATGTCTCCCGTTCGCCTGGACAGGTTGCGGGTGCTGGTGGTGGACGACGAAGCCGATGTGCGCCGCTTGCTGATCAAGACGCTGGGCGATGCCGGAGCCGTCGTCACCGCGGCCGGTTCGGTCGCCGAAGCCATGGCCGCACTGCCCAGTTCCAATCCCCATGTGCTGGTCAGCGACATCGCCATGCCCGATCGGGATGGCTACGATTTTATTCGTCAAGTGCGGGGCCTGGGAATGACACCCGCCGCACTTCCCGCCGCGGCACTGAGCGCATTCGCCAATAATGAAGATCGGCGGCGGGCGCTGTCGGCGGGTTTCCAGGTCCATGTGGCCAAGCCCATCGATCCGCATGCCTTGACCGCGGTTATTGCCGCTTTAGCCGGGAATGCTGGTTAAGCCCCGTCCACCTAAGCTCAAATGTAGCAATAATATCTGGTAATACGCCGGAATTTACGTTGCTTCCTTGGGAATGCCTGCCTATGATGACAGCAGTGGAGCCAGGAGTCAGGTAACGAATGGTTCCAGGAATGTTTGAGAAAAAGTTTGTCGGATGACTAGATGAATGGCAACCCGGTGACCGCCGGGAGGCCTGTTGACGAGTAAGCCGACGTGGTTGAACGCCCAAAAGGCGATTAACCACGTCGGCTTTTTTATTGCGCAAGGAGTCGGACATGAGTCAACGGCGTAGTTTAGCAGTTGTTTTGTTCGTCGTTGCCGTCGGCTTGGTGGTCGCCGGCATATACGCATCGCCCTCGGCGGCTCATCGGTGGAGAGACTTCTTCGCCGGGCATCGCTCAGGGGTCAGTGAGTGGTATTTCGCCGGCGGCGCCTTCGCGACGATCGTCGGCATGGTGCTGCTGATGCTCGGCAGTCAGCGTATGCATCTCGTTTCGCCCCGTCTGCGCTAAGACCATGGCCTCTGGTTGGGCTGCCGGATGCGTATCCGGCGGCGGAGTTTGCGAGCTTCCGTGAGTTTGGCCACCGTCCGGGGCTTTCCCCGGTGCTGGCCGTCCTGAAAGGACATGTTATGAAACTGTACCCCCTGAAAGTTATGTGTCTGGTGTCCGGCGTGATCGCCTTTTTGGCCACAGCCGGTTGCGCAACGGCGCCAAGTTCGGCGCAAGGCAAATCCAACATTGAAATAAAGGGCAACACCGCCCTGGCGACGGCGCAAACCAGTGACTCAAGCCTGGTCAGGATATTCGATTCGGCGGCCGGGTATGCCGTCTTCCCGACGGTCGGCAAGGGCGCCATGGGCGTCGGCGGGGCCTACGGCAAAGGCGTACTCTATGAACGCGGCTCCGCGCTGGGCTACTGCGATTTGAGCCAGGCGACGATCGGCTTGCAACTCGGCGGGCAGTCTTACACCGAGATCATAATCTTTGCAACGCGTCAAGCCGCGGAGAATTTCAAGCAAGGCCATCTCCGCTTCGATGCCCAGGCTACTGCCGTGGCCCTCAAATCCGGCGCCGGCGCCGATGCCAAGTTCACCGATGGCGTGGCGGTCTTCACTATGGACGAGGCCGGCCTGATGTTAGAGGCCTCCGTCGGCGGACAGCAGTTCACCTACCAGGCCAAATAGGAATACGCCCAAGAACAGCCCGGTTAATACCTCCGAGGTCCGGCGTCCATTAGCTGTTAGCGCCGGCCGCGAACCGAAAGGGAAAAGAAAATGTCCATCAGCATGGAACAATATGTCTGCGACAAACCAATGGCCCGACTCAACGCCGCCGGCGTATCGGCAATCCCGGTGTTTCCGTATCACCTGCAATGCCGCGCCTGCGGGTTTGAGCCGGAAGATGCGGTGACGCGACCGCCGCGCTGCCCCAAATGCGGTGGCGGCTCATGGGAAAGATTCCCAGTCTCGCGCAGCCTGCTTATGAACGCTGAACGGCGTGACAACAACGACTATCTCAAGAACGCCATATGGCCCACCCCATTGCCGATCAGGGAAGGCAACAATGGCAAGCCCATGATGCCGGGCGATTTTATCCGGGTATGAACCATAACCACGAGCCGGAGGTTCTATCATGTTGGTGCTGTCGCGAAAAAACCAGGAATCGGTTGTGGTCGGCAGCTACAACCCCCTGGAGCGTCTGCTCAAGGTCACGGTGCTGGAGATAAATGCGGGCCGGGTGCGACTGGGCTTTGAGGTCCAGGATGATGTTTTCGTGCACCGTTGGGAGGTATGGGAGCGTATCTGTGCCGGCGGGCGTGCCCCTGGCTCGACAGAAGGGGCGGCGGCGCCATTTGCCTGAAGCCGTTGCGGCAAGCTCGAAGATAGTGCGTGTTTTTTCGTTCGTTCCCTTCGTTCCCTGCAAAAGCGGCTTGGCCGCAAGAGAGTTTTTATGGGTCTCCTTCTTCTTATTCTTCTGGTCCTTTTTCTGGGCGGTTCCTACCCAAGCTGGAATCACTCCCGCAACTGGGGCTACCGGCCGTTCAGCCTGTTCAGCACCCTGCTGCTCGTTCTGATTGTGTTGCTGTTTATGGATGTGATCCACTTCCGCACGTTTTGAGCGATCGCCAGGTCATTCCTATCGGAGTCATTTATGAACCCACAGCGTGTTTTGGGATTTGTTTTGGTGGTGGTTGGCGTGGTGCTGATGATCGTAGGCATGAACGCCTCGCACTCGGTTGCTGACCGGTGGAGCAATTTTTTCACCGGGCACTTCACCGACGCCACGGTCTGGTACATCGTCGGCGGTGTCGCCTCGGTGGTCGCCGGCCTGATGTTGGCCATGTTCGGCGGTCGAGCCACCGCGTGAGCGTTATGGCGACCCGTTCCTGATAAGCCCAACGCCTAAATACAAAATGGCAACCCATGTTGGTTTGCCTGGTCTTGGATGTCTCTTTTGGAGCAATAGTATGAAAACCTTGATTCTGCGTCATTTGTCGCTTTCCGTGGCCCTCTTGAGTCCGCTGGCTTTTGGTCTGGGTTGCGCCCAGAACGGGTCCATCGGCACTTCGCATGAAGTCGCCCACTCCGAGAAGAACAGCACCGGCTGGTTCGGCGGGCAGACCCATGAGGCGAACACCACCTACAAGAACTCCGATGGCAGCACCAGCATTGAAAAGGAAACCACGGCGACCAAGGATGGCACGACCACGATTACCCGCGTAAAGACGACCACCAACCTTGACGGCACCGTCAAGACCGATCGTGAGGCGCGAACCATCGTCAAAGGTACTGATAACGTGAATAGTGAAAGCACCACTACTCATTGAAGATGGAGCAGACGGTGGACGGATTCGCCCACCGTCTGCCCCATGCGCATGCAGTGGCCTGGTTGTACGGTTGCCTTGACCGCCATGGAAGAAGGATTTAGCCATGACCGTAGATGCTCAACCTCCGATGGCGTTTGACAGTCAATTTTTTGACGCTGGCGAGGCCATCGATGCTTTCGTGACGAAGACGTGCCGGCGTTGTGGTGAGCCGATCCAGGACTGCGACGGGCCTGCTTTCCGGGAATGGTGCGACTCGATGCGCCGTCTCCTGGTGATGAAAACGCTGCAGCCGGAGCAGTGCCACCAACAGTGCTTTGTCGCCGCACTCACAGCGGACACAGCGCCAAAGGCGGCAGCAAAGACGGCAGTTCAGTCCGATAAGGTTGCCGTTAGAGTTCGCTCAACGCGACATTCCGAACCGTCCGGCGGACTTTGTTCTGACTGCCGCCTCTAATCAACAGAAAAGTCGGCCGCGCCGCCTCTCCTTTTGGTTTCGCGTCGGAAGACTGGATGAACGGCAGCCCGGTTAACGTCGGGAGGCCCGTTGACGAGTAAGCCGACGTGAGCAGGCGTCTTCCGGCGCCTGCTCACGCTGGATTTTTCACCCGCAGAGGAGATCGCACATGAAACGAACCACGTTAATAGCCTCGTTGGCGGCGTCGATAGCGCTGGCGATATTGATGGCTCTGACCGGATGTGGCTGGGACCATCACGACTATGACCATGACCACCACGACGATCACCACGACAGCGACCGGCACGACAGCGACCGACATGACCGCTAGTAGTTCACTTTAGCAGGCCAGGTAACCATGGCACGATCATCGCCACGAGGAACCGGCTTGACACTAGGACTGTTGCCGACAGTCGTGGCCACGATCGCGGCGCTGTATTTTTCCAAGGCGGTGCTGGTTCCACTAGCCGTGGCGGTCTTGCTCGCCTTTCTGCTGGCGCCGGTGGTTACCCGGTTGGAGCGCTGGCGTTTGGCGGAAAGGGACCGCCATACCGGGGAACTCGATGCCCGGCAGGAAACTTTCGTCCGTCAGTCGCTGCGCGATCTGATCGAAGAATTGGGCGATGCGCAAAAGGCGGATGACGCCGCCGCTCTTGCCGCCCTGGCAGACAACGCCGCCATCCCGGCGACCTTTGCTCCGCTTGGCTTCTGGAAACCCCAGGTAGTGGTGCTTTGCCTTCCGGCCCATGATGAGGCAGATGAGCTTATCGCCCTGATGCTCGCCCAACTTCTGGAACTTAAAGGGCTCCGGGTCTTCGCCGCATCGCAGATTTCCCTGGCCGGCGAGATGCTCGCACTGGTTAAGGAACATGCGGCTGGGGCGGTATGCGTCTCAGCGCTTCCACCTGGCGCTCTGGCCCATGCGCGATATCTCTGTAAACGCCTGCATGTGACTTTCCTGCTGCTGCCCACCGTGGTCGGTCTTTGGACAAGCAAGACTGACGCGAAAAAGTCCCTGGAACGCCTGCCTCACGATGGCCCGGTGTACCTTGTGACCAGCGCCGGCGCGGCGGTCGTCCAGATTCACCAGGTGCTTCAGCCGCTGCTGCTGCAACGAGCCAACGCCGAGGCGGAGGCCGGCCCGCATCCGCAAGCGTCTGGCCCGGTCGCGGTAACGAATGTGCGCTGATTGGACCACAATCCAGTTGCCTTGCCGAGGCTGACGCCTATACTTGATAGTTGAGTATAACTTGGCGATACGATATTTTGATTCGCTGTCGGATGACTAGATGAAGGGCAGCCCGGTGCGAGCCGGGTGGCCAGTTGACGAGTAAGCCGGCGTGGTTATGTACCTTCGGGTGCTGGGCCACGCCGGCTTTTTTGTTTTCATAACAGGAGATCGGATATGCCTCAGACCAATGGACACCATGCGGAAGTTAAGGATGCGGGCGAGGGACGTTTCTCGTCCGATCTTGAGACCCTGAAAGACAGTTTCACGCAATTGCGCAGCGATGTGGCCAGGCTGGTTGAGAACACTTCTGCCACAGGCCGGAGCGGCGCTGGGATGCTCAAAAATCGCGGCGTCGAATCGATCGAGAAGATCGGTCAGAAGATCGGCGAGCGGCCGTTGTTGAGCACCGCCATCGCGGTGGCGGTCGGTTTTATCCTGGCCAAATTGCTCACGATGAAAAGATGATCCCCCGGGTTCATTGGCGCGGCGGCGAGCCCGCCGGCCGCGCCAAGTTGCACAGACCCATTTGACCGAGCGAACCTTTGGGTAGTTTGGCCTGGGCCGCGTGCTTGGAGGTATTAATGCCCATTTATAGCCTCACCAATATGGCTGGCCCCGTACTGCAAGCAGACCGGCAAGTCCCCGTTCCGCCGCCGATGGCCTGGCGCATGCCCACCGTCCTCGCCGAAAGGAAGGTGCTCCCTCAGCCGATGGCCAAGCCGCCAGGCAGTGTCGTTCCGTCACGGCCATACGACCTGCCGTCGCCCTTGCCCCGGTGACCAAATACCTTCGGACGCGCGGTGTTTGGCGCGCGTCAAGCCCGGGACTTGAGGCCATGGGTTGGGGGGCTGCGCATAAGTGTTCGGATATGTTCTTTGTTTTCAATACCAGGAGATCAGACATGCAACCAATCCAACCAGAGATAATGGCCGCGCACCTGACCGGCTCTCACCGGCACACCTATGATGCCATCTTCCAGCACCCCCTCGCCCGCAACCTGGATTGGAGGGATCTGCGCTCGATGCTGGCCGCCTTGGCCGACGTGCAGGAGCATAACGGAAATCTCAAAGTTACCCGTAATGGGCACACGCTCATCCTGCACCCGCCGGTTCGCAAGACATTTTCCGACGTCCAGGGCTTGATGAACATCCGTCATTTTCTCGAACATTCCACGGAGGCCCCGCTACAAACCGCCGCGCCCGGTACACACCTGCTGGTGGTGATCGATCACCGTCAGGCCCGCGTCTACAGGACGGAACTGAGCGGCTCGGTCCCGCATTGCGTCTCGCCCTACAATCCCGGAGGCTATGGCCGGCACCTGCACTATGTCCAAAATGACTCCAACGGCCAGCGCAAGCCCGAGCGCAGGAGCTTCTACGATGCCATCGCTCAAACGCTGCGCGGGGCCGAGAAAATACTGCTCTTCGGCAGCAGCACCGGGGCCAGCAGCGCCATGGACCAGTTGTTTACCGGCTTGAAGGAACACCATGCCGATGTAGCCAGCCACGTTGCCGGCTCGATCGTGGTTGACGAACAGCATCTGAGCGAGGACCAGTTGCTGGCCAAAGCCAGGGAGTTTTACGCCCAGATGATTCCTATCCCCTGAAGATGTCAAAGGGCTCTATTTTGAGCACCTTGCGTATTCCGACATAGCTCGATATTCCCGCGATCAGCAAGACCATTCCCAAGGCCAGCCCCAGGTTCCCAAAAGTGATCAACGCCGCGTAATTGGGCAGCCAGGATCGCGCCATTGCAATCATCAGCGTCACCAGGCCAATGCCCAGGCCATAGCCGGTTAGGGCCGTAAAGGTCGCCATGAACATGATCATGTAGATCAGCTCGCGACCCTTGGCGCCGATGGCCTTAAGCGCGCCGAACTTCTCCATGTTTTCCAGGATGAATGTGTAAAAAGTCTGGCCCGAAATCGACAGCCCAACGATAAAGCTGATCACGGTCATCAACAGGATATTGGTGCCGATGCCAGTTTTATAAGTGTAAAAGTCGGCGATGCGGGAGTTGAATTCCTCCTTGGTAAGGGCTACGTAACCGAGCTTGGCCACTTCGTGCTTGATGCCCGCCACGGCGGCATCGTCCTTGGGCTGCACCAGTACATAGGACAGCGTGAAGCGCATTGATGGAATGTACTCAATAGCGCGGCTATAGGTTGTATATAGCGTTGGCACGCCGTTCAGGCCGTTGGAAGCGACCCGGGCAACGCCCACGATTGTGCCACGGTGGTCATTCACTTCAAACGAGGCGCCTATTTTCGGGTTCTCCAGCTTCGAGAATTCCGCATCGTCGACCACGAAGAACGCGTTGTCGGCGTAGATGTCGAGAATGTTCCCCTGTTCCAGTTCTGGGCGGCCAAACAGGCTGACGTCGTCGAGACCGACGACGGTTACACCCTGATAGACGCCATCAGCGAGCTTTACGGTAGCGCCACCCATGAACAGCGGCACCGCGTAGCTGACCCCGTCCGTGCTGCGCAGCACATCCAGCAGGTAATCTGGTAGAGGTATCGGACTGCTGGCCGTGTTGACCGCCGGGTCCATGACCCACATCGACGCGCCGATATTGGTGACCGTCGAGTAGGCCCGGTTGAGGATGCCGGCGAACATCGCGGTCATTTGCATCATCAGGAATACCGCGAAGGTGATGCCGATCAACAGGGCGGAGAACTTGCCCTTGTCATTCACCAGCAGTTTGAATCCTATCCGCATGATCCCGCCGTACTTCATCGCACCTCGCCTCTGCCCATAGGGCCTTCAACGTCACTTTGCCATCGGGTGTCGCTCGACGTCTGCGCGGTCCATCGCGGCGTCATTGCCGCCCTATGAATACATCCACCAACTGTCCCGGATACACCGGGGCATCCTTCTTTGAAAACCGGAAAATCACCGGCAACACCCGCAGATCGACTTGCTCCTGCCGCTCATTAGACAATTCGATCTTCGGCGATACATAAGGCTGCACCCGTACGAACTCCAGTGGCACCTTATTGTTGGTCCCGCGGATGGACATCTGCGCCTGAATGTGGCCCGCGGGTGGCAGGCGAGCGACCAGTATTTCGTCGACATAACAGCGCACCGCGAGGTAGTCCTGGGGAGTTCCCATTACCACCAGCGGATCGAGTCCCTGGGTATACGTGTCATAGGCGCCCAGCGATGACACATAGCTGCCCGTCATGGCGCTGATGGTCAGCACGATTCCGTCGGCGGGCGCTTTGGCCGCGTATTTCTGGAGCAGTGCGGAAGCCGCCATGTAGGCTTGTTGGAACGCCTCATACTGCTTCTGCTGGTTGGTTATCTCGTAACTCCATGCTCCGGCCTTGCTCAGGTCATATTGTTTCTGGGCCACGGCCAGTGCGGCGGCCGCTTGCATAAAGGTGTTTTTTGCGGTGTCCACCTCGTCTTTGCTGATCGATTTTGCATCAGCCTCGCAGGCGATGCGGCGTTTGTCGTATTCGTCGCTGTTGGTTTTTAGATTAGCTTGGGCCAAATCCACCTGCGACTTGGCGATCGCCAGAATTTCTTGCCGCGGCTGGGCCTTGAGTTCCTCCAGAATTGCCAGGGAAGCCTCGGCCTGCAATTTCAGTTGCTCTGTGGAGGCTTTCTGGATGGAATCGTCGATGGTGAACAGCGGAGTCCCGGCCGAGACCCGTTGCCCTTCACTCACCAGTACCTTGGTGATCGGGCCGGACACTTCAGGGTAGATATTGATATTCTCGCCGCTGGCCTGGTCGCTCTCGATAATACCATTGGCATAAATGGCCGATTCGTAAGGATTGCTGACCGGCTTAAACACGGGAGGCTGGGCCTTCCGTTCCATGCCCATGATGTAGGCGCCGACCAACCCGGCCAGGATACCGATTATCGATAAAACAAAGATTATCTTGTTGCGCATCAGGCTCCCTTGTCCGTGGCGGTAAGACGTCCATCTTCCATATGCATGATCCGGTCCGCATACTCGTTGATACGCGCATCATGGGTCACGATCAGGATGCAGCGGCTCTTATTGAGAATCTTCTCTTTTACGAAGGCGATGATCATTTTCCCGGTGTCGCCGTCGAGGGAGGCTGTCGGTTCGTCGAGGATCAGGATATCCGGACTGCTGATGATCGCCCGGGCAATGGCCACGCGCTGTTGCTCGCCGCCCGACAGCTTCACGGGGAGAATTTCGCCGCGGTCCTTGAGCCCGACGGTCTCCAGGCACTTTCTGGCCTCGGCGATTGATGCGTTCCACTCGTGATGTTTCAGGATTAAAGGGATGGCGATATTCTCCGCCGTGGTCAGCCGCGGAAATAGATGGAAGTCCTGGAAAACGAAGCCAACGGTGTTCAGGCGGAAATCGGCCAGTTGGTCATTGTTCAGCTTCCAGATATCGGCCCCTTTGACGACCACATGGCCGGCATTGGGGCGCAGGATGCCGGAAATCATGCTGAGTAGGGTGGTTTTGCCGCTGCCGGAGGGGCCGACGATGAACAACATCTCCCCGAAGTGGGCGATCATGCTGACGTCATTTACGGCAATCTTCTTGGTATTGCCGTCGCCGAACCATTTGCTCACGCCGGTGGCGACGATCGCGTCGGTTGCCGAGACTTTGGCATTGTCGGGGCCTTGGGATACGTCGGTCTGACCATTCACGTAACACCTCGACGTTTATGCGATCTCTAAGCGACGAAAGACGATAACCTTTACCAGATCCGAGACGAACGCCAGGACGATGGCGCCGCCCAGCACGCCGCCCAGCAACCCTGGCGGCAGTGGCATCATGAGCCAGCCGCGCCCGGCCAATGCCATGACGATCAGCACATCGGCCATCGAGGACAGGATCAACCAGCGGCTGGGATGGGGCGCTGACCACAGTCGCCGACGGGAGCGCACGGCATACGTGGTTGCCTGATTCCCGCACACCAGGGTGACGAACGCCAGTGTCCGCAAGGCCCCGACGTCCAAGCCCAGGGCCCAATGTCCCATGGCTACGACGCCGACGCAGAAGGCCAGTTCGGAAGTGCCCATGAACAATCCCGCCAGCGTCAACTTGCCGATGCGCCAGCTATTGGGCAGCAACGAGGGCCGCACGTTATCAGTTGTCAGCGACATGCCCAGAAAGTCGCCCGCCAGCATCACGATTACCATCAACATGGGGGTGAGGATCGCGTGTCCGCTTATGACCAGGCCGGCCAGCAGGAACATCACCTGCACGATTTTCTTGGTCACGGAGTTCAGAGCATAAGTCATGATGCGCTGGAAGGTGATGCGCCCCTCCTTGATCGCGGCAACAATTCCGGCCAGTCCGGGATCGGTAAGCACCACCCCCGCGGCGGATTTGGCGACATCGGTGGCGGTCGACACGGCGATTCCCATCTGCGCCTGCCGCAGCGCCGGCGCATCGTTGGCACCGTCGCCGCACATGCCAACCGTGTGGCCGGCTTGTTGGAAGGCCTTCACCAGTTTGTACTTGTCTTCGGGAAGGACGCCGGCAAACACCGCGAAACTCTCCGGGCGGATCTCGCCTGGTATTGGCCCGGGCGGACACATCGCCCCCTCCAGGCCGACGGCGCGGGCCACAATCGCTGCTGTCGCTCCGGCGTCTCCGGTGACCATTACCGTCCTGACGCCCAGCGTTCTCAGTTCCGCAACCAGCTTCGCCGCGTCCTCGCGGGCCGGATCGCTCAGCGCGATCAACCCCAGTAGCCGCATCGCCGCGGGCGGGCCCGCAGCCACCGCCAGCACGCGAAAGCCTTTGGCTTCCAGTTCCTCGGCGGCGGCGGATGCGGCTGGCGAAGGGGACGCCAGAGCGCTGATGGTGGCACAAGCGCCCTTGACGATGCGCATCGTCGCCAGGCCCGCCTCGACCACCGTCGCTCCGGACATCTTCGTTGCTGGATCAAAGGGTATAAAGTTGTGCAGTTCGATCTTGTCGGAAACGGGTGTTCGTGCCGCGGCGGAACGAATGGCCCCGTCCACGGGATCCTGTCCGCCCTCGGAACTGGCCAGCGCGGCCATCCTCAGGACGCGCGCTTCATCGCAGTCACCCAGTGGATGGACCGTCGTGACCGCCAACTGGTTGCGTGTGAGCGTCCCGGTCTTGTCCGCGCACAACACATCGATGGTGGCCGCTTCGTCGACTGCGGACAGGCGTGTTGGCAGGACGCCCTGGCGCGCCAGCGCCCGCGCCCCCAGGGCGCTGGCCAGCGTGAACGTGGCGGGCAGGGCGACGGGGATGGACGCCAGGACCGCCGTTAGAACCAGGGGGATCATTTCATTTGCCGGCATGGCATGCGCGTGGGCATAGCCCGCCAGAATGACGATGAGCATGCCATTGACGATCGCCAGATTACGCACCACCCGCAGCACGGCCTTTTGCTGTGAACTGACGACGTGGGCGGTGCGAACCAACTCCGCCGTGTGCCCGAATTTTGTGTTCTTGCCCGTCGCCGTGACCAAGGCGACCGCCTCCCCGCGGCGCACCAGCGCTCCGGCATAGGTTTGCAACCCCCGGCCCGCTTCCGTGCCGGTGGACTCGCCGGTAAGCATTGATTGATCGAGCAGGACGCTCCCTTCCAGCAGTTGCACGTCCGCTGGAACCACGCCGCCCAGCGATAACTTCACGATGTCGCCCGCAACCAGATCGGCGGCCGGGCAAGTCTTCCAGACGCCGTCGCGGCGAACCGAGGCCGTCAACGCCAGCCGCGACTTCAGGGCGGCCAGCGTGGCCCTGGCACGCCCCTCCTGAAAGAATCCCAAAATGGCGTTGAACGCCAGGAGCGCCGCGATGATGTCTGCTTCGACGTACTTGCCGAGCATGATCTGCAATACGATCGCCGCTTCCAGCATCCAGGGGATCGGCGACCACAGTTGGCCAATCACCCTGAGCGCCGGATGCTCCGCCGTATCCCGTATGGAGTTGGTGCCGAACTGCTCCAGGCGGCGCCGTGCCTCCTGGCTTGTCAGGCCGTCCGGCAGCGCGGATGCGCCCACGCTGGCCGAAGCGGCGATGGGCAGAACTATTTTCGGGACAACTGACACGCTTTACGTCCGATCGCGGGAGGCCGGCTTATTTGTGCTCCCAATCCCGTACCTCTTGCCGGGCCTTGTCTTTGTCCTGGTCGAGTTTGTCTTCGTCCACCGTCAATTTGAGGGTGCGCTGGCCATTGATATCGCGGGATTGCGCATGGAACCAGCCGCGGTAATAGCCAATACCGGCAACCAGAGCCAACAGCACAACGAGCATGCCGAGAAACCGAGTCATTGGCGTCTCCTTGATGAAATGATCACCTCAAAACCAGTCTTGGCCACAGACAAAAAAGAACCGGCGTGATCCAACACCCGAAAGGTGAACGATCACGCCGGCTTACTCTGCAACCGGCCTCCCGCTGACCGGGCTGCCGTTTATCTAGTCGTCCGACGGCATGTTCTTTTGCAACATGCGGGAGCTATATAATAGCACCTCAATCCATTCTACGGGGTTGATTACGCAATAGCTACGCGTAATGCCGAAATCATTGACCGGTAGGCGTCCGGTTGTTCGGAAATGATGCAAATAGCGATGCGAAAAAATGTTGCAGTCAGCAGCATAGATGTTTAGGCTGTATACGGTCGTGTGGAGCGACCGGAATTCATGTTGGAGCGATAGATCAGCATGAACGCCGCAGAATATACTATTTTCTGTGGGTCCGATCCTTTCCTCCATGCCGCTACCCCGTGTACGGATGGGAACATGAACAAGAGTCCCTGCAAAACCTGCGGCCAACCCCTTCCCGATGGCGACGCCGCCCAACTCACGATGGATGTCTGCCCAAGTTGTCTGGCTGACACGACGGTGGCAGCGGAGCAGACCATCGCCCAGACCTGCACCGCTACCGCCGTCAGCGTCGCCGCCGCTGCGCCAGCCTACAGCGCCGCCGGCGAACTGCCTGATTTCACGGTCAAGCGTGAACTGGGGCGCGGCGGCTGCGGCGTGGTGCGCCTCGCCCACGAAAAATTGGCTTGGCGCGATGTCGCCCTTAAGACCATCCACACTCATCTTACCGATCAAACGCAGATGCTGCGTTTCCTGGAAGAGGCCCGCATCACCGCTCAGTTGCAGCATCCCGGCGTCGTGCCCATCTACCACATCAACCACGATCCCGTCGGACGACCCTACTACACCATGCGACCCATCGAGGGCCGCACCTTGCGCGACATCCTCCAGTTGCTCCGCGCCGATGACCGGGCCGCCGCCGAACAATTCCCCCTCCGCCGCCTGGTGCGCCTGCTGCAGAACGTCTGCCAGACCATCCATTACGCCCATGACCGCGGCGTCGTCCACCGCGACCTCAAACCTGCCAACATCATCGTTGGAGACTACGGCGAAGTGTTGGTGATCGATTGGGGACTGGCCATGGTTACCGCAGCGCCGCCCGCTGCGTTTTCGTCTGACAAGCCCGCCGTCCGGGATCACACCGGCGTCTGGACCGCGGGCCATGCCGGCGTGCAAAGCATGCGCAGCGCCAAGGACTGCGACATCCAGGCGACCAGCCAAGGCGCCTTTGTCGGCACCCCCGCCTACGCCTCTCCGGAGCAGGCCCTGGGCAAGCACCAGCAGATCGACGCCGGTTCCGACGTCTGGTCTCTGGGAGTCATCCTCTATGAGCTCTGCACCCTCCAACGCCCCTTCGACGCTCCGGACGTGGCTACGCTGACCGCCAAGATCACCGGCACCGATGCCCCCGATCCATCCCAGGCCAATCCCCGCCGGCCCGTGCCCCCCGAACTGGTCCGTATCGCTCTGCGCTGCCTCAAACGCGATCGCGCCCAACGCTACGCCACGGCCGGCGAGTTGGCCCAGGACATCGAGAACTGGCTGGAAGGCATCGCTCCCTGGCGCATGGTGGGGGACATCGACTTCGCCAGTCTGCCCGACGGACCGCCCGCAGGTTGGACTGCCATCGCCGCAAGTGACCGAACACGCAGCGACTGGCGCATCGAAAGCGGCAGCCTTCTCCAACTGACCAACTTAGGCGGCCAGAGCGCGATCCTGTTGGACAGTCCCGCGCCCCGGGATGTGCGGGTTACCATCGAGGCCATGGTGGTCCCGGGGCACGAGGGCGTGATCGGCCCGATTTTGTGCGCCCCGGCGCCGGGGACCGGCCGGAAGTTCTCTGATGGCTACTGCCTGGAATTCGGCGCTGATGGCAATAAGGCCGCCAAACTCGCCAAGAACGAAACTGACGTGGCCCGGGTGGAGGCCGCCCTGACCCCCGGACTCTGGCACTGCGTCATGGCCGAACGGGTCGGGGACGTGGTGCGTCTGGAGGTGGATGGCCGCCAACTGCTGCGCTGGCATGATCATGTACCCCTGGCCGGAGAACGCGTCGGGCTTTATGGCTGCGGCGATGGTCTGCGCGTTCGCCGCTTCCGCGTTTTCAGCCGCGGCGCGTCCCTGAACGTCTCCTGCCTGGAGGTTGCCAACGCCTTCTACAATCGCGGGCTGGTCGCCGAAGCTAGGGAAGAGTATCTGCGCATTGCCGACAGCCACCCTGGGCGGGCCGAAGGTCTGGAGGCTCTTTTTCTGGCCGGCCGCTGCGGCCTGGACTTGGCCGCCAAAACCGCTGAGGCCGCTGGGCGTCAGGAGCTTCTGGAAAAATCCCGGCCATGCTTTGAACAGTTGGAAGCCAGTTACCTGGCGCCCTTGGCGTGTCTTGGCAAATCCCTCACCCATGCCATGGAATTCCAGTACGAGTTGGAAGCCGCCGAACTGGAGCGCGCCTATAAGCAGTTTCCCGGCTATGAGGCCTTGGACCAGGTCGGCGACCGCATCTGGGAGCGCGGCACAGCCTTGAAACAGTACCCGGCTGCCGAGTTCTTCCTGACCGCCGGTTTCATGCAGCGCCCCTCCGGGATGATTTCCGCCGAGGCGATCCTCGCCATCGGATGGCTGGCGGACAAACGGCGGGCCATCGAGTTGCTCCAGGAGTTTGCGCGTCGCTTCCCCGCCGAAACTACTCACCTGGCCATGGCCCGGCATGTCGTCTCGGGATGCCTGATTTGGCTGGAACGCTGGCCCCAGGCGGTCGAAGTAGCCCAGGAGGTTGAAGCCCAACTCCACGGTACGGTCCTGGGCCGCCAGGCCATGCGGACTCTCTGCGCCGCCCTTGCCTTGCTGGACCGCTATGACGAGGCTATGGCTGCTTTTGAGCGCTTTCGCAAAGAATATCCCGAGCGTTGGAGCGCTGCCGAGACCCTCTTCTTCATGGCGGCGGCCCAGCGCCATGCCGGCCGCCACCAGAACAGCACGCAACTCCTCAGGCGCATAGGGCACGAATATGCCGACGTCCCTCATGTCTGCGCCCAGGCCATGCTCTGGAATAGCCGGAACATCGCCGTCCAGGGCCGCTGCGAGCAGGCCCTGGATCAGTTCAGCAAAGTGATGTCGGCCTTCCCCCGCAATCTGTGGGGCTCGGCCCAGGCTTGGGCCGGGAAGATGCTGCTGCATCTGGGACAGGATCGCGACGCCCTTGGCGAAATCGAGCGTTGCCTATCGGCTCCCGGCAACACCTGGCATACGATTGTGGACGCGATGCACGATGAGGCCATGGTGTACGTCTTGCGCCGCGACCGCGTCAAAGTCGGGGCGATACTGGAGCAGTTGGCCGGCCGGCGCTGCGACTTCCGGGCCCAGGCGGCCCTGCGCCCCGGCGATGCCCTGGCCGCCAAGCGGGCCCTCCAGCCCCTGCCGAGCGACCCGCACGCATGCCCGGCCAGTGCTGAGCCGGCGGCTCACCCGGCCATCACCCAGGCCCTGGGGGCCTATTCCCGTGGCCAACGCGCTGCCGTCGGCCATTATCAGAACGCCATCGACGGCCGTGGCACGCCGGCAACAGCCTTGGATTTGCGCCTCCTGGCGGCCCTGGATGCGTAGCAGCGCCGTCTTGCCTGTGTCTGCTGGCGGCATAGTCCATGCTGATGGAATCACCGAGCAGAGGGACTGCGTATTTAATGGCCGGATGGCAACAGGGCAGTGGTCAGTCGGCAGAGGCCAGGGAACGGAGATGGGCAGGGGTGATGGGGCTTTTCGGCATCTCTGCGACGGCGAATCCCGCAACGCTTGCCACCGACCACTGGCCAGCAACGCCTGACTTGCTATCCTTTAGGGCATGGAAAGGTACGAACTTGTTCACGACGCCCAGGGGCAGCCGGTGGTCAAGGTTCCATGCCGGGGGGTGGCGCTTTTGCAGCATCCTATGTACAACAAGGGTTCGGCGTTCTCGCTTGCCGAGCGTGAGGCACTGGGGTTGCGCGGGTTGCTGCCCAGTCGGGTCAGCAGCCTCGAACAGCAGTCCCGACGTATTTACCGCGGCATCTCGCGCAAGGGCGATCCTCTGGAAAAATACATCGGCCTGGCTTCGTTGCAGGACCGCAACGAGATCCTCTTCTACCGACTGATGCTCGACCACGTCGAGGAGTTCCTGCCGATTTTCTATACCCCCACAGTGGGGCTGGCGTGCCAGGAATTCAGTCATCTGTTTCGCCGTGCCCGCGGTATCTGGATCACGCCTCAGGACCGAGGACGCATCTATGAGGTGCTTGGGGATGCGCCTTACGATGATGTCCGTCTCATCGTGGTCACCGACAATGAGCGCATTCTGGGCCTGGGCGACCAGGGATGCGGGGGCATGGGCATTCCGGTGGGCAAGCTGGCATTGTATACCGTGGCGGCGGGGATACACCCGGCGCAAACCCTGCCAGTCAGCCTGGATGTGGGCACCGACAACCAGGCCCTGCGGGCCGACGACCTGTATCTGGGTTGGGAAGAGCCGCGTCTGCGCGGGCCGGCTTACGATGCCCTGGTCGATGAATTCGTACATGCCGTCAAACGCAGGTTTCCCATGGCCCTGTTGCAGTGGGAGGATTTCAAGAAACAGAACGCCTTCGACCTTATGGACCGCTACCGACGGGTGCTGCCCAGCTTCAATGATGACATCCAGGGCACGGCGGCGGTGGCGGTGGCGGGAATTATGTCGGCCAGCAGGGCCACGCGCACGCCGTTGGAGCGCCAGCGTGTGGTGATCCTGGGGGCCGGGGCGGCTGGGGTAGGCATTGGCCGACAACTTCGTTCGGCAATGAAGAGCGCCGGTCTGCGGGATGACGAACTTTTGCGGGCCATCGCGCTGCTCGACAGCAGCGGGCTGTTGCTCAAGGGGCGCCATTTCCGAGAGCTGGCCAAGGAAGAGTTCGCGTGGCCGGCGGAATTGGCGGGGGCTCACGGCCTTGGAACCGACAGGCCGGCGAACCTGTTGGAGGTGGTCAGAGCCCTGCGGCCCACCGTCCTCATCGGGGCTACTGGCCAGAGCGGCGCATTCACCGAGCCGATCGTTCGCGCCATGGCTCAGGAGGTGGTGCGACCGGCGATCTTACCGTTCTCCAATCCCACCAGCAAATCCGAGGCCATCCCCTCCGATCTCATACGCTGGACCGATGGCCGCGCCATCGTTGCCACAGGGAGTCCCTTTGAGCCGGTGGCGTACGGCGGTCGGACTATCCGCATCGCCCAGGGTAACAACGTCTACATTTTCCCCGGCGTCGGCCTGGGCGTTCTGGTGGCGCAGGCGTCCATGGTTACCGATGCCATGTTTACGGTGGCGGCCTCAACGCTGGCCCAATGCGTGTCACAAGAGGATCTCGATTCCGGGGCGATCTATCCGCCGGTGACGCAATTGCGGCGGATCAGCGCCAAGATCGCCCAAGCGGTTGTTCGCCAGGCCCGCGATGCGGGCGTCGGCCGGGAACTTAGCGACGAAGAGATACCTGGCGCCGTCGCCGCGGCGGTGTGGGAACCGGCGTATCCGAGGTACGAAGCGGGCGACGTTGAATGACGCAACCAGAGATGATCAACAAATAATCACCAAAAAGCGGCAACGCGCGCAGGGATTTACCTCAGCCCACTCAAAAACTTCCGCATAGCTCCATTGACCAGTTCGCCCTGTTCCATTGGAGCAAGGTGGCCGGCTCCTTTGATCAAGGCCAAAGATGCGTCAGGAATCCTTCGCTGCATCGCCTGGGCCACGGACGGCGGCGTTATCGCGTCGTGTTCGCCGCAAATGATCAATGTCGGAATGGCAATGGAATCCAGGAAGGAAGACTCATCCGCCCGATCACGCATCGCCGTCAAGGCATGCTCGATGGTCAGCGGAGGGCACGCCTCCATGATCTGACGTACTTGTCGTACCAACAGGGGGCGCGTGCGCTGGGCATCTTCATTCAGCAGCCTGGGCAACATCTGGTCGGCGATGGGTTTCGCTCCGTGTTGACGAACCAAGTCGATCATCTTGTCGCGATTGGCGCGGCCTTCGGCGCTGTCCGCTTCCGCCCTGGTATCCACAAGCATCAATCCACGCAGCACCGTGGGATAAAGTCGGGCATACGCCAACGCCGTATATCCGCCCATGGACAACCCGCCAAGCACCGCCGGTGATGCATTGACCTGTTCGATGAAGGCATGGATCGTCCGAGCCAGCGACTCAATAGTGAATGTGCCGCCGGATGCCGACTTCCCGAATCCCGGCAGATTCAGCGCCAAGATACGAAAATCATTGGCCAGAGCGTCGAGCTGGGCGGTCCAGATTCGCGCATCCAGCGGGAATCCATGGATCAGCACCACCGCCGGTCCGCGACCATGTTCCAGGTAGTTTAGCGCGACACCGTTTACTGTTGCGGTTGGCATGGTATCTCCTTTAGCCTCGTATTATGTGCGGTATTCGGTGAACTGGCAACGGTGGACCAGGCCGGTGCGTTTGCGATTCTGCCATTTTGCGGGAGTTGGCGGATAATGCCTTCAGGTTTATCGCGGCGGCCTTGGGCATACCAAAGGAGTGTTTGACCCAATGCGCCGTCCACTTACAATGCCCGCATAGCGATGTCGCAGTTTGAGCTGGACAACCTCCGTCTGACCGATTTCATGGACATGGTCATGCTCCAGGAGATCCAGGACAGCTTCGCGGCCATCGCCAACGTCAAAGCGGTGATCACCGATGCCGCCGGGGCGGTTTTGACCTCGCCGACGCCCACCAGCGATTTTCTGCGCCGCCAGCAGGCTCTGGAAGCCGCTGAGGAGACGGCCGGGCCCCAGAAGGAAGGGGCCGAGTACATCGCCCCCATACTCCTAAACAATCAGCGTCTGGGGGCCATCCGCATGACTTCCAAAGGTGCGGCCGGCACTCTTGACGAGGCCAGCTTGGTGGCCCTGGCCCAGAAGGCGGGCCTGGAACTGAAGCAAGTGAAGCTTCTGGCCGGGCAACTGGCCCGTCGCCGCAACAATAAACCCGCGGCAATACAATTTCTTTTTCTTCTGGCCAACGCCATTGCCCGCTTGTGCTACAAGGAATTTCAGCTCCGCCAGCGGATCAACGAACTGACGGCGGTCTACGATGTCACTATGGCCCTGGCCGAATCGCGCGACCTGAGCAAGGTGCTGGCCCGGGCCTGCGAGGTGGTCTGCGATCTGATGCGGGTGCGCTCCAGTTCCATCCGCCTCATCGTGCCCGACAGCGACGAGCTGGTCATAAGCGCGGTGCATAATCTTTCCAGCGAATATCTCAGCAAGGGCCCCATACAGCGGAGCAAGGCCCTGGTGGACCAGGTGGCGATGTCTTCCAAGGGCTATGAGTACGTTCCCAACATGCTCGCCGACGATCGGATCCTCTTCAAGGAGGAGGCCAGGAGAGAGGGGATCGTCTCCATGCTTTCGGTGGGCATGCGCTATAAGGGCCGCGAAGTGGGCGTGCTGCGCGTCTACACCAGCGAGGTGCGGACCTTCACCCAACTCCAGATCGACCTGCTTAAGGCCGTCGCTGCCCAGGCCGCCGCCGCCATCGAAAATTCCCGCCTGCTGGCCGAATCCATCGAGGCCGAGAATCGCGAAAGGCAGTTGTGCCTGGCCCGCGATGTGCAGCAGCGCATGATCCCCGCCAAACCTCCTATAGCCCCCGGGGTGCAGTTCGCGGCGGTCTACGTTCCCTGTTACGAACTCGGCGGCGATTTTTATGACTTTATTGAGTTTCCCGACAACAACATCGGCCTGGTGGTGGCCGATGTCAGCGGCAAGGGCGTGCCGGCCAGCCTCATCATGGCCAGCGTGCGCGCCAGCCTCCGCGCCCACGTCGATTTCATCTATTACCTCTACGAGGTATTGGGGCGCATCAATCTGATGCTTTGCCGCGATACCAAACCCGGCGAATTTGTGACCCTCCTCTACGGTGTCCTGGACACGCGCAACCGGCGTCTGACCTACTGCAATGCCGGCCATCCCCCGGGCCTTCTATTGCGCGACGGGGCCCTGATCGAGTTGGGCGGCGACAACCTGGTGCTGGGGGTGGATCCCGCCGAACGCTACAAGCAGTCGGTTCTGGATTTGCGCAGCAAAGATATGCTGCTACTTTACACCGACGGTCTGACCGATGCCATGAATTTTCAGTTTCAGCCCTACAGCCGCGACCGCCTGGTCAAGGCCTTCATGCAGAGCCAGAGCGCCAAAACCGCCGAGGATGTCACCCAATATATCCTTTGGGACATGCGCCGCTTCGTCGGTCTTACCAAACGCACCGATGATGTGACCATGATCGTGGTCAAGGTGCTGTAAAAACATCTGGCACTACGGGCCCCATATCCTTTCTCTATTTCTCCAAGCTACTCTCCGGTCGCATCCTGCCTTCTTGGCGGTCACCTCCGCTGCAAATGCCGCACCGTCGGTTCGCGGTGCTCCTTCCTGCCGGTTTCCGTCTTGAGGACGTGCAGGGCCTTTTTGGGGTCGGCGACCTTGAAAATGCCGGTGGTTCGGCCTCCGGGGGCGCCGCTGGTGACATAGGCATAGTTGATATTTATGTGATTGGAACCCAGCAGGGTGGCGATATCTGCCAGGGCGCCAGGGCGGTTGGAAAGCTCCAGGACCAGCACGTCGGTCTCTGTCAGGGGGAGGTTCAGGCGGCCCAGGGCCTTGCGGGCCAGATTGGCGTCCGCGGGCACCAGACGGAGAACGCCATGCTCCTGCGAGTCAACCAGGGTCATGGCGATGATGTTCAGCTTATCTTTGGCCATGGCCTGCGTCACCTGGGCCAGCACGCCTGGCTTGTTCACCAGGAAAACGCTGAATTGGATATGGGTCTGGGGTGTGGACATGGAGGGCTCCTTCAGAAAAATAACGAATCGGCACGCGTAGCGTGCCCTGCCAAGACAAGCACTTCCGGCTTGGCCCGGGTCGCGCAGGCATCAGGTTGGCCTGGCCGTTGTGGCGGGCTTGCGGGCCGGTGCTTGTTTGCCACTGCCGCCGTGCTGCACGCGCAGCGCGATTTTCATAACCTGATCGATATTCTCCACGAAATGGAATTTCAACGTTTTTTTCACTTCGTCGGGGATTTCCGGCATATCTTTCTCGTTGCGTTTGGGAACGATCACCCGGCGTATGCCGGCCCGTTTGGCCGCCAGGGTCTTTTCCTTGAGGCCGCCGATGGGCAGCACCAATCCGCGCAGAGTGATTTCGCCGGTCATGGCCAGGTCATAAGGCACCGGACGATTGAGCAACAGGGAAGCCAGAGCGGTGAACATGGCCACCCCGGCGCTGGGTCCGTCCTTGGGAATGGCGCCGGCGGGAATGTGGATATGAATGTCGCTTTCGGCCAGCAGCCTGGGGTCGATCCCCAGGGATTGGGCCCGGGAGCGAATGATGCTGAAGGCCGCAGTGGCCGATTCCTTCATCACGTCGCCGATCTGGCCGGTGAGGGTGATCAGGCCTTTGCCTGGCATCCGGGTGGCCTCAATGAACAGAATTTCCCCGCCCACTGGGGTGTAGGCCATGCCCGTGGCTACGCCGGGGACGCGGGTGCGCGAGGCCAGTTCCGGTTCGTAGCGGTTGGGACCGAGGACTTTTTCCACGAGGGGGCGGTCGACGGTTACTTTGTCGGTGCGACCGCCGACCACTTCGGCGGCGATGGCCCGGCTGACGCTGCCGATGTTGCGTTCGAGGTTGCGCACGCCAGCTTCGCGGGTGTAGCTCTCGATGATGTATTTCAGGGCCGCGTCCAGGAATTTCACCTGTGCGGGCGTCAGCCCGTTGGCATCGAGTTGCCGCGGCACCAGGTAGCGCCTGGCTATGTGCAGCTTGTCGCTCTGGGTGTAGCCGGGGATTTCGATCACTTCCATGCGGTCGCGCAGGGCCGAGGGTATCGGGTCCATGGTGTTGGCGGTGGCGATGAACAGCACCTTGGACAGATCGAAGGGCACGTCCAGGTAATGGTCGGTGAAGGTGTGGTTCTGCGCCGGGTCCAGCACCTCCAGCAGCGCCGAGGCCGGATCGCCGCGGAAATCGGCGCCCAGTTTATCAACCTCGTCGAGCATCATGACTGGGTTGTTGGTGGCCGCCTTGCGCAGTTCGGCGATGATGCGACCGGGCATGGAGCCGATGTAGGTGCGGCGATGGCCGCGGATGTCGGCCTCGTCGCGCACGCCGCCCAGGGCGACGCGGATGAACTTGCGTCCCATGGCCTCGGCGATGCTTTTGCCCAGGGAAGTCTTGCCCACGCCTGGCGGTCCCACAAAACAGAGGATGGCGCCGCCGCCGTCAGGCTTGAGCTTGCGCACGGCCAGGTATTCGATGATGCGACGTTTGACCTTGTCCAAGTCGTGGTGGTCGCGGTCCAGGATGCGCCGGGCTTCGACCAGTTCCAGCTTGTCGCTGGTAGACAAGGACCAGGGAAGTTCGCTGAGGATCTGCAGGTAGGTGCGGATGACCCCGTATTCGGGGGATGCCGAGGGGATCGATTCCAGGCGCGAAAGTTCGCGGTTGGCCTCCTTCATGACCGGCTCGGGCAACTTGGCGGCGGTCAGCTTTTCCCGAAGCTGCTCGACCTCTCCGGAGCCGCCTTCGCCATCGGCGTCACCAAGCTCCTTGCGGATGGCCTTCATCTGCTCCTGCAGGTAGTAGCGGCGCTGGGATTTGTCGATATTTTCCTTGACTTGCGACTGGATTTTGGACTGGAGTTCCAGCACGTCCAGTTGCGTGGCCAGGCGGCCGGCGATCATCCGCAGGCGCTTCTCGACATCGATCTCTTCCAGGAGCCGTTGTTTTTCGGCGGTCTCGGCCTGAAGGTTGGCGGCCAGGAAATCAGCCAGGGCCGAAGGGGCGGTGATGCTGTTAAGCACCTGGGCCGCCTCATCGGGAGTGGTGGGGGACAGCTCGATGACCCGGCTGGCCTGCTGCCGCACTGACGCCACCAGGGCATCGAGTTCCGGACCGACCGGGTTGATGTCTTCGATCACCTCGATGCGGCCCAGGAGGAACGGTTCGTTTTGTTCGATGCCCATCAGCCGGAAGCGCGACAACCCATGGACGATGATGGACTGGTTGCCGTCGGGGAGCTTGAAGAGTTTGAGGATCATACAGATCACGCCGACCATGTTGAGGTCCGGAGCCTTGGGATCCTCGGCCTCGGCGTTCTTCTGGGTGACCACGGCGATCATTTTCTCGCCGGGCATCACCTCCTCGAGGAGGTTTTTGCTTTTGGTTCGCCCCACGTTCAGCGGCATGACCGTGCCGGGGAAGACCACGATGTTGCGTATCGGCAGCACCGGCAGCAGGTTGGGAATCAGCAGTGGCTGGCCGTTGCCGCCGGAGCGGATTATGGCCCCGGTGGGGGTTCGTTCGATGATTTGTGTTTCCGCCATGGCGTCTCACACCTTTTTGGGAATCTCGATCCAGAGCAGGCCGTCGCGATAGGTGGCGGCGATCTTTTCCGCGACCACATCCTGGGGCAGTTCCACGTCGCGGGTGAAGGGGCCGTGGTCGATTTCCATCAGATGCACGCGCGCTTTGGCGCACGCCGCATTATCTCGACGGTTGCCGGATGGGCAGGCGGGCACGGCGCGGGCGCCTTTGATGGTCATCAGCCGCTCCACGACCACGATATCGATCTGCTGTTTTACCACGCCGGCCAGGTCCACGCAGACCAGGTAGCCGCCATCGATCTCGTAAAGGTTGACGTTCGGCGACCAGGTCTGCCCCGGGCTGAAAGTGCAGAATCCCTTCTGCATCTGGTCCATAAGCTTGGTCATACTGCGTTGAAGTGGTCCAAAGGGCGATTCCGTGGCTGTCTCTTGCGGCATGACTGTCTCCAGTTTTCCGTTTTGCTGCACCCATGATGATAGATGCTCAGCCCATCCATGGAAAGCGCAAAATGGCGATTGCTGTTTTCGCGGTTTTTGGGAGTGGATAAGATCGTCAAACCTCCTTTGGAACGCGGCGTGCAAGAAGGGTTGTTGAACCTTGGATATTCATTATAATCCAGCCAGAGGCCCACGGCGGTCGTGGGCGGGAGTCATGGGGGAAATTTCGGGTGGAATTTCTTGACACCAGTCTCTGCGCCCATCGCCGTGGAGAACGAATGATCATAAGAATACCCGCAAAGCTGGTCGTGATTCTTGGCATTAGTTTGATCCTTGCCATCCCTGTGATCGCCAAGGGTGCTGACTGGCCTCAGTTCATGCGTGACTCGGCCCATACCGGCGATGCGGCGGACGAGACGTTGACGCTGCCATTGGATTTGCTTGCCCAGGTCAAGCTCGGCGACGCCGTCATGACCTCGCCGGCTATCGTCGATGGATGGGTCTACGTGGTCGATCAGATGGGCACGGCCTACTGCGTGGATCCGAAGGAAGGGAGTATCGTCTGGAAGGCGTCGCCGGACGGAGAGAGAGCGATGGGTTCGAATACATCCTCGCCCTGCGTGGTCAAGGGACGTGTCTACTACGGAACCACCGCGGGGACGTTTCACATCCTCGGTGCCAAGGACGGCAAGGTCGTCAGGACGATCAACATTGGCTGGCCGGTCGTTGGGACGCCGACCTGGTCGCCTGACAATGACCGCATCTACTTTCAGGCATTGGATGCCGTCGTTCACTGTCTGGACTTGGACGGCAACGAGAAATGGACGTGGGACCACTACCGGCGCTACACGGTCCCGCCGCCTCGAGAATTAGTGGGCTACGACCGCCCGCACTACGGCGGCGGCGACGTGGCCGTGGCGGGCAAGCTGCTGGCCACCGGTATCGGTTGGGACCGGGTGTGCCTGGAGGACGCTGAAACGGAGGCCAAGCTGGTCTGGTGCAGCCGGGCGACACTCGGGCGGGATATGGGCGTTCCAGTTTCCGTGTCCATTGCCGGGGAACGAACGTATTGGGCTTATCTTGGCCCTGACGGGGGCGGTGGGCTGCTTCAGGCGGCTTTGAAGGATGGAAGTTGTGACAGCAAGGGCAAGGATTGGCTGGGAGTCGGACATGTGATTCTGGGAACCGTGGCGGTCCGCGGTCAGACGGCGTTTTACGGTAACCGGGTGTGGGGTGCTGCTGCCCACGATTTCGCCGCCGGGCCGCAATGGTCGCTTTCAGGCAGGGACGGCGGTCCGCTGGGCAACGCCCCGGTGGTCTCCTCGCCAGTGCTGTCCAAAGACCACTGCGTTCTTACCACCGCCAGCGGGGAATTGATCGTGGTGGATATTGCGTCTCGCGGCAGCGTGGCACAGCTCAAGAAGCCGCCATTCCGTTTTCAAACCCCGCACGGCATGATGATTGCCGCGTCACCGGCAATCTCCGCCGGTTGCGTCTACTTTGGTTGCGACGACGGTTTTCTCTACGTTCTTGGCCAGGGCGCAAAGATACAGCCACAGGCGGACCCGCTTACCTTGCACGAAGCGCGGAGTGAAGTGCAGTCTGCCACGGGCAAAGTCTCAGACTGGCCGACCCCCTACGGCAATGCGGCCAACACCCGATATGTGGATGATCCGGGGCTCAAGCCCCCATTTCGGCTGCGATGGGCGGTGCGAGCGCCGGGGACGTTCCGCCCCGCCCCCAGTGCGGACGGCGGCGACGTCATCTTCGTCGACATGTACGGCGTCATCACCTGCCTCGAGCAGCAGACGGCCCGGTTGCGGTGGCGAGTCCGCCTGCCGGCTCAGGGGGCAACCGGTGACACGCACGGCGCCCTGTTGGCGAACGGGCGCGTCTACGTGGCCAGACCGCAGTCCTCGCTGCTGGCTCCGGGCAGCGACATTTCCTGCCTCGACCAGTCTACCGGCAAGACCATTTGGGCCGCCCCGATCGGCGCCACCGGCGACGGGCATTCATGGGCCTCGCCGGTGCTGGCGGATGGCCGGGTCGCATTCGCGAGTGTCAAGGCCCCTCCAACCAGTCAGCCCGGCGCAGTGGTCGAGGCGTGGGACGCCCAGACCGGCAAACAAGCCTGGCAGGTTCCACTGCAAGTGAAACGCAAGTCTGGCAAGGAGGCAATCCGAGCTCCGGCGGGCTGCGCCTTGGGCGACGTGATGTTCTTCTCTGTCGGCGGAATGACCGACAACCGCCCGGAGGACCGCTACCAGGGCGAGACTGTGGCCATCGAGGCGGCGACCGGAAATATTCTCTGGCGAACCAGCGATGCCTTCACCACCAGCTACAGTGCGGTGACGGCCCAGGATGGCAAGGTTTACATCCTGGCCCACGCCGGGCCGCTGGCATGCCTGGACGCACATACCGGCCAGACGCTGTGGAGGGGCAAGACCCCGTACAACTACTTACAGCATGGTGCGACGATCGCCCCGGACAGTATGGCAGTCAAAGGCTATGGTGGGCTGGGCGGGCGGCTCAACATCACCAATGGCGACGGGTTGCCCGGCAAGGTGGGCGGCCCGGAGCACACCTGCTCTCCGGTGGTGCTCACCTCGGGCGGATTGTCGTTGGTCGTTACCGTCGGCGGATTGTATGTCCGCGACGCCAAGGATCCTGCCTTTCTGTGGATCAGTCCCATGGGCTTTGCCCCTCGGAATTGCGGCAACCCCGCAGTGGCCAACGGCCGGCTTTTCGTTAACCCGCAAGACAACGGCATGGTCTACTGCTTCGAGCCAAACTTGGCGCCGCCACGGTGATTTCTGTCATCTTTTCCCCGCAACACCCTCGCCATCCACAAGCATGCGGAATACGCGGCCGTGGCAAGATTCTCGCGCAGGCCTTGGGGCGTTACCGGGTGGACCCGCTCTGCTACTTGCCAGATGCCGAATCATTGGCATCTGGTATTGCGTTCGCGAGCCGCCAAGCACTTCGCCCGTTTGACTTTACGTAATAGCAACGCCACAATGAACTTCTACGAATTGGCATCCTGGCAGGAGACAATACTGATGTGCAATTATACAAACCACGAAGGTAACCGGAGTGTCAACGGGCGGATGTGGCGGGGGGCCATGTTATTGGCGGTGGCGGGGTTGCTGTTGTCTGGCGCGAGTGCTTGCGAGAAGCTCGAGAGTTCCGCCGCCCAGGCCGATCGCCAGGTCGAACGGGATATTAAAGCCGCTTCCATGCCGGCTGGCCGCGTATCCGATGAAGCTTCTCTGTCCAAGCTCAAGGCCGCCGCGGCCCGCAGCGACGATTCCCTGCCTGAACACGCCCGCGCCGTCGATATTCTGGCCCAAGACCAGTTGCATGCGGCCATTGGCCGGATTCTCCAGTTCCAGGAGCAGCAGTTGGATGTCCAGACGAAACTCCTGGGCTTGTCACGCCTGGCCGCACAGATTGCCGCTGCCGGCACCGCCGTCGAAATCGGCCAGAAGAGCGATCCCGTCGAGGTTTTGGCGTCTATCGACAAGAAGATCGCGGATCGCAATGCGGAATTGGATAAGGTGAACGGGGAGATGACCGGTCTGCGGACCGATCTGAAGAAGCGGCAGGACCAGGTTGACGCGGAAACCGCCCAGAAGATGGCCGCCGAGATACAGGCCGAAGCTATGGTGTCCAGATCCAATGCCGCCAAAGGCCAGGAATCAGCCGACCTTTTCAAACAGGCTCGGGAGACTCGGAAGATCGCCGGGATCACCGGCGCCAATATCGAAGCCCAGAAGCTGGAGATGCGACCGGTGCAGACCGACATTCAGTTGCGGCAGGGCCTGGTCAATTCCTTGAATGAAAGTTTAAAGTCCCTGGCCGATGACAAGGCGAATCTGCAAAAGGGATGGGAGGGCATGGCCGGGCAGATCAAGGCCCAGCAGAGTTTCGCGGACACCCTGTATAGCGAGCAGTTTGTTCGCAATGCCCATGACCTCAAAATACTGGCCGACCGCTTGGACACCGAGGGAGCGGCGGCGGAAAAGCTCTTGGATGAAGCCATCGATAATTTCAAGCTGGCCACTACCACGCTGTCGACAAAATACGAACAGGAACTGGGCATCATGGCCAATTCGCCTAAGTTTCAGGACACGGTGGAGAAAACCATCTGGACCAATCTCCGGACCGTCTTCGCCAGCAATAACTTCCGCTTCGATCTGGGCGAGGCTTGGCAGATGCGCGGCTGTCTCCTGACCACGATCATGAGCGATCTGGAACTGCGACAGAAACTGCTGGCCCAGATCAAGCAGAACCTGGATAAAGTCGGCAAGGAGCTTCCGGCGGAGATTGCGGTGGATTTGACCGAGCCGCTCAAGACGGCGGGCGCCAAGGCCATCGCCGCTTATGTTGAGGCGGGGGCCGCCTGCAAGATCGTCGCCGATGCCCCGCCCGCCAGCATTCTCAACCCCAGCTTGAAAAACTCCGCGCGGGGCGCCGAGGCCCTGGCCATGTATGGCAAGTGGCAGGTGCAGGCAGCCCGCAATGACCCGGAGGCGTCCAAGAGCCAGGACGAGGCCAAATCCCTGGCGAAACAGGCCGACATCCTCCTTCCTAATGAGACCCCGGCGGTGCCGGATGTGCCGTTGCCCGGGCGGCCAACAACGACGCCGGGGACGCCGGAAGCCAGCCCTGCGCCCGCCGCCGATCCCGCTCCAGCGCCGACGCCGAATTGAACTGATTGGCCATCTTTGCCGGTGTACATGTGATCGACCAGCGACTTGAGCGGCTTCGTGCCAACATTGCCTCCGTCTTTTTCGGCCATCCCGAAGCGGTGAATCAACTGATGATCGGTTTGTTGGCCCGCGGGCACGTGCTCATCGAGGATGTGCCCGGGGTGGGCAAGACCGTGCTGGCCCGCGCTCTGGCCCGCAGCTTGGCCTGCAAATTCAGCCGCATCCAATTCACACCCGATCTGCTGCCCAGCGACGTCCTGGGGGTTTCGGTGCTTAATCAAGCCACGCAGACCTTTGATTTCAAGCCCGGCCCGATTTTCGCCAACATCGTCCTGGCCGATGAAATCAATCGCACCACCCCGCGCACGCAGTCGGCGCTCCTGGAGGCCATGAGCGAAGGCCAGGTCAGCGTCGAAAACCAGACTTTGGCGCTGCAACGACCGTTCATGGTCGTTGCCACCCAGAACCCCTTCGAGTTTGAGGGAACCTATCACCTCCCGGAGAACCAGCTCGACCGCTTCCTGCTGCAGATCGCCGTCGGCTATCCCGACCGCTCCGCCGAACAGCGCATCCTCACTCTTCAGCCCAGCCGCACCAGGCTCGATGCCCTGGCGCCGGTCCTGGATGACGCCGATGTCATCGCTCTCCAGGACCAGGTTCCGCTGGTGACGGTGGAAGCGTCCATTATCGAATACATCCTGGATATCGCCCAGGCCACGCGCCGCGACGAGCGCCTGCACCTTGGTCTTTCACCGCGCGGAGCCCTGGCTTTAACCACCGCGGCCCAGGCGGCAGCGCTGCTGGTTGGCCGTTCCTACGTTACGCCCGATGATGTCAAGGCATTAGTCGTGCCAGTATGCGTGCATCGCGTAATCAGCAAGACCTACCTCCACGATGGCGCTGCCGGTTCCACGGAACGGATACTCCAGGACCTTCTGGAGAGCGTGGCGGCGCCGTCGTGAAGGCCCAAGTCAGGGTGCGCTCATGATGTTCCAGGCTACCTCCGGCAAGCTCTGGCCCGCCAGGAAGGGCACGCCTGGCCAGGCGCTGCGCCGGCGGCGTGCCTCGGGGCTGCGGGGGGCGCGGGGGACGGATATTTCTTTCGCGGGCCTTATCTTCCTGTTCATGATGCTATTCATGGCCTCCGCCGCCGTGCATACCCGTACCAACATCCTCTATGCCGTTGCCGGACTCATGATCGGCGTCCTGCTGGTCAGCTTCCGCCTCAGCCGGTTCGTGCTCAAGAAACTGCGCGTGCGCCGCGTGCTGCCGGATACCCTGATGGTCGGCCAGCGGGCAGCGCTGACTTTCGAGTGCGCCAACCATAAGCGTTTCTGGCCCAGCCTGTCGGTGACGGTCGCCGAGCTGAACGGCTCCGAGGCCTTCGTCAAGCCGCCGCTGGCCTACCTGCTGCACGCCGCCGCCGGCGCCCACGTGGTCATTGGCACCGAACTGATGCCACGCCGACGCGGGCTGTACGCTTTCGATGAATTCCAGGTGCGCACCAGTTTTCCTTTTGGCTTCATCCGCCGCGCCCAGCGCCATCGGCAGCCGGAGACCTTCATCGTCTTTCCTGCCATCGGCCGGGTGAAGCCGGGCTTCCTGGAAGCCTGCCGTTCGGCCGAAAGCAGCGGGATCAGGCTCCGGCCCACGCGCGGCGGCGATGACGAGTTCTATGGCGTAAAGGAATTTCGCTCCGGCGAAAACCCCCGGCTCATATACTGGCGGCGCAGCGCCAGAACCGGGGTGCTGGTGTCCAAGGAAATGACCCTGGTTTCGCCGCCGCGGCTGCTTCTGCTGGTGGATACCTGCCTGAAGTCGCGTTCGGTCGATCAGCATGTGTTGGTGGAGAAAACCATAGCCATGGCCGCGTCGCTGGCCAGTCACGCCCTGGAGGTCGGCCTGCTGGTCGGCGTGTATGCCTGGTCCGGAGGCTGGATGGGCCTTGCTCCCAACCGCGGCAAACGCCATCGCCAGGATGTGCTCGGAGCTCTGGCCCGCCTTGCCCTTAACGAAAATTACAATGCCGATCAGCTTCTGGATCACAGCCGCCAGTTTCTCAGAGGCGGAACCACGCCCATCCTGCTGACGCCGCACGCCACCGAAACCAGCCGCGGCAACGGCGGGCGGGGCGGGCCGCTGGTTATCTCGCCATCGTTACTTGCCGACAGCCAGTGGTTCCAGTTCGATCCCGAAGTCGATTTTGCCGTGGCCATGCCACTGGAGCAGCAGCCGCCTCCGGAGGTCGGCCAGGCCGGCGCCGCCAAGGTTTGAGGTCGCGTTTGTAGTGGGCGCCGCCGTGTTGGCGCCGCCACGGCCGCAAAGCCAAGAGTCTATATGTACGACATTCGTCAGTTCAAGCCGGTTCTGTATCTGCTGGCGGCCCTTGGGTTGGCGGGCTTCGCCCTGGCCGCCGAACAACCTGCGCTCTTCGTCCTGGCCATCGGCGCACTTGTGGTCAACGCCGCCTTGGTGCGGAGCGGCCGTTTCCGGCCCATCTCCCGCTGGATGTCCAACCTCCTCACGCTGGGTATGCTGGCTTTCGTCGGCAATGAATGGCTGCGCGGTTCCCTGCCTGTATTGTTCATCGGGCAATTCATCGTCGCCCTGCAACTGGTCAAGTTCTACGAACAACGCGCCAATCGCGATTACGCCCAGATTCTGGTGCTGAGCTTCCTGCTCATGGTCGCCGCCGCCATCAACACCGCCAGTCTGCTGTTCGGTATCATGCTGATTACCTACGTCTTCATCTATCTCTATGCCTGCCTGCTGTTCCATCTCAAGGTCGAGACGGATGCCGCCCGGGCGGCCCAGACCCTGCCGGTGGAGAAGATCCCCGACGCGACCCTGCGCCGCGACCAGCGCCATCTGTCCCGTTCCATGCGCCGCCTGACCGCCGCCGTGGCCCTGGTGGCTGTGGGCTGCGCCGCGGTGGTGTTCCTTGTCGTGCCCCGAGCTTCGGGGCCGGGAATTCTCGCCCAGTTGCAGCTTGCCACGCCGCAGACGTTGACCGGGTTCAGCGATAATCCCCAGTTTCAGGGTGTGGCCAGCATCCAGGGCGACGATACTCCTGTGGCCCGCGTCAAGCTGTTTCGCAATGGCCAACCTGTGCGCGGCGGCCTGATCATGTTGCGCGGCGTCGTTTTCGATGTGTACGGCTCCGCCGATGGGCCCTATCAGCAGTGGTCCAGGTTCCGGTCGGACACCGAGGCCCACGAGGTCGCCGCTGCCCACACGGTTATAGGGCTTACCTCCAAAGTGCCTGAAGGCGCGGTGCGCTGGCGGCAGGAAATCCTCCTCGAGCCCATCAACAGCGGCACCCTGTTTGCCCTGCCCGGCGTGTTCTCGTTCATGGCCGACCGGGACGGGAAGCTTCTGTACGGAATCAATGATGGCACTCTGCGTTTGGAGGAGAGGCCGGTAAATGCCCTACGCTACACGGTCGAATCCACGGGCCAGCTTGGCGCCGGCCGCCGTGGCACGCCCCAACTCCTGCCGCTGCGTGCCGACATTAAGGCCGCCATCGACTCCTACGCCAGGAGGTCCGAGGTCAGCGGCCCCCTCGGCGCCGAGCGTTCGGCCGATGGGTTGTTGACGCAGGGGGATCATGGCAACGACCGCCAGATTGTCCAGAGCATCGAACGCCACCTGCGCAGCTCCTTCGCTTATACGCTGGATCTCACCGATGCCCGCGAAGTGCTCTCCCGGCAGGATCGCAACGTCGCCTTCCTCTACACCCTCAAACGCGGCCACTGCGAGTATTTCGCCGCCGCCATGACTCTGTTGTGCCAGAGCCTCCACATCCCCGCCCGCATGGTCAACGGGTTCGCCACCGACGAGTTCAATGGCCTGGGTGATTACTACCTGGTGCGCCGGTCGCACGCCCATTCCTGGGTCGAGGTCTACCTTGATGGCCTCTGGGTGACCTTCGATCCGACCAGCGGCAACTTGGCCGCCGCCGGCGGTCATACAACGCTCTGGCAGGCCACGCGAAACTTGTTCGACTACCTGGACTACCAATGGGCCGCATCGGTCATCGGCTACGACAACAGCCAGCGTGACAGCATCATGGAAACCATGGAAAAGCGGCTGCTTTACGGCGGCATCAACTACGGGCCGGTCGGTCGTCTGCGCCTGGCCTGGAAAAACGCGATCCACTGGATGGATACCTCGCCAATTTTTGCGGAGTTGTCACGGCAAGCCCGGGCTGCGGTCATGGTGCTGTTGATCGGCCTGCCCCTGGGCGCGCTGCTATGGGCCATGGGACGGCGTTGGCGCATTCGCCTGCGCGCCGCCCGCATTGGCGTCGAATCGCTTCCCCAGCGTGACCGCGCCCGTCTGGTGCGGCAGCTTGGCTTCTACGTCGAGCTGATCCGTCTGCTTGGCCGCCAGGGCATCGTCCGCCCGCCTCAGCGCACTGCCCGCGAGTTCTGTGAAAGCCTCGATTTTCTGCCCGCCGAGGTTTTTGACGATATCCAGCGGCTGACGCGCATCTTCTACCGCGTCCGCTATGGCCGCGCCGACTTGCGCTATAGCCAGCAGCGCCGGCTGTCGGCCATCGTTGCCCGCCTGGGCGATGTCCTGGGCGCGTGATCCGCGTTGTCTTGGCCAAGAGGGAATTGGCTATTCTTGTGGCACCGCCGCCCCAGGCCAGGACCGCATCGCTGGTGTGCCCCGCACCCTCATTCCCACCGCCCCATCGTTACGCTACCATGTCCCTTTACAAACCTGGCCTGTTTATATGACGAGCGTTATCATTCTTTCCATCGGCGACGAACTGGTTCTGGGGCAGACTGTCGACACCAACTCGGCGTGGCTGAGCAGCCGATTGTCGGCGCTTGGGCTGCGGGTTGTGGCTCACCTGACCGTGGCCGATGATCGCCTGGCGATTGCTGAGGCGGTCCGGGCCGCCGCCGCACGCTGTGACGTGCTGCTGATCAGCGGGGGCCTGGGGCCGACCGAGGACGATCTGACGCGTCAGGCACTTTCCGACGTCTTGGGCCAGCCCCTGCTAACCAATGATCAGGCGCTGGTGCAGCTGCGCGCCTTCTTTAGCCGCCTGGGCCGACCCATGCCCATCACCAATGAGATCCAGGCCATGATTCCCCGCGGGGCAGTCATGATCGAGAATACCTGCGGCACCGCTCCGGGCATCGACGCCAACTATCAACTCCCTGGCCGAAGTTGCCGTATCTTCGTCATGCCCGGCGTGCCCAGGGAAATGGAAGTCATGTTTACGCGGGATATTGTGGCGCATCTGCGCCATCTTGGCGGCGGGGCAGCCATTGTTTCCTGCACACTGCATACCTTCGGGCTGGGCGAGAGCAGCGTCGCCGAAAAGCTGGGGAACCTGATGGACCGCCGCCGCAACCCCTCGGTTGGCACCACCGTCTCAGGCGGGGTCGTCTCCCTGCGCGTCAACTCCTATTTCCAGTCGCCCGCCAAGGCTCAGGAGGAGTTGGCCAAGACGGTTGCCCTCTGCCATCAGGTCATCGGCGACCTTATCTACGGCCAGGATGATCAGACCCTCGTCGGCGTCGTCGCCGCGATGTTGCCGGAGCAAGGCGGTTCGGGGGCAAGCCTATGCACCGCCGAGTCCTGCACCGGCGGCCTGCTGGCCAAGATGCTGACCGATATTCCTGGTTCCAGCGCCTACTTCCTCCGTGGCTACGTGACCTACTCCAACCAGGCCAAGACCGAACTTCTGGGCGTGCCCGCCCAGATGATCCAGCGTCACGGCGCCGTCAGCGAACCGGTCGCCGATGCCATGGCGCGTGGCGCCTTGGCCAGTTCCGGGGCCAACTTCGCGCTGTCTATCACCGGCATCGCCGGCCCCGACGGCGGCACTCCCGACAAACCCGTCGGAACCGTATGCATTGGCCTGGCTTTTCGTTCCCGCGTTTCCCGGCAGGAAGATGTGAGCGTTTGCGTCCGCACTTTCCGCTTCTCCGGCGATCGCCAGGGCATACGTCAGCGCAGCGCGAATATGGCCCTGGCGATGCTGCGTTACCATCTTTTGGGCAAGGAGATGCCTTTTTAGGGACGGTCAGTTGCCTCGGTGGACAACTGTCCGGCGCCGGCGTGTTTCCCCCGCGCCCAGATTTCCGAGCCGTTTACCCGGCGGCTTCCACTGCGGCCAAGAATCTTTCCATCTTGCGAGCGGATTTCCTGCCAGGGCTCAGTTCCACACCGCTGCTGACGTCAACGGCCCAGGGATGCAGCAGGCGAATGACGGCGGCTACATTTTGGGCTGTCAAGCCTCCGGCGACGATCATCGGGGGCAGGCCCTTGAAGTTGCCGGCTTTCTGAGCTGCCGCGATGGCCTCCCAGTCGTTGGCGATGCCGGTGCCCCCGGCCTCGGTGGTGTTGCCGGTTTCCAGCACCAAGCCGCACAGGTTGGATAGGCGGTATTTCCTGATCGCTTGCCGCCAGTGGGCCAGTTCATTACCGAAAACTCCGGCGACGCGTATGGCTTTGATGACCACCAGTGGCGCCAGTTCGGCGACCATCTCCGGGGCTTCGTGGCCGTGCAACTGAACGTGCCGCAATCCTGACTCCATCGCTATCTCGCGCACCTGCGCCGCCGTCCTGTCTACGAACACTCCAACCGCCGTCATGAACGGCGGCAGCACCGCAAGGATCTGGCGTGCCCTGGCGATGGTGACATTGCGTTTGGCCGGTTCATGGAAGACCATCCCGATGGCCGTCACTCCCAGGTTTGCCGCCAGCAGTGCGTCCTGTGGGCGCGTAATGCCGCAAATTTTGCAACGGGGCCAATTCATGGGCGTAAATCGTAATGCGGGCAGGAGCAGTGGGCAAATGGGGAAATAAGATGTAATCGGTGGGGCGGCTCAATTTTTTGGACGATGGTTTGATGGCGTGGTAAAGTCGGCGGTGCCGACCATTTTTTAACCCCTGTTTGGAGGTGAGTAATGGATAGGGTGATTTTAGCACGACAGCGCTAGATTAGCTCAAGCGAGAAGCGTAGCAAAGCCGATGAGGGTGACGGACCTTTATCGGAGGCAGGTATGGATGCTGCGCAACTGCAGTCGTTACAGCCGGAGTTGGAGAAGTGGCTGGAGCGTTTTGATCCTTGTTTCAAGCGGAGTGGCACGTTACGGCACTTCATGTTCTACATCCTGGGGTTGATGGCCAGCCTTAAGCGTAAGAGTATCGAGCCGATTGCGTTGGCCTGTGGCATAGCTGTGCGGACCTTGCAGGAGTTTCTGGCCTTCTATGTGTGGGATCATGTGCGTCTGGATCGCATGCTGGTCAACCACGTGGCCAACCGCAACCCCAGCGGCGGGATCGGCGTGCTGGATGCTACTGGTCATCCCAAGCGTGGGGACCGGACACCTGGAGTGGCCCATCAATACTGCGGGGAGACGGGGAAGTTGGACAACTGCGTCGTGGCCCAGCACCTGCTGTTCACCGACAACGATCCGAACAACCCATTCTGTTGCACACTGGCCAGCGATCTATACGTGCCGGCCGCATGGATGGAGGACCGGGAGCGATGCCGTGAGGCGGGCATTCCCGGCACGGTGGAGTTCCGCATGAAATGGGAGATCGCCCGTGATCAGGTGCGTGATACTCTGGCCGCGGGCGTGAAACTCAACTGGGTGGTGTTCGACGAGGACTATGGGAAGGTCCCGGCATTCTGGTTTGCCATGGACGCGATGGGCCAGCAGGCGGTTGGTGAAGTGCCGGGCAACTTCTTCGCCTGGGTGAAGCGGCCGGCCTGCCGAAGTGAACAGGCGGCTCATGGCTCTCGGCGTGTGGATAATCTCGCCTTGTACAGCCCGGCATTCCGTGACCAACCTTGGAAACGCTGCCGCGTGAAAGACACTACCCGTGGCGTACTGGCCTGGGAGTATAAGGCCGCCCGGATCCACCTGGTGGACCACCAGGGCAGTTCACACCATGCGGGGGTCCCGACCGATCGCATGTACTGGCTGATGGTGCTGCGGCACCCGGCCACCGGCGAGATCAAGTACGTGGTGAGCAATGCCGGTGAGCAGGCTGATGTGGAAGAGATGATCCGCGTGCTCTTGAGCCGCTGGCAGGTGGAGAAGTGGTTTGAGCGGGCCAAGCAGGAGGCGGGACTGGGAGCCTTCGAGGTACGCACGTACCAGAGCCTGATCCGACACTGGTTGTGCGTGCGCGTAGCCATGTGCTTCCTGGCTGAGCAGACCACTCGGCTGCGGGGGGAAAAATCCGCAGATCACCTTCGAGCAGGTGACGGAGGCGGTGTCGACGTTGGCAGCGAAGATCTGGCAACGGGAGTGGTCGAGTTGGCGGGAACTGATGCGCCGCTGCTACTATTACCAGTGGCGCAATGCCGCTTC
>Ga0316226_1000230_pt1 | contig 83303 bp, 56 predicted proteins | sample TBH18017metaG_FD_206009 | JGI IMG/M metagenome (GOLD analysis project Ga0316226, IMG submission 206009) | Freshwater microbial communities from Trout Bog Lake, Wisconsin, USA - TBH18017 | ecosystem: Environmental > Aquatic > Freshwater > Lake > Hypolimnion/Profundal zone | place: USA: Wisconsin...
AAGACCTTCCACACTTTCTCTGGCCATCGTTTCCGCTCCTTTGGTTTGTCCGCAAAACTCACCATACGGGAACGGTGGCCACCTGTCTGCCTAACCGGCTGCTACACCACTACCTGGGACTCTACCCCAGATCACGTCCACGCCCAGGTCGGACTTCACCCCGGCCAGGTAGCCGGACATGGCCGCCGCGGTGGGATTGCGCTCCCACCGGGCCTGCCGGGCCGGGATGTCCAGCCCGGGTGGGCTGGGGGTCCGGGCCAGGCGCGCGAGCAGCTGCTGGACCCCCTCCTCCCGGGCCAGGGAGGTCGGGATGCCGTGCAGATAGCCCAAGCTCCGGTGCACCCCCATGGCGATGTTGTCGAGCGCCAGGTCCGCCTGGTGCCGGGCCTGGCCGACCGAATCGGCCAGACGCCGTGCGTAGTAGCGGCCGGAGAGGATCCAGGCGACCACCGCCCAGCCGAGGATCAGCACCAGGGTGACCCCCACCCGGCTGCGCAGGCCCAGGCTCCGGAGGGGCGCTGGGGCGGAGACCGGCGAAGCGATTCGGGGAGGCATGGTTCCGTTGTCCGGTGCTTTGGCGAAAGCGTCAATACGGAATTATCCGGAGAGCCCAAAACCGTACTAAAATCGAGAAATCAAGCGCGTCCGCCAAAGGAAGCAGCATGCTCAATAAACTAGATATCCGGGTCCGTCTGCTGGGGGGCATCCTCGCCCTTCTGGCGCTCCTGGCCCTGTCCTCGGGCCTGGGCGGCAGCGCCGCCCGGCTGTTGTGCCTGGCCCTGGGCCTGGCGGTGGCCGGGGTCCTGGCCCAGCAGGTGGTCGGGCTCACGACGGCCCTGACCGGCATGGCCGCCCACCTGGAAGGCCTGGCGGCCGGCGACTACACCCGGGACCTGCCCGCCGGGCTCCTGGCGCGCCAGGATGAACTGGGCGAGGCCGGGCGGGCCCTCCAGACCACCCTCCGGGGCCTCCGGGAGGCCTTCCAGGATGTGGCCGAAGGCACCCGGGCGATCGCCGCGGCCGCCACAGGGCTGGCCGCCCTGTCCGAGGAGATCGGGGCCGGCACCGCCGAGACCTCCGAACGGGCCAATACCGTGGTGGCCGCGGTGGAGGAGCTGAGCGTGAGCACCTATTCCGTCGCCTCCGGCATGGACCAGGCCAACAGCAACCTGGCCAACATCGCCGACGCCACCGACCAGATGACGGCCACCATCGGCGAGATCGCCTCGAATTCGGCCCGGGCCCGGACCGTCACCGACCAGGCCGCCAGGATGGCCGGCGGCATCGCCCAGGTCATGCAGGCCCTGGGCGAGTCGGCCCAGGACATCGGCAACGTCACCGAGGCCATCACCCGGATCTCCTCCCAGACCAACCTGCTGGCCCTCAACGCCACCATCGAGGCGGCCCGGGCGGGCGCCGCCGGCAAGGGCTTCGCGGTCGTGGCCAACGAGATCAAGGAGCTGGCCCAGCAGACCGCCCGCGCCACCGAGGACATCAAGCAGAAGACCGCGGCCATCCAGTCCTCGACCCGGGGCGCCGTGGAGGACATGGGCGGCATCACCGGCGTGATCCGGGACGTGAGCGACATGGTCTCCTCGATCGCCGCGGCCATCGAGGAGCAGTCCATGGTGGCCCGGGACGTGGCCTCCAACATCAGCGACGCCTCCCGTGGCGTCCAGGACGCCAACGACCGGGTCGCCCAGACCTCGACCGTCACCAACAGCATCGCCATGGACATCAGCGGCGTGGATCAGGCGGCCCGGCAGATCGACGCGGGCGCCGCCAAGATCCGGGAATCGGCCCGGGAGCTCGCCGCCCTCGCGGAGCGGCTGGGCAGCCTGACTGCGCGTTTCAGGGCCTAGCCCAGCACGGGCGACGGGCCGACCACCACCCTGCGTGCTAGTCCGGCCGGAAATGCAGCCTGAAGGCCAGTCCCCTGCCCCCGTCGGCCAGGATGTGGATGCCGGCCTGGTGCTTTTTCAGCAGCCCGAGCGCCGAGGGCAGTCCCAGGCCCCGGCCGAGCGCCTTGGTGGTGAAGAACGGATCGAACATCCGCGCCAGGATCTCCGGTTCGGGGCAGGGCCCATCGTTGGCCACTTCCAGGCAGACGGTCGCGCCGGTCCCCGGTGGCTCGGCGACCCAGAGGCCCTTGGCCGGGGACCCGGGGCCTTGGGCCCCCGGACCCAGGAAAAGCCGCACCCGGACCCGGCCCTCGACCAGCCCAGCCCCGTCCATGGCCTCCACCGCATTCGCCAGCAGGACATCCAGGACCGCTTCGATCTGCTGCGGGTCGGCCAGGATCGGCGGCACCGGCGCGAGGTCCAGGTCGAGGCCCCGGCCACCCAGGCGCCCTTCCCGTTCCGAAGCCCACCGGGACACGAAGGCGGAGAGCCCCAGGGGCATCATCCTGGAGGAGATCCGTCCGGAAAAATCATTCATCTTCCAGGAGAGGGCGATGGCCCGACGGAGCGCTTCCTCGGCCGTGTGCAGGGTCGCCTGCACCTCCTCCCGCCCAAGGGTCTGCATCCGCGCCACCTCGAGGCTCGAAAGGATCGCCGCGAACAGGTTGTTGAAGTCATGGGCGATGCTTCCCGCCATGAGGACGAGGCTCTCCGCCTTCTTCACCCGCAGTTCCGCTTCCTCGACCTGCTTGCGATCCGTGATGTCCCGGAAGACCCCGATGACCTGACTCGCCGGGTCGCCTTCGCGGCTTCTCGGGGTCGCGGTGACGAGCAGGGTCCGGATCTGCCCATCGGCCCGGATGATGTTCAGCTCGTAGTTTCCGGTTTCGCCCTGGCCGCGCCGCGCGGATTCCGTCCGCACCCGCTCCCGCGCCTCCGGGGCGAGGAACTCCAGCAAGGAACGCCCGACCAGGCCACCCGGGGGGACCCCGAAGATCGCTTCGCCCGCGGGATTGACGAACAGGAACCGCTCCTCGGCGTCGACCATTCCGAAACCTTCGCCCTGGCTGTTCAGCAGGTCCCGGTAGAACGCCCCGGAGGCGGCCAGGGTCGCCTCCTTGACGGTCGCCATGGCCTTGGCGCAGCGCTCCAGTTCCATCGCGTGGGCACGGGAGGCCTCCAGGGCCTGGCGCTCCGCGGTGCTGTTCCGGAAGACGGCGATGAACTCCATCGGGGCCGGGCTGAAGGCATGGATCGAGAACCACCGCCCCAGGGGTTCCAGGAAATAGTCGAACTGTTCAGGGCCGCCGCCCGACGCCACGCGGCCATAGGTCTCGAAGAGATCCTGGCCGGCTTCCTTGATCCCCGGGACGCATTCCGAGATGAGCCGGCCCTCGACCTCCCGGAGTCCCGTCAGGGTTTCGAAGGCCGGGTTCACGGCCAGGTAGCGCAGGTCAACCGGCCGGCCCGCCTCCATGATCACTTGGCAATGGGCGCACCCCTCCTTCATGCCCATGAAAAGTGCATGATGGAAGCCAGTCCGGCCGCTCGGGATATCAGAGGGGACCACGTGGGGCTCCGGGCGCAGGGCGATCCTGGCCGATCCAGCAACTGCATCGGTGAAGGATGGCGTGGCCGACACCGGTCGGCCGCCCTCCGCCACGCCCATTCTCGGGTGGAACGGGATCATGGTAAATAAGCAATTTTACTTATTATTTTATACAATCAGGGCCATCGGCCCGGCGCGCCCTAGGCCAGGCCATTGCGGGTGAAGCACTCGCTGTATTTCTGGTCGGTGCCCATGATGTGGGTCTTCAGCCAGTCGCTGAGGAACTGCAGGACCTTGAGGCTCAGGCCCAGGACGCCGGAGTCGAAGTCCTTCTTGAAGGCGGTGACCTCGGCGATGAACTTGGCGTGCTCGGCCTTGTGGGTCTGGATGTCGGCGTACCGGTACTGGGTCATGTACTTCTCCTCGAGGGCGAAGTGGTAGACCGTGTAGTTCATCAGTTCGACGATGATCTTGTTCAGGACGTCCTTGCCCTTGCCCGAGCCCATCGCGGTCTCCAGGTCGCAGACCAGCTGGATCAGTTTCTTGTGCTGGTCGTCGATCTCCTTGACCTTGACGCTGAGCTTGTCGTTCCACTGGATGATGGCCATGGGGACTCCTGGGGGATGGGCAGAGATGCCAGGGTACGATAACCCCGGCCAGGCTCACAAGGGCCGGCGTTCCATTTCCGTCCCCAGCAGGCCCGCCACCCGCTCCAGTTCCTCGCGGAGCGCGGCCAGCAGGGGGGAGGCGCCGTCCGTCCCGGACAGGGCCGCGCGCTGCTCCAGGTCGCTGGCGAAGTCGCCCAGGGCGGAGAACCCCAGGTTCCGGCTGGAGCCCTTCAGGGTGTGGGCCGCGGCCCTGCAGGCCGGGGCGTCGCCCGCCGCGCTGGTGTCGCCGATGGCCTGGACCAGGCTGCGGGCCTGCTCCAGGTAGGGCTGGAGGATGAGTTCCCGGAAGCTCCCGGGCGGGTCGCTGAACAGGGCCTCCATCTCCCGGAAGCGCTCCCAGTCCAGGCGGGGCGCCTCAGCGGCCGGGGCGCCGATGGAGGCGGCGGCGGCCGGGCTGGCCTCCGTCCGTCCGTTCCACCGCTGGAACAGATCCTGAAGGGCCTTGCGGGTGAGAGGCTTGGTGATGTAGTCGTCCATGCCGGCGGCCAGGCACTTCTCCCGGTCGCCGGCCATGGCGTGGGCGGTGAGGGCCACGATCGGGGTCCGGCCGCCCCGCTGCCGCTCCAGCTCCCGGATCCGGCCGGTGGCGTCGAAGCCGTCCAGGCCGGGCATCTGGCAATCCATGAAAACCATGTCGAAACGGCCGTCGGTGACCGCGGCCACCGCCTCGAAGCCGTCCGCGCAGGCCCAGACGGTGCCTCCCAGGTCCTCGAGCATCTTCCGGGCGATCATCCGGTTGACCTCGTTGTCGTCGGCCAGGAGCAGATCCAGGCCCCGGGCCGGCAGCGGCGCCGGCTCGGCGGCGGCGGCGGCCTCGGCCACCAGGTGCCGGGTCACCAGGGGGGCGCCCCTCAGGCCCTCGCGCTGGCGGGCCAGGACCAGGGCCAGCACCTTGCCGAGCACGTTCATCCGCACCGGCTTGACCAGGTACCCGGCGAATCCGGCCGCGTGGAAGAGGTCGGCCTCGCCCTGGCGGCCCGAGGAGGTGCAGGCCACCAGCGCGAGCCGGTCCAGGTCGGGATTGCTGCGGATGATCCGGCCCAGGGTCTCGCCGTCCATCTCCGGCATGTGCCGGTCCAGGATGGCCAGCTCGAACGGGCCGTCGTTCATCAGCACGGCCAGGGCCTCGGCGGCGCTCGGGACGGTCACCGGCACCCCGCCCAGGCCCTCCACCTGCCGGCGCAGGATCTCCAGGTTCCGGGAATTGTCGTCCACCACCAGGATGCGCAGGCCGTGCAGGATGGCCGGGGACGGCATCAACGGGACCGGCTCCCGCACCGAGGGCAGCCGCACCGCCAGGGTGAAGCGGGAGCCCCGCCCCACCTCGCTCTCCAGCCCGACCTCGCCGCCCATGGCGGCCATGATCCGCCGGCAGAGGGCCAGGCCCAGCCCGGTGCCGCCGTACTTCCGGGAGGTGGAGGCGTCGGCCTGGGTGAAGGGCTGGAACAGACGGCTCCGGATGTCCTCGGGGATGCCCGGGCCGGTGTCCTCCACCGCCAGCTCCAGGAGGACCGCATCGCCTTCGGCGCGGGTCCGCAGGGCCACCAGCACGTGGCCCTGGGCGGTGAACTTGATGGCGTTGCTCACCAGGTTGCCCAGCACCTGGCGCAGCCGGCCCGGGTCCCCCAGCAGCCGCGGTGGCACCGGCGGATCGCTCTCCACCAGCAGTTCCAGGGTCGCCTCGGCCACCCGGCCCCGGAACAGGTCCACCACATCGAACACCAGATGCAGGGGATCGAAGGGGATGCTCTCCAGCTGCAGGCGCCCGGCCTCCAGCTTGGACAGGTCCAGGATGTCGTTGAGGATGGCCAGCAGGGATTCGCCGCAGGAGGTGATGGCGTTCACGTACTCCCGCTGCTCCGGATCCAGGCCGGTGCCGGTGAGCAGCTCGGCGGTGCCCAGGACGCCGTTCATGGGGGTCCGGATCTCGTGGCTCATGTTGGCCAGGAAATTGGATTTGGCCTCGGCCGCGGCGAGCGCGTCGCGGCGCGCCTCCTCCAGCTCCTGGTTGCGCGCCTCCAGCAGCTCGGTGGCCCACTTGTGGTCACTCACGTCCCGGATGGTCCAGATCACGCCGGCGCCGGGGTCGGCGGGGTCCATGCGGGTGCCGGTGACGTCGGCCCAGAACACCGTCCCGTCCCGCCGGCGGAGCCGGTACTCGATGCCGCTCAGGCCGTCCTGGTCCAGGTGCCGGTAGCGCTCGCCGAAGGCCTCGAACAGCTCGTCGTTCACGTGGATGATCCGGAAGCTCCGGCCCACCATCTCCTCCGGCCGGTAGCCGAACATGTCGCCGCCGAAGCGGCTGGCCTGGAGGATGACCCGGTCCTGGGAGGCCAGGAAGATGCCCACGGCGCAGTTGTCCAGGAGCGCCTGGTACTGGGCCCGGGACCGCTCCAGGGCCGCCGCCCGCTCCTGGAACCGCGCCTGCAGGGCGTCCCGGAGGCCCTGGAAGCTCCGGGCCAGGCTGCCCAGTTCGCCCTGGTAGGCGGTCTCGATCTCCAGGTTCAGGTCCCCGTCGGCCATGCGCGAGGCGGCTTCCGTCAGCTCCTGCAGGGGCCGGATCGCCAGCGACACGATCCAGGAGATGGCCAGGAAGACCGCCCCGAAGATGGCGGCCATCACCAGCAGCACCAGCCCGCGGGACTGGGTCCGGAGCAGCCGGTCCAGGGACAGGCTGATCAGCAGCGTCCCAGCCGCCAGCACCCCCGCCACGAGCAGCAGGAACCAGGTTCGGAATTTCAGGCGGGAACGCATGGCGGGGACCTGGGGCGCGTGGGATCAGGCCCCAGTATATTTTGCATCCAGCACTTCGCGAACCTTTGTGAGCAGGATCTGCTTGGTGTAGGGCTTCTGGAGGAACTGCAGGCCATCGGCCAGGACCCCGTTCCGGGCGATCACGTCGCGCGTGTAGCCCGAGGTGAACAGGCAGCGCAGGCCGGGGTGGGCGGTCTGCAGGGCCAGGGCGAGTTCCCACCCGTTCATTTCCGGCATCACCACGTCGGTCATGAGCAGCTGGATGGCGCCGGGGTGTTCGCCGGCGAGGCGGATCGCTTCGGTGGGGGACTGGGCGGTCAGCACCGTGTAGCCCTGCGCGGCCACCAGCTGCCGGGTCAGTTCCAGCAGCTCGGGCTCGTCCTCGACCAGCAGGACGGTCTCCTGGCCAGGGCGGCTCGGTGCCTGGGCGGGAGGATCCGGGGCCGGGTCCTCCTCCCCGTGGTGCCGGGGCAGGTAGATCCGGAAAGTGGTGCCCTGGCCCGGCGCGCTCTCCACCTCGATGAAGCCGCTGTTCTGCGTCACGATCCCATAGATCATGGCCAGCCCCAGGCCGGTCCCTTTGCCCACCCCCTTGGTGGTATAGAACGGCTCGAAGATGTTGCCGAGGGTCTCGGCGTCCATCCCGCAGCCGTCGTCGACCACGGCCAGTTCGACATAGTCGCCGGGGGGCATGACCGGCAGCGGGGGCGCGCTGCCTTCCGGCACCGGCCGGTTGCGGGTGACGATGGCCAGGGTGCCCACGCCGGCGATGGCATCCCGGGCATTGACCGCGAGGTTGGCCAGGATCTGGTCGATCTGGGACGGGTCCATGCGCACCGGCCACAGCTCATCGCCCGGCCGCCACAGGATTGCGATGTTCTCGCCGATCAGCCGCTGCAGCATCTTGAGCATGCCCGCCACCGTCTCGTTCAGGCGCAGGGTCCTGGGCAGGACCGTCTGCTTGTGGGCGAAGGCCAGCAGCTGGCGGGTGAGCTCGGCGGAACGGCTGGCGGCCTTGTGGACTTCCAGGAGATTGCCGTGGGCCGGATGGCTCGGCGCCAGGCGCTCGATGGCCATGTCGGTGTGGCCGATGATCACGCCCAGCATGTTGTTGAAATCGTGGGCGACCCCGCCCGCCAACCGGCCCACTGATTCCATCTTTTGGGCCTGTTGGAGCTGGGCGGAAAGCCGGGCCCGCTCGGCCTCCGCCTGCTGGCGGTTGCGGATCTCCTCGGCCAGTTCCCGGTTCTTGGCGTCCATGGCCTGCTCCCGGCCCAGGGTCTCGCGCAGGCTGGCGCCCAGCATGGCATTGCGGGTGTTGAGCCGGACCAGGGCGAACATCCCGGCCACGAAGAACAGGGCCAGGCCCCCGGCGGTGGCCAGGAGCTGCCGGGGCGAACGGAAATCCAGCTGCTCGGAGGGAGGGATGAACGTCATCAGGGAAAAGGGGGTTTCCCGCACCGGCACCACCAGCGCATGCGCGGCCGGATCGCGCCGCCCCGCCCCCAGCGGGAGGATCCCGCCCGGCTTCAGGTCGGCCGGCAACGTGGCCGGAACCAGGGCCCGGGCCAGTTCCGGCAGATGCAGGAATTCGCGCCCCAGCAGGATGGCGTCGGGAAACCGGGTGGCCACCTTGTCGCCTTCGAAGAAGTACCGGTAGATCCGGGGAAAGGCGATCCAGCCGAGGAGCTGGCCCGCGTAGGCGCCCTTGAAGAAGCAGGGCGCGGACAGGATGATCTTCGGCACGGAGCCGGTCCGGTCGCAGAGGATGGCGGGTTCGGCGCGGCCCGGGTCGAGGAAGGCCCGGCCGTCTCCGGACCCGGCCGGCCCGGTGTCGTTCAGGAACCGGCCCTGGAGGTCCACGAAGGCCAGTCGCTCGTACAGGGGCAGGGCGCCCAGGAGTTTGGCCTGGCGGGCCTGGACGAGCTGGTCATCGACGCCCAGGAGGCTGGCCTGGAGGCCATATTCCAGCGACATGCCCAGGGCCTGGTTCTCGAAATAGCCGGCGAGGGCCCGGTTGCCGGCCAGATTCCGGATGAAATCCCGCTGTTCGGAAAAGAAATAGGCCAGCGCGCTGGCCCGCCGCTCACTGTCGTAGGCGGCCTGGCGCAGGGCCGACCTTTGAAGGGCGACCTGGGCCTGCACCTGGACCACCACCAGGTAGCCGACCGCCACCACCAGCCCCAGGCCGATGGCGAATACCGCGAGCCGGCGCAGATCCTGCAGGGAACGGGCGAACACCGTCATCGGGGGGCCTAGGGGTGCCTGAAGTAGTCCGGGAAGGAAGCGAAGGCGGTGGGGTAGTATTTCTTCACGAGCCGGTCATAGCTGCCGTCCTTCCGGGCCTGCCGCAGGAACCGGTTGAAGGCGGCCCGCAGGGCCGGAGCCTCGGGCGGAAAGGCCACCGCCATCAGCTGCCGGGCCGAGATGGGACCGATGACCTTGATCTTGCCGGACCATTTGTCGAGGGCGACCAGGGCGTCCGGCACGTCGAGGATGGTCATCTCCGCCTCGCCGTTGAGCACCGCCGGCGCCAGTTCGTTCAGGTTGCCGTTGAAGCAGATCACCTTGGCCCCGGTGGCGTCCAGGCCGTAGAGGTCGGGATCCAGGCAGGTCTTCTTCAGGGCCAGCACCTTCCGGCCCTTGAGCAGGGCCTTGACCTGGGCGATGTCCGTCTCGATGCTCCCGGACGGCCGGATCGGCCGGAGGCCCGAATCGGCCCGTGCCACCAGCCAGATCTGGCTGGGGAAGGTGGGCTCGGAGAATTCCACGACCTTCTGCCGCCAGGGCAGGATGGTGAAACCGTTGGCGATCAGGTCCCCCCGCACCGGCACGGCGGCCAGCCGCTCGACGTCGGCGCCTTTGGCCCGGACCTGGGTGCCCACCAGATCCTCCAGGACCGTGTCCCAACTGGTCTGCACATATTCGTAGCGGACCCCCTGGGACCGGGCGAACATCTGCATGAGTTCGACATCCATTCCGTCCCCGGCGCCGGTGACGAAATTGGCATAGGGGATGCCCAGGTGGCGCAGGACCCCGCTCTGCTTGACCTGGGCCAGGTCGCCGGCCCGGGCCGGAATCCCCGCCAGGGCCAACGCGAGGGCCAGGCGGCGCAGGAAATGGAAACCAGGCCGGGAGCTGAGGGAGTCGCCCATGACCCATTCCTCCGTTGCTTAATTTACTAGCGACTAATTGAACTCCCATCCCAGGCTCGGGGGAAGGGCAAATCCGCCGAATCCGCCCTGGGTCCCTGGGCTGATACGCTAACCTTTGATTCCCGGCCGCCTGCTTCCGCTCCCGGCCCCCCTGCCGCTAGGAACCCATCCATGTCCTTCCGCCGCCCCTTCCGCCCATTCCTTCGCCTCCTGGCCGTCCTGTGCCTGCCGGCCGCCGCCCTCGCCCAGGGGCCGGCCGGACCGGGCGCGGTTGAACAGGCGGTGGTCAAGGTCTTCTCCACCCTGCGCAACCCCGATCCGGTCAAGCCCTGGTCCAAGCAGGAACCCAGCGACATCACCGGCAGCGGCGTGGTCCTGGAGGGCCGGCGGATCCTCACCAACGCCCACATGGTGCTCTACGCCACCCAGGTACAGGTCCAGGCCTTCGGCGCCGGGGACAAGGTCTCGGCGACGGTCGAGGCGGTGGCGCCGGGCATCGATCTGGCCCTGCTCAAGCTGGACGACGAATCCTTCTTCGACACCCACAAGCCCCTGCCCCGGTCGCCCGCGATCCCGGACGTGAAGGATGAGGTGCTCGCCTACGGCTACCCCATGGGCGGCTCCAACCTCTCCATCACCAAGGGCATCATCTCCCGCATCGAATTCACGGGCTATGGCCAGTGGGTCTCGGGGCTGCGCATCCAGGTGGACGCCGCCATCAACCCGGGCAACAGTGGCGGCCCGGCGGTGGTCAACGGCGCGATGACCGGGCTGGTGTTCAGCCGCAACGGCATGGCCCAGGGCATCGGCTATGTGATTCCCAACGAGGAGATCGACCTGTTCCTGCAGGCCGCGGCGAATGGGCTGGGCGACGCCAAGCCGGCCCTGTTCGACGATCTGCCGACCCTGGAGAACCCGGCGCTGCGCGCCTACCTGAAGCTCGACAAGGCCGTGCAGGGCGTGGTGGTCCATCAGCCCTACGGCAAGAACAACCCGCTCAAGGCCTGGGACGTGATCACGGCCATCGGCGACGGCCCGATCGACAACCAGGGCATGATCCAGCTCCGGCCCAACCTGCGGGTCCAGTTCCGCTACCAGGTGCAGCACCTGGCCAAGGACGGCAAGGTCCTGCTGAAGATCGTGCGGGCCGGCAAGGCCATGGACCTGCAGGTCCCGGTCTCCCCCGACCACCCGACCATGGTGCCGGATCTCAAGGGCGCCTATCCGTCCTATTTCATTTGCGGCCCACTGGTTTTCTCGCCCGCATCCATGCAGCTGTTCGGCCTGGCCGCCCGGGGCTCCAGCCCCGCGGTCATGGCCTCCAGCCCAATGCTGCGGCGGCTGTACGAAGCGCCCGCGTTCCCGGAGGAGGAGCTGGTGGTGATCGCCTCCCCCTTCCTCCCGCACAAGCTCACCCGCGGCTATTCCAACCCCCAGGGCAACGTGGTGGCCACGGTCAACGGCACCCGCATCCGCAACCTGCGCCATCTGGTGACGCTTCTGCGGGACAGCAAGGACGACTACATCGTCTTCGACTTCGAGAACACCGAGCGCGAGGCGCTGGTGTTCCCGCGCAAGGAGCTGGTCGAATCCACCAACGACCTGCTCAACGAGAACGGCATCCGCGCCCTGGGCAGCCCGGATGTGATGAAGTGGTGGAACAGCAAATAGTTTAAGGAAATTCAGAACGTCCAGACCGTGGCCCGCGCCGCCTGTACCGCGAAGCTGGCCGCCCAGCCCGGCCCGGAATGCCGCTCCGCCAGGGCCACCGCCAGGTGCTTGGGCGTGGCGCCGGTGGCGCGGGTGCGGCCCAGGCCCTGGAGGCAGGAGGGGCAGTTGGTGAGGACGGTCGCCGGTCCCCGCCCGGCCACGGCCTCGGCCAGGGCCTCGCGCTTGCGGTGCAGCATGGCGTCGGTGATATCGGGCCGGGACAGGGCCAGGGTGCCGGCCTCGGAGCAGCAGTGGGGCACCGCCGTCACCTTGCCGAAGCCGCCCAGCTGCTTGAGTACGGGCAGGGCGCGGCCGGCCAGGGAGTCGTGGCAGGGGGCGTGGTAGAGGTGGTCGCCGGCGCCGGCCACCCGCAGGCCGCGCTCGGCGGCGTAGGCGGCCAGATCGACGATCCGCCCGCCGAACAGCTTCTCCGCCTCCATGGCGGCCAGCCCATCCAGGCAGGTGCCGCAGGTGACCACGCAGGCGTCGAAATCCAGGTGGGCGAACATCCCGCGGATCTGGCTGAACAGGATGGAGTCGCGCAGGAACAGCCGGGCGTGTTGGCGGGTCCGGGCGTTCACGTGGGCCGGGAAGCCGCAGCACAGGAAGGGCGGCGGCAGCACCACCCGGGTGCCGGTCGCCAGCAGCACGTGGATCGCGGCCATGGAGACCGCCGACTGCAGCCGCTCGGAGCCGCACCCCGGGAAGTAGAAGACGGTCCGGGCCGCCTCGCCCTCGGGCTCGAAGACCAGGGCCTGGTCGCCGGCGCAGGGGGGCAGGACGTCCCGCAGGGAGCGGGCCGGCACCTCCGGCATGGAGGACCGGAGCAGGCGCAGCGGGTAGGGCGCGGCGGCCGCGTCCCGGGGCTGGAACGGTGCAGCCAGGGCGTGCCCGGCCCGCTGGGCGGCGCCGCCGGCCCGCAGGACCACGGTGCGGAAGACGCCGTTGAACAGGGCGGACCGGCTGTCCAGGTAGCGTAGGGTGAGCCGGGTGGCCAGGGGCGTGCGCTGGTAGCCCTGGCCGGCCAGGACCTCGCGCTCGAGCACCGAGACCTCCCCGGTGTCGATGTCCACCGGGCAGGGCTTCAGGCACTTGTGGCAGATGGTGCAGTGGTCGGCCAGCTCCTTGAGCCAGCGCAGCAGCTCGAACCGGGTGGAGCGGTCCCGCTGGGCGTCGTAGAGCAGGGCCTCGATCAGCGCGCCGATGGCCAGGTTCTTGTTCCGGGGGTGGTAGAACAGGCCCCGGGCCGGGTGGAAGACGCAGCAGTCCGGCTTGCACTTGCCGCAGCGCACGCAGTGGGCGATCCTGCGGGCCAGCTCCTCCAGCTGGCCGTGCTGCAGGATGCGCGCCTCCAGTTCCAGCAGATTGAAGGACGGCGTGAAGATGTGCGCGAGGGCGGCCCGGTCCTCCAGCTTGCCGGGGTTCATCAGCCCGCCCGGGTCCACTTCCCGGCGGTAGCCCGAGAGCGCGTCCACGGCTTCCTGGCCCATGTACTTCAGCTTGGTCACACCGATCCCGTGTTCGCCCGAGACCACCCCGCCCAGCTCCACCACCTTGGCCATGACCGTGTCGATCACCTGGTCGGCCCGGTGCAGCATGTCCGGGTCGTTGGAGAGCACCGGCACGTTCACGTGGACGTTGCCGTCGCCGGCGTGCATGTGGGTGGCCAGGACGATCCGCCGGTCCCGGATCCGCCCGTGCAGATCCTCCAGGGCCGCGCGGAGGCCGGGGTAGCCCTGGGCCAGGCCGGCCAGGTCGTGGCGCAGGGCGTCCAGCAGCCCGAGCCCGCGCAGGGCGCCCCCGCCGGCCCGGCCGAGCTCGGCCCGGGCCTCCTTGCTGCGCTGGAGGGCGGCCAGGATCTTGGCGTCCATGCGCTCGCCGTCCTCGGCCGAGACCGCCTGGCGGAACACCGCCTCGGCGCCGTCCACGAACCGGACCTGGGCCTGGCGCTCCCCCTCCACGTTCAGGGCGTCGATGAAGCGGGCGAATTCCGCCAGGGCCTCCAGGGGGATGACGATGTCCTCGTTGAGCTTGAAGGCGTTGGTGCGGCGGGCGATGGCGCCGAGCTTCTTGCGGTCGGCCCAGAACCGGATGCCTTCGGCCGCGTCGCGGGCCTCGAACATGAAGGTGTTCGGATGCCGCGCCAGGATCTCCCGCAGCTTGCCGATGCCGGCCAGGGCCTGGTCCGGGGTGTGCCCGGCCACGTCGATGAGCAGCACCGCCTTGGGCGTGTCGGCCCGGGGCGACTTGACCTTGTAGCCGATGGCCCGCACGTACTCGTCATCGAAATGCTCCAGGGCCAGCAGCGTCTCGGCGCCCGCGTCCGGGAAGGGGAAGGCCCGGGAGATGGCCAGGATGACCTCGCTGGCCTCGTCCATGTTCGGACCGAAGAATTCCAGGCAGAGGGTGCGGGTCGCCTCGAAGGCCGGGTACAGGATGAACTCGGCCGAGGTGATGACGCCGTCCGTGCCTTCCTTCTGCAGCCCGGGGACCCCGCCCAGGACCTTGTTGGTGATGTCCTTCCACAGGCCCGGCCGGCGGATCTCCCCGCTGTCCAGGGCGATCCGCTTCAGGAGGCCGCCCTGGCCGTCCAGGATCTCGAAGGTGACCGTGTCCCCCGGCAGGATCTTGCGCAGGCGGTGGTCCTTCCGGCGGACGGTCCAGGTCGCGCCGCCGGGCATGGCCATCCGCCAGGACACCAGGTTGTCGATGCAGGTGCCCCAGCGCACCGCGTCCTTGCCGCCGGCGTTCTCGGCGATGTTGCCGCCGATGGTCGAGGCCCAGGCGCTGGTGGGGTCGGTTGCGAACACCAGGCCGTGGGCGTGGGCGTGCTCCATGGCCTGCTCGGTGATCACACCGGCCTCGAGTTCCACGACCCGGGCGATCTGCGGAGTCCCGTCCGGCCCGAGGAATTCCGCCTCCCGGATCCCGCGGATGCGGTTGAGCTGCTCGGTGTTCACCACCACGCACCCGGGCCGGAGCGGCACGGCGCCGCCGGTGAGCCCGGTGCCGCCGCCGCGCGGGATGGCCTTGAGCCCCAGCCGGGCGATGGCCGCCAGGAGGGGCGCGACCTGGCCCTCGGCGTCGGGCATGGCCACGGCCACCGGCAGGTGCAGCCGCCAGTCGGTGGCGTCGGTGGCGTGGGCCACCAGGGCGAAGGGATCCAGGAGCAGGTTGCGGGCCCCGACGATGCCGCCCAGTTCGCGCTGGAGCCGGGCCCGGAAGGCCGGCGCGCCCTCCACCTCGGCCCGGAACTCGGCCAGCCGCTGCCGGCAGGCGGCCAGGATGCTCAGCACCCGGGATTCGCCGTCGGCGTTGGCCTCGATGAGATCCAGGTCCCGCCCGGCGTTCCCGAACAGCCGCCGCCGGCGCCGGGAGGAATCCACGAGCTCCTGGTACAGGTAGGGGTTCCGCCGGTGGATGAGGAGCTCGCCGAAGAACCGCATCATCAGCCGTGCCGACCGTCCGGTCACGCGCAGGCTTTGCAGCTCGTCCAGGGTGTGCACGACCGCGTCGCCCATGAGCAGGGCGATGGCCTGGCGGTCCTCCGCGGACGTGTAGTTGAACGGGATTTCCCGGCGGGCGCCGGCGCCCATGGCTGGATCGGATGTCATGGTCGAGGTTACCAAGAATCCGCGGGGGCTCCCAGGCGCGCCGGGCCTGCATGGGCCAATATCACGAATATGGATGGGGATATAACCTAGATCGCCCGAAGGTGCGCCTGAAGCTCCTCGAGGCTGAAGGGCTTGGGCAGCAGCGTCACGCCGGGGTGGGCCGCGGCCAGATCGAGGGCTTCCTGGTCCGCACGACCGGTGGCCAGCAGGACCGGCACTTCCGGGCGCAGGGCGCGCAGCCGCGGCAGGGTGCCCTTGCCGCCCAGGCCGGGCATGTTCATGTCCAGGATGATCAGATCGGGCCGGGCGCCCCGCTCGAGCAGGGCCAGGGCAGCCTCGCCGCTGACCGCCGTGGTGAGGTGGTGGCCGAGGACCTCCAGCAGGATCCCCGCGGCGGTCAGGACCAGGTCGTCGTCGTCCACCAGCAGGATGGCGAGGGCGGCGCCGGTGGGGGCCGGCCGGGCCGCGGCCGGCTGCGGGTCAAGGGCGGCCCCGGCGGCGGCGGGGAACCAGACCTCGGCGCAGGTGCCGCGGTCCGGTTCGCTGCGCAGTTCGATCCGGCCGTGGTGGGCGGTCACGTTGGCGTAGACCATGGCCAGGCCCAGGCCCGTGCCCTTGCCGACCTCCTTGGTGGTGAAGAACGGGTCCAGGGCCTTGGCCAGCACCTCCCGGGGCATGCCGCAGCCGGTGTCCTCGACGGTGATGGCGATCCCGCCGGCGCCTTCGTTGCGGGTCCGGAGGGAGAGGGTGCCGCCCGCCGGCATGGCGTCCACGGCATTGACGCACAAATTCATGAGCACGTTCCCCAGGCTCCCCGGGTCTCCCTGGATCGGCCGGAGATCGGGCGCCAGATCGAGTTCCAGGCGGACCTTGGCCAGGGTGGTGTGCTCCAGGAGCCGGGCCGCCTCCAGCACCAGCTCGTTGCAGTCGACGCTGCGCGTCTCCCGTGGGCTCTGCCGGGCGAAGTTGAGCAGCCCCTTGACCATCTCCCCGCCCCGGCTGGCCGCTTCCCGGATGGTTTCGAAGGCCTGGTACTGTGGATGGTTCCTGGGGAGGATATGCAGGTGGGCCGAAGCCAGGGCCAGGATGGCGCCCAGGACGTTGTTCATGTCGTGGGCGACCCCGCCCGCCAGACTCCCCAGGCTTTCCATCTTTTGGGCCTGTTGAAGATGGGCTTCGAACTTGCGGCGTTCGGTGATATCGGTGATGCACCCGGTCCACAGGATCGAGCCGTCCTCCTCCCGTTCCGGGACCGCATCCCCGAACAGGTGCCGGACCTGGCCATCGGGGGTGGTGATCCGGTATTCCTGTTTCCAGGGCGTCAGGTTGGCCGCGGAGGCCTGGATCGAGGCCACGACGCTGGCGTGGTCGTCCGGATGGTGCAGGGCATTGACCTTGGCGGTGTCGTCCCGAACGTCCTCCGGCGTGAGCCCATAGATGCGCTGGATGGCTTGGCTGGTATAGGGCATGTGCGTGGTTCCGTCGGGCCGGAGCCGGTATTGGTAGACCATTCCCGGGACCCGGTCGGCGATCTTCTGCAGCCGGTCCAGGGTCTCCCGCAGGGCTTCCTGGGCCAGATACGCCTGGGTGATGTCCTCGACCAGGGAGAGGTGCCGGGCCGGCTCGCCGGGGGCGCAGGGGATCGGGACCATCTTCAGCCGCGCCCACACCACCTCCCCGTTCCGGTGCAGGTAGCGCTTCACCTTCTGCACCTCCTGGAAGGCGCCCCGGGCCATATCCTGGACCGTGGCCTGGTCCCTGGCCACATCGTCCGGGTGGGTGTAGTCCTGGAACCGATGGGCGAGGAGCTCCTCGGGCGGGCGGCCCACGATCTCGCCCATCCTCTGGTTGGCGGAGAGGAACCGGCCCGAAGCCGAATCGACGATGGCCATGCCCAGGGGGGCCTTCTCGAACAGCAGCCGGAACTGGCTTTCCCGCTCCTTCAGGGTCCGGGTTTCGACTTCGCTGAGGGCCATCGGTGCCGGACTGTTGCGGAAGGCCAGTTCGAACCGGATCGCGCTCAGGTCCGCGGCCGGCCGTGGGTGCGGCTCCGGTTGGCTGGCGGGATCGGGCGGAGGTTCGGGAAGCATTGACGGGACCGGTTGGGCAAGGGCGATCGGGGTCAGGAGGGTGTCTTGATCATATCAACTATCCCGGATCCCCTGCCGCAGGTTTGGGCGCGTGCTCGCCCCGGTTCGACCTAATGGCATTCCGGAGCCTCCACCAGGGCCTTCAGCCCCGCCCGGAGCCGCTGGTCCGGATTGTCCGCCAGCAGCTGGACCTTGAACGACCCGGCGGCATCGGCCCGAGGCTCGATGAACACCACCTCGGCCAGGAGGGGAGGCTCGCCTTCCAGCTGCGGCAGGCGCACCACGCGCTTCTGGCCCAGGGCCAGATGGGCGAGCTGGTCCGGCTTGACCGCGCAGACGATGAAGACCTTGCTGAGATTGAGGATCCGGAAGATGGCCTGGCCGGGCGTGACCGCCTCGCCCGCCTCCCGGAACCGCTCGGCCACCGTGCCGTCGATGGGGCTCAACAGGGTGCGCAGCCGGACCTGCTCGGCGGCGGTCTCGTAGTTGAGCCGGGCCAGCTCCAGCTCGGCGCGGGCGTCCATGGACTTGGCCTCGGGGAGGATCTTGTTGTCGTAGAGGGACTTGATGCCCCGGGCCTCATACTCGCGGCGCTCCAGCTGGGCCTTGGCCCGGCTCATCTCCAGTTCCTCCAGTTTCCCGTAGAGCTGGAGGAGCGGCTGCCCGGCCTTCACGGTTTCGCCCTCCCGCACCTTCAGTTCGACGATGAAGCTGGAAACGGGGGCGCTGAGGTCGACCTGCCGGTAGGGCAGCACCAGGCCTTCCAGCGGGCCGTCGGCCCAGGCGGCCAGGGCGCAGAGCAACAGGAGGGGCAAGGGAATGCGCATGGACGACGATATCAGGCCTTGGGGTCGAAATCGGCGGTTGGCGGGACCGATCGCTTGGGCCTGGGCTTGATCGTCCGGACCCGGACGCCGCCCCCCTCCGGCACCAGCGAGACCGTGAGGGTGCCCCGGGCCAGTTCGGCCCGAAGCGCCGCGGAAAAGGGCGCCGGAAGGCGGTCCAGCTGCGCGTCCAGGGGCGAGATGGGGGCGCCGGCGGCATCGGTCCCGCCCTGGTCCGGGTCGGGGCCCGGATGGTGCTGGATGACGAGTTCCATCGCCTGCTCGACGTTCCTGGGTTTTCGGCTCATGGGATTCTCCGGTTGGGGCTGTTGCGCCGATGCCCGGCGCGGAGGGTTCCGCGCCGGGCATCGTTCCTCGCGGTGCGCCTGGACTTCATGTCCGGGCTGCGCCCGGGCATGAAGTGGGGGTGTGGGGGGACGGAGAGCGAGCAACGCGAGCGCGCGGTCCCCCCATGGGCATGTCAGTCGTGGAAGTAGACGTTGTCGATGTAGAAGGTGCCGTGCTCGGTGCTGCCGTTCATGTTGTCGAGCCAGAGGATCTGGCCGATCTCGGTGAGGTCCATGCCGGCGAGGGTCCCGCCCACGACGTTGGCGGCGGTGGTGAACTGGGCCATGGGGATCTCCAGGGAGACCCACTGGCTGTTCTTGATGACCGAGCTGTCGAAGTTGACCTGGGTCGCGCCGGAATCCGGGGAATTGCCGCCGGCGAAGCTGACCAGCTGGACGCCGAACTGGGTGGCGTCGGGGGTCCACAGATCGACGTGCATGAAGGTCATGGTGGAGACGTTCAGCAGGTTGGCGGCGGGGAAGGAGGCCGGGAACTGGATACCGGCGTAGTCCAGGCCCGCGTATTCAAGCACGGTGCTGGCGCCCGTGACCGCGTAGGTGCTGAAGGTGGTGTGGGCGCCCCAGCCGGTCTCGAACCAGGAATCCGGGGTCAGGACGTTGGTGTAGGTGCCGGTGCTGTTGTAGAGCGACTTCACATTGGCCGCGGCGACGGTGGGGGTCGGGGCGGCTGCGGCCGGCTTGCCGCCGGACACGACCGGGGTGGGCAGCGGCGGGGCCAGGGGCGCGCCCTCGCCGAGGAAGGTGATGGGGCCGACGTAGTAGGTCGCGGACGCGCCGGTGGTGGCCCCGAAGTTCGGGAAGATGATGATGCTGTTGTAGGTGAAGGCGGGATTGAGCGCGGCGGTGCCGGAGGCGGGGGCGGAGAAGTCGAACACCAGGGTCTGCCAGCCCTGGGCGGCAGTGACATCGGTCTCCACGCTCTGGTTGGAATTGCTGGCGTTCTGGAGCTTCATCTTGATGTCGACGCCGGCCACGGGGGCGTAGAGCACCATGGAGACCTTGGTCGCCTGGGGCGTGGTGCCGCCGGCCGCGTAGAAGGGCAGCGCGCCGACCGAGTTCTGGTAGCCGACGCCCATGAAGGTGCCGTTGTAGACCGCGCCGCCGGTCAGGGCGGGGGTGACGATCTGCACGACCTGCGGGCCGGTGCCGGTGGGCGCCGCGCCGGGGACGCCGGTGCTGGTCAGGCTGGAGACATCGCCATTGAAGTCATTGAGGTTGTAGACCTGCCCCGTGGGCAGGGTGGCATTGAAGTCCTCCACCGTGTAGGAACCGGCGGACGGCGCGCTGAGCGGGGCCGACAGGGGCGCCGAGGCGCCGATGAAGGTGATGGGCCCGACGTAGTAGGTGCCCGCGGCCGCGCTGGCCGCGCCGAAATCCGGGAAGAGGATGATGGTGTTGTAGGTGTAGGCCGGGTTGAGGGCGGCGGTGCCGCTGGCGGGGGTGGCGAAGTCGAACACCAGGGTCTGCCAGCCCTGGGCCGCGGTCTGGTCCGTCTCGACCGACTTGGTGCCGTCGGCGGCGTTCTGGAGCTTCAGCTTGATGTCCACGCCGGCCACGGGCGCGTAGAGCACGACCGACATCTTCGTGGCCTGCGGGGTGCTGCCCCCGGTGGCGTAGAAGGGCAGCGCGCCGACCGAGTTCTCGTAGCCCACGCCCATGAAGGTGCCGTTGTAGACCGCGCCGCCGTTCACGGCGGGGGCGGCGATCTGGACCACGGCCGGGCCGGTGCCCGCGGGCGCGCCGGCGGGAACGCCGGTGCTGGTGATGGCCGAGACATCGCCGTTGAAGTCCGTGGTGTTGTAGGCTTCGCCCGAAGGCAGGGCGGTGTTGAAGTCCTCCACCACGTACGAGGACACGCGGACCACGGTGTTGTAGAGCTGGGTGACGCTGGCCGCGGTGGCGCTGACCACCCCGGCGGTGTCGGTGAAGGCCCCGGCGGCGACGCTGACGGTCATGGTCCCGGAGGCGTTGGCCGGCGGGGTGACCTTGAGGGTGTACTGGTTGGCGTTGATCATGGTGGTGCTGGCGGCGGCGGTGCCGTTGGTCACCGTCACGGCCGAGGCCGGGAAGGCCGCGACCGGTTCGCTGAAGGTGAAGGTCAGGGTGATGGGGGCGCTGATCGCCGAGCTGGTCACGCCGCCGATGATCACGACCGGAGCCGGATTGTAGGTCGGGGGGGTGATGGGCGCAGTGGCGTTCCCGCCGCAGCCGAGCATCAGCAGCGGCACCGGAGCCGTCAGGAGGGTCAGAGCAACCCACGCTCCTCGAATTCGCTTGGTCGTCATAGGGTCTCCCAGGGTGGATCGAGCATGGAATTCCGGTCCTTCCGGTTGAAGGGCCCGACATTCACTTCAGAGGCAAAGAGGACTGCTAAAGGTTGGGTTCTAGAAAATGGGTTGTATATGGTCTTTTTTTATTTTCTGAAACAAATTTTCAGCATTCCTCCCTCCCGGCTCCCGGTCAGGTCTTCCGCCTCCCCCAAACCGGCCGGGACCCGAACTTTCCATTCATTTTCAATCGATAAGGCATAATGGAAGGGCGGGCCTGGAACGGCGAGTGGAATAAACATCGCAACACGATGCATATAAATTTCTATATCCAGTTACCAAGGACTAATAGAAAATTGCGCAACCCAAGGAACCGATTTCCATGCCCAGAAACCGCCACGTCGCCCTGCTGGTTCCCGCCTCCGGGGGCTACAGCCGGGGCATCTGCCAGGGTGTGGCCAGCTTCGCCCTTGAGCACGAGGACTGGCTGATCTTCCCCTACGAGCGGGCGGAGTTCACCAAGCCCCCCTCCTGGCTCAAGAAGGGCCATATCGACGGCATCATCGGCTTCATCTCCACCCCGGAACTGGGCCGGCAGCTGGCATCCCTGGGCGTGCCCATCGTGGACGTGCAGGGCGAAGGGAACTGCCCCGGGGTTCCGGTCATCGACACCGACCCGGGGGCCGTGGCCAGGCTGGCCGCGGAGTTCTTCGTCCAGGCCGGCTTCATCCATTTCGGCTTCGGCGGCTACCCCGGCATCTTCTTCTCCGACCGCCGTTCCGAGGCCTATTGCGGGATCCTCCAGGCCCAGGGCCGGGAGGTCCAGGTCTACACCCCTCCGCCCAAGGTCGCCGAGAACATCAAGCACCAGTTCAAGGAGATGCGCGGGCTGGAGTACGAGCCTTCCCTGGCCGCCTGGCTGGCCCGGCTGCCCAAGCCGATCGCCATCCTGGCCTGCAACGATATCCGCGGCCAGCAGATCATCACCGCCTGCCGGGATCTGGGAATCTCCATGCCCTCGGACGTCTCGGTGATCGGCGTGGACAACGACGAGATCCTTTGCCGGCTCTGCCGGCCGACCCTGACCAGCATCGCCCCGGACATCGAGGGGATCGGCCAGCTGGCCGCGGACATGCTGGACCGCATGCTGGACGGCCAGCCGGTGCCGCCCGGCCTGCACACGCTGCCACCCCTGCGGATCGCCGAGCGCCAGTCCACCGATATCACCACCGCCCAGGACCCCCTGGTCCTGGCCGCCTCCCGGCTGATCCGCGACCGCGCCTGCCACGGGATCTCGGTCGAGCAGGTCTGCGACCTGGTGGACTGCTCCCGCTCCACCCTGGACAACCTGTTCAAGAAGCACCTGGGCCGGCCCGTGGCCCAGGAGATGCTGAAGGTCCGCCTGAGCCGCGGCATGCGCCTCCTGGAAACCTCCAGCCTGGCCATCGAGGAGGTCGCCCGGGAATGCGGGTTCACCTCCGCGACCTATTTCTGCCGCTTCTTCAAGCGCGAATCCGGCACCACCCCGGCCCTGTACCGGGCGAGGACGGCCGGGCGCTGATCACTTCTCGGTCATGCCATGAGGCGGCACGTCCATGCTGACGCCGTCGCTGAAGTGCACGGCCAGGGGCGCGGCGCCGGCGTTGTAGGCCAGGTGGGTGCGGCTGCCGTCGGGCCTGCGGAACACGCCGTAGAGGACCGTGTCGGCGGTGACGGTGAGATCGGGGGTGCCCATGCGCTGGAGGCTCAGCAGCCAGTGGAGGGCGTGGCTGCGGGAGTCGCCGAACTCCACGGAACCCCAGCGGTCCCAGCGGGCCAGGCCTGCGGCGGGGTCGGCCAGGGCCAGGTATTCGGCGAACACGTCCTGCCAGATGTCGGGGTCGGGGGCGGCGCGACGGGCGGTCTTGGCCCAGGCGGCGCTCTGGGCGGGCAGTTCGGCCAGGCTGCGCTTGATGAAGGCCGGATCCTGGCCCAGGTACATCGAGGCGGTGGTCAGGGGCAGCAGGTTGATGCCCTTGATCTGCCGGGGCTCGTCGGTCCACCAGGTGTTGTGGGCGAACTTGCCGCCGAACAGCATGCTGACCTCCGTGTTCAGATACTCCGCCGGGAGCACCTGGTGCCCCAGGTCGAACCAGTAGGTCTGGATGCCCTTGATCTCGCTGGTGTAGAGCCAGATGCCCAGGTCCCGCAGGGCCGCGTCGCCGTTCACCTGGGCCCAGAGGATCAGCCCGGCCCAGGCGTTCACGGCCTCGCTGGAGCTCTCCTGGTTGTTGCCGAAGGGGCCCAGGCCGATGCCCGAGGCCCAGGAATGGCTCTCGTAGGGATCGAAGTTGCGCAGGAACGGGAAGTCGGCACCGCCCCGGACCGGGGTGGCGATGTCCTTGACCAGCAGGTCGACCATGCCGCCCCACTTGTCCTTGGCCGCCCAGGCCGGATCGCGCAGGGCGATCCCGGCCATGGCGTTGATCCAGTAGCCGTAGTGGAAGTGGTGGTCGTTGACCTGCTCGACCCCGAAGTATTCCTCCGGGTAGGCCACCACCGTGCCCAGGGTCTTCGAATAGCGGAAGTAGGTCTTGTGGTCGGTCCCGGAGAACCAGGCTTCGACCCGGCCCTTGAGTAGCTTGAGCAGCTCATCCCGCCCTTCCAGATCGCCCTGCTGTTCGGCCACGTTCATGACCTCGACGATCCGCTGCAGCCCCTTGCCCTGCCAGTAGGGCCCGGTGCCGATCTCCAACATCATCGGCCGGGCCCGGCTCTTGTCCTTCCTGAGCAGATCCTTGAGCTCGCCCAGTCGCGGCGAGTCCTTGATGCCGGGCCACCAGGGCAGGATCCCGGTGTAGCTTGCGGTGGTCTGGAAGCCCCCGGCCGCCAACAGCTGGATGCGCCCCCGGAGGGTGTCGTAGCCGCCGGCCAGCTGGCCCTGGACGGAGGCGTTGCCGGACCACTGGTGCGGATAGAGCCCGAGCAGCGGGGTGGCTTCGGGTCCCTCCAGGGTGCGGGTCACGGCCTCGAAGCGGGTCGCCACCGAACTGGCCGCGGGATTGAAGGCCCAGGTCACCCGGGTGTCCTCCAGGAAAGCGTAGGCGTGCTGGGTGAACCAGGCCAGGGTGGCCGGCTGGTCATCGGGCAGGGCGGCGGCGGAGAGGTAGTCCCGGCCGGCCGGCATGCGGGCGATCCAGGCCTGGGGCCCCTCCGGCTCCCAGCGGGCGCCGGTGGGCGCGAAGAACGCGTAGGAACGGCCCTTGACCTTCAGGGCCAGGACCCGGGCATCCGCCCCGGACGCCAGCCGGAGGCCCGCCTCGGGCAGGCCGACTCGCACATCGCCGCGGGAGATGTGCAGGTAAGCGAACGGGCTGCCATGGGCGATGGTCGTCCGCATGCGGTCCTCCCCCCTGGACTGGTCGATCTCGATGGACCAGTCGCCGGCCCTAGCCAGCCGCGCCGCCCCGGCCGCGAAGGCCACCGGCCCGATCACCACCGGGTCGGCATGGGGGTAATGGATCTCGGTATCCTTGCGCTCCGTGGCCAGCACCTGCCGGACCGGCAGGGACAGCTCCAGGCCGGCCGCGGTCGCCTTGAAGGTGAGGGGCTGGGCGAAGATCACGACGGGCGCCTTGTCGAAGATCAGGCCGGAATACCACTGGTTGGTCTGGGCGGCGGTCTTCAGCAGCTCGTCGGTGCGCATGGGCGCGGTGGGGACATCCCGGTCGCTGCCCTGGCCGGAAAGCCAGTAGGCCCCGGCCCCGGCCTTGACCGTCTGGGCCCCCCCGGGCGCCGTGATCAGGAAGACGGCAAGCGCCGCCGCCAAGCCGGATATCCTGTCCATCGCTGCTCCTTTTTTGGCAATTTGGAACATGTCATGAATTGTTTTGCGTATCGGTGGAGGATCCTATACCGCTGAATCCAGGAAATCCAAGGGAATTTCCATCGTGAAATTTTGAAGAAGAAAACGAAAAAAGATAATTTACTTCCCCTATTTTTGAATCAAGCTTGAGCAGTCCTATTTGAACAAATTTTCATTCGTGGGCCTTTGAGACCAAGGGTCCGAAGGGGCATGTGCCCTTCCCGGACCTCCGGCCGGCAGCGATGTGTCGCTTCCCCAATAATCTGAATCCTCAGAGAAGGTTCAACATGCACATCCCCCCCCTCGCCAACGCAACCGATCGCAGGCCCGGCCGCTCCGGGGTCTTCCGCCCGGGCCTCCGGGCCGGTCTCGCGCTGGCCGGACTGCTGGCCGGCGGCGCGGCCCAGGCCCAGCAGCCCCTCAGCTACGGGCCCTTCACCCTGAACGCGTTCGCCAAGTACGAGGGGGACCGGGTCAGCAACTATGCCGACAACATCCAGCTCTACCCCACCGCCAGCAAGCAGGAGAACTGGGCCGACGCGGTGATTCCGGGCTCCCAGTTCAGGACCGAGCCCACCAACGTCTTCCTGCTCCAGCCCTGGCTGGGCGCCAAGTTCGACCTGGGCAAGGGCTGGAAGCTCTCCGCCATGGTCAGCCAGCGCTGGCGCGGCGGCACCGGCGTGCCCACGACCGTGGACATCCCCGGATTCGTGTACGAGGAGAACGTCGCGATCAGCCACGAGGACTACGGCCGCCTGGCGGTCGGCAAGATGGTCTCCCGCGGCTGGAGCGTCGCCGACTACCCCTACGGCACCCTGGTCGGCCTGGCCGACGAGTGGGCCCAGAGCGGCGCCGGCTACGGCCTGCTGCAGAAGGCCGTGCGCTACTCCACCCGGCCCTTCGACGTGGCCGCCGGAGATCTGGTCCTGGAGGCCACCTACGACGAGGGCAACACCGCCTTCAAGATCCACAAGCCCAGGTTCCTGGAGTTCTACGCCCAGTACCACAAGGGCGGCCTGGTGGTGGACGCCATCGTCCAGGACACCCGCAACGGCAACCCCCAGGCCTGGGGCCAGGGCCCGTTCACCGGCCTCACCCCCTTCCCGCGGGACGACAACAGGATCGGCGGCGCCGGCCAGGGCATCGTGATGGTCATGGCCCGCTACGACCTCGACGCCCACTGGCAGATCTCCGGCGGCCTGCGCTACAACCGCTGGAGCGGCTGCGACGCGGCGATCACCGTGCCCGGGGTCAATGCCCAGTGGAACGACATGTTCAACGTCGACTGGGGCGGCACCCGCGACGGGGTGGCCAACCCCGGCTACGCGGCCACCGAGACCGACGGCTTCGGGGCGGTCCACTACCGGTTCGGCAAGTGGTCGGCCTGGGGCGCCGCCCAGCTCCTGGGCAAGGCCTCGACCGGCAACCCCTCCGAGCGCGGCCAGAACAACTGGGCGAACTTCGACACCGCCGGCCTGCAGTACGACTTCGGCCACGGGCTGACCGCCTACGTCGGCGTGGGCATGGTCCACTACGGCCGCCTGGGGCTCTCGCCGATGTCCATGCCGAGCAATTCCGCCTTCTCCTGGGTCGATTCCCGGGTGAGCAGGAACGGCAACTGGGGCCTGTTCGGCGTCCTCTTCGTACTCTGATCGCAAAGGAACCCTCGCCATGTCGAATCCCACCCTCACCATGGTCCTCCGATCGCTCGGGCTGGTCCTGCTCGGAACGCTGGCCGGCTGCGGCGGCGGTGGCATCGTGCCCGGCGCCGACGCCACGGTCCTGCGCACCCTGCCCGCGGACTACCTGACCCGCAAGGCGGTGGCCTACGAGTCCTACCGTTCCGGCAACATGGCCACCGAGACCGTGACCCCCGCCGAGATCCTTCAGGATCTGACCCTGCTGGACCACGGCGGCTTCACCCTGCTCCGCCTCTACAGCTGCTCGGACATGATCGCCAAGCAGACCATCCAGGCCATCCAGGCCAACAACCTGGACATGAAGGTGCATCTGGGCTGCTGGATCACCAGCGAAGTCTACGCCTCGGCCGCCCAGATCCCGGTCATCGAGGCCGCCAACCAGGCCGAGATCGCCCGCTGCATCTACCTGGCCAACACCTACCCCGACATCGTCGAGGTGGTGAGCGTCGGCAACGAGTGCATGGTCAGCTGGGCCGGCAATCCCGTGCCACCGGCCATGATGGTCTCCTACATCAATCAGGTCCGCTCCGCCGTCCACCAGCCGGTCACCACCGACGACAACTATGCCTTTTTCGCCGCGGCCCCGGCCAATGTGATGAACGCCATCGATTTCGTCTCCCTCCATACCTACGCCCTGACCGACACCCTCTACGCCCTCTGGGACTGGAAGCAGGCCGCCGTACCGGCCGATGGCCGGGCCTCGGCGATGATGGCCGCGGCGTTCGCCTGGGAGGTCCAGAACTACGACCTGGCCGCCACCTACCTGGCCAAGACCGGCTACGGCGCCCTGCCCATCGTGATCGGCGAGACCGGCTGGAAGGCGCTCCCGTCCGAGGGCGAATACCAGCGGGCCCACCCGGTGAACCAGAAAATGTTCTTCGACCTCCTGGCCGGCTGGCAGGCCTCCGGCACCGGCCCCAAGAACATCTTCTGGTTCGAGGCCTTCGACGAGCCCTGGAAGGGCGCCGACGACGCCTGGGGTCTGTTCGACGTGAACCGCAAGGCCCGCTACGTGGTCCAGGGGCTGTATCCCTCCAGTGAATGGGAGTCCGGCACCTACACCAGCGCCAACGCCCTCTATTACCTGCCTACGGTCACCAACCCCGCGATCACCGCCGCCACCTACTCCCTCTACACCGACGTCGCCGTCGCCGGCGCGGCCGTACCCGCGGAGCCTTTGACCTGGCAACCTTGGGTCGGCACCAGCGCCGCCCCCACCACCACCACCGCACCCGCCGGCAGCACCACCAGCATGAAGATCACCCCCAACCCGATCTCCTGGGGCTGGGGCGTGGGCTTCTCCTACACCGGCTATGCCGACGATCTCAGCGGCTTCGCCGGCGGCTCCTTCAACTTCAGCATCAAGACGACCTACCCAGGCATCCTGCTGGTCGGCTTCCAGACCGGCGACCCCAACGACCTCACCGCCTGGAACGTCTTCTACCCCCTGGCCTCGGGCAACGACGGCTACTTCAACGACGGCGCCTGGCACGACGTGTCGATCCCGGTGGGCGCCATGCTCCCCTGGGGCTCGGTGGGCTCGGGCATGCAGACTTCGGCCTACGCCGGGCTCGACCTGACCAAGGTCACCGCCCCGTTCGTGGTCGCCGACGTCTACGGCAGCACCGGCAAGGCCGCCAGCTTCGGGGCCAATGCGCCCGTCTACCTCGACAAGATCCATTGGTCGAAATGAGCCGAGCGTGAGCACCGCCTCCGAACAGGGCTTCGCCACCGTGGGACTCCAGGGCCGCAGCGCGGCCCTGGTCATGGTGCCGGAACTGGGCGGGCGGATCATCAGCCTGAAGAGCGCGCGGACCGGCCGCGAATGGTGCTGGCACCGGCCGCGCCCGGACTGGCTCTGGGCCAGCGCCCCGGGCAGCGATTTCGGCGCCTCGCCCCAGGCCGGCATCGACGAGTGCGTGCCGACCGTCGCGACCTGCACGGTGAACGGCCGGCAGCTGCCGGACCACGGCGAAGTGTGGTTCCGGGAATGGCGGATGGACCCGGCGGCCCTGGCCGCGGGCGAGCTGCGCGCCACGCTGGCGCTGAGCGTCTCGCCGCTGGTGTTCACCCGCACCATCCGCCTGGATCCGGACGGCGCCTTCGTGTTCGACTACGAACTGCGCAACGCCGGCACCGCCCCGGAGCCGTATCTCTGGTGCCTCCATCCCCTGCTGGCGCTGGCGCCCGGCGACCGCCTGGAGCTCCCGGCGGAGGTGGCCGCCCTCCGTCTCAACGGCGGCCTCGGCGCCCCCATCGCCATGGGCGACCTGTGGGCCTGGCCGGAGCCGTTCCCGGGGATCCGCCTGGACGCCTGCCAAGTCCCGGGCATGCCCGGCGGCTGCGTGAAGGGTTTCGCCGGGCCCCTGGCCACGGGCCGGGCGGCGGTGGTCAACGACGCCACCGGCGACCGCCTGGAATTCCGCTGGGACCCCGCCCAACTGCCCTTCCTGGGCCTCTGGCTCAACCGCGGCCACGCCGGCTTCCACCACGTGGCCCTGGAGCCCGGCAACGGCGCCCCCGATTCCCTGGCCGAGGCGGTGGACGCCTGGCGCCAGCACGGCACGCTGCAGCCCCTGGCCACGGTCCGGTGGTCCTTGTCATTGACGATAGCGTGAGCGGGAGGTCTGGGTGAGCGAGGCTGTGGCGACCGGCGGGCCGGCGGAACTGGAGATCCTGGAAGGGCGCCTGTCGTTCGGGGAGAAGGTCGGCTACTCCCTGGGCGACGCGGCCTCCAACTTCTACTGGAAGACCTTCGAGTTCTTCATCATCTTCTTCTACACCGACGTGTTCGGCATCTCCGCCGGCGCGGTCGGGACCATGATGCTGGTCACCCGGATCCTGGACGCCGTGGCCGACCCGGTCATGGGCACCATCGCCGACCGCACCCAGACCCGCTTCGGCCACTTCCGGCCCTACCTCGTATGGTTCTCCCTGCCCCTGGCGGCGGCCGCGGTGATCACCTTCACCACCCCGGCGCTCGGGCCCGGCGGCAAGCTGGTCTACGCCTACGTCAGCTACTGCTTCCTGATGCTTATGTACACCGCGGTCAACATCCCCTACAGCGCCCTGCTGGGGGTCATGACCCCCAATTCGGTCGAGCGCACCTCGCTGGCCTCGTTCCGCTTCGTCGGGGCGTTCTCGGTGGCGGTGCTGGTGCAGTACTGCACCCCGAGCCTGGCCCAGTGGCTGGGCATGAAGGCGGCCCTGCGGGCCCAGCACGCCTTCCTGGGCGACCCGGTGGGCTGGGTCCGCTGGTTCCTGTCCAAGGACTTCCTCACGCTCCCGTCGGATCCCGTCAAGGGCTGGCAGATGGTGATGGTGGTCTACGGCGTGCTGGCGGTGGCCCTGCTGGCCCTCTGCTTCGCCACCACCCGGGAGCGGGTGGTCCCGCCCGCCAACCAGAACCCCAACCTCAAGCGGGACCTGGGCGACATGGTCCGGAGCCGGGCGTTCGTGGTGATGCTGGGCGTGCTGATCATCATGATCACCTCGTTCGTGCTCAGGGGCTCGATCTCCGCCTACTACTTCAAATACTACGTCCACCGGAACGACCTGCTCGGGCCCTTCCTGGTCTCGAACGCCCTGGCCTTCCTGGCGGCCGTCATCATCACCCCGAAGATCGCCAAGCACTTCGACAAGAAGGCCCTGTTCATGACCTCCATCGGCCTGGGCGGCCTGATCGTCGCCGGGTTCTGGTTCGCCCAGCCCACCAGCCTGGCCTACATGTTCGGCCTGCAGATCCTCGGCAGCTTCGTCATCGGCTTCAACTCGCCGCTGGTCTGGGCCATGTTCGCCGACACCGCCGACGACGCCGAGTACCGGCTGGGGCGGCGCAACACCGGCCTGGTGTTCGCCTCGGCGGTGTTCGGGATGAAGATCGGCCTGGCCGTGGGCGCCTGGGTCACGGGCGGGCTGCTGACGCTGTTCGGGTACCAAGCCAACACCGGCCAGTCCGCCTCCTCCCTGCTCGGCATCCGCCTCTGCATGAGCCTGATCCCCGGCGTGATGCTGGTGGTGGCCGCGGCGCTGATGAAGGTCTACCCGCTCGACGACAGGATGATGGTCCAGATCGAGAAGGACCTGCTGCACCGCAAGAACGAAGCATCGGGTCTGGTCTGACCGGACCCCGGAGGAATTCGCCCATGGACCGTATTTTTGTCGCAGATGCGCCGCTGGCCCCGCCAGCCCCGGAGGCGACGGGCGAACTGGTCGACCTGGCCGGAGAGACCTGGTACCGGGTCACCCACTTCGACGCCATGCCGCCGTTCCTCATGAGCCTGGCCAGCGACTCCGATCTCTGGCTGTTCATCTCCAGCACCGGCGCCCTGACCGCCGGCCGCCGGGACCCCGACCACGCGCTGTTCCCCTACTACACCGACGACCGCATCCACGACAGCCAGGACCAGACCGGCGCCAAGACCCTCCTGCGGGTGCGCCGGGACGGCCGGACCAGCCTCTGGGAGCCCTTCTCCCCGCGCTGCGAGGGCCTCTACCGGACCACCCGGAGCCTGTACAAGAGCGTCTACGGCAACAAGGTCATGTTCGAGGAGACCAACCACGACCTGCACCTGACCTTCCGCTACGCCTGGATGAGCAGCGAGCGCTTCGGTTTCGTCCGCCGGGCCAGCCTCGTCAACCACGGCGCCCAGGCCGCCGCCGAGCTGCTGGACGGCATCCAGAACGTCCTCCCCTGGGGCGTTGAGCGGCGCTTCCAGGCCGAGTACAGCGCCCTGGCCGACGGCTACAAGCGGACCGAGCGGGTGCCGGGGACGGCCCTGGCCCTGTTCCGGCTCAGCAGCGTGCCCGTGGACAAGGCCGAGCCCAGCGAGGCCCTGCGGGTGAACCTGGCCTGGAGCGCCGGCCTGGAGCCGGCCCGGCGCCTGCTTTCGACCGCCCAGGTCGGGGCCTTCCGGCAGGGCGCGGAGCTGGCCGGGGAGAGCGACGTACGCGGCCAGCGCGGCGCCTACCTGCTCAACGCCTCCCTCGACCTGGCCCCGGACACGGCCCGGGACTGGCTCATCGTCGCCGAACTGGGCCAGGACGCCGCCGGCGTCCATGCCCTCCTCCGGTTCCTGGCCGAGGCCCGCGACCCCGCGGCCGAGGTCCTGGCCGACGTGGACCGCGGCACCCGCAGCCTGGAGCGGCTCGTCGCCAGCTCCGACGGGCTCCAGGCCACCGAGGACCACCTGAGCACGTGGCGCCACTACTCCAACACCCTGTTCAACCTGATGCGCGGGGGCGTCCCCGAGGACGGCTACCGGATCACCCGGGAGGATTTCGCGCTCTTCCTCGGCCAGACCAACCGGACCGTCGCGGCCCGCCAGGCCGCGTTCCTGGCCCAGCTGCCGGACAGCCTCGGCCACGCCGAGCTGCTGGCCCGGGTCGCCGGCCAGGACGACGTCGACCTGGAGCGCCTGGCCCACGAATACTTGCCGCTCACCTTCAGCCGCCGCCACGGCGATCCCAGCCGGCCCTGGAACACCTTCAGCATCCAGGTCAAGGACGGACGCGGCCGCAAGATCCTCAACTACGAGGGCAACTGGCGCGACATCTTCCAGAACTGGGAGGCGCTCGGGCATTCCTTCCCGGGCTTCCTGGAGAGCATGATCTTCAAGTTCGCCGATTCCTCCACGGTCGACGGCTACAACCCCTACCGGCTGATGCGGGCCGGCTTCGACTGGGAGGTCATCGACCCCCACGACGCCTGGTCCTTCATCGGCTACTGGGGGGACCACCAGGTGATCTACCTCCTCAAGCTGCTGGAGGCCACCCGGAACCACCAGCCGGCCACCCTGGCCGGGCTGCTGTACCGCCGGGTCTTCACCTATGCCAACGTCCCGTACCGGATCAAGCCCTATCCGGAACTGCTGGCCGATCCCCACAGCACCATAACCTTCGACCAGGCCGCCCACGACGCGGCGATCAGCCTCGCGGCCACCTTGGGCGCCGACGGCCTGGCCCTGATGGACGCCAAGGGGCCGGTCCGCGCCAACCTGGCCGAAAAGATCCTGCTGGTGGCCCTGGCCAAGCTGGCCAACTTCATCCCCGGCGCCGGCATCTGGATGAACACCCAGCGCCCCGAGTGGAACGACGCCAACAACGCCCTGGTGGGCTACGGCGTCTCCCTGGTGACCCTCTGCTACCTGCGGCGCTACCTGGCCTTCCTGCAGGACCTGTTCGGTTCGGCCGAGGCCGGGCAGCTCATGCTGTCCCGCGAGATCGCCCGGTTCCTGGAATCGGTCCACCAGATCCTGGCCGACCACAGCGGACTCGCCGACCGGGCCATCACCGACCGGGACCGCAAGACCGTCCTCGACGCCCTCGGCCAGGCCGGCGCCGCCTACCGCGGGAAGGTCTACGCCCGCGGCTTCTCCGGCGCCCTGGTGCCGGTCCCGGCGGAGCGGCTGCAGGCCTTCTGCGCGGTCGCGCTGGGCCACCTGGACTACGCCATCCGGCTCAACCGCCGCCCCGACGGCCTCTACCATTCCTACAACCTCATGAAGGTCGCCGGCGACGGCATCGAGGTGCGCCACCTCTACGAGATGCTCGAGGGGCAGGTGGCCGTGCTCAGCTCCGGCGCCCTGTCCGCCGCCCAGGCCCTGGAGGTGCTGGACGCCCTCCGCGCCAGCGCCCTCTACCGGAGCGACCAGGACAGCTACGTGCTCTACCCGGATCACCCCCTGCCGCACTTCCTGGAGAAGAACACCTTCGGGGCGGAGGAGGTGGCGGGTTCGGCCCTGCTGACCGCCCTCCACCAGGCCGGCGACACGCGCATCCTCGACCGGGACGTCGACGGCGGCTTCCATTTCAACGCCGGCTTCCGCAATGCGGGATGCCTCCGGGCCGCCCTGGCGGAACTCGCCGGCGACACCTTCCGGGAACTGGCGGAACGGGACACGCCGCAGATCCTCGAACTCTACGAGAAGGTCTTCGACCACCAGTCCTTCACCGGCCGCTCGGGCACCTTCTACAAGTACGAGGGGCTTGGCTGCATCTATTGGCACATGGTCTCCAAGCTGCTGCTGGCGGTGGGCGAGGTCCGGATCAAGGCCGAGGCGGAGGCCCCGGCCGTCCGGGAGCGCCTGGCCCGTCACTACCACGCCATCCGCGAGGGCCTGGGGGTCCACAAGTCCCCCGCCCGGCACGGCGCGATCCCCATCGACCCCTATTCCCACACGCCGGGCTTCGCGGGCGCCCAGCAGCCCGGCATGACCGGCCAGGTGAAGGAGGACATCCTGTCCCGGGCCAGCGAACTGGGGCTCCAGGTGCGCGATGGGCGGGTGCGTTTCCTGCCCGGGATGGTGGCGGCGGAGGAGTTCCTGGCCCAGGCGGGCAGCCTCCGCCACATCGGCCTGGACGGCGCCCTGCAGACCCTCGCGCTGGACCCGGACACGCTGGCCTTCACCCTCTGCCAGGTGCCGGTGGTGGTCCACCGGTCCGGCCCGCCCGGAATCCAGGTCACCGGCCCGGGCGGCGCCCAGCGCGCGATCGCGGGCCTCCAGCTGGACGCCGCGACCAGCCGGGCCATCTTCGAGCGCACGGGCACCGTCCAGCGCCTGGATGCCTTCCTGGGGCTGTAATGGCCATCCGCCACGTCCTCACCGCCCGGGGCGGGCCATACCGCCTGACCGAACTGCCCCCCGTGCCGGCCGCGGCCGGAGCGGGCCTGGCGGCGCTGCGGGTGGCCACCGGCAGCCCGTGCCAGGCGCTCGTGGGCTTCGGCGGCGCCTTCACCGAAGCCGCGGCGCTCACCTGGGGCAGGCTCAGCGAAGCGCGCCGGCTTGAATTCCTCCAGGCCTGCTTCGACCCCCGGACCGGCCACGGCTACACCCTCTGCCGGGTGCCCATGGGCAGCTGCGATTTCGCCCTGGGCAACCATTCCCACCTGGAGACGCCCGGCGACACCCGCCTGGCCGGGTTCAGCATCGCCCGCGACGAGGCGGCCCTGATCCCCTTCATCCAGGCCGCCCAGCAGGTGGCGGGCCGCCCCCTCAAGCTGCTGGCCTCGCCCTGGAGCCCGCCGGGCTGGATGAAGACCAACGGCGAGATGAACCACGGCGGCCGGCTCCGGCCCGAGTTCCGGGCCACCTGGGCCAGCTGCTTCGTGCGCTTCATCCAGGCCTATGCCGCCCACGGGCTGGCCATCTGGGCCGTCACCGTGCAGAACGAGCCCGCGGCGGCCCAGCCCTGGGACTCCTGCCTCTACACGGCCGAGGAGGAGCGCGACTTCGTGCGGGACTTCCTGGGTCCCGCCCTGGCGGCCGCGGGCCTGGGCCACGTGCGGATCCTCATCTGGGACCACAACCGCGACCTCATGTACGAGCGGGCCCGGGTCGCCTACGCCGATCCGGAGGCCGCCCGCTACATCTGGGGCACCGGCTTCCACTGGTACGGCGACGACTGTTTCGACCAGGTGCAGCGGGTGCATGACGCGTGGCCCGGCAAGCACCTCCTGTTCACCGAGGGCTGCCAGGAGGGCGGCCCGCACCTGGGCTCCTGGGAGCTGGGCGAGCGCTACGCCCGTTCCCTGATCAACGACCTGAACCGCTGGACGGAGGGCTGGATCGACTGGAACCTGGCCCTGGACCTCCAGGGCGGGCCCAACCACGTCGGGAACTTCTGCAGCGCCCCGATCCTCCTCGACCCCGCCGGCGACGCCCTGCTGCGCCAGAGCTCCTACTACTACCTGGGCCACTTCGCCCGGTTCGCGCGGCCCGGCGCCCGGCGCCTGCCCTGCACGTGCCCGGACCCGGCCCTGGAAGCCACCGCCTTCGCCAATCCCGATGGCTCCGTGGCGGTCGTGGTCCTGAACCGCACCGGGGAACTCCGCCGCTTCGCCCTGCAGGTCGAAGGCGCCCCGCCCGCCGCCACCGGGCTGCCGCCGAGGTCGATCGCCACCTACCTGACGCCGGCCGATCAGCCGTAGAGGGCCCGCATGACCTGCTTGGGCTGCCGGTCCACGGTGAACAGGCCCCAGTGCTTCTCCGGCTCCAGCGGATCGGGCGAGCCCTTCCACGGCTCGTCGAAGGCCTCGAAGACGAAGGTCAGCACTCCGGCCGTCCGGGACCAGGCCATCAGGTCCTCGTAGTAGGCCGCCTGCAGCGCCTCGGAGGTGTGGCCGGGATCGATGCCCCGGCCGTTGGAATGGGTCGCCCAGCCGGCCTCGGTGATCACCACCGGCTTGCCCGGGTAGAGGCAGGCCACGCTCTCGTAGTTGTGCCGGGTGTACGTGATCGCCTCGTGGATCTGCTTGTGCTCCCATACCGGGTAGGTGTGCAGGGAGATGAAGTCCAGCTCCGCGCCCAGTTCGCGCAGGTTGTGCTGCCAGGGCACGTAGTTTTCGCACACGGTCACCGGCCGGCCGGCCCCGGCCCGGGCCCGCCGGACCAGCTCGAGCATGCGCGGGACCGGCACGAAATGGTCGGTCCAGTCCACCGTCGCCTCGTTGCCCACGGCGACCGCGAACACGGGGCCGGCGAAGCGCCGGGCCAGGGCGCAGAGCCGCTCGACCTCGGCGTCGTTCTCGGCCCGGTTGGCCTCCAGCTCGGCTTCGGTATGGGTGGCCCCCCAAGGGCAGCCGAAGTTGTTCAGCTCGGCCCCCAGGGAGGCCCCCAGCAGGACCTGCAGCTCCAGCCCCTCGTCGCGGATGAGCTCCAGCACCCGCTCGGCATGCGGGCTGCAGTCGTACAGGCGCAGCAGCCCCCAGTTCCGCTCGAGGATCCGCAGGTCCTCGAGGATCTCGGCCTTGGAGGGGAAGGTGCGGGTGCACGGGCTCTGCCCGCGCCGGTAGCCGGAGTAGCAGATGGCGTTGCCGGCCGGCAGGCGGGTCAGGTTCATCGGTCTCCCCGGCTAGCGGTACTTGGGCCGGCCATCCTTGTCCCACAGGCCCCAGAAGGCGCCGACATCGCCTTCCGCGCCCACCTTCCAGGCCTCATCGAAGGCCGAAAAGTAGAAGACCGGCACACCCTCCGCCGCACCCCAGCGGCAGGTGTCGTTGAAATAGCGGAGCGCCCCCTCCACCGACGGGACGGAGGCATCGAAGGGGCTGCCGATGTGCGGCCAGCCGGTCTCGCTGATGAGCACCGGCCGGCCGCCGGCCACGGCCACGGTCCGCCGGTACATGCTCTTCATGTAGGCGCTGGCCTCCTCGAGGGGGCAGCCCTCCCAGAAGGGGTAGCAGTTCGCCATCAGCACATCGCAGGCGGCCGTCACCCGCGGGTGCTGCTCGAACAGGTAATAGGCATCCACATAACCCACGGGGATTCCGGGAGCCGCCGCGCGGACCCGCTCGAGCTGGGCGATCAGTTCGTCCTCCGGCAGATCCTCGCGGAGAAGCACCTCGTTGCCCACCGCCAGAAGATCCGCATGCCCGGCCCGGGCCACCTCGATCAGGCCCTGGATCTCCCGTTCGTTGGTCTCCGGATCGCCGCCCAGCCAGGCGCCCACCAGCGTCTTCAAGCCCAGCTCGTGGGCGATGCGCGGGCTCGCTTCATGGCCCTCCGTGCAGGAGAAGGTGCGGACCCAGGCGGTGTGCGGCCGGATCAGCTCCAGCCGACTTCGGATCTGCGCTTCGTCCACCTGGGTGCCCGGCGCCTGTCCTTCCAGATAGGGGCTGAAGCACAGTCCGTGGATCCCGCCCGCCAGGATCGCCCGGAAGTCCTCGATCAGGGGCGCGGGCGCCTCGGCGGCCCGCGGCCCGGGGCACGTGGGTGGCGGCGCCGGCAAGGCGGTGCGGGCCTCCGCCGGGGCGGCGGGGTGGCCCCATGCGGGTCCCTGGGCGCTGGGTCTGCTCACGGTCGACTCCTCCGCGGCGTTCCGGAAGTCTGATCGCCGCAGACCCAATCTGGAACGGACGCGTCGCCAATTAAATAGTCTTTTCTCCTTTCCCAGGGCGACTTTTGGGTCCATCCCGATTCCGAATAAATTAAAAAGTAATAAATATAAGTCACAACTCTCCTGAACCATTATTGACCCGGCCCTCATGTTTCCCGTATCCTCCCGCAAAGGCTTGATCCGTGAAACGAACCCAAGGGGAAAAATCGGAAAGGAGCCGCTTCCTGATCCTGGAGGCGGCCCTGGATCTCTTCTCGATGCACGGCTACCGGGCCACCAGCATCCGCGAGATCGCCGATGCCGCCGGGCTATCCACCGGCAATGTCTACCATCACTTCCCGGACAAGGAGGCGCTGTTCAACACCCTCCTCAACCAGTACTGGGCGGCCATCGACAGCCCCGATTTCCCGTTCAACAAGGCCCTGATGGCCGGCGCCTTCCCCAATGACCTGGAGGCCCTGGCCCGGGCGGCCGAGGAGAGCGTGCGCCAGTACCGGCGACAGGTGGCCCTGATCTACGTCGATGTCGTCGAGTTCAAGGGCATCCATATCCACAGCTACTACACCCAGATGGCCAGCCGGTTCGCGGCGTTCCTGAACCACCGCTATCCGGGCGACGCCCTGAAGGACCAGCTGGCCCCCGGCGTGAAACCCAATACCGCGCTCATGCTCGCCAGTCGCGTATTCATCCAGTACTACGCCCTTGAGATCGTGTTCGACATCCCGCAGCAGTTCGGTCTGCCGACCGGCACCGCGATCCGCGAGGTCTCGGAGATCATCCGCCACGGAATCCTGCGCACGGCCAAGGCCCTGGAGGCTTCCGCCAAGGCCTGATCCGGGCCGCCGGCAGGGACGGCATAAATGCATATATTCAATTTTGCATAATTTCCTTATGGATCATGCAAATGATTGGGTAAAAAAAGACATAAAAAAATATATTGACATCCGCTTTACCTCGAACCAATCTTTAAAACCGACCGACCATTCGTTTTTGTAATAGCCCCTTCCGCTGCCTTCCCGTGCCCAGGAACCGACCCCCGGCACATGAGAATCTTATGCCAATTTTTGAACCCAACGCTGAGGGGATCCCGATGGAACGCCATGCTGCCCTCGCCTCCACCGCCTGCTTCCTCCCCCCCATCCGGGTCCACAACGACGAGCTGCGCATCCGGTTCCAGCACCTCCCGGATTTCGTCAACCTGATGGAGCAGTCCTCGGGGATCCAGTGCCGTTGGCACGCGCCGGCCGACTGGGCGACGTCGGATCTGGCCCTGCCCGCCGCCCAGCTGGCCCTGGAGCGGGCGGGCCTGAAACCCGAGGACGTGGACCTCATCCTCCTGGGCACCGATTCCCCGGACTACATCACGCCGGCGACCTCGGTGGTCCTCCAGCACAAGCTCGGGGCGGTCAACGCCGGCACCTTCGACATCGGCTGCGCCTGCGCCTCCTTCCCCTCGGCCTTCGCCACCGCCGCCGGCTGGATCGCCACCAACCCGGCAATCCGCACGGTCCTGGTGGTGGGCGCCTACCTGATGCACAAGCTGGCCGCCCCCGACGATCCGATGTCGTTCTTCTACGGCGACGGGGCCGGCGCGGCCGTGCTGGTGGCCTCGGACCGCCCTGGCTTCCTGGGCGCGGCCGTCCAGGCCGGCGGGGCCTATCACAAATACTGGGGCATCTTCTCCGGCGGCACCTTCGAGCCGGCGACGGTGGAATCGGTGCAGGCCGGCCGCACCACCGTGAAGATGCTCGAGCGCTACCCGCCGGAGATCAACCACGAAGGCTGGCCACGGCTGACCCGAAAGCTCGCGGCGGACTGCGGCTTCGCGGTCGCCGACATCGACTTCATCCTGTTCACCCAGGTCCGCAAGCCCTCCATCGACCTGGTCATGGCCGATCTCGGCCTGCCCATGGAGCGCACCCACACCATCATGGAGGACTGGGGCTACACCGGATCGGCCTGCCTGCCCATGGCCCTGGACGACGCCCGGGCCAAGGGCCTGGTCAAGCCCGGCGCCCGGGTGGTCCTGGTGGGCTCCGGCGTGGGCTACAACCAGGCCGCCGTGGCCTTCCTCATGCCCTGAACCTTTTCCCGCCTTCAACCCGGGCCGCTGGGTCCGGACCGCAGAACCTTCCACCTCCCCCCCCAACGGACCGCCGGTCCCCCCGACCCCGATCCCATCCCCAACAGAAGGAGCCAAGCATGAACGTGAAACTCGCCATCATCGCCGCAAGTGCGGCCGCCGCCACGGTCCTCCCGGCCCAGACCACCCTCCAGGTGGGCGCAGCCACCAACGTGACCATCTCGGGCCTGTTCACGGCCGGCATCAAGAACAGCGAGGTCACCGATTCGAGCCGGCCCGGGCTCTCCAACGAGTGGCGCATCGATGACAACACCTCGCGCCTGATCTTCAGCAGCACCACCAAGGTCGCCGACGGCTGGAGCGTGGTCTTCCGCCTGGAGAACCGCTTCACGGCCGATGTGCGGCCCAGCTCCGTCGGCGTGTTCGGCACCACCACCAACACCGGCACCATCACCGGCTGGGCCGACGGCGACACCTGGGGCGGCGTGGGCACGCCCATCGGCACGTTCGTCTTCGGCAAGTCGAGCCTCTACTGGGGCGACGGCCTGGGCCTGGACTACCTGGGCGCACCCGGCATCGGCGAGTCCGTCCGCATCTGGGACGTTCAGGGCCTGACCCTGTTCAACATGCTCGACCAGGCACAGCTGGTCACCAAGACCGGCGTGGCCGCGGCCAGCGCCTACACCCTCAGCAACACCCGCGAGCAGAACGTCCTGCGCTTCGACTCGGTGCGCTTCCACAACTTCGACCTGGCCCTGGCCTTCACCAAGAACGACGGCGGCGACGAGAACCACTATGTCGCCCCCGGCACCGCCGGCTATGCCCGCCCCTACGAGGACGGCGGCACCTTCTACGCCCGGCTCCGGTATTTCAACGGCGGATTCAACGCCTCCGCCAGCGTCGTGAACAAGACGATCCAGGGCGGCGTCTACGCCCCGGCCACCACCGCCGGTCCGCTCGACCTGCACGCCTATCGCCTGGGCGCCGCCTACACCCTGCCCATGGGCCTGCGCTTCGGCTTCGTCTACGACAAGACCGAGTACGACAACGGCGTGCTCACCACCCGGACCGACGCCAAGCGCACGGATTGGGAGATCCCCATCAACTACCTCTGGGGCAAGCATGAGGTCGCCTTCACCTACAACAAGGCCGGCGACACCTCGGGCTTCGCCAACACCGGCGCCAACATGATCAACCTGGTCTACGACTACGCCCTCACCAAGCGGGCCTTCATCGGCGTGTTCTACTCGAAGATCTCCAACGACGCCAACGGCCACTACTCCCCGTTCCTGTCCGGCACGTCCCTCGGACCCACGGGCGTCGCCGTGGCCGGCGAAGGCTTCCGGCAGATCGGCATCAACATGAACTACTGGTTCTAGCCATCCTGGGGCGTTCCGGACGGGCGGGGGATTCCGCCCGTCCGTGCAGCCCCGGGGTTTTTGCGGAGGGGACGGGGCGGCGGCGCGATCCTGCCGCCGCCCCGAAATTTTCGGAGGCACCATGAAGCACACTCGGATCCTCAGAATCGCCCTGGCGCTCAGCGCGTCCCTCGGCCTCGCCCGGGCCCAGGACATCAAGATCGCCCACGTCTACGACAAGACCGGGGTCCTGGGCGCCTACGCGGTGCAGACCCAGGCCGGGCTCATGATGGGCCTGGAATACGCCACCGGCGGCAAGATGACCGTCAACGGCCACAAGCTGGTGGTCATCGAGAAGGACAACCAGGGCAAGCCCGACGTGGCCAAGGCCATGCTCGAATCGGCCTACGCCGACGACCACGCCGCCCTCGCGGTCGGCCCCACCAGCTCCGGCGCGGCCCTGGCGATGCTGCCGGTGGCCGAGCAGTTCAAGAAGATCCTCCTGGTCGAGCCGGCCGTGGCCGACGACATCACCGGCGTCAAATGGAACCGCTACATCTTCCGCACCGGCCGGTGCTCGTCCCAGGATGCGGTGTCCAACGCCATCGTCCTGGACAAGAAGGGCGTCTACATCGCCACCATGGCCCAGGACAACGCCTTCGGCCGCGACTTCGTCGCCGCCTTCAAGGGCGCGATCAAGAACGCCAAGCTGGTCCACGAGGAGTATCTGCCCCCCACGACCACCGATTTCACCGCGGGCGCCCAGCACCTGTTCGACAAGCTCAAGGACCAGCCGGGCCGCCGGATCATCTTCATCAACTGGGCCGGCAGCAACGCCTTCAAGATCGCCGACCTGAAGCCCGAGCGCTACAGGATCGAGATCGCCACCGGCGGCAACATCCTGCCGGCCCTGGCCCTCTACAAGCCCTTCCCGGGCCTGGAGGGCGCCGCCTACTACTACTACGAGATCCCCAAGAACAAGGTCAACGACTGGCTGGTCAAGGAGCACATGGCCCGCTTCAAGACGCCTCCGGACTTCTTCACCGCGGGCGGAATGGCCGCGGGAGTGGCCATCGTCGAGGCCCTCAAGAAGACCAAGGGGGAGGTCGGCACCGAGGCCCTGATCGCCGCCATGGAGGGCATGTCCTTCGAGACCCCAAAGGGCAAGATGACCTTCCGCAAGGAGGACCACCAGGCTCTGCAGGCCATGTACCACTTCAAGATCAAGGTCGATCCCGCCGTCGCCTGGGCCATTCCCGTACTGGTCCGGGAGATCAAGATCGACGAGATGGCCATCCCGATCCGGAACAAGCGCTGAGGGCAGATGACCTACGCACTGGAAACGCAAGACCTCACCATCCGCTTCGGCGGCCACGTGGCGGTAGACAGGGTGTCCTGCGGCTTCGCGCCGGGCACCCTCACCGCCATCGTCGGCCCCAACGGGGCGGGCAAGACCACCTACTTCAACCTGGTGTCCGGCCAGCTCAAGGCCACCGCCGGCAAGGTGTTCCTGCACGGCAAGGACATATCCGGGGTGAGCGCCCCCGGGCGCACCCACCTGGGCATCGGCCGGGCCTTCCAGCTCACCAACCTGTTCCCCAACCTGAGCGTGCTGGAGAACATCCGCCTGGCGGTGCAGTCCCGGGCCGGGCTCGGCAGCAACCTCTGGAGCATCTGGAGCAGCCATCGCGAACTGATCGGCCGGGCCGAGGAGGTGCTGGAGACCGTGGCGCTGGAAGCCAAGCGCGACACCCCCGCCGCCGCCCTGCCCCACGGCGACCAGCGCAAGCTGGAGGTGGCCATCCTCATGGCCCTGGAGCCGGACGTGTTCATGTTCGACGAGCCCACCGCCGGCATGAGCGTGGACGAGGTGCCGGTCATCCTGGACCTGATCCGCACCCTCAAATCCCGCCAGGACAAGACCATCCTGCTGGTGGAGCACAAGATGGACGTCGTGCGCGAACTGAGCGACCGGATCATCGTGCTGCACAACGGCGCCCTGGTCGCCGACGGCGCCCCGGCCGAGGTGATCGCCTCCCCCATCGTGCAGGAAGCCTACCTGGGCGTGGAGGTGGGCTCATGAGCGGCCCCCTGCTCCAGCTCGAAGGCGTCCACACCCACATCGGCGCCTACCACATCCTGCACGGGGTCGACCTGGAGATCGCCCAGGGCGAGCTCACGGTGCTGCTGGGCCGCAACGGCGCCGGCAAGACCACCACCCTGCGCACCATCATGGGTCTGTGGCCCGCCTCCCAGGGCCGGGTGCGGTTCCAGGGCGAGGACATCGCCGGCCGGCCCACCCCCGAGCTCGCCGCCCGGGGCATCGCCTACGTCCCGGAGAACATGGGCATCTTCTCGGACCTCACCGTGGCCGAGAACATGGTCCTGGCCGCGCGCCGGGCCCGGCGCGTCGAGCACCTGGACAAGGCCCGGCTGGATTGGATCTTCGGGCTGTTCCCGGCGATCAAGCGGTTCTGGCTGCAGCCCGCGGGGCTGCTCTCGGGCGGCCAGAAGCAGATGGTGGCCGTGGCCCGGGCCATCATCGAGCCGCGCACCCTGCTGCTGGTGGACGAGCCCAGCAAGGGGCTGGCCCCCGCCATCATCCAGAACATGATCGGCGCGTTCCGCGAACTCAAGCGCACCGACACCACCATCCTCCTGGTGGAACAGAACTTCAACTTCGCCCGGCAACTCGGGGACCAGGTCGCGGTGATGGACGGCGGCCGCATCGTCCACGCCGGCGCCATGGCCGCCCTCGCCGCCGACGAGGCCCTGCAGCAGCACCTCCTGGGCCTGTCCCTGGCCTCCCACCAGTAGGAACGCCATGAACGCGACCGTCCCCACCTCACCCGCCCTCGAACCCCTGCCCACCGTCCGGATCGACAAGCTGCCGATCCTGCTGCTGCCCGCGCTCGGCCTGATCGCCCTGCCCCTGGTGCATTCCTTCTCCACCTGGGTCACCCTCACCTTCGCCGGCCTGGCCATGGGCATGATCATCTTCATCATCGCCTCGGGCCTGACCCTGGTGTTCGGCCTGATGGACGTCCTCAATTTCGGCCACGGCGTGTTCATCACCCTCGGGGCCTTCGTCGCCACCACGGTGATGGCCAGGCTGGCGCCCTGGGCCGACAGCCTGTCCCTGGTCCGCAACCTCATGGCGGTGGTCCCGGCCATGGCCGCGGGCCTGATCGTGGCCGCCCTGGTCGGCCTGGTCTTCGAAAGGCTGGTGATCCGCCCCGTCTACGGCCAGCCCCTGCGGCAGATCATGATCACCATGGGCGGCATGATCATCGGCGTGGAGCTGATCAAGGCGCTCTGGGGCGCCCAGGCCATCCCCCTGCTGCTCCCCGAGGGCCTGCGCGGCTCCATCCTGTTCGGCGACGCCGCGGTGGAGAAATACCGGATCATCGCCGTGGTGGTCGGCCTGGCCATCTTCGGCGGGATGCTCTGGGTGCTCGGACGCACCAAGGTGGGCCTGCTGATCCGGGCCGGGGTCCAGGACCGGGAGATGGTCGAGAGTCTGGGCTACCGCATCGGCCGGCTGTTCATCGGCGTGTTCGTGACCGGTTCGGCCCTGGCCGGGCTGGGCGGGGTCATGTGGGGCATGTACCAGCAGACGGTCACACCCGAGATGGGCGGCCAGGTCAACGTGCTGCTGTTCATCGTCATCATCATCGGCGGGCTGGGCTCGGTGGGCGGCTGCTTCATCGGCTCCCTGCTGGTGGGCCTGGTGGCCAACTACGCCGGCTTCCTCGCCCCCAAGGTCGCGCTGTTCTCCAACATCCTCCTGATGGTGGCGGTCCTGATGTGGCGCCCCCAGGGCCTCTACCCCGTGGTGAAACGATGATCCTGCACCGCCTTCTTTCCGGGGACCTGCCCCGCAGCCGGGTGCTGTGGGCGGTGCTCATCGCGATCATGGCGGCCCTGGCCTTCACGCCCTTCCTGCTCCCCGGGATGAAGGCCCTGAACGTCGCCGCCAAGATCTGCATCTTCATCACCCTGGTGGCCAGTTTCGATCTGCTGATGGGCTACACGGGCATCGTCTCCTTCGCCCACACGATGTTCTTCGGGATCGGCGCCTACGGGGTGGCCATCGCCATGTCCAACCTGCCTCCCGGCTGGGGCGCCGTGGCCATCGGCGTGGGCGCGGCCCTGGCGGCCTCGCTCCTGCTCTCGCTGCTGATCGGCCTGTTCTCCCTCCGGGTCAAGGCGATGTTCTACGCCATGATCACGCTGGCCGTGGCCACCGCCTTCATGACCCTGGCCTCCCAGCTCTCGGAATACACCGGCGGCGACGACGGCCTGACCTTCAAGGTCCCCGAGCTGATCAGCCCGTCCTTCCAGCTCCTGGAGCGGCCCATCCTGGGGGTGGCCATCGACGGCCGGGTCGTCGCCTTCTACCTGTTGGTGGCGGTGACGGTGGTGCTGTTCCTGGTCATGCTGCGGATCGTCAACTCCCCCTTCGGCCGGGTGCTCCAGGCCATCCGCGAGAACGCCTTCCGGGCCGAGGCCCTGGGCTACCGCATCGTGTACTACCGCACGGCCTCCAATGTCCTCTCGGCCCTGTTCGCCACCCTGGCGGGGGCGCTCCTGGCCCTGTGGCTGCGCTACAACGGCCCGGACACGTCCCTGAGCTTCGAGATCATGATCGACATCCTGCTGATGGTGGTCATCGGCGGCATGGGCACGCTGTACGGCTCGGTGGTCGGCGCGACCCTGTTCATCCTGGTCCAGAACTACCTGCAGGACCTCCTCAAGCTGGCCAGCGACGCCCTGGTCAAGGTGCCGGTGCTGCGGGATCTGGTGCACCCGGACCGCTGGCTGCTGTGGCTGGGCATCCTGTTCGTGCTCAGCGTCTACCGGTTCCCCTTCGGGATCGTGGGGCGGCTGCGCCTCAAGGCCCTCAAACGCTAAGGATCGACCCATGCCGCGGATCCGCGTCAACGACATCGACCTCCACTACGAATTCCACGGCCCGGCCGGGGGCGAGCTGCTGATCCTCAACAACGGGGTCTTCATGAACACCGGTTCCTGGGCCTTCCAGCTGCCCGACCTGGCCCGGCGCTACCGGGTCCTGGCCTACGACATGCGCGGGCAGGGCCAGAGCGACCATCCCGAGGGGGACTACAGCCTGGACCTGCATGCCGACGATCTGGTGGCGCTCATGGACGCCCTGGACCTTCCCAAGGCCCACATGGTGGGCACCTCGTATGGCGGCGAGCTGAACCTGGTCATGGGCCTGCGCTTCCCCGAGCGCTGCGCGAGCCTGGTGATCCTCACCTCCGTCTCCCACAGCGACGCCCTGCTTAAAGGCATGATCGGGCGCTGGAAGATCGGCGCCCAGCTGGGCGACGGCCCGACCTTCTTCCGGCTGATCTACGCCGACACCTATTCCGAGGGTTTCCTCACCGGCCGCCCCGACCTCCTGCCGGCCGCCGAGCAGCGCTATGCCAGCCTCGACCTCAAGGCCGCGGTGCGGCTGCTGGACAGCTTCCTGGCCTTCAACGTCACCGCTGAACTGTCGCGGATCACCCTGCCCACCCTGATCGCCTCCGCGGAACTGGACGTGCTCAAGCCGCCGCGCTACGGAAAGCTCTTGCACCAGGCCATCCCCGGCTCGGAATACCACCTGATCCCGGATTCCGGCCACGTCGCCGTGCTGGAGAAGCCGGCGGAAGTGAACACCCTCATTCTCGGCTTCCTCGCCAAGCACGCGTTCTGAATCCAGGAGCAGCCATGGACCCCCAGGCCATCTACCAGAGCAAGCTGATCACCGCGCAGGAGGCGGCCACCCACATCACCTCCGACACCGACATCATCGTCGGGATGTGCGCCTCCGAGCCCCAGGGCTGCATGGGCCAGTTCCACACCGTGGCCGACCGGGTGGAGAACGTGCGGGTGTTCTCCTGCCTCACCCTCAAACCGTACGACTTCTACATGCGGCCCGAGATGAAGGGGCACTTCGAGCTGGCCAGCTGGTTCCACGCCCCCGGCTCGCGGGAGGCGATCAAGAAGGGCATCGGCACCGTCACCTTCGTGCCCAACATGCTGCACCGCGCCGCCAGCGACCGCATGGTGGCGCACCGGCCCGACATCCTGGTCACCACCTGCACGCCCCCGGACAAGCACGGCTTCGTCTCCCTGTCCCTGGGCATCACCTACGAGAAGGACGTGCTGGAGAACGCGAGGCTGGTCATCCTGGAGGTGAACCCGCGCCTGCCCCGCACCCTGGGCGACACCCAGGTGCACGTGTCCCAGGTGGACTGCTTCGTCTACAACGACCAGGAGGTGCCGGCCCTGCCCTCGCCCAACCCGGACGCCACCGACCTCACCATCGGCGGCTACATCGCCGAGCTGGTGGAGGACGGCGCCACCATCCAGCTGGGCATCGGCGGCATCCCCAACGCCGCCGCGCTCGCCCTCAAGGGCAAGAAGGACTTGGGCGTGCACACCGAGATGATGGTCGACTCGATGATGGAGCTCTACGAGATGGGGGTCATCACCAACGCCCGCAAGTCGCTCAAGCCCGGGAAGTTCGTCACCACCTTCTCGATGGGCTCGCGCCGGCTCTACGACTGGCTGGACGACAACGTCGCGGTGGAGTTCCAGCGGGGCCGCTGGGTGAACGATCCGGGGGTGATCGCCCGGAACTCCCGGATGGTCTCCATCAATACCTGCATCTCGGTGGATTTCACCGGCCAGGTGGCCAGCGAATCGATCGGCGTGAACCAGTATTCGGGCACCGGCGGCCAGTCCGACACCGCCCAGGGCGCGGTGGACGGCTTCGACGGCCTGGGCAAGAGCATCATCGCCTGCGCCAGCACCGCCAAGAACGGCACCATGAGCACCATCCTGCCCACCCTGCCGCTGGGCTCGGCCGTGACCCTGCACCGCTCGCACGTGGACCACGTGGTCACCGAATTCGGCGTGGCCCGGCTGCGCGGGCGCACCGTCCGGGAGCGCACCCAGGCGCTCATCGCCATCGCCCATCCGGACTTCCGCGGCGAGCTCCGCGAACAGGCCGTGAAGCTCGGCTATCTGTGATCTCTCCCCGGGAGGACCCCATGCACGTCGGAATCATCGGCCACGCCACCTGGCTGCCGCCCAGCCGCCTCACCGCGGCCGACCTGGCCGCGGCCACGGGCGTTCCGGAAAAGGTCATCGCCGAGAAGTTCGGGGTCAAGTCCAAGCCGGTGGCCGGCCCGGACGAGACCACGGCCTTCATGGGCCTGGCCGCCGCCCGCAAGGCGCTGGCCCAGGCCGGCATCGACGGCGGGGCGGTGGACCTGGTGATCTGGTGCGGCGCCCAGCACAAGGACTACCCCTGCTGGCTGGCCGGCCTCTACATCGCCGACCGGATCGGCGCCCGCCAGGCCTGGAGCTTCGACATGGAAGCCATGTGCGGCTCGATGATGGCCGCCCTGGACGTGGCCAAGGCACTCCTTCTGACCCATCCCGAACTGGAGACGGTGCTCCTGGTCTCGGGCTACCGGAACAACGACCTGATCGACCTGACGGTGCCGGCCACCCGGTTCATGCTCGACATCGGCTCGGGCGGCTCGGCCCTCGTCCTGCGCAAGAACGCCGGGCGCAACGCCGTGCTGGCCTCGGCCTTCCGGGGCGACGGTTCGCTCTCGGAGATGTGCGTGGTGCCGGCCCTGGGCACCCGGGCCTGGCCGCCGGCGCCCGGCGACCTGGCCAAGGCGCACTTCGTGGTGCCCGACGAGGAGGCCTTCAAGGCCAAGCTGGGCGAAGTGACCATGCCCAACTTCTACGGGGTGATCCGGGACGCCATGAGCCGCTCCGGATTCGCGCCGGAGACCCTCGACTACCTGGCCATCCTCCACTTCAAGCGCAGCGCCCACGACGCGGTGCTGGCCGAGCTGGGCCTGGGTCCCGAGCAGAGCACCTACCTGGACGACTACGGCCACCTCGGCCAGAACGACCAGGTGCTGAGCCTGGAGCTGGGACTGAAGGAAGGGAGGATCCGGGACGGCTCCCGGATCGTGTTCGTGGGCGCGGGCCTGGGCTTCGTCTGGGCCGCCACCGCGATCCAGTGGGGGCCCTGGAGCGAATGACGGGCCTGGAATCGATGGGAGTGGGCATGCGGATGGGATGGATGATCGCGGCGGCGGCCGCCGCAATGATGGCGGCCGGCCTGGGCTGGGCCTGGTGGTGGATGGCCCGCCGTCCCTTCGCGGTCTGGGCCTGGGCCGGCCGCCGGGCCCTGGCCAAGGCCGGCCTGCGCCGGGTGCGGGTCCCCAGCCCAGTGGGGGCGCAGACCGCCTGGATCGGCGGCTCCGGCCCGGTGCTGGCGTTCCTGCACGGGGTCGGCCACCAGGCGGCGACCTGGTCGCGGGTCGCGCCGGCCCTGGTGGACCGCTTCACGGTGATCCTGCCCGATCTCCCCGGGCACGGCGGGAGCGCTCCGGCCCAAGGCCCGATCGAGGCCGAGGCGATCGTCGCCGGCCTGGAGGCGGTCCTGGCCGGACTGGCCCGGGGGCGGAAGATCACCCTGGTGGGCAACTCCCTGGGCGGCTGGATGGCCATGGTCCTGGCGCACCGGCATCCGGACCGGTTCGACCGGGTGGTGCTGGTCAACGGCGGCGCCCTGCGCAACGACGGGAACCAGGTCAACCTGCTCCCCGCCAACCGGGAGGAGGCCCGCGCCGCCTTCGCCGGGACCCGCGATCCCTCAGCCCCCCCGGTGCCCACGGCCCTGCTGGATGACCTGGTGCGCCTGGCGAAGGTCGGACCGGTGCCCCGGTTCCTGGCCACCGCCGCGACCATGGAGGCCTCCATGCTCACGCCGGAGCAGGTGGGCGAACTGCGGCTCCCGGTCCGGCTGATCTGGGGCGTCTCCGACCGGCTGATGAACCTTGATTATGCCAGGCGCCTGGCGGAGCTGCTGCCGGATGCCGGACTCGCGACCCTGGACCGCTGCGGCCACGTGCCCCAGCAGGAGGCTCCGGAACGGTTCCTTGAGGCCCTCCTTGCCGCGCTGCCGCCGGCTGGCCCAGAATGATGCCATCCCCCTTCCGGAGACCCGCCATGCGCATGCTCGCCGCCGTCCTGCCCCTGCTCCTGCTGCAAGGCGCGCCGCCGGCGCTGGCGGCGCCCCCCGAAGCGAAGCGGGTCTGGGATTTCGCGCCGTACAGCTCGGTCCGGCGGGTGCCCGCCGAGCCCGGCGCCGCGGCCAACGACCAGCCCGTGACCGCCGATTACGAAGGCCTTCGCCAGGCTCTGGAATCGGTCCGGCTGGTCAGCCCGCGCGCCGAGGAGCCGCTGTTCATCGCCAAGGAGGCCGCCCTCATCGCCCGGGCCCTGGTGGAGGCGCTGGCCATCGCCCGCCCCGGCGAGGACCTGGCGCTGGTCAGCACCCACAAGCGCGAAACCGCGCTCCTGGCCGCCCCGACCGCGGTGACCGCCCGGGTGTTCGTGCAGCAGGGCCGGCTCAACCTGGTCGTCCACGACGCCCGCCTGGACTACATGGAGCGCTTCACCGTCGAGACCACCATGCCGGAATTCACCTTCGGCAGCCGCACCAAGGCGGGCGCCGTGCTCCTCAAGGCCCCGGGCGCCGCAAGCCGCCGGGCCGACTGGGTCGTCCTGCCCATCACCGCACCGGCGCCCCCGGTCCCGGCGGCGGCCGCCGCCGCGCCCGCGCCACCACCCAGCCAGCTGGAGCGCCTGCGGCGCCTGCAGGAGGCCCGGGACCAGAAGCTGATCACCGAGGACGAATTCGCCAGGCGCAAGGCGGAGCTCATCAAGGAGTTCTGAATATAAACCGCATTTCAGGTGTGGAGACCTTGCCCATGCGGCGATTGAAACCCACGAACGCCGCATGAGAAGCGGTGAATAGGGCTACTTGCGGATGGCGGCTAGGGCAGGGCCGGGAGTTCCAGCCCGGCCATCTTCTGCACCATCCGCACCACCTGGCAGCTGTAGCCGAATTCGTTGTCGTACCAGACGTAGAGGACGCAGTGCTGGCCCTCGGCGATGGTCGCCAGGGAATCCACCACGCCGGCATGCCGGGAGCCGACGAAGTCGCTGGACACCACCTCCGGCGAATTGGTGTAGTCGATCTGCTTGGACAGGGGTGATTCCAGGGACATGCCGCGCAGGTAGCTGTTGAGCTCGGCCACCGTCACCGGCTGGCCCAGCTCGAGGCTGAGGATCGCCAGCGACACGTTGGGGGTCGGCACCCGGATGGCGTTGCCGGTCAGCTTCCCGGCCAGGTCCGGGAGGACCTTGGCCACCGCCTTGGCGGCGCCGGTCTCGGTGATGACCATGTTCAGGGGCGCGCTGCGGCCCCGGCGGCCGGCCTTGTGGTAGTTGTCGATCAGGTTCTGGTCGTTGGTGTAGGAATGGCAGGTCTCGATGTGCCCGCGGGTGATGCCGAACCGGTCGTGGAGCGCCTTGAGGACCGGCACGATGGCGTTGGTGGTGCAGCTGGCCGCCGAGAAGATCTGCTCCTCGCCGGTGATGATGTCCTCGTTGACCCCGGCCACCACGTTGGGGATGTCGCCCTTGCCCGGCGCGGTCAGGAGGACCTTGGCGATGCCCGGCGCCTGGAGGTGCTTGGCCAGCCCGGCCCGGTCCCGCCACTTGCCGGTGTTGTCGATCAGGATGGCGTTGCGGATCCCGTACTGGCTGTAGTCCACGTTCTCCGGACTGTCCGCGTAGATGATCCGGATCATGTTGCCATTGGCGATGATCGCGTTCTCTTCCTCGTCGATGGTGATGATGCCTTCGAAGGGCCCGTGCACCGAGTCGCGGCGCAGCAGGCTGGCGCGCTTGGCGAGGTCGTCGGCGGCGCCCTTGCGGACGACGGCGGCCTTGAGGCGGAACTTCTCGCCGCTGCCGGCCTTTTCGATGAGGAGCCTCGCCAGCAGCCGGCCGATCCGGCCGAACCCGTAGAGGACGATATCCTGCGGCTCCGGCAGGATGGGGGCCACTCCGGTGTTGACGCTGGCCAGTTCCCGGCGGACGAAGGCTTCCGGGGTCAGCCCGGTGCCCTCGGTGCCGAAGCGGAAGGTCAGCTTGCCCAGGTCGATGCGGGCCGGGGCCAGGTCCAGCCGGCTGATCGCCTCCAGGAGGGGCCAGGAATCGGAAACGGACAGCTCATTGTCGAGGGTGCGCCGGGCGAACCGGTGGGCCTTGAGGATATCGATGGCCGTGCTGTGCACCAGGGGGCGCCCATAGACCGTGATCACGACGTTCTTGTCCCGGTAGAGGCCCCCGAGCACCGGCAGCATCCGCTCCGCGGTGGCTTCCTGGGCCTGCCAATCCTTGAGGTACTTGTCCTGTTTTGAGGAATTCATGTGGGACACCTTTCCTGAAGCCGGGTGCAAGGGTTGACCGCGAAATCTCTGGGACCCTCCATTTTGACCCCTCGCGGCGGGGCCGACAAGGAAACACCGGGATCCCCCGGTCCAGCGGAGCCTTGCCTCGCCCCGGGGCCGGCTGTATGATCCTGCAGAACTCACCACCCCCACAGCCCATCGCCGCACCCGAACCAGCACCCCTGACGGCCGCCGGACCGTTCCCATGAAGGTCCCGGGGCGCGGTGGCCACGAACGTCCAGCCAGGAGCAGACCCGATGAGCACCCCCTGCAGGCAGATCACGTACGCCGAGCTCCGGCCCCACCTCCGGGACGGCATGAGCATCCTGTTCGGCGGCTTCATGGCCGTCGGCACCCCCGAGGGCATCGTCGGGGCGATCCTGGATTCCGGCGTCAAGGACCTCACCCTCATCGGCAACGACACCGGCACCGGCGGCAATGGCGTGGGCCGGCTGGTGGAGGCCGGTCGGGTGAAGAAGGTGATCGCCTCGCACATCGGCCTGCACCCGGAGACCGGCCGGCGGATGATCGCCGGCGAGATGGAGGTGGAACTCGTGCCCCAGGGCACCCTGATCGAGCGCATCCGCTGCGGCGGCGCCGGCCTGGGCGGGGTGCTGACGCCCACCGGGGTCGGCACCGTGGTCGAGGAGGGCAAGGACAAGCTCACCTACGACGGCGTGACCTACCTGGTGGAGCGCCCGCTGCGGGCCGACCTGGCCATCCTCAAGGCGCACAAGGCCGACGCCAAGGGCAACCTGGTCTACCTGCGGGCCTCCCGCAACTTCAACCCGCAGGCGGCCATGGCCGCCGACTACGTGGTGGCCGAGGTCGACGAGATCGTGCCCGCCGGCGACCTGGACCCGGAGCTGATCGTGACGCCCGGGGTCCTGGTGGACGGCATCATCCTGGCCCAGGAGGCCTGACATGGACGCCAAGACCCTCATCGCCCGCCGCGCCGCGCTGGAACTCCAGGACGGCGACGTGGTCAACCTCGGCATCGGCCTGCCCACCCTCATCCCCAATTTCCTGCCGCCGGGCATCACCATCACCCTCCAGTCCGAGAACGGCTTCCTGGGCCTGGCCCCGCTCGCGGGCGAGCCCCTGCCCGGGCTGGTCAACGCCGGCGGCAAGCCCTGCGGCATGGCCCCGGGCACGGCCTTCTTCGACAGCGCCACATCATTCGCCATCATCCGCGGCGGGCACGTGGACGCCACCGTGCTCGGCGGCCTCCAGGTGGACCAGCACGGCAACCTCGCCAACTGGATGGTCCCCGGCAAGATGGTGCCCGGCATGGGCGGCGCCATGGACCTGGTGACCGGCGCCCGCAAGGTGATCATCGCCATGGAGCACGCCACCAAGGACGGCGGCGCCAAGATCCTCAAGCGCTGCACCCTGCCGCTCACCGCCGCCGGCCGGGTCACCTGCATCGTCACCGAGCTGGCCTTCTTCCGCTTCCTGGACGGCGTGCTCACCCTGACCGAGACCGCACCCGGCGCCACCCTCGAGCGGATCCGCGCCGTGACCGAGGCCGACTACGCGGTCGCCGCGGATTGCCATCCCTTCCCCGTGACCGACTGAGCCCGGAGCCGACCATGTCCCAGGAAACCCGCACCACCGAACAGGGCCTCATGGCCCGCCTGGGCGCGGCCCTGGCGGACTGGAGCGAGAAGTGGTTCCCGGACGCCTACGTGTTCGCCGCCATCGCGGTGGTCCTCGTCTGCGTCGGCGCCCTGTTCATGCACCGCACGCCCATGCAGATCTCCCAGGACTTCGGGAAGTCCTTCTGGAACCTCATCCCGTTCACCATGCAGATGGCCTTCGTGGTCATCGGCGGCTACATCGTGGCGGTCTCGCCGCCGGTGCGCAAGGTCATCGACGTGCTGGCCCGCTACCCGAAGACCCCCAAGACCGCCGTGGCCTACGTGGCCCTGATGGCCATGCTGGCGTCCCTGCTCAGCTGGGGCTTCAGCATGATCTTCGCCGGCATCCTGATGCGGGAGATCAGCAAGCGGGTCAAGGGCATCGACTACCGGGCCATGGGCGCCGCCGGCTACCTGGGCCTGGGCAGCGTCTGGGCCCTGGGCTTCTCCTCCTCGGCCGCGCTGCTCATGGCCACCAAGGGCAGCATCCCTCCGGGCCTGCTCTCCATCAGCGGCGTCATCCTGCTGAAGGCGACCCTGTTCACCTGGCAGAACCTGGTGATGATCCTGGTGCTGGTGCTGCTCTCCACCTGGATCTGCTACGTCTCCACGCCCGACGCCGACCGCGCCAAGACCGCCGAGATGGCCGGCATCGTCCACCAGGACACCCCCGAGAGCCTGGGCACCGCCCAGACCCCCGGCGAGAAGCTCGAGTTCAGCCCGCTCCTGACCCTGGTGCTGGTGGCCCTGGGCGTGTGCTACCTGGTGGATGTGTTCCGGACCAAGGGGGGCCTGGCGGCCCTGGACCTGAACACCTACAACTTCATGTTCCTCATCGCCGGCATGCTCCTGCACTGGCGGCCCCGGGCCTTCCTGCGCGCCGCGGCCAAGGCCGTGCCCATGACCGGCGGCGTCCTGCTGCAGTTCCCGCTCTACGCCGGCATCTTCGGGGTCCTGATGGGCAGCCGGCTGAACGAGGTCCTGGCGCACTTCTTCGTGTCCATCTCCACCCAGGCCACCCTGCCCCTGGTGGGTGGCGCCTACTCGGCGATCCTCGGCCTGTTCCTGCCCTCGGGCGGCGGCAAGTGGGTGGTGGAGGCCCCGTACCTGCTGGACGCCGCCAAGCAGCTGCACGTCAACATGGCCTGGATGGTCCAGGTCTACAACGCCGCCGAGGCCCTGCCCAACTTCATCAACCCGTTCTGGATGCTCCCGCTGATGGGGCTGACGGGGGTGAAGGCGCGGGATCTGGCGGGGTATTCGACCCTGCAGCTGATCTTCCACCTGCCGGTGGTGCTGGTCATGCTCTGGCTGCTGGGGCTGACGCTGCCTTATGTGGCGCCCGTGCTGAACTGACGGGCACGGAGTCTCTCGGATTCCAGGAAATTCCGGCCGAGGGCCCGACAATCCTGAACTCAAATTGGGTGTAAATGGGTGTCACTTTGGGTGGAACCCAAATTGGGTGTAATTGGGTGTATTCTTGGGTGCATGCTGAACACCGAAACCATCCACATCTCCTCGGACCTGCTGGTCCTGATCGCCCGAATCGATGAATTCAAGGGCGCGTGGCGTGCGCTGGGCACTCTTGCGCCTGAGCGCCTGTCTGCATTGCGCAGGGTTGCAACCATTGAGAGCATCGGCTCATCCACCCGCATCGAGGGCAGCAAGCTGTCGGACCGGGAGGTCGAACGGCTCCTATCCAACCTGGAGATCCGATCGTTTGCCACTCGCGACGAGCAGGAGGTAGCCGGGTATGCCGAACTCATGGATCTGGTCTTTTCATCTTGGCGGGACATCCCCTTCACCGAAAACCACATCAAGCAGTTGCACCAGATTCTGCTGCGCCACAGCGAGAAGGATGTGCGGCACCGGGGTGAGTACAAGACCAGTCCCAACCACGTCGCCGCCTTTGATGAAAACGGCATCCAGGTCGGAGTCGTGTTCCAGACGGCATCGCCCTTCGACACCTTGCGCCTGATGCCAGAGCTCGTGGCCTGGGTCAAGGCGGAGCGTGGATCCGGGAAGATGCACCCCCTGTTGATCGTCGCGGTGTTCGTCGTCGTGTTCCTGGAGATCCATCCCTTCCAGGATGGCAACGGGAGGCTCTCCCGGGTGCTGACGACCTTGCTGCTGCTCCAGTCGGGTTATGCCTATGTGCCCTACAGCTCCCTTGAGAGCGTGATCGAAATGAACAAGGAGGCCTACTACCTGGCCTTGCGGCAGACCCAGGGAACGATCCGCGCGGAAGCTCCGGATTGGCAGCCATGGCTGATCTTCTTCATGCGCTCGCTGACGGAGCAGGTGAGGCGCCTGGAGAAGAAGGTCGAGCGGGAGAAGCTCGTCCTGGCGACGTTGCCTGAACTCGCCCTGCAGATCGTCGAGCTAGCCCGGGAGCACGGCCGCGTCCGGATGGGCGAGGTCGTCAAGCTGACCGGTGCCAGCCGCAACACCCTCAAGGAGCATTTCCGCACCCTCGTCGCACGCGGATACCTCAATCAACTTGGTGCGGGCCGGGGAGCCTGGTATGAACTGCGCTGAGACCGGAACCGCGCCGAAAATTACCAGAAATTGGCAATTTGCTCGCATTGACCCCCCCTCCCCGGGATCCGATGCTGGAATTTGGCACAAACCCTGGAACCTGCCGGTTCCATCCCCCCCCGGAGGAGGCCCCATGCAGGACCCCATCGCAGTCGACCACAAGCCCGTCGCGGTCACACTTGACCCCGGCACCTACCACTGGTGCGCCTGCGGGCGTTCCGCCAAGCACCCCTTCTGCGACGGCGCGCACAGGAACGGGTAGCTTCATGGCGATCGTCATTCGGGTCCTCTCCAAGGAACTGGTGGATGACATCGCCCTGTCCCCGCCGCCCCCGCACCGCCATCCGTTCCAGGAAGTGGTGCTGCTGACCGCGGGCGGCGGCACCCACCAGATCGACGGCGACCGGGTGACCGTGGCGGCCCCCGTGGCTGTCCTCATCGCCAAGGGCAAGCAGCACGTGTTCATGCCCCTGCCGGACGCGCGGGGGTGGATCATCAATTTCGACGAGGACCGGCTGCCGCCCTACGAGAACTGGATCTTCTCCCAGTTCTTCGCCACGGTCCACGTGTCCCTGGGGAGCGGCAGCGAGTGCAGCGCCGTCCTCAAGATGGCGACCCTCATGCACGAGATCCAGAGCGCTTCGCCGGCCTGCGTGGAGCCGGTCCTCACCCACCTCCTCCTGGCCATGCTGGCGCTGCTCCAGGCCGAGATGCGAAGCCTGGTGCTGGCGGAGACGTCCGCGGGCCAGACCGATTTCGACACCTTCGTCGAATTCCTGACCGTCCTCGACCGGCAGTTCCGGGTCGAGAAGGGCGTCGAGTTCTACGCCAACCACTTGCGCACCACGCCCCGGCGCCTGGGCGCCCTGTCCCGGACCTTCCTGGGCAAGGCGACCGCCCACCTGATCGAGGATCGCACCATGAGCGAGGCCCGCCGGGAGCTGGCCTTCTCCAACACCCCCATCAACCAGATCGCCACCGACCTCGGCTACGTCGACCATTCCTATTTCACCAAGGTGTTCCGGCGGGCGACGGGGGAATCGCCCTCGCAGTTCCGACAGAACCGGCTCGGCCCCTCGACCTGAAGCGCCGGACCCCACCGGCTCCCGGTCCTGCCCAGGGAACCCGCGTCCCTGCCGGAGGCCCGTTTCGACACCCAACCCCAAGGAGAATCCAATGAAACGCAATCGCTCGACCTTCCTCGGTGGCCTGCTGCTGCCCCTGGCCCTCACCCTGGCCGCCAGCCCCATGCAGGCGGCCGACAAAGCCAAGCCCCTGAGCTACAAGGAGGCCGAGCACCTGGTCAAGGCGCACCTCGACACCTTCGACGACCTGGACTACAACGTCTTCACCAACCAGAAATGGACCGAGCTGCACAAGAGCCACACCCAGGACGTGCTCGTGCACTGGCCGGACGGCCACACCACCAAGGGCATCGAGAAGCACATCGCCGATCTGTCCGCCATGTTCGTCTGGGCCCCGGACACCCGGATCCGGCAGCACACCGTCAAGCTCGGCCAGGGCGAGTGGACCGCCGTCATCGGCATCATGGAGGGCACCTTCTCCCAGCCCATGCCCATCGGCGGCGGCAAGACCCTCCCCCCCACCGGCAAGGCCTACAAGATCGGCATGGCCACCATCGGCCACTGGACCAAGGCCGGCAACATGGACGAGGAATACCTCTTCTGGGACAACCAGGAATTCATGAAAGAGATCGGCCTCGGCCAGTGACGTTATCCCCGGAGAGGGGGATCCGATGCCTCATGGGGGCGGCCCCGGGAGAAGCCCATCCCCCTCATGCGGCCGGTCCGGCCGGACCAGGTTCTGAACGGACATGAGGGCGTCCGTGTAGCCATTGAGCAGGAAGCCCGGCAAACGCCCCGTCCGGAAGCCGCCGAGGATGCGCCGGGCGGTCCGCAGGGGCGCGTAGAGCTCCCGGTAGACCTCCCAGTAGACCTGCTGCAGTTCGGCGGGCGTCATCCCGGCCGGCACGTGGGTGACGTGGGCCGCGTCGTGGTGGGCCCAGGGCCTGGGCAGCAGCCGGCCCTCCCCTTCCAGCCCCGCGCGCAGGCCGGTGGCGGGAAAGGGCGTCAGAAGGTTCAGGAAGGCCAGGTCCACGCCGATGTCGTGCACCAGCTCCGGAATGCGGCGCAGGGTCGCGGGCGTGTCGTGGTCCAGGCCGACGATGATGCCGGCCTGGACCGCGATCCCCGCGTCGTGGAAGGCCTTGACGGCCCGCTTGTAGTCGGCGACCCGGTTCTGCCCCTTCCGGACCTGGACCAGATTGGCGTCGAGGAAGCTCTCCAGCCCCACGAAGACCGCGAGGCATCCGCTCGCGGCCGCCTCCCGGAGCAGGTCGGGATCCCGGGCGAGGTCGATGGAGGCCTGGGTCCACCACCAGCGTTTCAGGGGGCGCAGCGCCGCGCACAGGGCCCGGGCATAGTCCCGGTCGCCGGTGAGGTTGTCGTCCCAGAACCAGACCATCTTGCGCTGCAGCCAGGTGCGGCCCTCGCAGGCCTGGATGTCGCGGATCACCTCGGGAACCGGACGGACCCGGAAGCCGTGGTCGAGGCTCTTCAGGGAGCAGAAGTCGCAGTGGAAGGGGCAGCCCCGGGTGGCCTGCACGAAGCAGCGGAACAGGAACCCGTCCTCGAGCAGGTCGTAGCGGGGGGTCGGAAGGCCGGCGAGCGGTAGGCCCGCCTCCTGGCGATAGCAGCCGCCCAGAGTCCCCCGGGCGAAGTCCTCCAGCATGCGGGGAAAGGACCGCTCCGCCTCGCCCACGGCCACCGCGTCGGCATGAAGGAGGGCCTCCTCCGGGCAGAGCGACACATGGGGGCCGCCCAGGACCACCCCGTGCCCCCGGGCGCGGAGCGCATCCGCGAGTTCATACATGCGCCCCGAACCGCCGGTGGTGGCCGTGATGGCCACCAGGTCCGCCGTCACCGCCTCCGGATCGACGGCCCGGATCTGTTCGTGCCGGACCTCCACCTCCACCCCGGGCGGGCACAGCGCCGCCAGGTGGATGGCGGACAGGGACGGGAAGGGCCGCGCCCGTTCATCGCCCTGGTAGCGGTCCCGCCAGGCGCTGACGATCAGGACCTTCATGGCCCGCTCCGGCCCCGGAGTGCAAAGGCCTCAGAAGGAAGATCGGCCGGACATGGAATCCGGTCCGAAGCTGATTGGGAGATCATCCAGCTATTATAAATCCTTCTGGAGGCCCGCCAGGCCAAGCATCCTCTTCCGCAGGCCGGACAGCCCCTCGGTGCGGCCCTGAGATTGGTGGAGGTGGCGGGAATTGAACCCGTGAACTTCACCAAATCAGGGCAAAATGGATTGGCATTAACATGCCTTTTTACTTTAAGTTACGCATCTAAACCTATTTACTGGCATGGCGACATCACGCGACATCAGGCGGCATACAAGTGCTTTGTTTACAACCCGGGTGACAACTTTGTGTTACGAGGTGTGTAACGCCAAGAACAACCGAAAGCTCCTTTGACACGGAATCTAGGGCGACGAAGTTGGCCTCCCGGGACGGATTAGAACCAAGGTCGAGGGCCCGGGACATCCCTCCCGGGCGTGCTCAACTTCGAACAAGGCCGCATTCTTGAACAGCAACGAGTACATTATCGAGTTCGCCGTGCAGCCGTTGCCAGACGCCGGAATACCCTGGTTTCCCCAAGCTTTGGTGCCACCTTTATCACCTGATCCAGGGCGTCACCTAGATCATATGGAATTACCGAGGTCTCCGAAGTCCCGATGGTCAGGTCCAGGAGTCTAAGGAGTGCTTCTGCCATTTTTGGACTATTAACAATTTTTATGACTGCACCCTCTTCGTCATTCCCGTGCAGGCCGTAATCCAGCAGGGACCAACAATCTGTTGGGACAAGAAACCGCTCGATGGCAGAAACGGCTTCAGGAAAAGCGCCTTTGGATGCCGCTGGAAGTTCCGCCAATGCCTTGCTGACTCCTGGTGAGGCAAGGGAACGCTCTTGAGGCCAAACCTCCTGCAAAAATGGGAGGGCCGCTAAGAAAAATAGATCTTCTGGGGAGGGAGCGACCTCACCCTCTCCCTTTACAGCCGAAATATCACGCACATACCGATGGACGTATTCCGCACCACTTACCCGAACTTCATCATCCAGGGAACGTAACATTTGTGTCATTCGTTCACGGGGTACAACCGACGCTCGCTTTTCGTAGTAGGAATGCAAGCATTCAACAACGAGTGCTTGGACTAAATAAGACCGAGAATTCCTTCCGAGTCTTACGTCATTCGCCCGAACAGCCATCAATTCACCAACTGCGGCAATGACCTGCCTAGACCTTGCTCGTCTTGCAAATCCGCGCCATAAAGGAATTGCATTTGCGGTATCAAGCGTCAAAGGAGCGATAAGGGTGTTTTGGGTCCAATCAGGATCTGCATGGAGAAAATAGGCTAACTCCTCAATCATGCGATACAAGGCGATCAAACCAGATCTTCCAACGGCTGCCGAAATCTCATCCCTCATTTTCCGTAAGGGGCTCCCGGCAGCAAATGGAAGAGGGTGGTTCTCTAAATTTGGACATAGGGCAAGGAATACTCCGACAAGCTTGCCCGCCGGGGTGTTCAACGTATCTAGGTCCATGGGCTCACGGGGCCCAGTGGATTGGACCCTTAGACTCAGGTTTACTTCCTCATCAAGAGCTTGCTGAAGGTTCGTTGACTCAGAAGCGATGGGCCAAATTTTGAACCAGATATCCCAAATAGCATGTGAATCAACAAAATAGGTCTCCCATGCCGTCAACCAATGGGAGATTCCATCGATGGACTGCCGAATTGCCTCGACACGCAATCGCCCAAGCAATGACAAGACCCGCTCCGATTGCGCTCTTTCTTCTGTTTGGGCCTCTACTCGGTTATCTGCGGATGCAGGTTTATGAGCCCATCCGAAGGCTTCCCATACTTTTGGGTAAGCGCTGCCAGATTCTGGAGTGGCTTCAAAATCGAGAATAATTAGGGCCGGGCTGGTTATCTGTCGAATCCAATCGGAAGCGCGAGTGGCGGGGTCATCGTTCCATCCGCTTCGCGGGGAGTCAAGAGCTGCGTTGAGTTCCCGGAGTCGCTCCTCACCAGATAGCAAATCAAACCGATTGTCAGGATTTGCCGGGACCCATTGGGCTTTGGAAAGATGGGGAAATCCAAAATCGACTCTCTCGACTTCTAAAAGTTCCGCATGGGTGACGATATTCGCATCCAGCCATGATTTAGCAGTTGCAGGAAGGGTGCCACCCGCAAGCTCGATACGCCTTGCTTCGCGTAACGCCGAGTACAGCCTTAGTTCATCAATACGATCTGGGCTGGCTTTTCGAGGCCATAAATTCCGGGGCGATTGGCGGATAATCCGGTTCGCCAAAGAAGTCTGATCTTGCAAGGTAAGTTCTTTAAATCGAATTGCCCTAAGTTCTGCAATTTCAGGATAATTAGTTATGTTCCAAAATTTTTCGTTATCTATAAGAAAAAGAAATTTTCTAACATCCTCTATAGATGTAATACCTGTGTCTTTTGACAGTGATGCCCAAAGTCTCGTAAAAATTGGTAATGACGAGTATTTCCATTTATTTAAAAATTCATTACATGTAGCTTTATCAATTCCAGAAAGGCGTTCTACAACCGAACATAACAATTTTACAGAAGGCGCGATTCCTTCATGAAATTCATCTGGTTCGTGTTCCTCGCCACCACGTTGTCCTGGTTCCACGTAGCAGACACGATGGAGCGAGCCGAGCCGCCATTGTTGTCCTGCCCCTTCCCACGCTAAACGACGCGCAATATCCAATCCATGGATCACTGCCGCTTCCAAATCGTGAGCCAATGAAATTAAAAAATATTTCTCGTCTATATTCTTGATACTCAAAATTGATGGATCAACTACCTTCCCGCTGACGAGGCTTACCGACAAAAGATCCTCGACCCGCTTCGGTCTTTTCGGTAGGGGACGAGTTAAAAATTCGCGGTCCGAGTAGGCCTTAACCTTGAGTCGCGGGGCTACGCATTCAACGATTAATTTGACAAGCGCGCCTGAACGTACGCCCCTTTGCAGTTGGTGACTAGCATCGTAGGGATCGGGTGAGTGATGATCCTCAGGATTACTGCCCCAACTCTCCTCGATCAGATTCCAAGCAGTAGACCACGGCTCACGTAGTGGGCCAGGCTCCGGCCGATGGAGCAAGGAAAGCACTGCCAATCTCTGGACCTTGTCTTTTGTTTTCAATTGAAGGGCCCAATCAACGCTCGCCCTTTCCTCTAGTCTCCCTGTTAGGAATTGGGCAACTGATCGACAAGCGCCAAGTTCACTTTCATCCAAATCTGACCAAAGGAACCTCATCAACGTGGCTCCTGATGTTTTTCCAATGAAATAGAGGCAATGGCTGACAACCATTCATGATTGGCATGGTGCCTAGAAGCTACACCCGACATTCTGACGCGCTCATTTGGACTGGCCCTGCGGATCAGGTGGTCAAAGAGATCCCGATCCGCTTCTGCTGATGCACTTCGACTCATGCTCACGATTCTCCGGATCTCACGATCAAGATGGTTGCTCTTCCCATTCACCGCTGAAAGAGTTGCCCATCGCTCAAAAGTTTGGAGCAGCGCAGAATGCCCATCAGCTGAATTATAGGGAATAGGGGTTATGCCACGGCCTTTCCAGTCCTCAAGCTGGACTGGATCAGAACCGCTGACGCCGATGAAGGTATATCTTTCCTTGAGATCATCAAACCTTGTCCCATCTGCTGCCACAGCATTTAATAGATAACGCATCGGTGGATCGTTGGCACTGTACCCGACGAGCACAATGTTGAATAACCTAGCGGCATCGTAGACAAAATCAGGGACGACTCTCCTCCGAAGATAGAACTCCCCAAAATCCTGATCAGACACAATTAAGTCTGAGGTTCTCGCTGGATCTGGATCTAAGGCTCCATGGATATGTAAAATTCCGGAAAAGTCTTCGCCACGACCTGGCCTCGGTATTCCGCCAAGGGCGTATGTCTGCACTTTTTGCCGCATTTTTTTTGCAGAAGCTTCCAAAAGTAATTCAAAGTTGGTCGTTACGACTGTAGTGGCGGCCCCACGGTCAGATAGGCGCATTAAAGCATGGTGAATGCCGGTAGGGCGTACTGCTGCGTTCCTCAACTCAGTTTCTATTACCTGTCGAACACGACTCCGGCCAGGAGATTGCCCATCAATTCGGCGTTCGAGCATGCCAAGCACTACGTCATAATCCCCGAGAATGAACCTTTGGACCTCCGCCGACTGCTGGTCAGTAAGTCCAGAAACATTAGCCTTGAACTGATTGCATGCAGATTTCGGAATGCCGGAGAGTACGCCGAACACCGCACCGTCAAGCTGTTGGTACACCCGCAGGACCAATCCTCGAAAGTCCGGGTGGCCTGCAGGCTTTGATACTCCAGATCCAGCAATGAAAAGGACTTCACCCCGTGCATGCGCGAGAAGCAGGCGTTCTGGAATGGCAGCAAGGTTGCTGCCCAGTTGGATTGCTCGATTGCTAAAGCCTTCACTCCTCACTCGTCACCACCAAGTCCCTCTAATATCTCCACGTGCATGCGCTTATGCAAAGTTAATTTGAACAAGGAAATAGTCCCGGACTGCCGAATGGGATCGTGCTGACACCTTGAGTGGTGGCCTTGGGTTTGGCAGGCACGCCTGCCGATAGCACCCCATTTGACTAGTCTCAGGGAGTGCCAAAAGACTTTCCGCTTAGCGCAAGCCGTTTTATTTCTATATTTGCATGGTTGATACTTTCTCTGCAGCCGATGCTGCATTGGAGGGTGCAATGAATCAACCGAAGCGAAGAAGACAAGCCCAAACGAGGATCCGGGGTAGACCCAAGCGGTCCTGTTCATGGCGCCGCACCAACCCGCTGCCGAGCCTAGTGCATTCACCGACACCCAAGAGGCATCACATGAGCAATTCAACACCCAGAAGAAGACATACCCTCCCACCGAGCCGTGCCCCTCCCAGGGCGCCAATCCCTTCCTCGAACAAAAAGGGTGCGGGCCTGACAGCCCGTGCCCTTCCATGGAGCATTCGTGCACACCACCCCCGAGATCATCCGAAAGCAATTCCGAATTTCAAAACTATGCCAAGTCTTCCAAGGGGTCCTGGGGCCCTGCACCGAAGAAGGGTTTGTTCGCCACCGCCTTCATACACTCCCCTCGGTGGCCATAGTCGACAACCATGGCCGCGACCTCATTGTCCCTTACCCTCAACTCGCCTGCATTCTCGGCCTTACTCGCCAGAGTCCGCTGGACATTCCTCGCCAAGATCTGCGGGCCTTTAGCCGACAGCCCCCCTTCGAAGCGCTTTACCTGGCAATGGGGGTTGGGGAATCACCCAAGGTCATTCCCCAGCGAACCCGGCTCCTCCAGGAAGCCGAGCAGTTCTTCTTGGACTTGATGGAGCAGAACATCCCTATCTTCGTGGTAGCGATTTCGCATCGACGCCTCATTCATGGCCGGATCGTTGTTCGCCACCAGCCTGCATGCATCCTTGACCTCGATGGGCGGACGCTCTGGCTCCACCCGGCAGCCTTAATCTTCGGGCTCATTGAGGTGGCTTTCCCACGGTCTCAACGCCAACGCCAACTTGGCCCTGTCTTTTGCCGCGAGCGCGATCCCATGGCGTTGGCCCGCCAGGATGACGATGGAATTCCCCAGTGGCATCACCAAGCCCGGGAGGCCGTGAACCGAAGTGCCCTAGACGATCCGCTTGCTGACGCCTTCATGGATTTGGAGGCAAAGACCATCCTGCAATGTGCCGTCGAAGCCGAGGCCGAGGAGCGCCTCCTATTTGCCGCCCAGGAATTTCTCGCCGGTTTCGAGTCGTACTTCGGGATGGGTGGACTGTTCCCTGAACCAGGAACACTTGATGCCCCATAGGAATTGGGGCGCCTCCTCCCTTTCTTCTTAACCCCGGGTCATTCGGACCCCAGACCTCGACCATGTGCCTCATCGCGAGGTACAGCCACCGCGTCCCCCGAAATAGGGGACCCACCTCAAAGGATCACCCACCATGAAAACCAAAGAACAGCCCCAGAACGCCCTGACGGGCCCTTCCGCCACAGTTCCGACCATCCAGTGCCCCGAATGTTTGGCCACCATCCCCATCGCGGAGGCCGTCCAGCAGGCCGTCCTGGCCCATTCTGAGGCCGCAGGCCAGGCCGAGGCACGCTTCAAGCGCCAGACGGCAAAGCTCAAGACCGAGGCTGAGAGTCGCCTTAGCGAGCTTGAAGATCGGCTTTGCCGTGGACATGCCATGGAGCTGGCAAAAATCGAAACGGAAATGCGAGAAAGCAAGGCTGGTTACATGACCACCATTCACGGATACCAGGCTGTCCGTGATCGCGAAGCCGATCAACTTCGCCAGGAATTGGACGCAGCCAAAGCTGATGCCTTCCAGAAATTCCAAGATGGCCGCGCCGTTGCGAACAAGCAGGTAAAAACGGTTCAGGCCCACTTGGAGAAGGCCACCGAGGAACAAATGAAACTGAGGCAATCCTTGGTGGATGCAGAGGCGCGCATTGCTTCCAGCAAATTCGACGAGCGGGCGATGTTTGAAAAGGGTCGTTCCTCAGCCCTGGTCGCCGCCCAGGACCAGATGGAGAAAATCCAGAAGCTGCTGGATGATGTTCGAAGCCAGTCCTTGAAGCGTGAAAAGGAGTTGGACAAGAAGTTGGCGGTTGGCATCCGCGAAGCAGAAGATCGGGGCCTAGCTCAAGGGGCTCGAAAACAGAAAGCGGCTCTGGATGAAGCCATCGTCAATGAAGGCATGCGTCTGAGGAAGGACATCGCCAAGGAACACACGGTGGAATTGCAGAGGTATGAGACCCAGATCCAGCGGCTGCGCCAGGAAATCGAAAGCCTCCATCTGAAGGTTGAAAGCGGCCCCTCCGAGGCCATTGGGGATGCCGCTGAGGAAGTGCTGGAACGGGAACTCCGAGACGCCTTCCAGCCGGATGGAGATGCCGTCACCCGCACCAAGAAGGGCCAGGCTGGGGCTGATCTCCTCCTTGCCATCCCTGGGGCCGGAGGGCAGAAGATTCTCCTGGAATCCAAATGGACCCAGACCTTCGACAAGGCTTGGTTAGCCAAGGCCAGGGAGGATCGGCAGAAGGTGAGCGCCGAGGTTGTCGTGATCGTCACCCGCACGCTGCCCAGTGGCATCAAATACCTGGCCCAGATCGAAGACGTGTGGGTTACCTGCCCCAAGACTGCCTTGGCCCTGGTCACGGCCCTCCGGCAAGGCCTTGTCGCTGTGGAAAAGGCTCGCCGGGCCGCCAACATGGACGAAGCCCGGGTCAGTAAGCTGAAGATCTACCTGAGTGGCCCCGCCTTCCGCCAGCAGGTCGAGCAGATCGTTTCGCTGATCGCGGATCTGGATAAGGACCTCACCAAGGAACGCACGCAGCATATGCGCACCTGGAAGGAAAACCAGGCCGCCTTTGACCAGATCCTTGGAGCAACCTTGGGGATCTGGACGGACCTGGAGATTCACAGCGGCCAGGGGCTTTCCCCCAGCGAGGTCCTGAAACCGTATCTCAAGGCCGAGGAGGTCGCTGCCACCCCCAAGAAGCGCACCAAGGCTGCTTGATCTTAAGGATTCCCGCCCCAACAACGCCCGGCAAAACTGCCGGGCGTTTGGCGTCTTACCATGCAAATCCTCAGGGTCCGGTCACCAGCGATGGCCTGCTCGCCAGTTCATTGAGTCGTCAGCCATTGTCGCCATGGCTCTGCCAGGCTTGATCAATGAATGTTACAAGCTGCCAAATGCCCGAATTAATCATTTCCTTCAAAGAGGCAGTTCCCACCCCAAGCTGGTTTGGAGACAATGGGTTGAACCATCCAACATCCTGGAAGTCTGTCGTAGTTTCTTGATCTATTAATTTCTGAGAGAAACTTGAGATACACCACAACCATCACAGCCGGAGCGATGAAGGTCGCCGAAAGCCGAATCGCCGCAGACTTGATGCTGCGTGGGATAGAGGGGGCTGCGTGGAGGGCTGCCGTTGACGTGGAGAACGTCTTCCAGACCAAAAGCCGTGCTACAGCCCAGAATCTGGGCAAGCTGCTGAGGGCCCGCCTTGCCCCCTTTGACCCGCCCTTTTGGAAAATGATCCGGGATTCAGCAAGCCCGTTGGTGCAACACGCCCTGCTGGCCGCCGCCGTGAAGCACAGTCCCCTCCTGGGGGACTTCCTGGACCTTGTCGTCCGCGAGCAATATCGGCGCTTCGCCCCGACCTTGCCCCTCGGGTTGTGGGAGGACTATCTGGTGGACTGCCGGGGCCGAGATCCAGAAATGCCGCTATGGAATGAATCCACCCGACGACGCTTGCGCTCCTCGGTCTACCTTTGCCTCGCCCAAGCAGGCTTCCTGGAAAGCACCCGCAGCCTCAAGCTCCAGCCGGTCTTCATCGCAGCTCCGTTGCTTAAATACCTGGAAGCCAGAGATGAACGGTATGTCCTTCGTAGCCTTCAGGTGAGCCCATGACCCGTGACCTAAACGAACGCCTCGACCAGATCCTGCCCAAAGTCATCAGCAAGGACTTCCTCGCCGGGAAGGGCCTGGGGAACGAGATTGGCTTTTGGATCTTCGATTACCTGCCCCAGGATGAACTCGCAATACGGAAGCATATCGATCATTTGATGGTTCAGATCCACATGCAGAGCCCTGGCTTGCGGGTGGCCAACGTCAACTTGCTCGACCTGCTCGTGGCCTATATGAAGGAGCGCAAGCTCCTGGATAAAGCCATCGACATGCAGATGGCCAAAGGCAACGAAGCCCTGCTGAAGGCGCTGGAAGCCCCCCTGCACGGCAAGAACATCGCGGCGTTCCTCGCCAAGCTGCACCCACCCCAGGACCTGGACCTGATGCTCATGTCTGGTGTCGGTAGCGCGTTTCCCCTGCTGAGGTCCCATTCCTTACTCAACAACCTCCACCCGGTCATGGGCGCAACGCCGCTGGTGCTGTTCTACCCCGGAGTCTATGACGGCCAGTCCTTATCGCTCTTCGGGAAGATCAAACAGGACAACTACTATCGCGCTTTCAAGCTGGTTCCATGAGTCAAAGGCCCCCCATGCAAATCCATGACCTCTTTGAACGCCGCATCGCCCGCTCCATCAACGGGGTGGTCAAGGCTGACCAGCGTGACGCAGCCTCGGTCTGGCAGGAACTCGATGAGTTTGTGGTTACCCGCGAACTGAACGGCCATCTGGCCAAGCTTCTGGAAGCCTTTACCTCCACCCTCAGCAAGGCTGCGGATGTAGACGCCACCTCGAAGACCGGTGTCTGGATCTCTGGTTTCTTTGGCTCAGGCAAGTCCCACTTCATCAAGGTGCTTTCCTACCTCATGAAGAACGACCTGCATTCCTATGACGGCCAGGAGCGAAGAGCGGCTGAATTCTTTGAGAGCAAGGTCGAGGACGCCATGATCCAGGGCGACATCCGCCGCGTGGCCACTGCCCACACCGATGTCGTCCTATTCAATATCGACAGCAAGGCCGACACCAATCATGGCCGGGATGCCATTCTTCGGGTGTTCCTGAAGGTCTTCAACGAAATGCAGGGCTTCTGCGCAGACCATCCCGAGATTGCCTACATGGAGCGCCACCTCCAGAAGAAGGGCAAGCTCTCAGCTTTCCAGGAAGCGTTCAAGAAAGCTTCTCATGGCATGGACTGGGTCCAGGAGCGGGACGCCTACCACTTCAATCGCGATGAGGTTGTGGCCAGCCTCAGCGAGGTGCTGGGCCAAAGTCCCGAATCCGCTGCCCGCATGGTGGATGGCGGGGCCGAAGGCTTCAGCATCACGCCTGAAGCTTTCAGCAAGTGGGTGAAGGAGTATCTGGACGAGAAGGGCCCCCAGCACCGAGTGATGTTCCTGGTGGATGAGGTGGGCCAGTTCATTGGCTCCGATTCCCACCTCATGCTCAGCCTTCAGACCATCACCGAAAACCTGGGCACGATTTGTGAGGGCCGCGCCTGGGTGGTGGTGACTTCCCAGGAGGATATCGATGCCGTCCTCGGCCAGCTCAAGAAGGAAAATGCCCAGGACTTCTCCAAGATCCAGGGCCGCTTTAAGACGCGCCTCTCCCTTTCCAGCACCAACGTGGACGAGGTCATTCTCAAGCGCCTGCTGGAGAAAAAGGAAGCCGTAAAGAGCGAGCTGCGGGCCATTTACAAGGCCAAGGGCGACCTCCTGAAGCACCAGATGTCCTTCTTGAGCACGGGGATGACGTTCAGGCACTACAAGGATGCGGACGATTTTTCAGCCCACTATCCGTTCGCTCCCTACCAGTTCCAACTGGTCCAGAAGATCTTCGAGGCCATCCGCAAGCACGGGGCCACCGGAGCCCACCTGTCTCGGGGAGAACGCTCCATCCTTGATGCCTTCCAGTCCGCTGCCAAGGCCGTCTCGGACCAAGAGCTTGGTCTCCTCGTGCCGCTTCACCGCTTCTACCCTTCCATCGAGAGTTTTCTCGATACGGCGGTGAAGCGGACCATCGATCAGGCCAAGGACAACCCCGGCCTCCAGGATTTCGATGTCCTCCTGCTTCAGGTGTTGTTCCTCATCCGCTATGTAGAGGAGATGAAGGGCAATGTAGACAATCTCGCCTCGCTTTGCGCGGAAGAGATCGACCAAGACCGCATCCCTCTCAAGCGGCGTATCGAGGAGAGCCTGCTCCGCCTGGAAAAGGAGACCCTGATCAGCCGCAACGGCGATCTCTACTTCTTCCTCACCAATGAAGAGCGGGATATCAACCGCGAGATCAAGGACGTGGAGGTCGTTGCCGCCGATGAAGCCACCGCCTTGGGCGAACTGATCTTCAAGGAAGTCTACAAGGATACCCGAAAATTCACCCACCTCCAGACCCGCCGCCCCTTCACCTTCAACCGGGAATGCGATCAGCACGCCATTGGCAGTAAGGCCGATGGAGGATTGCCCGTTCTGGTCATCACGCCCCTGGCGGATGATTTCGAGGACTGGGATAAGGGCCGGTGTTTGGCCGAGAGCGCCGCCCGGGACGGCGGCGGGGCAGTGGTCATCAAGCTGGAAGACCACCCTCCCCTTCAGCGTGAGCTTCGCATGATGCTCCAGGTGGACCGCTACAACTCACAGAAGAACGACGGTACGCTGCCGCTCTCCAAGGTCAGCATTCTTCATGAAGTGGCCGCTGAGAACCGCAACCGTAGAGAACGGTTGGTGACGGTAGTCGCGAGCCTGCTGATGGAGGCTAAGTACTTTGTTGCGGGCCAGCCCTTTACAGCGAAGAAGGGCGGCGCTCAGGACTTCCTCATAGAGGCCCTCGGCTACCTGGTGGATAACACCTTTACCAAGATGGGCTACCTGCACAAACGTGGTGAGGGCGACAGCAGCCAACAAGTCTTGAAGGAAATCAATGCGGTGCTGCGGGCCAACGATGTTGCCAAGGCGCGGCTGGATTTGGAGGAAGAGGAAAGCAACCCGCAGGCCATCAAGGAAGTTCGAGATTACCTATACCTATTGAGCGGCAAGAGTGCCCAGGTTGTCCTGCATGACCTCGTAGAAACCAGGTTCTCCCGTCGCCCCTATGGGTGGCCGGAAGAGGAGACCCTCCTCCTGGTGGCCCGGTTGGTTGTGCTGGGTGAAATCAATCTCGTCATGGATGGCGCCAATATCCCACTGGACAAGGTGTTCGAAGCCATTACCAACGCCCAGAAACGCAGGAAAATCACCCTGGTGCAGCGCAAGGTCGTTGACCCCAAGGCCATCCAGTCGGCGCGCCAGCTTGGCAGGGATGTCTTTGCCCAGATGGGTCCGGACGGCGAAGACCTCATCATCGCTTTTCTCCGAAGCAAACTGGAAAGCTGGCAGGTAGAGCTGAAGCGCTACCTGAGCTTAACGGAGGGTGGGGCCTACCCAGGGAAGCCGGAGGCGGAGGCGTTGCTGGCTTTGGTCAAGCCGCTCCTCGCCGAAAAGGCCAACCTTCCATTCCTCGATTCCTTTAACGCCGCCAAAAACGCCCTCCTCGATGGCAGTGAGGGCTACCACACCCTCAGCAACTTCTTCGCCTCCCAGCGACCAACTTGGGACAGGATGCGCAAGGCTTTTGAAAAATTGGACCTGAATCGGCTTCAGCTAGAGGAAGACGAGGCAGGCAAGATTGCCCTGCGAAGGTTGAAGGAAATTCTCAGAATGGCGCACCCCTATGGGTGCATCCACGAAGGGCCTGACCTTATTGCCAAGTTAGAAGCCGTCCAGAACCTGCTCCTCGGCCAACACCGATCGAGCACCACCAGCAAGATCGAAGGTCTGCTAGCGAGTCTTCGTCAGGACGCTGAGCGGCTCGAAATCTCAGCGACCGTTCGCAACGCGTGTTTCGCCCCTCTCAATGGACTTCTGGATCGTGTTGGCCGCCAGGAGAGCATTCCCCATCTCAAGCAGGCCCTGGAAGAGGCTGACCAGCTATACAGCGAGGCATTCCAGCGCCTGGAAGCTGCCTATGCGCCGCCCCCCCCCAAAGATGAACGCGGCCCCCTGCTTCCTCCCGAGCCTCCTAAGCCGGTAATCAAGAAAGCCCGCGTGGTGAGGCCAGCAGAGTGGGCGACCAAGCCATTGCTTGATAGCCAAGCCGATGTGGAAGCCTTCCTCTCTGCCTTGAGAGTGCCCCTGGAGGCCGCCTTGGCCAATGATGAGCGGATCCAGATTCGGTAAGTGACCAAAGCTGAGCAGGCCCCAACCAAGGAAAATCGATGGACCGCGCCAAACTAAAAACCTACGCCCCACAAGCTCGACGAGCTTTCATTCAGGCAATGAAGGCCAGGGCCGCCCATTTTGGAATAACAGATAAGGGCACAACACCCGCGACCATGCAGGGGGATCTCGCATTCATTCAAGGTATTGCCCATCCGAAGTCCACAGAAGCCCTGCGCCAACGCTTGACCAGACGAATCGAAACGGAGGGCTTCGAACAGGTGATGGAGGCCATGGCGCATACCTGGTTCAATCGCTTTGCGGCGCTTCGTTATATGGAATTACACGGGTACCTTGACCATGGCTACAGGGTCTTTAGCCATCCTGAGGGCAGGGCAACACCGGAAATCTTGGAGCAGGCAGAGCATGTTGACCTACCGGCTTTGCAACGCGAACGAGTGGTGGATCTGAAACTGGAAGGGAAAGAACAAGAACTCTATCGCCTGCTGCTCGTCGCCCAATGCAATGCCTTGCACCAAGCCATGCCATTCCTGTTTGAGGCCATTGAGGACGAAACCGAACTGCTGTTGCCTGACAACCTCCTTCACTCTGATTCCCTCATCAGCCAGATGATTTCCAACCTTGATTCGGAAGATTGTGAAACCGTTGAGGTCCTCGGCTGGCTCTACCAGTTCTATATCGCGGAGAAAAAGGACACCGTCATGGCGCGCAAAAGCGCTGTGCCTACAGACGATATCCCCGCCGTCACGCAGCTTTTCACCCCGCACTGGATCGTCCGATACTTAGTGGAGAACACTCTTGGTCGACTCTGGTTGCTGAACCGCCCTGGCTCCCGCCTGCGCGAACAGATGCCTTACTATATTGAAGGATTACCCGAAACCGACTTCCTCAAGATCTCTAAGCCCGAGGAAATCCGTCTGATCGACCCCGCAGTGGGAAGCGGGCACATGCTCACCTATGCCTTCGACCTGCTCTTCCTCATCTACCAAGAGGAGGGCTATGCACCTGCCGAGATACCCGGTCTCATCCTTCGACACAACCTCTACGGATTGGATCTTTGCCCACGTGCCGCTCAGCTTTCGGGGGTGGCCCTTGTGTTCAAGGCCCGCGAAAAGTCCCGTCGCTTCTTCCAGACGGAACAACTCGTGCATCCCAATGTCCTCGAGTTGCGGGATTTGCGTTTCGCGGACAACGAATTGGGCGACTACATCCAGGCTCTTGAACTGGGCGGTCTCTTCAATCAGCTCATACTTAAATTGCTCCACCAGTTCGAGGATGCCAAGATTTTTGGTTCGCTTATTCTGCCTGACCTTGACGAGCAGAGCATCGCATTTGTCCGCAACTCCATTGAGACAAAAGGAATCGGTGGCCAACTATTCCTCCGCGAGACGCACCTCAAGGTATTGCGCGTTCTTGAACAAGCCGAGGCACTTAGTCAGCGGTATCACGTCGTAGTTACCAATCCGCCGTATATGGGAAGCGGCGGCATGAATTCTACGCTTAGAGAATGGGTATTAGAACACTATCCCAACAGCAAACTTGATACAATGACCTGTTTTATGGACCGAATTGGAGCGCTTGTTTTGCATGGGGGATTTTGGGGGTTAATAAACCTTCCATCATGGCTATTGCTTGGCTCGTTTTCCGACTTCAGAGCCGAATTCCTAAAACGAAATTCAATTCAGAGTCTCCTTCATTTAGGGCGCGGCATCTTTGGAGCAGATTTTGGATCTGTAGCATTTATTGCTCAAAGCATTTCTCACCCGGCTGGGCGTTTAGCACTATTTAGACGCCTATTTGAGCAGCACTCTATTGTGCGCAGTCCTGATGAAATTGAAATGCACTTTAAAGATTTCAAAAGAGATGTTTTTTGGGCCGATCAGACAAATTTTAGCATAATTCCGGGTACACCTATTTCATATTGGTATTCAGATAACCTATACAAAGCTTTCCATTTAAACAAACTTCGCAAGTATGCTACACCCATGATTGGAATCCAGAGCGGAGACAACAATCGTTTTTATCGACTGTGGTGGGAAACGAGTTTTGAGTCCATTTATTTTGGCCCCAGTTCGTTGGATGAATTCCAAAATAAAGAAGCTTGGGTTCCACTGCAAAGAGGCGGTGAGGCGAGGAAATGGTATGGAAATTGTCATTACATAGTGAATGTTTCGTTTAGCGGACGAGACATCCTCGCATGTAAAAATGCATCCTTACGGAACTCTGGAAAATATTTCAAGGAGGCTGTTTCATGGAACCGTCTGAGCAACGGTAGATTTTATGTCCGCTTGGTTCCTAAGGGGTTTGCCTTTGATGACGGAAGTCCATTTGCAATTGTAAATTCTCCGGGAAAGACAAATGAGCTCTTGGCTGTTCTGGGTTCATCTGCAGCTCAATTTTTTGTTAGAGCCTTTTCAACTGGATACAAGACTGAAGTTGGGCATGTCAACGCACTTCCAATACCTGAAAGCGTATTTGGGTGCGATACGGAGAATCTATCAATAGTTGAGTTGGTAAAAATCGCACGCGCCGACTGGGACAACTTCGAAACATCATGGGACTTCCACGACCAGCCCATGCTGCGACCGGCCCTGAAGGGTGCCAGCCTGGAGGAAAGCTGGCGAAATTGGGCGGAGCAGTGCGCCGGCGCTATCCGCCGAATGCAGGAATTGGAGACGGAGAACAACCGGTTCTTCATCGCATCCTACGGACTCGAAGGAGAGCTGGAGCCTGCGGTGCCAGAGGAACAAATCACGCTCGCCCGCGCCGATGTCCGAAAGGACGTGGCTGCCTTCCTCTCGTATGCCGTTGGCTGTATGATGGGCCGGTACTGCTTGGGCAAGCCAGGCCTCATTTATGCCCATGCGGGCAACGTGGACTTTGACGCTAGCCAGTACGCCTCCTTCCCCGCCGACGAAGATGGGATCGTGCCAGTGACAGAGTTCGCGTGGTTCCCGGATGACGCCGCGATTCGCTTCGAAGCCTTCGTAAAAGCCCAATGGTCCTCGGAAACCTTGGAGCAGAATCTGGCCTGGTGTGCTGAATCCCTAGATGCCAAAAATGACGAAACGCCCCGTGAAACGATCCGGCGTTATTTCGCCACGGGCCTCTACAAGGACCACCTCCAGACCTACAAGAAGCGCCCTATCTACTGGCTCTTCGGCAGCGGCAAGGAACGCGCCTTTCAGGCGCTGGTCTACTTGAACCGTTATAACGAAGGTACCCTGGCCCGCATGCGGACAGAGTACGTGATCCCCCTCCAGGGGCGGGTTAGTGGTCGCATTGAGCAGCTCCGCGAGGACATCGCACGCGCCACCTCCACCGCCCACGGAAAGAAGCTCCAGAAGGAACTGGATACCCTTCGAAAACAGCAGGTTGAACTCCACGAATTCGACGAAAAGCTCCGCCATTCTGCTGATCTGCGAATCAGCCTAGACCTCGACGATGGGGTCAAGGTCAACTATGCCAAGTTCGGCGACCTCCTTGCCGAGACAAAGGCCATTACCGGCGGGAAGGACGAGGAATGAGAGGTCTTACGCCCATTCAGATGAAGACACCTCGAATTCATCACCTGCCGTGTGCTGAATTCGGACCAAGCTATCTGGGGAGGGCTACATGACCAAGAAAGTCCGATCCGTCAAACCCGCCTCGCCCGCCAAGGCACCAGCAGCCGATCCCTTGTTTATGCGGGTTTCCGCAATCTTGGACCATGCCCAAACCGCCGTCGCTCGGACGATCAACATGGAGATGGTGCTTGCCTATTGGCACATCGGGCGGGAAATCGTGGAGGCCATCCAGGGAGGCGATTCACGCGCCGAATATGGCCAACAGGTCATGGAGGGCTTGTCCACGCAACTGGCCCAGCGCTACGGGGGCGGCTATTCCGTCACCACCTTGCGCTACATTCGCCGCTTCTATCAGGCCTTTGCCGATCGGACGCCCGAAGTCCAACAAACTGTGAAGATGGGGGGTAGGTCAATTCAGCACATGCCGTGTGCTGAATTCGGAGGCCAGCATCAAGCGTTAGGGATAAAGGGCTTTATGCCGAACCTGGGCTGGTCCCACTACCGCACCCTGGCTCGGGTAGAAAACCCTCAAGAACGCGCCTTCTATGAGATCGAGGCGGAGCAAGGCGGATGGAGCGTCACCCACCTTGAGCGGCAAATTCACACCTGCCTCTTCTCCCGGCTTCTGAAGAGCCAGGACCAAAGCGGGGTGCTGGATCTCGCCAACCGGGGTCAGATCCTGGAGCGCCCGCTTGATATGATCAAGGACCCCTACGTGTTCGATTTCATGGCCTTGCCGTGGCAACCCCAGATCCGGGAATCGGATCTGGAATCGGCCCTGATCAACCAATTGCAGGCGTTCCTCTTGGAACTGGGCAAGGGCTTCGCCTTCGTCGCTCGCCAGAAGCGCCTGCAATTCGAGGATACGGACCTCTTTGTCGACTTGGTGTTCTACAACTGCATTCTGAAGTGCTATGTCCTGATTGACTTGAAAATGGGGCGCTTGACCCACCAGGACGTCGGCCAGATCGATGGCTACGTCAGACTGTTCGACGACCAACACCTCACGGAAGGGGACAACCCAACCATCGGCCTCATCCTCTGCGCCGAGCGGAACGAAGCCGTGGCGAAATATTCCGTATTGAGTGAAAGCAAGCAGATCTTCGCCTCGAAGTATCTGAAGGTGCTACCCACCGAAGAAGAACTTCGACAAGAAATCGAACGGGAGCGCGAGCGGTTGGAATTGGCCCTTCGCCCGACCCTGGAGGATGAAGGCTAATGGCCAAAACCGATCAGGAACTCAAACCCGTCCTCGATGCCCTGGAAGGCCTCTGCGAGCATGAGGACACGCGGATCATCTTCTGGCATGACCCTGAGCGGCAGTTCTCTGAATTCATGGCAGGCAGGGTCCTGCCTTTGGAAGTCGGGTCCCATTCACTTACGGTTGTTGACCTGACGCCGCCACGCTCAGACCTGGGCCTGAAGCTGCGGCTGGAGCGCGAGGACCCCAAGGGAATGTTCCTGCTCTACGCTCCTTTTGAAGAACCTGAATTCAGTGACGATTGGCTGCTGGACATCCGGCTCTATGCCAAACCCTTCCGGGCGGACCGGGCCTCCATCCACCTCCAGGAACTGGGCTTGGTTAGTCTGGATCTGCGTGAGCACCTCGACCTGCGGCGAAAATTCATGGACTCGAAGGAGCGCGTAGAGAAGCTAAGGAAACTGGTCGAACCTGGGGACCACGCCGTCGTCCTGGACCTTAAGATGATGGCCGTCACCCTCAAGGCTGACTTACCCGAGCCCTTTGTCCTCTTGCGAACCCTCTTCCATGGCTACCTGGAGGTAGCCGAGGGCGGGATGCCTGACCTAGGCATGCCGCCTGCCCCTTGGCGGGAACTAGACAAATTCAGCCTGACCGAATCCTTCTGGGGTCAGATGAAGGCCCTGTTTGGCTACGAGGATGCCACGCCCACCCTGCAGAAGCTTTTGCTTCGGCTGCTGGTCGTGGATTTCTGCCACGGCCTGCGGACCGAAGCACCATCCTCCTTGGCTGCCCTTGGGCTCCCCAAGGAAAAGGTGCCCAATGCCGTGGCCTGCCTGGCCCAATGGCGAGACAGCAGTCGCCACGCGGAAAGCTACGATGTCCTCTCGCTCCAGGTGGCGACCGACTTAAAGCTGGAAGACCTCCTGGCTCCCTTTGAATCTGAAACCATGGCCGATGTCATGACCTTTCAAGCCGTGGAAAAAGCCATTGCCAGGCGGCTCCGTGACCGGGTGCGTACCGTCCAGAGCGCCGAGCATGTGCAGGAAATCCGTGCCATCGCACAACGACGACAGGCAGGTCACTGGGCGACACCCCAGGTCAGCCCCTCAGAGGCTGTGCCCAGAGACACCTGGTTCGCTCTCTACGATTCCCTGGTGGCTGCTGCGTCCCTGGTTGAACTCCGGGGCCAACTGGCCATCTCAGGGTTTCCGACCGGAGGCCCTGAAGTTCTCTACCAGGCCTATGAGACTTCGCTATTCCGGTTTGACCAGCTGTACCGGCTGTTCCACGAAGGTTCAGGCCAGGTCCGCGAGCAGGGCTGGGACATCCTGAAGGGCCTCCAAGAGCAGGTCGAGGCCGTCTATGTGAACGACTTCCTGAAGCCGCTGGCCATGGCCTGGGACAAGGGTTTGGAGGACCTGCTTGGCGACTGGCGCCTTCGGGACATCACCGGCCAGACCCACTTCTGGGATGTGCATGTCGCCCCCCGGCTGGATGGACGAGCCCGGACCTTTGTCATCATCTCGGACGCATTCCGCTTCGAGGCGGCGCAGGAACTGGTGTCTGAACTGAACGGGCAATATAGGCTGGAAGCACAATTGGGTTCCTGCCTGAGTGTGCTGCCCTCCATCACGGCGCTCGGCATGGCCAGTCTGCTGCCCCACCAGTCCCTGGCCATCAATGCCGACGGGAACCCGCTGGCGGATAACCTGCCCACGGGCTCCCTGGAGCAACGCTGCAAGGTTCTCCAGGCCTATGGAGGCATCGCCTGCAAGGCTGAAGACCTGATGGCCATGAAGAAGGATGCCGGGCGGGAGTTCGTGGATGGCCACAAGGTTGTTTACGTCTATCACGACCTGGTGGACGCGACCGGGGACAAAAGCTCCAGCGAGGGCGAGACCTTCAGGGCCGTGCGGGAAAGCATCGACTTCCTGGCCCGCCTTGCGACCCACATTGTCAACAATCTGAACGGCAACCATGTGCTGATCACGGCGGACCACGGCTTTCTCTTCACGGTCTCGGACCCGGGGGAAACGGAAAAAAGCAAGCTCAGTGGCGAACTGCCCGGGGCCTTCGCCAACAAAGCCAAGAAGCGCTATGTCCTGGGCCGGAACCTGCCCTGTTCGCCGGTTGCCTTCCACGGGAAGGTTGCCCGCATGGAAGGGGAGGCGGAGTTCCTGCTGCCCCGGGGGATCCAGCGTTTCCACTTCGTCGGTGGGGCCCGCTTCATCCATGGCGGGGCCTCGCTTCAGGAGGTAGTGGTCCCGGTGATTACCTTGCGGCACAAAAAGGGTGCCGCCGCTGCCAAGACCGCGTTGAAGCAGGTTCAGGTGCAGGTGCTCGGCACCAGCCACAAGATCACCGCTGCCAAACATCGGTTCGAGCTGATCCAAACCGATGCCGTCAGTGACCGGGTGAAGCCGGTGACCCTGAAGGCAGCCATCTACGAGGTGGACCAGACCACCCCGATCAGCGATGTTCAGAGCCTGACCTTCGATAGCACCTCCGATAGTCTGGATCAGCGCAAGAAGTGGATCATGCTGACCCTGGGCGATGCGACCTACAATAGGCAGAAGCCCTACCGCCTTGTCCTGCGTGATGCCGATACTGGCATCGAGCATCTGAGTGTTCCCGTGACCATTGACCGAGCGTTTACCGATGACTTCTGAACCTGCCGCCACTGATCCCAGCCTAGACCAACTCCTGAACCAGCGTTTCGGGGGCAGGGTCGTCCGCAAGGACCTCACCAAACGGCTGAAGGAGGGTGCGAATGTGCCCGTCTACGTCCTGGAATACCTGCTGGGAAGCCACTGCGCTTCCGACGACGAGACCGTGATCGAGGATGGGCTGAAGACCGTCAAAAAGATCCTGGCCGAGAACTACGTGCGCCCGGATGAGGCGGAGAAGGTCAAGTCGATGATCCGTGAGCGCGGCAACATGAAGCTCATCGACAAGGTGACCGTCGTCCTCAACGAGAAGCGGGATGTCTACGAGGCCTTCCTTTCGAACCTGGGCACCAAGGGCATCGAGGTGCCCGCCGGGCTCGTGAAGAAGTTCGAGAAACTGCTGGCGGGCGGGATCTGGTGCATCGTCACCCTGGACTACCTCTACGAGGAGGGCCAGAAAGGGTCTCCCTTCGTGTTGCAGGACCTGAAGCCCATCCAGATGCCCAACATGGACATGCCGGCCTTCCTGGAGGGCCGCAGGGCCTTTAGCGAGGCACAATGGATCGACGCGTTGCTGCGGTCCACCGGCATGGAGCCCACCCAGTTCGAGACACGGGTGAAGTGGCACCTCCTGGCCCGGATGGTTCCCCTGGTGGAAAACAACTACAACGTCTGTGAATTGGGGCCACGCGGCACGGGGAAAAGCCACATCTACAAGGAAATCAGCCCCAACAGCATCCTTGTGAGCGGCGGACAGACCACCGTGGCGAACCTGTTCTACAACATGGCCCGGCGTACGGTGGGCCTGGTGGGCCTCTGGGACACGGTGGCCTTTGACGAGGTGGCGGGCATTTCCTTCAAGGAGAAGGACGGCGTCCAGATCATGAAGGACTACATGGCCTCGGGCTCCTTTTCGCGGGGCAAGGATGCCGTGGCGGCCTATGCCTCCATGGTCTTCGTCGGCAATATCAACCAGCCCGTGGACACCCTGGTGAAGACCAGTCACCTGCTGGCACCCTTCCCGGCAGCCATGGTCGATCCGGCCTTCTTTGACCGCTTCCACGCCTACATCCCGGGCTGGGAGATTCCCAAGATGCGGCCTGAGTATTTCACGAACCAGTACGGCCTGATCACGGATTACCTAGCCGAGTTCATGCGGGAAATGCGCAAACGCAATTTCTCGGATGCCATCGGGAAGTATTTCAAGCTGGGCCGCGACCTGAACCAGCGCGACACCATTGCCGTGAAGCACACGGTATCAGGGCTCCTGAAGCTGCTCTACCCCGGCGAGGACTATCCCAAGGAGGCCGTACGTAGCTGCCTGGAATACGCCCTGGAAGCCCGTCGCAGGGTAAAGGAACAGCTCAAGAAGATCGGCGGCATGGAGTTCTTCGATGTCCATTTCAGCTATCTGGATATTGAAGCCGGGGAAGAACGCTACATCAATGTCCCCGAGCAAGGGGGAGGTGCCCTCATTCCAGACGGCCCCCTGAACCCTGGCGTGCTCCACACGGTGGCCACGGGCAGCAGCGGCCACCTGGGCCTGTATCGCCTGGAGACCCAGGTGACGCCGGGATCGGGCTCCCTCAAGACCTCAGGCCTAGGCTCCAACGCCACAGGCAAGGAAGCCGTCAAGGTTGGCTTCGAGTATTTCAAGGCTCATGCAAGCAACGTCAGCGCCTCTGCCAAGTCCGGCGACCACGACTACCACTTGCACTTCGTTGAATTGCACAACTCAGGTCCCTCGGAAGCCACCACCCTGGCGTCCTTCGTGGCCCTCTGCTCTGGCATCCTCGCCAAGCCCATCCAGGCGCAAATGGTCATCCTGGGCAGCATGAGCCTCGGCGGCAGCATTATCCCCGTCGAGAACCTTGCCGAGACCCTCCAGGTGGCCTTCGACGCCGGTGCCAAGCGAATCCTCATCCCTATGTCTAGCGTCAGGGACATCCCGACCATCCCTGGGGAACTCTTCGCCAAGTTCCAGACGGCCTTCTACGCTGACCCGCAGGATGCCGTATTTAAGGCTCTCGGAGTGCAATAATCTTGCTACCACAAGCGAAAGTAGGATAATTCAGCCACCTTTTGTGGACAACCTTGACTCACGCAGGGCAGCGTAATCTTCCTGTATCGTCCCAGCATTGGTTTTGAATCCCATCAAGAAAAATTCCGGATTCATCATCAAGGTAAACGTGCGCGAAAGGCCATGATTTCGAGTCAAAAAATCAAGATCTTCCAAAACGGTCAAAAGAGGTGACAGGCGTGACTCAGGCATGCCCAGATTCTCAGCAATTACACGTTGCGAAAGGGTGACTTGATTTCGAAATTTCATTGAATTCACCAAATTAACCAGGACAAGTAGGTGGTTCTTCTTTAATTTGTGGCGAATGATGGGGTCTTTCATTTTAATAGATAGAGAGCCTTGAAACCACTGCACAAACAGGCTCCGCTCCTTTGCCGTTGGGCGATCGAGAGCCGCGCTATTTGGCAGGTCTTCAATTCCACCAGGATCCTCATTGATTACAAAAGACCCTGCGGGGTCCCAGAGATCAACATCATCGACGCATGGCGGAATTTCTGAACTCTCTTGTATTTCGCGAGGAGAAGGCAATTTCCCCTTTGACGGGATCGGGCCGTGAGCAGGTGAACGCATATTTGGTCCCATCAAAAAAGGTAAGTAAGCTTACCACACAGGGTAAGACTGTATGAACCAATCGGTTCTAAATATATGTTTTTTAAACAACTTAGTAAAATTTTCTTCATATATCTGGATTCGCTGAGCGATAGGCACCGGGGGTTGCCCCTGGCCGGTGAGACATTGGTTCTTGTCGCCCCGAAAGGGGACAAAAAGGAGCCAACGCAATGACAAACGAACTTGCCACCCACCCTCAAGCACGGGAAACCATGCAGAGGTTCTTATACCCCCAGGCTCAAGACGCCTCGGCCAATGCATCGGCCACAGCGCCTCCAAACCATGTGGAACCGACCGCCACAATACCCCCGCCACTTCCACCACTTTTAGTTGCCGTGACTGATAGGGTTCAGGATCCGCAGGTTCGATTTGCGCTGGCATGCTGCCAAGACCGGATCTCTGAACCACCCCTTTGCCTTCGGCAAATCCGGGAGGCTGTGGCCCTCCTTCGTCCAGGTGGCAACCAGCCGTGCGCTCGAACAATTCAGCGTTGGGTAAGGGACAAGGGGTTCCCTTGTTTTTTCGACCAGGTAAGCGAACAGCGTGTCTATCGCCTTTCAGCTTGCATCGATTGGTTCAGTGAACACTGCCCCACAATCAGCATCGCTCAAAGCGCCACCTCCGCCGCCCAGCAGGTGCTCCTTCGAAAAGGCCGCAACGATCCCCGCCTGCGAATTCCGGCATGAGGGGTCTAACAAAACAGCGTAGAGCACCTGGGTTGGTGTGGCCTCGACAACGCCCTCCCCCCATTTCTCCGGAAGTTCGGACACGCATTCCAGTCACCAATCCGTCCTAAGGAGCAATTAATTCGACATTGCTAGACCGTAACGCAAGGTTGAGGCGCAATTTGCGCTCGTAATACCAAGGTAGCGGATTCATGCCTGATTGATCCGTTCGCCACCTACAGGGCGTGGAATGCCCTAACCCAAACCCGTCCCTCCCGTCGTGGGAGGTGGGAGCCCCTCTACTAACTCATCACTTGAAAGGTAATACCATGACGAAAAAGACCCTCTCCATCTTGCAGAATGGACCGCTGGCTGACGCGATCAAGATCACTGGGCGACGTCAAGGAACCTTGTGCGTCAACGACAACTAACTTTGTGCATTTAAGGGGCCGAGGCGGAGCCGATGGCCTTACCAAATCTCAGGCAATGGCCTGATCGGGGACGCTCCGGGTAGTTG
>Ga0316226_1000242_pt1 | contig 81910 bp, 64 predicted proteins | sample TBH18017metaG_FD_206009 | JGI IMG/M metagenome (GOLD analysis project Ga0316226, IMG submission 206009) | Freshwater microbial communities from Trout Bog Lake, Wisconsin, USA - TBH18017 | ecosystem: Environmental > Aquatic > Freshwater > Lake > Hypolimnion/Profundal zone | place: USA: Wisconsin...
TTGGACTGGCACGAACAGCAACTTGGGTAGCTTTCTCTGGCCACTTTCGGGAATCGGGAGAAAATGGGCTGATTTCAGGCCCGGTTCTCAGAAATTAGCGATGGAGAGAATTCTCTAGTGCCAGCAAATATGCGGATTCCCCCGCAAAATATGCGACATTGGTGGGCCTGAATCATCGGGCCTAAACGTAGTGAGACTAAATGGTCGGGGAGAGAGGATTCGAACCTCCGACCCCCTGCTCCCGAAGCAGGTGCTCTACCAGGCTGAGCCACTCCCCGACGTGTGTGTGCGGCGGCTGGAGGGTAGATCGGACACAGGCAATGGCAACAAAACGCCTGCTCGACGCGAGCAGGCTGCGCATCCGCTCCAGCATGTATGAGTTTATCAAAGTCCGGGGCGGAGGGTGAACGACCAGTACGGCACGAACGTTGGCGCTTTCAGCCGAGGAGATTGGCGAGGGTGGCGGGCGAGATGGCGCGGCGGGGGATGCGGGCGCGAGCGAGCTTGAAGCGCAGCTTGCGGAGGCCGCGGAGCTTGCGGCCGTCCTGGAGGTTGGCGACCAGCGGAAGCAGCGGGCGGGCGATGCGGGCGAGCGCGGCGCGCTGTTCGTTAAAACGCGCGCCATCTGCGGGGCGGAGCTGCGCCCAGGCGATGGAGCCAACGAAGCCGGCGGCGGCGAAGCGGGGCGAGGCGAGGACATCTTCGACGAAGACGCGGATGGGACCTTCGAACTCGTGGAGCGCGTCGTGGAAGGCGACGACGCCGCCCGGGACGAGGTGGGGGAGGAATCCGTCGAGGTCGGATTTGGCGCCGGCGTAAGAGTGGTCGCCGTCTATCCAGAGGAGGCGGATGGGGCAGTTCCAAGTGGGAGCGACGGCGGCGGATGTCGCCCGGTGGACTTCGACGTGCGGGGCGACGGGGGCGATGTTGCGCTGGAAGTCGTCGAAGGAGGTGCTTCCCTGCTGGAGCAGAACGGGCGAGTTGTGCGGGTCGATTGCGATGACTTTGCCCGAGCCGTAGTGGGCGGCGACGGTGGCGAGCATGGTGGTGGAGCGGCCCTTGAAGCTGCCGATCTCGACGATGGAGCCGGAGGCGGGGATGAGCGCGGCGAAGGCGCCGAGGAGGCGCGCTTCGGGTTCGGTGAGGAAGCCCGGGATGGGCGCGGTAGCGCGCCATGCGGCGTGGAGTGTGCGGTCGAGATCGGCGGGCAGGGCGAGGGGCAAGCGAGGCTCCGGAGGAGGGATGATTCATTATCGGATGAGGCACGTGGTTGATGCACGGGGTTGGCGGTCGGCGGGCGGCTCTGCTACTGTGGGCTTGCCGACGGAGTGAGCACGATGGGAAGCGAAAACGACCGCGCTGGGGATGTGCCGAAGCTGGACGCGGAGGTGCGCACACTGCTGGAGCGCAGCGAACGGATGGCGGCGACGGGACAGATAGCGGCGGCGGCGGCGCACGAGATCAACAATGTGCTGGATGCGGCGATGAACCTGCTGTATCTGGCGCGGACGGGGGGTCCGCTGCCGGACGCAGCCGAGCACCACATTGCGGCTGCGGAGGCGGAGCTGGTGCGGATGGCGCAGATTGTGCGGCAGACGCTGGGGCTTTACCGTGCGGGCGCGGCAGGCGGGACGGAGAGCGTGCGCGGCGTGGTGGAGCCGGCGATGGAGTTGCTGGAGAACCGCGCGCGGCGGCGCGGGGCGACTCTGGAGCCGCGATGGCGGAGCGACGGGCCGGCGGGGATGGCGGCGGGCGAACTGCGGCAGGTGGTGGTGAATCTGCTGGTGAATGCGCTGGACGCGGTGACGCCGGGCGGAGTGGTGGCGGTGCGTGTGCGGGCGACGGGCCGGGAGGTGCGCGTGGTGGTGAGCGACAACGGCGCGGGGATTCCGGTGACGGCGCAGGAGCGGCTGTTTGAGCCGCTGTTTACGACCAAGGGCGCGGACGGCACGGGGCTGGGACTATGGCTGAGCCGGGAGATTATGGAGCGGGCGGGCGGACGGCTGCGGGTGCGGTCTGCGACGGCGGGAGCGCGGCGGGGGACGACGTTTGTGTGCGTGGTGCCGACGAAGTAATCGCCAACAAGAATCAGGATTGGGCTGAGCCGGATGCGGCGGCGGACGAAGCCGAGCCGCGGGTGCGGAGCCAGAAGGGCAAGGGGCGGGTGCGCTGCTGGGCGACATGTTGCGCGCGAAGGTTGAGTTGCATGGTGATGGCCATGGAGGTGGTGAGCCAGAGGATGATTCCCCACCAGCCAATCATGATGCTGTCCAAAAAGGTGAGGGAGAGCAGGCTGATGAGCACGGAGATCATGCTAACGGTGAAGGGATCGTGGACGTTGTGGCCGTGGAAGCAGTTGTAGACGGCGAAGGCGAGGCCGAAGACGTAGAGGAGCGAACCGATGTAGCCGAGGCTGAAGAGGAGTTCGACGATGGAGTTGTCGTGGGGGCCGAGGTCGCCGTGGTAGCGGGCGTGCTTGAATTTGACGATGTTGAGCTGATGGATGGTGTCCATGGCGCCCATGCCGTCGCCGGTGGGCTTGTTGAAGGCCTCGTGGAGTGCGCGCTTGGTGCCGAGCATGCGCTCCTGCGCGCTGCCGTCCTCCTTGAGGTGGAAGAGGGTGTCGAAGCGCTTGGTGACGAACTCGCCGGCCTGGGGCAGGGCGAGCAGGCCGCCGATGGTGAGGACTCCGCCGAGGACGAAGACGGCCACACGCATGCGCTCTTTGCGGGTGTTGGCCAGCAGCAGATAGATGACACCGACGGCGAGACCGAACCAACTGGTGCGGACCGAGGTGAGCGGCATGCAGAAGATGCCGAAGATGATGGCCGGGATGCGGAGCCATCCTTTCTGCAGGCCGATGACGATGAGGATGCTGGTCATGAGGTAGGCGGCGTTGCCCTGCGAGGAGCTGATGGTTCCGAAGATGCGGACCTGCATGGGACGCGCGAAGCCGAAGACGCCCTCCTCGCCGACGTTTTTAATCCAGCCGCTGTCCCACGGAGGCAGGACGAAGAACTGGTAGAGGCCGTAGAGGCTGCAGAGGAAGAGTGCGATGAGGATGGTCTGCTCGAAGGCACGGCGGATGAGCGGGAACTCGTCGCGGTGGGCGTAGATGAAGAAGCCGAAGAAGATGGCGGGGAGCCAGAGGGCGAGGGCCTTGCCGACGAAGAGGATGCCGATCTGAGGATTGAGGAGGCCGATGAAGGTTCCGTAGGCGAGGCCGGCGAAGGCGCAGACAAAGGGGATGGCGGCAGAGCGTGCGAGGTCGCGGGCGCGGGTGATGAGGCTCCAGGCGCAGAGCATGGTGACGGCGGGCGGAGCGGTGAGGATGGGGCTGGGTTCGACGGAGTGCAGGCTACGGTAGTCCACGACGCGGTGCAGCCAGGCGCTGAGAATCCAGACCCAGAGGACGAAGCTGACGAAGGCGGGTTTGTTGCGCGTGTAGAGCACCACGCCGGTGATGAGGCAGATGCCGGTGAAGGCGTAGCGCAGCGGATTGGGCGCGACGGCCAGCAGGAGGGCGGTGAGGCCGACGCAGAAGATGATGGCGAAGCGGGAGAGGACGTCGAGGCGGACGCGGGGCTCGGCGGAGTCGGCGTTGGCGACGCTGGGGCGGGCGAAGGCGCGGGGCGTGAACATCAGAGGCCCTCCACGAGTTCGGGTTCGCGGCGGAGGCGGCTGTAGACGACGCTGTGCATGAGGCGGAGGTCGTCGAGCGTGGGCATGAGGCGCGGCAGGCGGGTTTTGAGGATGAAGCGGAAGGCGAAGAGGATGAAGAGGAAACGGCAGCAGGTGGAGAAGAGCAGCGAGGCGGCGGCACCGCTGACGCCGTAGCGCGGGATGAGCGCGAACATCATGGGCACGCAAAGGGCGAGGCCGAAGGATTGCAGGATAGTGACGACGCCGGGGCGGCCGGCGGCCTTGAAGGCCTGAATGAGGACGTTGATGGCGGAGGAGATGGTGAGTTCGACGAGCAGGATGCGGAGCGCAGTGAGCGCGGTGAGGTAGGCGTGGCCGTAGATGCGTCCGACGATGAAGGGGCCGACGAGGCAGACGAAGGCGGCGCTGACGGCGGTGACGATGACGGTGATGCGCATGGAGGTCTCGGTGAGTTCGAGGATCTCCTGCGGCGATCTGCCGGCGGCCTTGGGGAAGAGGACCATGGTGACGGCGGTCTGGAAGACGTTGAGGGTGCGGGAGAGCGAGACCATGACGGCGTAGACGCCCATGGCCGCGGGAGCGAGCATGCCGATGACGAGGACGGTGTCCACGCGCTCGGCGATGGCGTTGAGAAGGTCCACGCCGTAGGAGCGGAGGCCGTAGTCGAGCAGGAGGCGGAGTTCGGAGAGGCTCCAGTGCCAGACGGCCTTGGGATCCCAACGGCGCCAGAGGTAATAGATGATGAGCAGGGCGACGGGCAGCCAGGCGAAGGTGTAGGCGATGGCAGCGGTGTAGGCGTTGAAGCGATGGGACCAATAGAAGTAGAGCAGGAAGGCGAGCGTGGCGCCGGGGACCATGAGCTGCACGGCGTTGCTGGCGCTGAACATGCCCATGGCCTCGAGCGCGGACTGTCCGGTGAGCATGACGGAGCAGAGCGGAAGGGTGAGAATCAGGAGAACCTGCGCGCAGTGGATGACGGAGGGCGAGTACTGGTGCATCCACAGGGGCATGAGCGCGGCACCAACGAAGGCTGCGACCAAGCCGCCGAGGATGCTGACGGCAAAGCTGTGCATGACCAGCGAGGTGCGGCCGTGACCGCGCTTGCGGATGTAATAGATGAGCGAGGTGGGAACGCCGAGGGTGGCGAGCTGGGCGAGGAAGAGCGGCCAGATGTTCATGGCCTGAAGTTCGCCGCGGCCGTGGGGCTGCAGCATGCGGGCCGTCATGATGCCGGTGGCGATTTGAAGGATGACGATGAGGATGCGGTTGGCGATGGAGAGGACGACGGCGAAGCCGCCCCCACTCTTCAACTGGTCTGGCGCGGAGGTGATGGGGGCGGCGTCTGTCATTGCTTCACCAGGAGCTGGGCGAGCTTGTGGGCGCTGGACTCGCCTGAGGGCTGGCCGGAGACCTGGCGAACGAAGTCGCGCAGGCGCGCCTGGAAGACAGCGGTGTCGTACTGGAGGGCGTGGCGGCGGATGGCCTGAGGATCCCACGCCATGGACTCGAAGCGTTCGATGGCGGCGAGAAGAGACTCGACGGTGGGGTCGTTGAAGAAGATGCCGTTGAGTCCGTCGATGACGGTTTCGGTGGCGCCGCCGGCGTGGAAGGCGATGGCGGGGCGGCCAGCGGAGTTGACCTCGAGGGGGGTCATGCCGAAGTCCTCCTCGCCGGTGAAGAGGAGTGCGCGGCAGCGGGAGGCGTAGTCGTTGACGACGCGGCCGAGGAAGGTGACGGTGGGGCCGGCGAGATGCTGGAGGCGATGGCGGTCGCGACCGTCGCCGATGACGACAAGCTTGCGGCCGGTGAGGGTGCAGGCGGCGACGGCGAGGTCGATGCGCTTGTAGGGGATGAGGCGGGAGAGGACGAGGTAGAAGTCCTCGACCTGCTCGCTGATGGCAAAGCGAGAGGTGTTGATGGGGGGATTGATGACGGTGGCGTCCACGCCGAAGGCGTCGTAGAGGCGCTTGCGGACGATGGAGGAGTTGGCGATGTAGTAGTCGGGACGGCGGGCGGCGCGACTCTCCCAGTCGCGCAGGGGCTTGAGACAAAAGCGGAGCAACACGGCCTTCCAACGGCCGAAGCTCTCCTGCTCCAGATAGTTGTCTGTACGGTGGACCCAGCGCATGGGGTTGTGGCAGTAGCAGATGTGCAGCGCGCCAGTGCGACGGCGCACGCCCTTAGAGTAGCCGGTGCAACTGGTGACAACCAGATCGAAGGCACTGAGGTCGGTGTGCTCGACGGCGATGGGATAGAGGAGGAAGAAGGCGCGGAAGAAGCGGTCCTTGAAGGGGAGCCACTGCATCCAGGTGGTGTGGGGGTGGGCGCTCTTGAGGAAGGGCGTGAGCCTGTCGGGGACGGTGAGGGTGGTGAAGAGCTCTGCGCCGGGAAAGGACTGAAGCAGGACCTCGGCGACACGCTCTGCCCCGCCCTGCTGGCTGAAGCTGTCGTGGAAGACTGCAACGTTGTGCACGGGGAAGACGCGGGCGTAGAGATCGGCGAAGCCCTGGCGGTAGACGGACTGCGAGTAGGTGGTGATGGCGCGCTTGTGTGCGACCTCCACAAAGCGAAGCAGCTTATCCGTGTCGGAGGAAAGGTCCAAGATGGCTGCGGCCAGCGTAGCGGGCGTGTGGTCGGAGAGCACCCAACCGAATCGGCCGTGGCCGAGGATTTCGACGGAGCCACCGGCGTTGGAACTGAGCACGGGCGTGCCGCTGGCCATGGCCTCGCAGACGATGAGGGCGCAGGGGTCACTGATGGAGTTAAGAATGAGCAGATCCACGCCGTGCAGGATGGCGGGAACATCGCCGCGGTAGCCGACGAAGCGGATGCGGTCCTGAAGACCGAGGAAGCGGACGCGCTCCAGCATGGCTTTGCGGTAAGCGACATCGTGCTCGAAGACGGCGTCACCGACCTCCACCAGATAGATATTGGGTGCTTTATCGCGGAGAAGCTGCATGGCGGCGATGAGACCATCGAGACCCTTGCGCTGGGTGGTGATGCCAATGGTAGCGCAGAGGAAGGCGTCGTCGGGGATTCCGAGCTTGCGTTTGAACCAGGGGTCCACTGTATCGCGGCGGGAGAAACGTTCGACGTTGATGCCGTTGTGGAGCGACTCGGCGCGGGAGCCGAAGTCGAGCCGCGAACAGAAGGTTCCGGTGGTGTATTTGGAGACGCCGACGATGTGGGAGCGGCGGGAGAAGTAGGCGAGCAGGCGGACGCCGGTACTGATGAGGTTGTGGCGGGGCAGGTCGTCGTGCACATGCCAGAGGATGGGCGTACGCATGCCAAAGGTGGCGAGAGTGGAGACGATGGCTGCGCGAACGGTGTTGGCGTGGATGCCGCGGGGCGCAATCTGGCGGATGAGGCGGCGGGTGGCGAAGGCGGTAGCCATGACGGAGACAAGATACCGCGCAAAGAGAAAGGGATTGGCGGTGAAACGGGCACGGACGGCAGGCATGACGACGGTGCGCACGCCGGCCTCGGTGACCATGCGGGCCAGATCCCCTTCGGCGGGGCACATGACAATAGGCTCGTACTGGGTGCGGTCGAGGATATTGAGCATGAAGAGCAACATGCGCTCCGCGCCGCTGACGAATCCGGTGTGGTTGACGTAGAGGATGCGCTGGGGCGCGAGCAGCGGCTGAAGCTTGGGAGTGATGGGCACGGGCGCCTTGACCGCCACTGGGTGGGAGGCAGAGGAGGTGTGGCGCGGCGGGATGTAGAGCGGAACGGCGCGGCTGGGGGCCTCGCGGAGGAAGGCGGAGCGGCGACCAGCGAAGATACGGTCGTAGAGCGAGGCGATGGCGCTACGGAAGACGGACTGGGAGAAGGCGGAGACGACACGCTCGCGGGCGGCATCCACATGGCGATGGAGCTTGAGTGGATTGCGAGCGAGGTCGAGGATGGTGTCGGCCATGGAGGCGGGATCGTGGGCGGGAAGCAGCCAGCCATAGCGGCCGTTGTCGAGAATCTCGAGCGGACCGCCGGCACAGGCGCTGAGGACGGGCGTGCCGCTGGCCATGGCCTCGCAGACGACCAGACCGTAGGGCTCGTCGATGGAGTTGAGGATGACGAGATCGGCGCTGCGCATGACGGCGGGGATGTCGCGACGGAAGCCGACGAAGCGGATGCGGTCGGCGAGACCGAGGGAGCGAACGCGCTGGATGACACCGTCGCGGTAGGCGCGATCGTGGTCGAAGACCGCCTCGCCGACGTCCACTAGATAGATGGGGAAGCCGGGGTTCTTTTGGTGGATGAGTTGAATGGCGGAGATGAGGCAGTCGAGGCGCTTGCGCGGCGTAATCATGCCGATGGTGGCGCAGAGGAAGGCGTCGTCGGGCAGGCCGAGCTCGCGCTTGAACCAGGGGTCGGGACCCTGACGGCGGGGGAAACGCTCGACATCAATGCAGTTGTAGAGCGTTTCGGCGCGGGGGCCGAACCTATATCTGCCGCAGAATGTTCCGGTGGTGTAGCGGGAGACGCCGATGATGTGGGAGCGGCGGGAGAGGAACGCGAGCAGACGCACACCGGAGCTGATGAGGTTGCGCTCGGGCAGGTTGTCGTGCACGTGCCAGATGACGGGAATGTCGCTGCCGGTGGTGGCCAGCGTGGCGACGATGGCGGCGCGCACGGTGTTGGCGTGGATGCCGCGGGGGCTGATCTGTCGGATGAGGCGGCGTGTGACCAGCGCGGTGGCGATAACGGAGAATAGATAGCGGACGAAGAGGAAGGGATTGGTGGTAAAGCGCGCCTTGACGGCGGGCATCTGGATGGCCTGAATGCCGGCGGCGCGAACGAGTTCGCCCAACTCGCCGTCTGTAGGGCACATGACGATGGGTTCGTATTGTGTGCGGTCCACGACGCTGAGCACCTGTAGGAGCATGTACTCGGCGCCGCTGACCCGGCCCGTGTGGTTCAAGTAGAGGATGCGCTGGCGGCTCATGCGCGCTCCTCCCCGGCCTGAGACCGGTTACAACGGGCCATGCTGTTGAAGAACGTCATCTGCGCTTTGCCTTCCAAATCGAAACCGTCCATGCGTGCTGCCGAGTGATGCGGGAATCCCTAGGGAATAGCCGCGCTGTAAGTGACCGGGTTGAAGTAGAGACCGAGGTTCGTGGACTTGATGAAGCGCGCAAGATGTTCGAGCTTGTTGGTGGGAACAAAGACGATGTCGCCTGGCTCAAGCAGGACGTCGCGCTCGAGGTCGGAGACGTGCTTGACCTTCTTGAGGCTCATGACGTGGACCTCTGCAATGTCCTGATTGATGTTGCGGAAGACGATGACCTGAGACTGCTGGGCGGAGTCCTTGAATCCGCCGCATTGCATGATAGCCTGCAGCGCGGTGGTCTTCTCGACCAGGTCGTAGCGTCCGGTGCGCTCCACCTCGCCGGCGACGATGAAGGTGGGCTTGAGGAACTCCTTGAGGACGAGGTTGAGCTCGGGCTGGTTGAGCTGAGAGCTGACGCGGGCGATGATGGCGTCGTGGGCATCGTCAACGGCCATGCCCGCCAGATGCATTTGGCCAGCGATGGCGAGGTTGACGTAGCCGTCGGGCTGGATGGTAACGGTTTGGTTGAACTCCGGCGTATAGCGGTAGTTAAGCTCGAGGACGTCGCCGGGATGGAGGCGATAGCGTTCGTGCACGCCGGCCTGGGCCAGCATCAGAGAACTAACGGTGAGGAGGACAAACGCGAGTTGGAAAAGTCTCTTCATACAGTTCTACGGATCACAGTTTGGTGAATAGCCACTCCGGCACCGGGTAGGTGCGTTTGTTGAGGATGCTGCCGATGAGTTTGCCGCCGGCGAACTCGATGCTGCGCTCAGCGCGGGAGAACTGGTCTTTGGTGGTACGACCGCTCTCGACAACCAGAACGGTTCCGTCCACGACGGGCGCGATGTTCAATGCGTCGCCGGAGGCGGAGATTGCCGGACAATCCACGACGATGTAGGTGAAGCTTTTGCGGAGGATTTCGAGGCATTCCTTGCGGTACTGGAGATTGCCCTCCCAAAGACCGGGGTTGTGGGAGGGGGCGGGATTGAGGACGTAGATTCCTTCTGAGCCTGTGGGCGAGACGGATTGAACGATGTCGGACGGCTCGATGGCGAGGCGTCGGAGCACGGTGGCATCCACCTCCAGCGTGCGGGTGACGGGGTCGCGCTGCAGGCCTTCCACAAGGGAGACGACACTTGTGGTGACGCCCTCGTCAGGATTGGCCGATGTGAGGGCAACGGCAATGCCGACATCGGCCTGCTCGCGCATCTGCTGCAACACACTGAGGAGCAGGCTCTGTTGAACGGAGATGGAGGCGGCGAGCGGCATCAGTCGTTCCTCTTGCGGCGGTCGAAGTCCACCTTATTAAAGGTGTAGGTGACGTACTCGAGCTTGCCCTGCTGGTCGTAGGCGGCTTCGGGTGCGGAGCTGACGACCTTGCGCGCGCCGGAGTCGGGATGCTGGGAGCTCAGGATGTCGGGCTCGTGGCGCTTGACAAAGCCGGAGCGGCGGATGCGGTCAATCTCGACTGAAGAGCGGGCAGTGGGGGGTTCGGAGAACCCAATGGGCACCTGACCGGAGGACGGGCGACGCGGCGCGGCCGGCGGGAAGTCGGTGCGCGACGCCTCGCGCTGCGGTGGCGGATAGGACGGCGGGGCGGCAGGAATGAACTGGCGCGAGGGAGCCGTCGAAGCGGGGCCTGTGCGGGGAACATACTCTCCCTCTGCGGGGATGAGTGTGCGCGGCGGCTCTTCGCGGTGCATCTGGAGTGGAGGCTCATCGAGCCAAGCGGGATGGGCAGCGGGGGCGGTCTGCCGCGGGGCGTCCGCGGTCCAGAACGGCGTGGCGGGCGAAGGCGGCGGGGCCACCGGATGGGTGGACGAACTGATGCGCTGGCGGCCGGCTGCAGCGGCGGACTCGCGAATCAAGTCGGCGCGGGAGATGCGTACGCGGTCTCTGTCGGCGTTGGCGCGCGCTGTGCCTGGTTCGGTGAGGCTGGCACGGAAGTCGGGCGACTGGCGCACTGGCGGTGGAGGCTGCATGGGCGCGGGGCGGTCGACGACCGGTGTCGGTGGTGCGGGGGCGGCCTGCCGAATGGTAGAGGCGTACTCCTCGGGGTGTGGGATGAAGGAGCGCGGGGTGAGCGTGGGCTGATGCTCTGTGCTCAGGTCGGGTTCGTGCGCCCAGGCGGGCTTCATGCCGGAGATCTGCTCCGGCGTAGGCGCGGGCGGCGGGGGAGGAAGTGCGGAGGCAGCAGCCTGACGAACGGTGGAGGCGTACTCCTCGGGGTGTGGGATGAAGGAGCGCGGGGTGAGCGCGGGCGGATGCGCGGTCTTCAGGTCGGGTTCCTGAGCCCATACGGGTTTCATGCCGGAGATCTGTTCGGGCGTGGGTGCTGGGCGCGGAGGCTCTGGATGGGGGATGAAAGCGCGCGGCGTTCGCGTGGGCGGATGCTCCGTGCTGAGTGGCGGCTCCTGAGCCCATGCGGGCTTGGGGATGGGCGCAGGCGTGGGCTCAACTGCGGGAGGCGCGGGCTCCGTGAGCGCGGGTTCGGCGGGAGGGGTGAGAATCTGCGCGGGCGGCGGAGCGGTTCTTGCCGGCATGACGGGACGCTCCGGCTTGGGCGCAGGAGGCGCGGGTGCGGGTGGAGGCGCAGCCTCGGCAACGGCGCGAGCGATGGCAGCAAACTCGGTTTCAGCAGGTGCGGGCTGTGGGCGGGCAGGAGCGGACTCGACGACTGGGGCAGGAGCCGGCGGCGCGGGACGTTCGCGCGGCGGAAGCGGCGGTAGAGGGACACGCACGGAGCCGGATGATGGGCGCTTGCCGTTGCGGGGCGCATGCAGCGAGGTGGGCGAGCGCAGGGGGTCGAGCGGGAAGGTGGCGAGCACGGGATGGGCGCTGACAAGTTCGATCTCATGTGCGTGTGCGAAGGTCGTGCGGCCCATCTCGGCAAAGAAGACGATAATGGCGGCCAGGAAGATGCCGGTGAAGAGGCCCATGAAGAGGCTGGTCTTGACCTGCGGCTTGACCGGCGTGGCGGAGTAGGTGGGCTGCTCGACGACGGCGACATTGAGCAGGTGGTGGAGGTTCATGGCGTTGTCGAGATCGGCCTCGTCGCGCTTCTGCATATAGAGGGTGTAGTTGTTCTGCGTCTGGGCGACGGTTTGCTGCAGGGTAGTGAACTCGACAGCAACACTTTCCACGCGAGCGAGCTCGGCCTGAAGCGAGGCGACCTGGGATGCAATGTGGTCGCGGCGGCTGCGCAGCGCGACAGCGTCGGTCTTGCTCTGGGCAAGGCCGGTGTTCATCTGCTGCCAAACGGGATTGACGTCCGTGGTGGACTCGACGGCGTTGTTGCGCTGGGCGTTGTCGAGCGCCTCGCTGGTGGCGGCAATCTTGTGGTCGAGCTCAACGACGAGGCGTTCGGTGGGTGGGTACTTGGTGAGCAGCTCGGTGCGGCGGTTCTTGAGTTCGGTGAGCATGACGCTGAGCTGCTCCATGGAGAGCTCGTTGGGGACGTTGCGCTGCTGGGTGCTCTGGCGGACGGGGGTGGACTGCAGCACGGCGCTGGTGGCGTTGACGCGGCCCTCGGCCTCGGCGATCTGCGCTTCGGCAGTGTGGAGCTGGTCCTGCAGGTCGCTGATCTGCCTGGAGAGCTGTACTTCCTTGTCGGGAAGGTTAACCATCTGCTGCTGCTGCTGGAAGGCGGCGAACTTCTGCTGCGCGGCGTCGAGGTCGGCCTTGGCGCGGTCGGTGGCCGTGGCGAAGAAGCTGACGGCGTCGCCGGGCTCCTGCATGAGGCGCTGCCGCGAGAGGAAGATGGTGAGCATGCGCGCCAGCATGTCGTGGGCGCGGCGGGGCGAGCTGTCGGTGTAGACGACGTTGATGATATTGGAGTGCTGTGCGATGGTGACGTTGATGCTCTTGCTGAACTTGAGCACCGCGGCATCGTGGTCGTGAATCTGCGCTTCGGTGTGAGTGCTGATGGGCACGCTGGTCCAGCCGGGGTCGATGGTCTCGTCGGCGACGTCGGTGCTGGTGAGCACCTGCATTTCGCTGTTGAGCTGTTCATCGGTTACGGCGGAGGGTGGAAAAGCGCCGTTGGAGCGCTCCGGCGTGATGACGGCATCCAGGCGGTTGTTCTGCACCAGGATGTTCATCTCGGAGGCGTACTGCTTGGTGGTCAGGAAAGTGTAGGCAACGGTGAGGCCAAAGACGAGAAGCACCGTGCCCACGAAGAGACGACGATGCCGGAAGAAGGCAAGGGCCATCTCTTTAATGGAGGTGCTGCTCTGCGTCGGGGTGTCCGCTGCGGTTTGGGTCATAGATTCTGGGTCGAACCGTTTCTATTAACTAGTTAACTAAATTGCACATAACGAGTTCATAACATGCCAAGTTGAACAGATTCCAAAGGATATCCGCCAATAGAATCAAGTAGGTAACCCTCAAAGTACATACACCGAAACGGGCAGAGAGATGATTGGGGCGGCGCGTAAGACGGTGTTTGGTAGTGCGTGACGACCGAAGTAACGGCGGCGGAGCATGGGCACAAACGGGACGGCGAATCTTGGACGGACTAACTGCTTGTAGGCAGAGGCGTTAGCCAGAGTGAACCAAGATAGTCAATAGATGTGCACTAGTGAGCAGCCTTGGCGGCCCGCTGTTTGAAGACGAAGACGCAACCGACCATGAAAACCAGAAGGGCGGCCGAGGCGGAGTAACGGCTGATGGCGAGTCCGCCCTTGGTGATGGGCTTGTCGAGGAAGTCGCCGACGACGGCGCCGAGCGGGCGGGTGAGGATGAAGGCGGCCCAGAAGAGCAGGGTGTGGGAGATGCGGGACCAGAAGTATCCTGCGGCGACCAGCAAGAGCATGGCGGAGAAGACGAGGGCGGAGCGGGTGTAGCCGAGGCCGTTAGTGTCGGCCATCCAGTCGCCGAGCGCGGTGCCAAGCGTCTGGGAGAACATGATGGTGACCCAATAGTAGATTTCGGCCTGGGGCGTGGATATGGAGCTGACAGAGACGGTGCCGAGGGCGCGCTTCCAGATGAAAAGTGAGAGCAACAGCAGGGTGAGCAGCAGGCTGGTGCCGCCGGCGTAGCCGATGTGCAGGGAGCGGTCGAAGAAGTCGGCCAGTGTGGTGCCGACGGTGGTGGTGGCAACGATGGTGATCCAGTAGATGAAGGGATGGAAGTTCTTGGCGCGAATCTGGACCAGAACGGCGGCCACGAAGATGACGGCGAAGATGGCCGTGCCGATGAGATAGCCCAGATTCATGGACATGGTGACAGCGTCGCCGCCGGTCTCGCCGAGGGTGGTGGCGGCGATCTTGATGATCCAGAAACCGAGGGTGACCTCGGGGACCTTGCTGAGGGCGCGTTCTGCGGTCTGGTTCATAAAAAAGGTCTCCTGTTCGGGCTTGAAATCAATTTAGGGTTGTGGGGTGGCGAGCGTCAATGCGGTGCGTTAGATGTGGTCGAATTGCTGCGACGGACGAGCGCGAAAAATTGACGGAGTATTTGGTGGGCCCGGAGGGATTCGAACCCCCAACCAAGGGATTATGAGTCCCCTGCTCTGACCGTTGAGCTACAGGCCCTTCAACAAGGATAAACCATTGAACAATAACGGCTTAGGGTGGCCTCTATTGGTCAACGCCAGAGAGTGTTTCTTGAGTGGTGCCGGTTCTGGTGCCGGTTTCTTTATTGGAGGCGCTGCAAAGCCGCTCCACCGCCTCGGGTGTCGGATGGATGTACCGCTGAGACACCACGATGCTGCTGTGTCCGGCAATCCGCATGATAGTGAAAGCATCCACTCCTGCTTCCCCAAGCCTAGTAAGCATTGTATGGCGGAGGGAGTGCAGGACAAAATCGCCCGGGAAGAGTGGCTTGGGTTTTCCAATAACGACCGGGGCGAATGCCTTGCGGTGCAGGTGATTGATTGAGGTGCTGATGTAGGGCTTGCCCTCCCCGTTGTCGAACACGAAGGTACTCACAGCAGCAGGCGTCGGCTTTCCCATCCTTGCCTTATAACCCGACGCATCGCGCAGAGAAGGCGGAATTGCTACTGTTTGGCAAATAGCACATTAAAACTTGAAGACAACGATGGTCAACACAACCGTTCTATTGTGCAAGACACTCGAGTGATGCATTACCACGATGATGCTGCGGGATTCTGAATTGTCCGCATAACGTCCATTACGCGTTTACGCTTTCGCTATGGAGCTTTCCCGACCTTTCCATGCACGATGGACGGAACGAACGCCGATGTCGTACTTCCCCGCTACGCTTTCCTTTGCAATGGCCAATACCGCTTCCAAAACGGGCTAGAGCACCACGGCTTCCGTATGGTCAAGGGGTAATTCAGTATAATTCGGTGAGTCCTGAACACTGTTGTATCTGACTTGCCCCTCATCCCCTTGAGAAGAATACCTGTCAGTCAACGTTTTCCGTCATTAGGGAGTGAAAAATGAACATACCCGAATTGGAGGTACTGCTTCCGGTCCACAATGAGGCCGAGAGCATCGAGGCGACGGTGCGAGAGCTTTACACCGAGCTGTCCAAAGTGACCAGCGTGGGCTTTATCGTCTGCGAGGACGGAAGTCGCGACAACACGAAGGAGATTCTCCGTCATTTGGCGCAGGAGATTCCCATGCGCCTCAACCTCAGCGATGAACGCAAGGGCTACTCCAAAGCCGTGCGCGAAGGCATGCAGATGCTAGAGGCCGACTGGCTGCTGTGTGTGGACTCCGACGGACAGTGCGACCCCAGGGACTTTGCCGCTTTCTGGAAAGTGCGCGACAGGGCCGATGTGCTGCTGGGCTGGCGCGTCAATCGGCAGGACACCTTTGCCCGCCGCACGATGTCGCGCTTCTTCTATCTCATCTATCAGACGGTCTTCCACGCGCCGGTACATGATCCCAGCTGCCCCTATGTGCTGTGCCGCAAGGCTGTGGCGCACAGCCTGGCAGACCACTTGCGCGAGATGAAACAGGGCTTCTGGTGGGAGTTCGTCGCGCGTGTCCACCGGGGAGGATACTCCATTCTGGAGATTCCCGTGCAGCACCGTCTGCGTTCGGCCGGCGTCACTCAGGTGTATCACGTCAAGAAGATGCCGGGCATCTTCATCCGCCACGTGCTCGCGATCTTCAAAATCCACGCTCAGACGAAGAAGCATTCGTCATCCGCTTCCCCAAACATCCGGACGCATTAAGGCTTGAGCGTACCGCTCTCTGGATATTCGAATTTGTATACCTGTCCATTCATGTAGTTGCCCACAAGGGCAAGCTGCGCTCCATCGTCTCGTAGCGAATAGGGCAACCATTGCTGCCAAGGATGATCGTGCACAAGCAACACCAGACTATGATTGCGGTCTGCCGTCATCTGACGGTAGTCCACAATCTTCAGGTGCGTGGAGAAAGCGATGGCGCGCGAGGTCAACGCCTGTGTATTGGTATTGGCGTACTGCAATTCGCGCTGGTCCGAGTACACGCAACGCAGTCGCTCCCTAATCTCGGCGCTGGAATAGTAGTCCGCCACCATGCATGGCTCGATGGACATGTACAGGAGCGCGTGGGGACTCTGCCGCAGCAAACTGATGAACGCGTCACCGGTGGGCGTACCCTGCAGATTGTAGGCATGTGTTGTGCCCAGGTCGCGATGGCGCGTCATGCACTTCCAACCAACCGCAACCGCGAACAGCAGCAAAATGGCCAGGCTGGCACCCGCTCCGAAGCGTTGAACTACATCGCCCACGAGCACGGACACTAGAAGCACAATCGAGACGATGGCGTAGCAGACATAACGCTCGCGGTAGGCGTGGCCGATATGCATCGCCGTCCACACTGCAGGCAGGGGCAGCAATGTAGTAACAAGCAAAAGAACGGCGACCGGAGAGAGCATGCTCCCCTGTGCCCGTTGCTTCCAGCAGAGCCACACGGCTCCGCCCAGCGCCGCTGCGAGCAACAGGTCTGCGGAGTGACCTGCATTGAGCCGCCGCATCGTGAGGTTCAATAAATAGATGTAGGTCCAATGAATGGCTCCATAGTTCAACTGGCCGGTAATGAGATGTCCCTCGTAGGCGGAGCAGGCCTTGAGGAACGGGAGGTCAATTACTGCGCCCGCCGCGCCCACCACCAAAGCACCCAGCATCGGCCAATCCACGGCACGGCGCTGCAGTGTACGCACCAGCTCGGCCATGGCAAAGGGAACCAGCAGGAATACAGCGTAGAAGTGGCTACCTATCGCCAACAGGAGGCATAAAGCCACGCCGCACAGTGAAAGCCCGCGCCTACGTCCCACATCCAGTGCGCGCAACCAGCACAGCAGAGACAAACCATATAAGGCCAGCACAAACGCATAGGAGCGCGCCTCGGTGGCATAGTCGTAGTTCATTCCAATGAACCCAACCAGCAGCGGTAGCAGTGCTGCCAGACCGCCTGCCAGCCATCCGCTCAATCGGCAGCCCACAACGAACAAGCACACCTGCAGGCATAGCCAACTAGCGATGGAGATCGAACGCAGTGCCACTGGCCCGCGCCATCCTGAACGTAAAACGCCATGGAGCACCACGTCGTAGACCGGTGGCTCCAGCACCACCGGATGAGCCGCTTGCATACGCACCACAGCGCCTACAGACGGTTGGCCAGCAGTGTAATAACTGAACATCTCGTCGTGCCATACCGGCCGCAGACGGGCATCGCGCACAACCATCACGGCAGTAGGCAGAAGAATGGCCAGCAGCAGCAGGATTCGGTATCGCTCCAACCAGACGGCAAGTCCCATGGCGTGCATTGTCCTCTCGGTAACGATAGCCGAATTTTACCGGAGTGGATGAGAGGATGACTCGTTGTGGCGCTGCCATGCTGCGGATACTGTTCGCTGAAGATGGCCGTCTGGTTGGAGTTATTGAGAAAGCGCTCCCCCATGTGCCAGCGTTCGCCGGACGAAAACACCAACCGCTCCCGATCCAGCGACACGAGTAGTAAGATTGTTTCCACCCAAGCCTCCCAGGCTCCATTTTGTCGACTGATTGCCGACAAGATTGGAACGGGTACGTGCACCATACTGAAATCCTGACCGTCGAATCCGATTTAATGTGGCCGGAGAAGCGTCTGCTGGGCAAGGCGCTGGGCATACGGCTGTTCGAGCAGCGACTGTTGAAGCTCTTTGGCGAAGGGCGGCTGTTCGGGACGGTACACACGTGCATTGGGCAGGAGTGGACCGGTGTGGCGGTGGCCGAGCATGTGCGCGCGGGCGACGTGCTGTTCAGCAACCATCGCTGCCATGGGCACTACTTGGCGCGCACCGGCAACTACGTGGGGCTGTTCGCGGAAATTATGGGGCGCGCGGCGGGCATTTGCGGCGGGCGCGGAGGCAGCCAGCACATTTGCGACGCCAACGTGTTCAGCAACGGCATACAGGGCGGGATTGTGCCGGTGGCGGCGGGCATTGCGATGGCGAAGAAGCAGGCCGGCACGGGAGATATTGTGGTGGTGTTCATCGGTGACGGCACGCTGGGCGAGGGTGCGGTGTACGAGAGCATGAACCTGGCGTCGAAGTGGGAGCTGCCGCTGCTGATTGTGCTGGAGAACAACCTGTACGCACAGAGCACGGACCAGCGGGAGACGCTGAGCGGAGAGATCGAGGCGCGGGCCTCGGCGTTCGGAATTGAGACAATGCGCGGCGACACGTGGCATCCGCAGGAACTCATCGAGACGACCGGCGTGGCGGTGGAGAGGGTCCGCAAACATTCTCGTCCGTTGTTCCTGCGCGTGGACACCTACCGGCTGATGGCTCACTCCAAGAGCGACGACAACCGCGAGACGACCGAGGTGGACGGCTACTGGGAGCGCGATGTGCTGGAGCGGGCGATGAAGGAGCACGCGGCGGTGATGGATCCGCTGGAGCGGGATTTGCTGGCGGAACTGGACGCCTCGGTGGAGATGGCGGAGCGTTCGCCGGTGGCGCGGTTGGATGAATTGACGCACACGGAGCAACCGGCGGCGTGGCGCGCGGTGGAGTTTGAGCCTGGGCAGCGGATGGTGAACCGCATCTACGAAGGTCTGCGCACGGCGCTGGCGGCGAATGCGAAGGTTTTATTGCTGGGTGAGGATATCGAGTGGCCATATGGCGGGGCCTTCAAGGTGACGAAGGACCTGAGCCGCGACTTTCCGGGTCGCGTGCGGAACACGCCCATCAGCGAGCTGGCCATAACGGGGATGGCGAACGGGATGGCGTTGGCGGGCATGCGTCCGGTGGCGGAGATCATGTTTGGCGACTTCACGATGCTGGCCGCGGACCAGTGGGTGAACCATGCAGCCAAGTTCGAGTACATGTACAACGGGCAGGTGACGGCGCCGATGGTGCTGCGTACGCCGATGGGCGGCAAACGCGGCTACGGGCCGACGCACAGCCAATCGCTGGAGAAGCACCTGCTGGGTGTGCCGGGGACGCGGGTACTGGCGCTGCATCATCGGTACGATCCGGCCAGTGTGTACGAACGGCTGCTGAGTGACACGGTGCGTCCGCTGCCGACGCTCGTGGTGGAGAACAAGATTCTGTACGGCGAGCGCGCGGGAGCGGAGGCGGCGGACGGATTCCAGTGGTTCGAGAGCGGACATGATTTTCCGGTGACGTGGCTGCGCGCCGCCGATGAGCCGGACGTGACGCTGGTGTGCTACGGCGGGATGGTGCAGGACGCGGAGCGCGCGGCGGAGGTGCTGTTTGAGGAGCACGACCTGATCGCCGAGGTGGTGGCGCCGATACAACTCTATCCGCTGCAGATGGAGACGCTGGGGGCGGTGATGGGGCGAAGCGGGCGGCTGCTGCTCGTTGAAGAAGGACACGGGTTCTGCGGGCTGATGGGAGAGATGATGGCGCGGATGGCGGAGCAGGGATGCAACTGGAAAATGCGGCGGGTGGCGTCTGCGGAGCAGCATATACCCTCGGCCAAGCCGCTGGAGATGGAGGTGCTGCCGGGTGTGGAACGTCTGGTGGCCGAGGCACTGGAGCTGATGCGATGAGCGAGACGCGGATACTGCTGGAGCGCGACAACGTGAACGACGAGCGGGTGGTGCTGGTGCGCTGGCACACCGCGCACGGCGCGCGCGTGGAGAAGGACACACTGCTGGCGGAGATTGAGACCAGCAAGGCCAACGTGGAGGTGTACGCGCCGGCGACTGGCAACTTGTGCTGGAGCTACTGCGAGAAGCAGGAGGTTCCGGTGACGGAGGCCATCGGCAGCATCCACGATGAGGCTGTGACAACGCCGCAGCCGGAGCCGGTGAAGAGCGCGGCAGGTGCGGGTGAACGTGGAGCAGTGACGGCGCGGGCAGTGAAGGAATTTGGAGCAGACGCAGCGCAGTTACCGCAGATGGCGGGCGGGCGGCAGAGGTTTTCTCCCGTAGCGCGGAAGATGATGGAGGAACACGGGCTGACGGCGGCGGCGTTTGCCGGGCGCGTGCTGGTGCGCAAGGAAGACGTGCTGGCGTTGCTGGAGCCGCAGGCGGCGGCGGAGCGCGCTGCACAGCGGGCGGCGGCAAGGGCGGGCGCGGTGGGCACGATGGCTGCTTCCCTGCCCCGCACGGCTATCACCCAGGCGTACACCGAGGTTGCGCTGAGCAAGCTGCAGCGGGCGATGGGCCGCAATCTGGCGGCGGGGATGGCGAACGCGGTGGCGAGCGCGGTGAGCGTGACCTGCGACGTGGACGCGGGCAAGCAGTTTGCGCTGCGGCTGCTGTTTGAGGTGAGCCGTCTGCTGCGGAAGTATCCGAGCTTCAACGCAACTCACAGGGATGGCGCGATGTTGCAGTACGCCGACGTGAACATCGGCTTTGCGATGGACGACGGGCGCGGGTTGAAGGTGGCGGTGCTGCACCAGAGCGACACGCTCAGCCTGGACGAAATGGGAAGCAAGCTGCGCGATCTGACGATGGCCTATATGGTCGACAAGCTGACGCCAGCGATGATGGCCAATCCGACGTTCACGGTCACGGATCTGTCGGGCGTGGGCGCGGCGAGCTTCTTTCCGCTGATCAGCGAGAACCAGGGGGCGATTCTGGGGATTGGCGGCGAGGCGAGTGCGTTTGGCAAGGAGTTCAAGCGCTACGCGCTGACGCTGACCTTTGACCATCAGCTGAGCGACGGGCGCAAGGCGGCGCTGTTCCTGGGCGAGTTGAAGAAGAAGCTGACGGCATGACGATATACTGAGCCGCAGCGGCAGCATCATAGGGAGAGGTCTTGCGATGACGACTGAAGAGATATACGTCAAGCTGACCGAGGTCTTTCGCGAGGCCATGGACGACGAGGCTCTGACGTTGGCGCCGGGGATGACGGCGATGGACGTGCCGGGGTGGGACTCGTTCGCCAACATCAAGCTGATTGTGATGACCGAGGCAGCGTTCAAGGTGAAGTTCAACACGGCGGAGATTGAATCGCTGCGCAACGTGGGGCACTTCGTCGAGGTCATCGGATCCAAGCTGGGATAACAAAGGCGACACAGGAGGAGGGCGCGATGCGTGAGCGTGGAATGGCGCGAGTGGTGCTGGTGCCGGACTCGTTCAAGGAGAGCCTGTCAGCGCTGGAGGCGGCCGAGGCGATGGCCGACGGCGTGTGCGCGGCCATTCCGGCGGCTAGCTGCTCGCTGGTTCCGATGGCCGACGGCGGCGAAGGCACAACGGAGGCAGTAGCCGCAGCGCTTGGGGCAGAGACGTTAACGCTTACCGTGACCGGGCCTGTTGGGGAACCGGTGCAGGCGCAGTACGCATGGGTACGCGGGCAACGCATTGCAGTGATTGAGATGGCTGCGGCCAGCGGGCTGGGACTGGTTGCGGCCGAGCAGCGCAACCCAATGCTGACGACCAGCTACGGCACAGGCGAGTTGATGGCAGCGGCGGCAAAGCGCGGGGCGCGGCGCATTATTGTGGGGCTGGGCGGCACGGCAACGGTGGACGGGGGCGCGGGAATCTTGCAGGCGATGGGTGCGGCGCTGCTGAAGGCAGACGGCAAGGCGATTGCGCGGGGCGGCGCGGGGCTGGCGGCGCTGGAGAGAATCCAGATGGATGGGCTGCGGATGATTCAGGGAGAGTGCCAGGTGGAGCTGGCCTGTGATGTGGACAATCCGCTGCTGGGGGCCCAGGGGGCGGCGGCGGTCTTTGGGCCGCAGAAGGGTGCAACACCAGAGATGGTGGCGGAGTTGGAGCGGGGACTGGAGCGGCTGGCGAGTGCGCTGGAGGCTGCGACGGGCCGCGATGTGCGACAGGCTCCGGGCGCGGGTGCGGCAGGAGGGGCGTCCGGAGCGCTGATGGCTGCGTGCAGAGCGGAGATGCAGTCGGGCGGAAAGCTGGTGGCGGAGCTGGTCGGGCTGGAGGAGGCCATCGCCGATGCTGATTTGGTGCTGACTGGCGAGGGGAGGTTCGACGCGCAGACCCTGCACGGCAAGCTGCCGGCTGTGGTGGCGGAGATAGCGCGGCGGCACGGCAAGCCCGTGGTGGTTCTGGCTGGAAGCGTGGGCGAGGTGCCCGAGGCAAAGCTGCGGGAGATGGGCATCTGCATGGCGAGGAGCATTACTCCTCCGGGCACAAAGCTGGAGGATGCGTTGCGTGGAGCGGCCGAGAATCTGCGGAGGGCGGCCGAACGGGTGGCTGGGGAGTGGTACGGGGGAAGACTGGCAAAGTGAAAGATGGTCAGGCTTTGAATCGCCGTGCTAGGATTTCTTCGCACAATAATTCCAACCTGAAACAGATTCCAGACCGAAAGGTGCAGGAGCCATGACCCCTGTTCGCAAATCAACTCCTTCGACGCGTCATCTCTGGATTTCTGCGATAAGCCTGTTGTTTTCCGCCGTGTTGCTGACGGCATGCAGCAACGGGAGTGGCGCAACAACGAGCACACCGAAGTCGAACGCGCTCTATATCACCACGAACAGCCTGACCAAGGGCGTGCAGGGCACGGCCTACAGCCAGACGCTGACGGCCACGGGCGGATCGGGTGCGGGTTACACGTGGTCGGTGCTACCGGGCACGAACACGCTGTCTTCCGTTGGGCTCGCACTGTCTTCTGCCGGTGTGCTGAGCGGCGCAAGCCCTGTGCAGGGGACGGCCAGCTTCACGGCTGTGGTGACGGACTCGGTCGGTGACACGGCCAATCTGAGCCTGACGGTGACCATCGCCGGCCCGCCGCTGACGGTGTCGTCCTCGAGTCTATCGAGCGCCACCTACAAGGTGGCTTATACGGCGACGCTGGCGGCCACGGGCGGCACGGGCACGAACTACGCCTGGAGCGCGACCACCTCGGGCACAAGCGCGCTTTCTGCAGTGGGACTGAGCCTGAGCTCTGCCGGAGTGTTATCGGGGACGCCCACGAACATCGGCACGGTGAGCTTCGGCGTGCAGGTAACGGACTCCGGCTCGAACGTGGCGACAGCGACACTTGCGATTGCGATTCTCAATCCGCAGTCGACACCCACAGGTACGGTGAGCACGGCGACGGTCACGGTCAGCTCGACGGCGGTCGGCACACTGGGAACGAACTTTCTGGGCTTCTCCTACGGCAAGTCCCTCGTGAACTCCACGCCATACGCACTGTCGTCAACGGACACAGGACTCATCAATCTATTCAAGCTGCTCATACCCGCGAACGGCGCGTCGAACCCGCCGGTGCTGCGCATCGGCGGCAGCCAAGTGGACTCGATGGTGTGGAGCGCGACGGGCACGGGAGGAGTGTCGAGCTACGTGGAGGCTCCGGACGTGGCCGCGCTGGCCGGCTTTGTGGCCGCCACGGGCTGGCAGACCCTCTATGGCATCAATCTGGCCTCGACCGCTCCCGGCTCCAGCCCCGCGCAGACGACGACACTGGCGCAGCAGGAGGTCAGCAGCGTCACCAGCCAGTTTGCGGGCGTCGGCGCGCTGCCGCCGTGGTATGAGATTGGCAACGAGTGCGACAACTATGGGCACAGCGGCCATCCTTACAACGGCCTGACATGGGACCTGCCCACGTTCGAGACCTTGTGGAGCACTTATCGATCGGCCATCCTGAGCGCGGTTCCGGCGGCGGTCGTCACCGGACCGGCCAGCGGAAACAACGAGACCACCTGGACCGAGCCCTTTGCGCTGTGGGCCACCAGCAGCAAGATTTCGGTGCTGACACAGCACTACTACCGCTTCAGCGGCGGCACAAATCCCACGCCGCAGAACCTCATCAGCTATCCGGACAACATCGCCAACGACGGAACGACGGGCAATCCGGCCAGCAACTCTCTGACCGTCAATACATCGAACACGGGTACGGGCGTGACCGGGGGATACATTGGTTCCCCGGGATCCTGCACCAATTCGACGGGTCTGACCTGCACGGCGACGGCCATTGGCGTGCCGTGGCGCATGACGGAGACCAACTCGCTGAACAGCGCAGGCAGCTCCGGCCCCTTGGGCACGTCCAACGGATATGGCTCAGCGCTGTGGATACTGGACCACATGTTCACTCTGGCTTATGGTGGCGCCGTAGGCGTGAACATCAGCGGCATCAACTCGGATGCCACCGGCTACCAGCCCATCTCGTTCAGCACCACCAACACGGTGCAGAGCGTAAACCCCGCCTACTACGGCATGCTGCTGTTTGCACAGGCCGGCTCGGGTACGCTGCTCAACACGACGGTGAACGCGGGCACGTACAACCTGAGCGCATACGCGGTAAAGACTACGGCGGGCGGCACCAATCTTGTGATCGTCAACAAGGAGGCGGCTACGAACTTCCGAGTGACCTTCGCGCTGCCACAGAGCGTCAGTTCGACGAAGCTGCTGCAGCTGACACAGTTGACCACCGGCAGCAGCACGCCCGATCTCACGGCAGCCACTGGGGTCACCCTGCAGGGCGCAACGGTGAGCACGGTGGGCAGCTTTACCCCGGGCGTGGCCAACACTTGCACCATCAGCGGAGGGACGCAGGTGACCTGCTATGCGCCACTGCTGAGCGCCGTCGTAGTGCAGATGCAGTAGCAGCGGACGGTGCCACCGACGACAGAGCCGGAGGTACTTTGTGTAGGGTCCAGCCAATCGGGGCGCGTGTTAGCGACCCGGATTTCTTCTTGCGGAAAATTCTGTAGGTCGCAGGCTATTGCTGGCAAAGTGGTTGGACCACCTAGCTTCTTTACCTTGACAACCGTGCCGTAAACAAGGAAGGATAGTGGCATCGAAAAATCGCTTTTTCGGAAGATTTGCGCCTGCTTTCCCTGTGACTTCCTAAGCTAGGGAGGCGTGGTCTGTGTCCGGAAGAGTAGCCGAGGTTCCCACCATGATGACGCTCCGCAAGATTGCCACTGCTATTGTTCTCTCGTTCGCCGCCGCCATTGCGCTGCATGCGCAGGACACGCGCACGGTGACGCAGCCGGTCATTCCGGCGAGTTGCACGGTGCTGACCTCGCAGACGGCCATCGTCAGCGGCGAGCCGGCATCAGAGACAGCCTTTGACACGGCGCGCATCCAGGCGGCGCTGAACTCGTGCCCGTCGGGCGAGGCGGTGGAACTGGCGCCGTCGGGATCGAACTACGCGTTCCTGATGCAGCCCATCACCATTCCCAGTGGAGTGACGTTGCTGGTGGACGGCGGCGTGACGGTGTTTGCCTCGCGCAATCCGGCGGACTATCAGGCCGGCACGCCTTCGAGCAGCGTTGACACCTGCGGCACGGTGGGAACGCACGGCAACGGTTGCACGCAGCTGATCGGCTTTGCCAGCGGCGCAACGGGCTCGGGCATTATGGGCTACGGGGTGATAGATGGACGCGGCGAGGACAAGCTGCTGGTGAACGGGGTGGCCAGCAACCAGAGTTGGTGGGATGTGGCGGCCAGCTACGGCACGGGACAGTCGCAAAATAATTTCATCACCATGTACACCAGCAAGGCCAGCAACCTGACAATCTACGGCGTGACCTTCAAGAACAGCCCCATGTTCCACCTGAAGTGGAACGGGCCGAACGGTTACACGGTGTGGGACACGAAGATCATCACGCCGTGGACGGCGCGCAATACGGACGGGCTGGACATCAGCGGCACGAACGTAACGGTGGCGTACTCGTCCGTAAGCGACGGCGACGATGAGTTCGCCATGGGATCGTCGAGCGCACAGGCGGGCAATATGACGATCCAGTACAACAACACGTACAGCGGGCACGGCGTGTCGGTGGGCAGCTACACCAATGGCGGGCTGCAAAACGTGCTGGTGGACCATGTGAATATGGCGGGCATGGCCGCGGACTCCAATGAGAATGCGCTGCGCATCAAGAGCGCCGTGGATCGCGGCGGAGTGGTGCAGAACTTCACCTACCAGAACATGTGCATCCAGAACACCGCAGCCAATATCCAACTGACGCCGTTCTACAACACCAACAGCGGCACCAAGATTCCGCTGTTCCAGAACATCTACTTCCACAACATCAATTTTCTGACCGAGGGTTCGGTCGGCATACAGGGCTACGACTCCAGCCACCTGACCACGGTGCAATTCGACGGCGTGACCTTCCAGAACCTGCAATCCAAGGACATCACGACGACCTCGTACGCGACGATTGCGTTGGGACCGGGCGTGGTGTATCCGTCTGCGCTGCAAACGCTGAGTGGTACGGGCGTGACGGTGACTGGCACGGCTGCGGCGACCAACACGCCGTGGTCGGCTTGCGGAGCGGGGACGTTCCCCTACGTTGTGGGCGACCTGTTCCTGGGCGGCAGCGCCAACAACAGGCAGACGGCGACCATCGGGCTGGGCAGCACGCTGGCGCTGGCAGCGGTGGTGGAGCCAGCGGTTCCGCAGATAAGCTATGCGGGTTCAGCCGCAGCCGCGGCGCTGACTAACCCAGTTAATTTTCTGGAGGGCGGCACGGTGGTGGGAACGGGCACGCTGGGCGCGAACGGCACGCTGGCCACGGTCAGCATCAAACCGACGACAACCGGCACACACACCTACACGGCGCAGTATCCGGCGGACGCAAACTACGCCACGCTGAACTTCGGCTCGGTGGCGGTGAATGTGGTGCTGGTGGGCACCACGCCCAGCGCGGCGGCGGTGACGGTGACACCCTCGTCGCTGACCTTCGGCACCAGCGCGGCGATTACGGCGACCATTACGGGAGTGGCGGGCACGGCGCCGACGGGCTCGGTGCAGTTCTATGACGGCTCGGCCGTGCTGGGCTCGTCGGTGGCGCTGAGTGCGGCGAACGCCCCGGCTGGCACGAATGCAGCCACGTTGAACTCCATCCTGAGCGGCGGTGTACACAACATTACGGCCGTCTACACCGGAGATGCGACGTACGCCAACTCAAGCAGCAGCGTGACGCAGGCGACGGTGGCGACGGCTACGACTGCGACGGCGCTGAAGATCTCGGTGGCCAGCGGCGCGTACGGCACCAGTCCGGTGCTGACGGCGACCATCACTTCGACGGCCAGCGCCGTAAAACCGACGGGGTACGTCACCATCATGGACGGTTCAACCACGGTGGGTCAGGCGACGTTGAACACCAGCGGCGTGGCCACGTACACGGCGGTGCTGCCGGCCAGCGGCGCGCATAGCTACACGGCCGTCTACAGCGGCGACACGAACTATTCGACGTCGACTTCCACCAGCGTTGTCACCTTCAGTGTGACGACCACATCCAGCACAACCGTGCTGTCGCCATCGGCCACCAATCAGGCCTATGGCAACAGCCTGACTCTGACGGCAACGGTCAATGGCGTGGCAAGCTCGGCGCCGACCGGCACGGTCATCTTCTACGACGGGAGCACGGCGCTGAATACAGCAACGCTAAACTCCAGCGGCGTGGCGACGTACACGATCACGCTGCCGATAGCGGGCACACACGTCTACTCGGGCGTGTACTCGGGCGACACGAACTACAACGCCTCCACCAGCAGCAATCAGTCGGTGACCGTCGCCAAGGTCTCCGCATCGCCGGTAATGACGCTGACGCCGGCGACGGCTCTCTACGGCGGCGTGGTAACGTTTTCGGCCACGGTGACGGCCATCAACGGCGGCGGTGTGCCGACCGGAATCTTCACCTTCACGGACACCAGTGTGACGCCCAACGCCAACGTCGGTCAGAACAATGTGAGCACCAGCGGCACGGCCCAACTGACCACGATCGGGCTGGCCATCGGCAGCCACACGCTGATTGCCACCTACAGCGGCGACACGAACTACAGCAGCGCATCCAGCACGGCGCAGACAGTGAACGTGGTGGCGCCGTACACGCCCAGCATCTCGCCGACGAGCCTGACGGCGAAGATTGGCGGCGCTGCGGTGACGGCCACGGTAAGCATCACGCCGCCCGCGGCGGGCAACACCGGCACAGTGACGCTGCTGTGCGTTTCGCCGACAAAATATGTGATCTGCACGCTGTCGCCCGCGTCGGTGACGCTGAGCGGCACGTCGGCGGTGACCTCGACGATGAGTGTAAGCGTGGCGGCGACGACCAGCGACGCGCGGCCTGTGGGAGTACGGCCCTGGGGCGCGGCCGTTACTGCGCTGGCGGCATTGCTGATGCTGCCCTTTGCGCGGCGGCGGAGCCTACGGGCTCTCCTCTGCCTGGTGGTGATGCTGGCCGCGGTGACCGGAATGATCGGCTGTGCAGGCGGTGGCGCCAGCTCGACGGCCACCGGCAGCGCTCCGCCGACGGGCAGTCTGACGCTGACGCTTTCGGCCACGCAGGGCACCTACCAGTCGCTTGCCACCCTGCCGTTGACCGTGACCAACTGACGCGCTGGTAAAATGGTGATTGGCCCGCGTAGCCGCGCGCTGCGCGGGCCATAACTTTATTGTGCAAAGTGAGAGTGTCGTGGACGATTTTTCCAGGCTGCAGCGGCTTCCCCAGTACGTCTTCAACATCACCGGCGAACTGAAGGCCAAGGCGCGGGCGCGCGGCGAGGACATTATTGACTTCGGCATGGGCAACCCCGACGGGGCCACACCGCCGCACATCGTCGACAAATTGGTGGAGGCGGTGCACAAAACGGTGACACACCGTTACTCGCTCTCCAAGGGCATTCCGCGGCTGCGCAAGGCCATCTGCAACTGGTACCAGCGGCGCTACAACGTGGAGTTGAACCCGGACACCGAGGCGATTGTGACCATCGGCTCCAAGGAGGGCATCGCCCACCTTTGCCTGGCCACCATGGACCACGGCGACGTGGTGCTGGTGCCGAATCCCAGCTATCCCATCCACATCTACGGTCCGGTCATCGCCGGCGCGGATATTGTGAGCCTGCCCTTCCACAACGCGCAGGACTTTGTAGCGCAGTTGGAGCAGGATTTGCCACGCATGGCGAAGAAGCCCAAGATGCTCATCATCAACTTCCCGTCGAACCCCACGACGGAGTGCGTGGATTTGGCGTTCTTCGCGCGCGTGGTGGCCATCTGCAAGGAGCATGGCGTCTACATTGCACACGATTTGGCCTACGCCGACCTGGTCTTCGACGGTTATGTAGCCCCGTCCATCTTGCAGGTGCCGGGAGCGAAAGACATTGCAGTGGAGTTCTTCACGCTCTCCAAGAGCTACAACATGCCGGGCTGGCGCGTGGGCTTCATGGTGGGCAATCCCAAGCTGGTGGCTGCGCTGGGCCGGCTGAAGAGCTACTTCGACTACGGCACGTTCACGCCGATTCAGGTAGCCAGCATTCAGGCACTGGAAGGCCCGCAGGATTGCGTGACGCAGATTTGCGAGACCTACCGCAAGCGCCGCGATGTGCTGGTGGAGGGCCTGAATAAGCTGGGCTGGGACATTCCCAAACCGCTGGCGACGATGTTCGTGTGGGCGCCGATTCCGGAGGAGTTCCGCGCGCTGGGTTCGCTGGAGTACTCCCGTAGGCTGCTGGCGGAGGCCAAAGTGGCCGTGTCGCCGGGCATCGGCTTTGGGGAGTTCGGCGACGGGCACATACGCTTTGCGCTCATCGAGAACGCCGAGCGCACCCGCCAGGCGCTACGCGGCATGGCACGCATGATGGGCAAGCATCTGTAGCCGCATGTCTTAACGCGCCTTGAAGGAAGAAATGACGACAATTGGCAAGACCGCCATCCTGCTGCTGGACTGCCCCGACCGCAAGGGACTGGTAGCGGCCATCGCCAACTTCCTGCTGGCGCAGAACGCCAACATCCTGCACGCCGACCAGCATCAGGACAACGAGTTGGGCCTGTTCTTCATGCGCATCGAGTTCGTGATGGACACGGGCGCCGACGAGGAGCGGTTCCGGCAGGCGTTTGCCGCGGTGGCCGAACCATTGAAGATGAACTGGCGGCTGGAGTACAAGGATCACAAGCCGCGCATGGCAATTTTTTCCTCGCAGTACCTGCACTGCATCGCCGACCTGCTGCAGCGGCACCAGTCGGGCGAGCTGCGCTGCGAGATTCCGCTCATCATCGGCAACCACGAGGAGGCGCGCGGGCTGGCCGAGTTCTACGGCATTCCCTTCCACCACATCCCGGTGACGCCGGAGAACAAGCCACGCGCTGAGGCGTTGCAGATGCGGCTGCTGGAGGAGCATGGCGTCGAGTTGATTGTGCTGGCGCGCTACATGCAGATTTTGTCAAAGGATTTTTGCGCGCGCTTCCCCTTGCGCATCATCAACGTGCACCACTCGTTTTTGCCGGCGTTCGTGGGAGCGCGGCCGTACCATGCGGCCTTTGCGCGCGGCGTCAAGCTCATCGGTTCCACCAGCCACTATGTGACCGAAGTGCTGGACGACGGGCCCATCATCGAGCAGGACGTGACGCGCATCTCGCACACCGATGAACTGGAAGACCTTATCCAGAAGGGCCGAGATCTGGAGCGTTTGGTATTGTCGCGCGCGGTGCGCTGGCACGTGGAGCGGCGCATCCTCTGCTACGCCAACAAGACCGTTATTTTCAGCTAAATCAGTTCGTGGCGGCAGTAAATGGGCGAAGGCTCAAACCCGATTGCGCCGAGGCGGTGAAGTCCGGCGCAGAGTCCTGAAAGACGAAGCTGATGACGCTATCGCTGCGGAAGGGCACACGCAGGCCGAGAAGCTCTGCGGCGCGGAGGCCGACAAAGAGCAGCGGCCATGGCACGGGCAGCAACGTCACCTCCCTGCCCTGTGCGCGGGCAATCGTCTTAAGTAAATCGCGGAAGGGCCATGGATGAGGATGAGCTACGGTCATGAGCTGCGGAATCGAGGCATCAGATTGAGCGGCGCGTACTACGGCTGCGGCTAAATCGTTTTCATGCACCAGAAACTGGGGTGCTCGGCCGTTGCCGATAAGCGGGATGAGTTTGGCCGAGGCAACCTGCTTGCGCAGAGAACCAAACATGCCGCCGGGCGTCGGTCCCCAGACCAAGCCGGAGCGAATGACGGAGCCGCCCGCGGCGAGCGTGGCCTTCTCCACCTCCAACTTGGCACGACCGTAGTGCGAGCGCGCACCTGCAAATGCGCTGATGGTGGAGAGGAAGACGATGCGTTGGACTCCGGCGCGGCGGGCTGCTTCGATGAGGCGCAGCGAGCCTTCCACGTTTACGCGACTCATCTGGCGTGGGCTGGTTTGCGAGAAATCCCATGCTGCGTGTACGAGTATGGCCACGTTGCGCGCCGCGAGTGCTGCGGAGATATCTTCCGTGGACTCGAGACGCCAGGGGATGCTGCCTAGCACAGAGCGGCTGGAGAGCGGGACAACATCAAACTCCGCCGCCAGCGCGCTGGAAAGAATGGAGCCGACGTAGCCGCCAGCACCGGTGATGGTGCATACGGGCCTCATGCGCCAACCTCGCAGGCGGCGATGGCAGAGCCGATGCGGTGCGCGTTGGCCATGACGGTGAAGGTGATGGTGGTGGCGGGCACGCTGGGGAGTACGGTGGAATCCACTGCATGAATGCGACGCAATCCGGCTGGCCGACCGTAGATATCGCTCGTTGAGGCATCGGCCGTAGTGCGCATGGGGAAGCTGCCGCCGCTGTGGAAGCCTCGTCCGGGCTCGCCGCGTTGCAGGAGCGGGAAGAGCGGCACAGCGCCAAGAGAAGCGCTCAATGCTGCAATTTTGCGCACCACGCGGCCGAGCACCTGCTTTGTTTCTTCACGATTCTGACCTGTAACTTCCAGTGTGTCGTCGCCGCGCAGCGTCAGCGTGATGGGCGCGGAGTGGCGCGAGTGCAGATAACCCTGAAACAGGAAGAGTCGCGAGAGGAATGCGTTCCACGGAAAGACAGTGGCCAGCGGACCGAGCATCTTGCGGATGGGGGCCTCGAAGAGTTCGTTGTAGGTGTAGGCCTGCAGATGCACGGTGTTGGGGCTGACGGCAGGATCCATCATCTCCAGAAAAAACTGTGCGAGAGTGTGCAGCCCGCCGCGCTGGAACCCGGGCACTCCCGCCAGTCGCAGCATGGGCAGGAGGAAATACTGCGAGTCGCTCAAGGTAACGGGCTGATTCACGCGACCGAGCGAGCGCAGCAGGATCTCCGTGGTGGACAGCGTGCCGCAGGCCAGGTACACGCGGCTGCCGGTGAACTGCTGCGGCTGACCTGCTGCGTCCAGAGTGTGCAGCGTAACCTCTGTGGCGCTCTCTTCAACACGACGCAGCAGATGCCCGGACACGTAGGTGAAGAGTGGATTGCGGGCAAGCTGCGGCAGTGTGTCAGCCGAGTTGTAGATGAGCCGCCACGGGCAGCCCTGCATGCAAAGGGCGCAGAGCTGACATGAGCCCGCTGGAGTGTCTCCACCCACAGCGGTTGCGGCAGCGTTGACAGCCAGCCGTGAACGACCGAAGAGAATACCGCGGGCATTTAACTTTTTCTCGTTGCGCGTAAGCGTACGCAGATTGGCCTCTGCCTGTGGGCTGAGCGACAGGGGCTTATGGTACGGAGCGTGCGTCGGCAGTTCGGTGGCAATGGCGTCCTGGGTCGCGCTGACGGGCATGAAGTCGAAGAGCGCACGGTAGTGCGGAGCAAGCTCGGCGGCTGTTATGGGCCAGCCTTCGAGGTCAGCCTGGCGCACCGGCAGCAAAGCCGAGCCCCACACGGTGCTGAATCCTCCCTGTGAGTAGCTGGGCTTGGTGTTGGCGCCGGTGCAGCGAACGCTGGATGCACCGGTCGGCGGTCGGTAGGGATATTCGGAGCCGTAGGCCAGCTTGAGCGGAATGCCGTCCAGGCCAGCGTCCATCTGCGCCCGCATGAAGCGGCTGGGCTGGCCGGGCCACTGGGACGGCGGAGTAGCTGCCAGCGCATCGAGTTGCTGCTGCAACGCAGGCTCCAGTTGCCGGCCGACATCGAGCAGGGTGACGCGGCGACCCTGCGCCAGCAGTGCCTGAGCGCATGCGATACCTGCAGGACCGGAGCCAACAACATAATTCATAGCGTTACCAGCATAACTGACCCGCCCAACCTGTCCGTGTGACCATGCTATCCCCCACTTGGTAAGATGAAGACCGTAAAGGAACAACCGTATGCCTGCAATGGAAGTCACCATCGTAATGCCGTGTCTCAACGAGTCGGAGACACTGGGCATCTGTGTGCGCAAGGCGCTGGCAGCCATAGCCGCCACAGGACGTGCGGGCGAGGTGGTGATAGCCGACAACGGCAGCACCGACGGCTCCCAGGAGATTGCCCGGCGCGAGGGTGCGCGCGTGGTGGACGTGAAGGCTCGTGGCTATGGTGCGGCGTTGATGGGCGGCATTCAGGCGGCTCAAGGCAAGTATGTGCTGATGGGCGACGCAGACGACAGCTACGAATTCGGCCACCTTTCGCGCTATCTCGAAGCACTGGACGCCGGCAACAATCTAGTGATGGGCAACCGCTTCCGTGGTGGCATCCAGCCGGGCGCCATGCCGCCGCTGCATCGCTATCTGGGCAACCCGGTGTTGAGCCTCATTGGGCGCGTCTTCTTCCGCGTGCCTGCACGGGACTTTCACTGCGGGCTGCGCGCCTTTCGTCGCGACTCCATCCTCGGTTTGCGGTTGCAGACTACAGGGATGGAGTTTGCCAGCGAGATGGTGGTGAAGGCAGCGCTGATGGGGCTGCGCATCGCCGAGGTGCCAACCACGTTGAAGCCCGATGGACGTTCGCGGGCGCCGCACTTGCGCACCTGGCGCGACGGCTGGCGGCATCTGCGCTTCCTGCTGCTGTACAGCCCACGCTGGCTCTTTCTGTATCCGGGCATCGCAGCCACGTTCGTTGGACTGGCGACCATGCTGTGGCTGCTGCCCGGCGCGCGCTTCGTTGGCCACCTGCGTTTGGATGTGGACACGCTGGTCTACGCGGTGGGCCTGATGCTGATGGGCGTGCACATCTCGATCTTCGCCGTCTGTGCCAAGGTCTTCGGCATTGGTGAAGGACTACTGCCGCCGGACAAGAACTTCGACCGCTGGTTCCGCTACATCACGCTGGAGACCGGCGTACTGGCCGGAGCGGCGATGTTGCTGGGAGGATTGGGCAGCGCGGCCTATGCGTTTGCACTGTGGCTGCGCGTTGGCCTGGGTGTATTGGACGCTGAACACATGCTGCGCATCACCCTGCCCTCCGCCGTGCTGCTGCTGTTGGGCGTGGAAGCCATCTTCGCCAGCTTCTTCCTGAGCCTGATGGGCACCGCCCGCCAACAGGCTACGCCGCCCGACCCATCCGACTAAACGCTGTCTTTTCACTGCTTCAAGCCACTGTACAGGCGTCCACAACCCCCATGCGACAATGGTCTTGGAGCCATGCCCCACACCGCCCCCGCCGCATCCAAAGTACCCGCTCCGGCCGCTATCACGCCGGAGTTGCTGGCCACGCATGGCATCACCCCTGACGAATTTCAACGCATCCTCAAGGCTCTGGGCCGCACACCCTCGCTCACGGAGCTTGGCATCTTTTCCGTGATGTGGAGCGAACACTGCTCCTACAAATCCAGCCGCGTGCATCTGAAGCGCCTGCCCACGGAGTCGCCGCTGGTGGTGCAGGGGCCTGGCGAGAACGCAGGCATCATCGACGTGGGCAGCGGCTGGGCCTGCGCTTTCAAGATTGAATCGCACAACCATCCCAGCTACATCGAGCCGCATCAGGGCGCGGCCACTGGCGTGGGCGGCATCCTGCGCGACATCTTCACCATGGGCGCGCGTCCGCTGGCGGTGATGGATTCTCTGCGCTTTGGCCCGCTGGACGCCGCTGAGCCGGACGCGCAGCTGCGCCGCAAGAATCGCGCTGTGGTCGAGGGCGTTGTGGATGGCGTTGCCGCCTACGGCAACTGTTTTGGCGTGCCCAATCTGGGCGGCGAGACCAAGTACGAGCCCTGCTACAGCGGCAATCCGCTGGTCAACGCCTTCGCGCTCGGCCTGGTCCGCAAAGATCAGATCTTCTACGCCAAAGCCGTCGGCGTGGGCAACCCGGTCATCTACGTCGGCGCCAAGACCGGCCGCGACGGCATCCACGGCGCGACGATGGCCTCCGAGGAGTTCAAGGAAGGCTCCGAGCAGAAGCGCCCCAACGTGCAGATGGGTGACCCCTTCATGGAGAAACTGTTGCTCGAAGCCTGTCTGGAAGCCATGCAGACCGGCGCCGTCCTCGGCATTCAGGACATGGGCGCCGCCGGCCTCACCTGCTCCACCTGCGAGATGGGCGGTCGCGGCGGCCTCGGCCTCACCGTCGAACTCGACCTCGTTCCGCAGCGCGCCACCGGCATGACCAGCTACGAGATCATGCTCTCGGAATCGCAGGAACGCATGCTGCTCGTCGCCGACAAGGCTCGTACGCAGGAGGTCCTCGACGTCTTCGCCAAGTGGGGACTCGACGCCTCGGTAGTGGGCGCGGTCACGGCCGACCCCATCATGCGCATCACACACCATGGCGAGCCGATGGCAGAGATTCCCAACCAATCGCTCACCGACGACGCGCCGGTCTACAAGCGCCCCGTCGGCACATGGAAGGCGCCGGTCGCGCGCTCGGCATCAGCCGCGGCGCAGAAGAAACTCTCCGGCAAACGTGATTACGTCGCCGACCTCAAGAATCTTCTCGCCAACGCCAACATCTGCAGCAAGCGCTGGGTCTACGAGCAGTACGACAGCATGGTGCAGACCAACACCGTGCAGGGGCCGGGCCTTGAGACCGGACTGATGCGCATCAAGGGAACATCCACGGCGCTTGCCATGTCGCTGGCCGGCAACGGTCGCTGGTGTTATCTGGACCCGAAGCTGGGCGCGCAACACGCAGTGGCCGAGTCGGCGCGCAAGGCCGCGCTCACTGGTGCCAAACCCGTCGCCGCCACCAACTGCCTCAACTTCGGCAACCCGGAGAAGCCCGAAATCATGGCGCAACTCTCTGCCGCTATCGACGGCATCGCCGAGGCCTGCAAGGTACTCGGCACTCCCATCACCGGCGGCAACGTCTCGCTCTACAACGAGACGCGTGGCGTCGGCATCTACCCCACGCCGGTCGTCGGCGTCGTCGGCATTCTGGACGACGTGACCAAGAGTGCAACTTCAGGTTTCCAGCGCGCGGGCGAGGATATCTTCCTCGTTACACAGAAGATTTCTGTCTGTGCCGATGCCCTCCTCTCTGAACTCGGCTCCTCCGAGTTCGCCAAGTCGCTGCTCGGCGAGTTTTGGGGCACACCGCCGCCGCTCGACCTTGCCAACGCCGCCTCGCTCAACGAAGAACTGCAGCAGGCCATCCGCGCTGGACTCGTCACCTCTGCACAGGACGTCGGCTCTGGCGGAATCGCCGTGACACTCGCTAAGGCGTGTCTGACGAACAACATCGGCGCACGCGTCGAGTTGGACTTCATGCTGAACGCCAGGCAGGCCGCCCTTCCCTATGCCGCACTGCTCTTCAACGAATCCCCTGCTCTGGTACTGACTTGCGCTCGCGCTAACGCTGCCGCGTTGCGCAGGGCCTTCCCGTCGGCACAGGTCCTGCGCATCGGACGCACCGGCGGCACAGCGCTCAGCATACGTTCGCCCTTCAAGCGCGGCGCATTGAATTCATCTCTCCGGTCGCTCGGCGCAGTTTGGAACGGCACCCTGGAAGCGCTGCTCGAGGGGGGCGTCACCGCATGACCACTTCGCACAGCTTCGAGCCGGAAGAGATGTTGGAAGACGAGACTCCGTTCGATAAGTTGCGCGAAGAGTGCGGCATCATGGCCGTCTACGGACACCCCGAGGCCGCGCGCTACGCCTACATGGGCCTGTACGCGCAGCAGCACCGCGGGCAGGAGTCGGCCGGCATCGCCACCGCCGATGGCGCCAACCTGCGCGACACCAAGGGTATGGGGCTGGTCAGCGAGATCTTCACCGAAGAGGTGCTGCGCCGCCTGCCCGGCGAGCTGGCCATCGGCCACACACGCTACTCCACCACCGGCGACTCGGCGCTGCACAACGCGCAGCCAATCCGCGTGGAGTCCACGCGCGGCCGCATCGCCATCGCCCACAACGGCAATCTGGTCAATCTGGGCACGGCGCGCGAACGCCTCAGCCGCGACGGCGCCATCTTCCAGTCCACCTCCGACTCCGAGGTCATTGTGCAGCTCATCGCGCACTCCAAGGCCTCCACGCTGGTGGAGGCCATGGCCGAGTCGCTGGCCCAGATCGAGGGCGCATTCTCCATCGTGCTGATGACGCGCAACCGCATCTTCGCCGCGCGCGATCCCCACGGCTTCCGCCCGCTCTCCATGGGCCGCATTCGCGGCGTCGATGGCCGCCCCGACTCCTTCGTCTTCGCCTCCGAGACCTGCGCCTTCGACCTGATGCGCGCCGAGTATCTGCGCGACGTCGAGCCCGGCGAACTGGTGATGGTCTCCGAGGACGGCGTCACCTCGCGCTACTTCAAGCGCGGCGTGCGCATGGCCAGCTGCATCTTCGAGCACGTCTACTTCGCGCGGCCCGACAGCCGCATCTTCGGCCGCTGGGTGCAGGAGTCGCGCGACAAGATGGGCCGCCAGCTCTTTCTCGAGTCGCACCCTGACGTGGATCTGGTTGTCCCCGTGCCGGACTCCGGTGTCACTGCGGCACTCGGCTACTCGGCCGCCAGTGGTGTGCCATTCAACTTTGGGCTCATCCGCAACCACTACGTCGGCCGCACCTTCATCCAGCCGGAGCAGCGCACCCGCGACTTCGGCGTCCGCATGAAGCTGAACCCCGTGCGCAACCTGCTCGAAGGCAAGCGCGTGCTGCTGATTGACGACTCCATCATCCGCGGCACCACCTCGCGCAAGATCGTGCGCATGGTGCGCGCGGCCGGCGCCAAGGAAGTCCACATGCGCATCAGTTGCCCGCCCACCATCTCGCCCTGCTTCTACGGCGTGGACACACCGGACAAGAAGAACCTCATCGCCGCCAATATGTCGGTGGAGGAGATTGGTAAGTTCATCGAGGCCGACTCCCTCGCCTACCTCTCGCTCGACGGCCTGCTCAAGTGCTGCGGTGAAGGCGAGGGCATTCACTATTGCAAGGCCTGCTACACCGGTGAGTATCCGACCGGCTGGGTGGACGTGTCGCAGATTCTCGCCGCCGCCAAGTAGCCCGGCTTACTCAAGATCAAACAACAGCAACTCCGCTCCTGCGTCCCCGGCCGCGAGTTGCAGTTCGCTCTCGTTGCTGGCTGCGACGGCGTCGCCCTGATTCAACGTGATGCCGTTCACCGTCACCGACCCGCGCGCCACCTGCAACCATCCGTATCCGTTCGCCAACGGCTGGGCAATCTTCGCACCCGCGTCGAATCTCCCGGCCAGCAGCGCGGCGTCGCTGTGCAGCACAAAGGAGCCGTCACGTCCGTCCTTCGTCGCCAGCGCGTGGAAGCGGTTGGGCTCATCAACCACCGGGAAGCGCTTCTGCTCATAGGCCGGTGCAATGCCGCGCCGATTGGGCAGCAGCCATATCTGCAGCAGATGGCACTCCTCCGTCGCGGAGGGATTCATCTCGCTGTGCAGTACGCCGCTCCCGGCCGTCATGTGCTGCAGTTCCCCCGGCGTAAGCTGTCCGCGCGCTCCGGTCGAGTCCTCGTGCGCAATCGCGCCGCTCAGCACGTAGGTCAGGATCTCCATGTCGCGGTGCGGATGCTTGCCGAAGCCCGTTCCCGCTGCGATGCGGTCCTCGTTGATGACGCGCAGCGCGCGGAATCCCATGTGCGCGGGGTCGTGGTACTCGGCAAAGGAAAAGCTGAAGCGGGAGTCCAGCCAGCCGTGATTGGCGTGGCCACGTTCGTCGGACTTGCGGACGGTAAGCATCGTGCCTCCTCGGTGCATTGCACCCAATGAATGGATGCGGCGGTGCGTAAAAGGATGCAAGGACGCGGTTGCCGCGCCTACCCGTGTGACAACAACTATCTTCAATTCTTGAGCTTAGTGCTTGCAGCCGCTTCCACAACTATGGCTGCTGTTTTTTCTCGCTGCTCTTCTCGCCGCCCGTATCGCTACTGGACTCGCTCTTGCCCGAGCCCTTCTTGCCAGGCTTGGCCGATGAGTACAAATCGCTGTACCAGCCACCGCCCTTGAACTGCACCGCCGGCGCGGTCAACGTGCGCTCCAGCCGACCGCCGCACTTGGGACACTCGGTCAGAGGTGGCGCATGGAATCGCTGGATCTTTTCCACGCGCTCGCCACACGCCTCGCACTGATACTCGTAGAGCGGCACTGCTAGTTAGACTCCGGCAGTTCGATGAGCCTCACCTTGACCACGTTCTCAAGACTCCGCAGCGCGGCCAGCGCTTTGTCCATCGCGGGCTGTGGCAGCGGATCAATCTGCAGCACCGCCAGTGCATTGCCCTGCTGCACAATCTGGCTGCGCAAGGAGCGACCCAGCGCGAAATTGGCAATGTTCACCTTGTGCTCGCCCAGCACCGTACCGATGCGCCCGATGACGCCGGGCACATCCTTGTTGCGGAAGCAGAGCAGCAGGCCCTGCAGCGGTGCCTCGATATCAATGCCGTCATACGTGATGAGCCGCGGCGAAGTGCCGTGCAGCACCGTGGCGCTGGCGGTGGACTCGCCTCCTGTGAAGTGCAGCGTAATCTTCAGCACGCTGCCGGCGCCGCCGTTCGTGGCCGGCTTCTTGTCTTCGCTCACGCGGAACCCGCGCTCCTCGGCCACGGCCGCGGCGTTGATGCGGTTCACGTCGGCCGAATCGGCCAGCACTCCGCACAGCGCCGCGTTGCGCAGCAACTCGGTCTTGCCCTCAGCCAGCTTGCCCACGTAGCTCAGCTCGATGCTGACCAGACTGCCCTCTGCGCCGTGCGCCACAAAACGTCCCAGCCGCTCGGCCATGTCAATGTACGGCGCGGCCTTCGCGTACTCCTCATGCGTCAGCGACGGCAGATTCACCGCGTTCTGCACCACGCCGTGCTTCAGGTAGGCCATCACCTGCTCCGCCAGTTGGATGCCGATGGCCTCCTGCGCCTCGTCGGTCGAGCCGCCCAGATGCGGCGTCAGAATGGCGCTGTCAATCGTGTGGAACGGCGACTCCTTGAGCGGCTCGGTGCGGAAGACATCCAGCGCCGCGCCACCCACCTGCCCGCTCTTCAGCGCCTCGGCCATCGCCTCGTCCACAATCAGCTCGCCGCGCGCGCAGTTAATGATGCGCACGCCTTTCTTCATTTTGGCCAGCGACACCGCGTTCAGGATGCCCTCGGTCTGCGGCGTCAGTCCCACGTGCAGCGTCAGGTAGTCCGCGCGGGCGTACAGGTCGTCCAGCGACACCAGCTCCACGCCATGCTCGCGCGCCACCGCGGCGGAAAGGAATGGGTCGTGGCCGATAAGCGTCATGCCAAAGCTGCTCGCGCGCGCCGCCACCGCCAGCCCGATGCGCCCCAGGCCCAGGATGCCCAGCGTCTTGCCGCGCAGTTCAGTGCCCTGCAGCGATTTCTTGTCCCACTTGCCGGAGTGCATGGTGCTGTTGGCTGTTGCAATCTTGCGCGCCATCGTCAGCATCAGCCCGATGGTCAGCTCGGCCACCGCCACCGCGTTCGCGCCCGGCGTGTTCATCACCACAATGCCGCGGTGCGTTGCCGCGGGCGTGTCAATGTTGTCCACGCCCACGCCGGCTCGGCCAATCACGCGCAGCTTCGGCGCCGACTCCAGCAGCGCGGCATCCACCTGCACTGCGCTGCGGACGACCAACGCATCAGCGTCGGCCAGCTCAGACGGCAGGCCGCTCTTGATCTGGTCGGGGGTTACCACTTGCCAGCTCGGCTCCTGCTTGAAAACCGCCAACGTTGCCGGTGACACCTTCTCTGCGAGCACAATCTTCATCGCGCACTCCTCTTGCCAATCGGTTGCGGCGGCCGGGAATTTGCCGCGTTGATGGTTTCAGCGTTCCTGCCTGCGCTACGACCGCACTACGCTCCGCTCTCGGCGTACACCTTCTGCGCCGCGGCCAAAGCCTGTCCGAACTCGAAGCCCGGAATCTTCAGCGTGCCCACGGCCACCTGCTCCAGCGCGCCAATGAGTGCAATGGTGTCCATGTAGTCGAAGAAGCCCAGGTGCGCGATGCGGAAAATCTGCCCCTTCATCTCGCCCTGCCCGTTGGTGATGGTGGCCCCAAAGCGCGACTTCAGCTCCTTGACGATGACGCCCGAGTCCACGCCCGCCGGCGGCAGCACCGCCGTTGCGGCTGCAGACGGCGCATCCGGCGAGAAGAGCTTCATTCCCATCGTCGCAACCGCCGCGCGCGTCATGGCGGCCACGGTTTCCGCGTTGTGCACCATCTTCTCGCGGCCCTTGGCCAAATCGCCGCCGCCCTGTGCGGCAATCCAGTCGAACGACGCGCCCAGCGCGGCAATCAACGCCACCGCCGGCGTGTAGGCGCTCTCGCCGTTTTTGGCGTTCTTGCGCTCCTTGCGCAGGTCAAAGTAGTAGCGCGGATTGTAAGTGGCCTCCATACGATCCCACGCGCGGTCGCTCACCGCCAGATAAGACAGCCCCGGCGGAATCATCACCGCCTTCTGCGATCCGCCGATGAGCACGTCCACGCCCCACGCGTCCATGTCCAGCGTCGTGGTTCCCAGACCCGTGATGCCGTCCACAATCAGCAGCGCCTCGCTCTTCGCCTCGCGCAGCAGCTTGGCCACGCCCTGTACATCGTTGCGGATGCCGGTGGATGTCTCCGTCGCCTGCATGAAGACGGCGCGCGTCTCCAGATGCAGGTTCTTCTTCACCTCGTCCAGCGAGTACGTCTTGCCGTACGGTACGCTCACCACGTCCGCGTGGCAGCCAAAAGCCTTCACCAGCGCCGCCCAGCGTTCGCCGAACTTGCCGCAGCTCAGCACCAGCACGCGGTCTCCGGGCGAGGTCAGGTTGCTCACCGACGCCTCCATCGCGCCCGTCCCCGAACTCGACAGGATGATGACGTCGTTCTTCGTGCCGACGAACTCCTTGGCCTGCGCCAGCACCCGCGTGTACAGCGCGCGGAACTCCGGCGTGCGGTGGTGTATGTCTGCCGCGGCCATGGCGAACTGCGCCGCGGGCAACAGCGGTGTGGGTCCCGGAGTGAACAGACGAATCTTGCGTAGCATGTAGGTAGGTTCCTTCCGCCCGGCGCTGGGGGAAACGCCCGACTTTGCCGTGTGCCGGCTGCAATGTCTTTCTCTCTATTGTACCGAGCCACGGCAACCATGCGCTGTGACCGCGCACACTCAGCATTTTCTATAGTAGCCACGCCTTTTTTCTATAATGGTTGGATGCGCGCTTTTGCGCGCCGGGAGTTGAGCCATGGGCATCCGCCAGCAGATTGAACAGGACATCATCACCGCCATGAAGGCCCGCGACGCCGTGCGCGTCGAGGCCCTGCGCATGGTCAAATCCGCCTTGAAAAGCAAGGAGATAGACAAGCGCGCCGAACTCACCGAGCCCGAGGCGCAGAAGCTGCTCACCATGCTCATCAACCAGCGCAAGGACTCCGTCGAGCAGTTCACCAAGGGCAACCGCCCCGAGCTCGCCGCCAAGGAGCAGTCCGAAATCGAGCTCATCGCCGCCTACCTGCCGCAGGAGGCCAGCGCCGAGCAGATGCAAGCGCTCGTCGCCGCAGCCGTCGAGCAGCACACCGCCGCCGCAGGCGCAAAGCCCGGCCCGCGCGACATGGGCGCCGTCATGAAAATTGTTCAAGGCAAGGTCGCCGAGAGCGGCATCCGCGCCGACGGCAAGATTGTCAGTGATCTGGTGAAGACAGCGCTCGCCGGCTAGCTTAAACCCGCTGGCTCCTCAGCACTTCCCGCACACCCGCCACACGCCGCATATCGTTCACCAGCTTGTTCAGGTGGCTCAGATCCTGCGTCTGCACCACAAAGTCCACCGTAGCGCTGCCGTCGCCGTTGGGCTTCGAGTCCATGCTGTGGATGTTGGTGTCGTCGGCCGCAATAATCGTCGTCAACTCCCGCAGCAGCCCGGGCCGGTCGTCGCCCTGCACCGTCAGCCGCACCGGATACAACATCGCGCTATCGTCCCTGGCCGGGGCCGACCACTCCACCTGAATGCGCCGGTCGGCCTCGTACATCAGGTTCTGCACATTGGGGCAGTTGCGCGCATGCACGGCCACGCCCTTGCCCCGCGTCACGTAGCCCACAATCTCTTCGCCGCGGATCGGATTGCAACATCGCGCGCGGTACACCAGCAGGTCGTCCTGCCCCTCCACCTGCAGCGACTCCGAACCCTTGCCGAAGAAGACGCGCTTCACCGCGTCCGGCGATGCCTCCGCCGCCTCCGTCTCCGCCGCCATCGTCGAACCCGGCTGCAGCTTGTTCAGCACCTGCCGCGCAGAGTACTTCCCGAAGCCCAGCCCAGCCATCAGCTCCGGCTCGCCGCCCAGCCCGTACTCGTTGGCCACCCGCGTGTACTCCGCGTCCTTGAAGCCCCCCAGGCTCACCTTGTACTTGCGCGCCTCGCGCTCCAGCAGCTTGCGGCCAATCTCCATGGCCCGCTCGCGCTGATGCTCCGTCAGCCAGTGCTTGATCTTGTTGCGCGCGCGCGTGCTCTTCACAAAGCCGAGCCAGTCGCGGCTGGGCGTGTGTCCAGCCTGAGTCATCACCTCAACGATGTCTCCGTTCTTCAGCTTGGTCCGCAGAGGAGCCATGCGTCCGTTCACCCGCGCGCCGGTCGTGGTGTGGCCCACCTCGGTGTGCACCGCGTAGGCAAAGTCCACCGGCGTGGCGTCGGCCGGCAGCACCACCACCTTTCCCTTGGGCGTGAAGGTGTACACCTCCTCGGGGTACAGATCGATCTTCAGCGTGGAGAGGAACTCGTTCGGGTCGCTCATCTCCCGCTGCCACTCCACCAGTTGCCGCACCCACGCCAGCCTCTGCTCGTCCTTGGCGCTGATGGGCGCGTCCCCGGCCTTGTACTTCCAATGCGCGGCGATTCCCTCCTCCGCCACGCGGTGCATCTCATCGGTGCGGATCTGCACCTCGAACTGGTGCGTCCCCTCCGCCACCACCGTGGTGTGCAGCGACTGGTACATGTTGGGCCGCGGCATGGCGATGAAGTCCTTGATGCGCCCGGGCACCGGATGCCACATGCTATGGATGAGCCCGAAGACCGCGTAGCAGTCCTGCACCGTCTGCGTAATCACGCGGATGGCCAGCAGGTCGTACACCTGGTCCAGCGGAATCTTCTGCGCCTGCATCTTCTCGAAGATGCTGTACAGCCGCTTGATGCGCCACTCCACCCGCGCGTGGATGCCGTGCAGCTTCAGCCGCTCCTCCAGTTGCTTCACCACGTGGCGCAGAAACTTCTCGCCCTCGCCGCGCACCTGCTCCAGGTCGTGGCTCACCTGCTCGTAGCTCACCGGATCCGTGTAGCGGAAGGCGTAGTCCTCCAGCTCGCCGCGCAGCTTGCCCATGCCCAGCCGGTGCGCCAGCGGAGCGTAGATGTCCAGCGTCTCGCGCGCAATCGCCTCGCGCCGCTCCGGCCGCAGCGGAGCCAGCGTCCTCATGTTGTGCAGCCGGTCTGCCAGTTTGATGATCACCACCCGCACATCGGTCACCATGGCCAGCAGCATCTTGCGGATGTTCTCCGCCTGCCGGTCCTCGCGGTTGGCGAACTCGATCTTGTCCAGCTTGGTCACGCCCTCCACGATGTGCGCCACCTGCTCGCCGAACTGTTCATAGACCTGGTTCGACGTGACCTCGGTGTCCTCCACCGCATCGTGCAGCAGTCCGGCGGCAATGGCCGTCGAGTCCATCTTCATCTCCGCCAGAACCTGCGCGACTTCCAATGGATGTACGACGAACGGATCCCCGCTCGCCCGCTTCTGCCCCTCGTGGTGCGCCTTGCAGAAGGTCCACGCCCGCCGGATGATCTCGCGGTCGTCGGCCGGACGGTTTGCCTCCACCGTCTTCAGCAGATGCTCAAAGCGCTGCTCGATCGTCAGCACTGGCGGCTCCGGCCGGCCCTTGCGCGGACGCGCCTGTTTCGCCACCTCGGCGACGGGTTCACTTTCAGACTGTTCAGGGGCTGTCTCAGTCGGCGCGGCTACTGGCTGCACGGGCGCGGCAGCAGATACGGCCTCCGCCGATGCGGGACCCGCTGCCATCCGTGCGATGGGGCGCTCGCTGGACATACCTGATTATAGGATGTCGCTAGATGCCATGTTAACCGCGAGCATGTATTAGGATGCTCAAATCAAAATTTGATTTGCTGTTGGCTCTGTATGATGTGCGAGTATTGGAGATTAGTAGATATTCGAAAGTGGGCTTATGGTTAGGTTTAATTGGGATCGTAATAATACTGAAAAGCTTTCATTTAGGCATGGCTCTGATTGGGGCGATCCTAGAAAATCACCCTCGCCACATAACTCTTCCAACTCTTCCGGGAAAAAACAGAAACTGGCCAAGTCGCGAAATCTAAGACAAACACCGGCTATTCAACAAGAAGTTGATCTCAAGAAAACCATTAGAAGAACATCAACATCTAGAATGATTGTTTCTATTCCGGCAAAGCCTGCCACTCGGAAAAAAGTTCGTATGGGATTTAAGCATCTTGTCGTACGTTCGGCAGTATCCTCAACGCAACCTGCCACTCGTACTGGGAAATCCACCCAGAAGAAGATTAAACATTCTATTGTTTCGTCTTTGATTGAGAAGGATGTTTCAAGTATTGCAGAAATGCAGAAACTGGCTATTCGTCTATACAAGGCAATAAGTTCTAGTCAATTTTCGGAGGCGTCTTCACTAGCCTCAGATATCTACGGTGAAGCTCAGCGGTATCTTAATAACGCAAAATGATACTTAACACGTGATGCATGAAAAGCAGATGCGCCACATGTTTTTGTGGCACGAAATCTGCCTTCCTTCAAGAATGTTGTTGTTTTAATGTGCGTCGGGCTACTTCGCCAGCTCAGCCTCAATCGCCTTGATGAGCAACGGGTTGTCCGGCGTCGTCTCCGGGCTGAACCGCCCCACAACCGCTCCATCCTTGCCCAGCAGGAACTTCTCGAAGTTCCACAGCACCTCAGGCTCGCTCGTCACCGCCAGGCCAAACCCGATGAGCTTCTGCCGGAACTCGCCCGGAACTTCAGCAGTCGCCTTCGGCTGCGCGGTGGTCAGCGCCTTGTACAGCGGATGCTTCCCCTCGCCCGTCACTGCAATCTTCTCGAACATCGGGAACTCCACGCCGTAGTTCAGCGTGCAGAAGCCCTGTATCTCCGCGTTCGTCCTCGGCTCCTGTCCGGCAAAGTCGTTCGCCGGAAAGCCCAGCACCACCAGCCCGCGGTCGCGGTACTTCGCATAGAGCTTCTGCAGGCCCTCGTACTGCGGCGTCAGCCCGCATTTGCTGGCCACGTTCACCACCAGCGCCACCTTGCCCTTGTACTCGGCCAGCATCGTCTCGCGGCCGTCCATCGTGCGCACCGGAATATCTGCCACTGCTTTGCTCATCGCTCTCTCCTGCTGGTTGGATTTCGCCCGCCGCATCCGGGGCTGCATCTCTTGGATGCTCGCTGCCCCCTACAGGCTGCACAGCTTCCACTCTAAACCGTTCCCCGGCGGCCCGTTTCCCGCCACCCCGCTTCCGCGATAAACTGCCCTTGGCTTCCCCTATCGCAGCAGCGCAAAGGATCCATCCATGAAGCTCCTCCGCATCGCCGCCGCCACCCTCGCGGCATTCGTTCTCGCCATCGCATCCTCCGCCGCGCAGGCCCAGCAGAACCAGTTCACCATCCTCTCCGGCGGCTTGCCCACCGGCAAGTGTGTCTACACCTTCGACAAGGCCAAGGACGGCTACAAGATTGCCAGCCGCTTTCAGTCGCGCATCGCTCCGCGCGCCGTGCAGGGCCCCGCTGCCGAAGGCGAAGAGGGCGCCATGAAGATGATCGTCGAGGTGCAGCAGATCCACAACTTCAAGATCGACGGTAACTTCCAGTATCTCGGCAGCTCCGTGCAGGACTCCGTCACCCAGATGACCAACGGCTTCAGCTTCAACAAACAGCGCACGCTGCTGACCATCAGCCACGTGCAGGCCGGTGCCGCCGAGAGCATGCCGCAGATGCCCATCCAGCACGACCCCATCCTGCTGCCCGAGTTCGACGCCTCGCCCTATCAGGCCCTGCTGCTCATGGCCACCAACCATCCACCCGCCGACGGGCTCTACTTCCTCATCGTCCCCTCCAATATCCCCCATCATGGTCCGCTCAACGGTCAGGCACGCTGGACCCGTGCCGCAGACACTTCTGGCACGCTCGACGGCAAACCCGTCGTCGTCCACCACTTCTCCCTCCCCTTCGGCGAAAAGAACGACTACGAGATCTACGCCGACCCGGATAACACCCTGCTTCAGGTGGACGTGAAGGATTTGAAGTCCAGCTACGTCCGCAACGGCTTCGTGCTCGACAAGCAGGACAAGAAGTAATCCCGCCAACACGCGGCATATCTTACGGTCACGCCGTGTGTGTGCGACCATGAGGGCTGATATGACCAAGCCCCGCGTCACACCTCCGCCCATCCCCGTCGCCCCTCCGGCAGCCCATGGCCCCGCCGCCGTCATCACCCGCCGAGCCTCAGACCGCCTCCGCGCCGGCTCGTTCTGGGTCTACCGCTCCGACGTCACCTCGCTCGTCCCCGCGCCCGACACCGCTGCGCCGCCCCCCGGAGCCATCGTCAGCGTGCTCGACAACCGCGGCATCCCCGTCGGCTCCGCGCTCTACAGCAGCGCCTCGCAGATTACGCTGCGCATGGTCAGCCGTACGCCCTCGCTCACGCGTGAGCAGTATCTGGCCGAGCTCACCACACACCTCCGCGCCGCTCTCGCTCTACGCCGTCAGATTTTCGCCGACGAAGACTCCGACTCCTGCCGACTTGTCTTCTCTGAGGCCGACGACCTACCCGGCATCCTCGCCGACCGCTACCACGACCTCGTCCTTGTGCAACTGCTCACGCAGGCCACTGCACAAGACGATGTCCGCCAGGCCATCACCGCCGTGCTGCGCGACGAACTGAAGCCCGCCACCATATGGGAGCGCCCCGACCCGCGCATCCGCGAGCTCGAAGAACTTGCCGCGCCCGCCGACATCCCTCTCTACGCACGCAACGCCAGCAAACCCAAGCAGCAGACCATCTTCACCCTCAACGGTCTCAAGTTCCACTACGACGCCGCCTCCGGCCAAAAGACCGGTGCCTTCCTCGACCAGCGCCTCAACTACGCCGCCGCTGCCATCGCCGCCGCCTCTCTCCCCAACCCCAATCAATCCCGCGCCCTCGATGTCTGCACCTACCAGGGCGGATTCGCACTCCATCTGGCCCGCTTCATGGGCCGCGTCACCGGAGTGGACTCCTCCCGCGCCGCCCTCGAGGTCGCCGACCGCAACCTCGAACTCAACCGCCCCAGCCTCCTCCACAACGGCGACGGCGTGGACTGGATGGAGGCCGACGCCTTCGAGCTCCTCCGCGCCTACGACGACGCCAACGAGCGCTACGACTGCATCGTCCTCGACCCGCCCGCCTTCGCCAAGTCCAAGAACGCTACCGCCGGTGCGCTCCGCGGCTACAAGGAGCTCAACCTCCGCGCCCTCCGCATGCTCTCCCCGGGCGGCCTGCTGGTCACCTGTTCCTGCTCCCACCACGTCCCCCTGGCCGATTTCACTGCCGTCATCGCCTCCGCCGCCGCCGACTCCGGCCGCCGCGTCCAACTGCTGGAGACCCACGGTGCCGCCCCAGACCACGCCGAGATCCTCACCCTGCCAGAGACTTCATATCTTAAATGCTTGATTATAAAGGCAATATAGTTTTTTCTAAATATGAGTGTATTTTTGTCATATTTTGTGTATCTTTTGTGCTATAGTTTCGTCAGATAGTCATGCTGGCTTGCCCAGCTACATCTTCCATCCCTTTGGAGGTAGTTATGACAACTCTGACCCGTTGGTCACCCATTCACGACATGAGCACCATCCAGACGCGCCTCAACTCCATGCTGCAGGAGCTTCTCAGCCCCGAACTGGAGAAGGAGCTGCTGGACAGCACCGGTTCCTTTGTTCCGCCGGTCGATATCTACGAAGACGGACACAAACTGGCCATCAAGCTCGAGGTCCCTGGCATTAAGGAGGGCGACCTCGACATCAAGATCGTCGACCAGACGCTGACCATCCGCGGCGAACGCAAGCTCAACACGGAGGAGAAGACCGAGAACTTCCACCGTATCGAGCGCCGCTACGGCCAGTTCACACGCAGCTTCACCCTGCCCAACACCGTGGACACGGAGAAGGTGCAGGCCAAGTTCGAACACGGCGTGCTCACCGTCGAACTGCCCAAGCGCCCCGAGGCGCAGCCGAAGCAGATCAAGGTCACCATCGGCAAGCAACTCGAAGGCAAGCCTGCCGTATAAGGCCTGTTGCCGTCTTGCGGCGTGGAGCGGGAGCAGCAGCACCATCGCTTGCTTCCGCTTCTTTCTTTTGATTTCAAGCTTCACCGGAGAACATTATGGCCATTCGCTGGGACAAACTGACCGTCAAATCGCAGCAGGCAATCGAAGCCGCAGCCGGCCGCGCCGCCGAGCACGGCAACCCCGAAGTCCTCCCGCTCCACCTGCTCTCCGCCCTGCTCGACGATGCCGAAGGCGTCGTCCGCTCCGTGCTCGACAAGATCGGCGTGCCCGCGCAGAAACTCATCGCCCAAATCAACGACGCGCTCGCCAAGCTCCCCAAGGTCTCCGGCTCCTCCGCCCAGTCCACGCTCTCCGCCGCCACAAACAAGACGCTCGACGCCGCCTTCAAGGAGGCCGACAACTTCAAGGACGACTACGTCTCCACCGAGCACCTCCTGCTGGCTCTCGCCGCGCAGAAGAACGACCCCGCCGCGCTCGCCCTCACCGCCCACGGCGCCACTCGCGACGCCATCCTCGCCGCGCTCACCGCCGTCCGCGGCACCCAGCGCGTCACCGACCAGAACCCCGAAGGCAAATTCCAGGCACTCGACAAGTACGCCAAGGACCTCACCGCCCTCGCCCGCGCCGGCAAGCTCGACCCCGTCATCGGCCGCGACGAGGAGATTCGCCGCGTCATACAGGTCCTCGCCCGCCGCACCAAGAACAACCCCGTGCTCATCGGCGAGCCCGGCGTCGGCAAGACCGCCATCGTCGAAGGCCTCGCCCGCCGCATCCTCTCCGGCGACATCCCCGAGATTCTCCGCGACAAGCGCGTCATCTCCCTCGACCTCGGCGCCATGCTCGCCGGCGCCAAGTTCCGCGGCGAATTCGAGGAGCGCCTCAAGGCCGTACTCAAAGAGATCGAGGACTCCAACGGCGAGATCATCCTCTTTATTGACGAGTTGCACACGCTCGTCGGCGCCGGCGCGGCCGAAGGCGCCATCGACGCCAGCAATATGCTCAAGCCCGCGCTGGCTCGCGGCGAACTGCGCGCCATCGGCGCCACCACCCTCAACGAGTACCGCAAGTACATCGAGAAGGACGCCGCACTCGAGCGCCGCTTCCAGATCGTCTACGTCGGCGAACCCAACGTCGAGGACACCGTCGCCATCCTGCGCGGCCTCAAGGAGCGTTACGAGGCGCACCATAACGTCCGCATCAAGGACTCCGCCATCGTCGCCGCCGCCACCCTCTCCCACCGCTACATCTCCGACCGCTTCCTCCCCGACAAGGCCATCGACCTTGTGGACGAGGCCGCCGCCGCCCTCGCCATCCAGATCGGCTCCGTCCCTGTCGAGATAGACGACCTCGACCGCCGCGCCACCTCGCTCGAAATCGAGCGCGCCGCACTCAAGCGCGAGACCGACGCCAACAGTCGCGAGCGCCTCGCCGAGGTGAACAAGGAGTTGGCCGCCATCAAGGAACAGGCCGCCGCTCTGCGTGCCCGCTGGCAGCGCGAACGCGGCGCCATCGGACGCATCACCGAACTTAAAAAGCAGCTAGAACGCCTCCGCCACGAGCTCGACGAAAACACCCGCAAAGGCAATCTGGAGCGCGCCGCCGCCCTCCAGTACGGCGACATTCCCAAGCTCGAGGCCGAGCTCAAGCAGCTCGACGCCGCGCAGAGCGCCGCAGGCAGTAGCCCTCGCCTGCTCAAGGAGGAGGTGGACGAGGAGGACATCGCCGCCATCGTCTCCAAGTGGACCGGCATCCCCGTCTCCAAGATGCTTGAGGGCGAAGTGCAGAAGCTGGCGCAGATGGAGCAGCGCCTCGCCGAGCGCGTCATCGGCCAATCCGAGGCCCTCACCGCCGTGGCCAGCGCCATCCGCCGCTCCCGCGCCGGTCTCAGCGACCCCAAGCGCCCCATCGGCAGCTTCATCTTCCTCGGCCCCACCGGCGTCGGCAAAACCGAGACCGCCCGCGCCCTCGCCGAGTTCCTCTTCGACGACGAGCAGGCCATGGTCCGCATTGACATGTCCGAGTACATGGAGAAGCACGCCGTTGCACGCCTCATCGGCGCGCCTCCCGGCTACGTCGGCTACGACGAAGGCGGTCAGCTCACCGAGGCCGTCCGCCGCCGCCCCTACTCCGTCGTGCTCTTCGACGAGATCGAAAAAGCCCACCCCGACGTCTTCAACGTCCTGCTGCAGGTGCTCGACGACGGCCGCCTCACCGACGCGCGTGGCCGCACCGTGGACTTCAAGAACACCGTGCTCATCATGACCAGCAACGTCGGCGCCGCGCTCCTCACCGGCGACTCCCTCGCCTCCGACGCCGGCTTCGACGAGGTCAAGGAGAAGGTCCTCGACCTGCTCAAGCAGCACTTCCGCCCCGAGTTCCTCAACCGCGTGGACGACATCGTCGTCTTCCGACCGCTCGGCGAGGAACAGTTGGAGCGCATCATCGAGCTGCGCCTGGCCGACATGGCCAAGCTGCTCGCCGACCGCCACATCACGCTCGAGCTCACTCCCGACGCTCGTCGCCAGCTCTTCCTCTCCGGCTACGACCGCGCCTACGGTGCGCGCCCACTCAAGCGCGCCCTGCAGCGCCTCGTGCAGAACCCGCTCGCCGTCAAGATTCTCGACGGCGAGGTCCAGCACGGCGACCACATCCGCGTCGAGGCCGACCCGCTGCACAATCTGCTCAAGTTCACCGTCGCAGGCCGCCAAGCTGCTGTCTAGTTGTTTTGGGTGATAATTGGATGCAACACTGTCGCCCGGAGCGAAGCAACCATGCGCATAGCAAAATATCTAGAGATTGTATTTCTTCCTCTTGGACCGGTAATCGCAGTTCTAAATAATTGCGCGGCACTTACGGGTGCTGTGTGGTTGGCAATATTGGGACATTGGGCGCTTATAGGAGTTGCAGTCTTATTGTTTTTCTTTTGTACGAATATTGTTGGATTGGCGATTATGCCCGGCATGCTTTTTGTTCGACTTGCGGCAGCATCCACAAACAATCGCTTTCTCAGCTCGGTGTTTATATGCTGTGGGCTTTTGTATAACAATTTGATTTTGACAATTTGGGGCATTGTTGCCGTTCTTTATTTTGTAAAGTCGGCAGGAACACACGCCGTCATTCCGGCATTGCTTTTAGCCTATGGAATTGCAATTACACCACCGATAGAAATGGCTCAATCACCGGCTGGAAGGGGTAATCCTTCAAACCAAGAAACATTGGCCACTGTTTGCATGGAAATGCAGGTGATTGCAATGTCCGGCGTAATCCTGATGAGGGGTATTCAATTTCAGTCTTTGATAGTTGCTTGTGCTATCCCTTTAGTAGTTATAGGAAGCACTGAATGCTTTCTTGCACATAATGCCTGGAGATATCAAATTGAAGAAGAACTCATTAATTGAATTCTTGCGCACAATATAGCGTGCAAGTGGCACGAAAGGCCCTCATCATCGGCGCCGGCCCCGCCGGTCTCACCGCCGCGCTGGAGCTCACGCGCCGCACCGCCATCCAGCCCATCGTCGTCGAGGCCTCCGATTCCTTCGGTGGCATCTCACGCACCGTGCGCTACAAGGGCAACCGCATGGACATCGGCGGCCACCGCTTCTTCTCAAAGAGTGACCGCGTCATGCAGTGGTGGGCCGACCTCATGCCACCGGATACTTCCGCTGACGTTACCTACCACGGCGATACTCGCGCCGTCTCCGTTCCCGCGCATCTCCCGCAGGAGCCGCCCTTGCGCGGCATGGGCCCGTTTGCGCCATCCGCGCATGAATCCCACCCCGCCGTCGCCGCTGTCGTCACCACGCACCCGCCTCGCGACCCCGACCTGGTGATGCTCGTCCGCCCCCGCCGCAGCCGCATCTACTACCTGCGTCGCTTCTTCGACTATCCCATCTCGCTCTCCGCGCAAACCCTCCGCCAACTCGGCCTGCGCCGCGTCCTGCGCATCGGTTTCAGTTACATCCGTGCGCGCCTGCACCCCCGCCGCCCCGAACAATCGCTTGCCGACTTCCTCACCAACCGCTTCGGTCGCGAGCTCTACCTCACCTTCTTCAAGAGCTACACCGAAAAGGTCTGGGGCACTCCCTGCGAGCGCATCTCCGCCGAGTGGGGCGCGCAGCGCATCCGCGGTCTCTCGCTCACCACCGCCCTCCGCCACTTCCTGCGCTCGCAACTCGCGCCGCGCAAATCCTCCCTCGCGCAGAAGCACACCGAAACCTCCCTCATCGAGCGCTTCCTCTATCCCAAGTTCGGCCCCGGCCAACTCTGGGAGCACGTCGCGCAACTCACCGCCGCGTCTGGCGGCGAACTCCGCACCAACGCCCGCGTCGTCCGCATCGAGCCCGACCCCGCCAACCCGCTCCGCGTCGCCGCCGTACACACGCAATCACCCGACGGTACAATCACGCGCACCGAAGCCGACCACTTCGTCTCCACCATGCCCATTCAGGATCTGGTCCGCGCCATGCTCGCCGGCGGCTTTGCTATCCCCGATGAAGTCCGCGCCATCGCCGAAGGCCTCGAATACCGTGACTTCATCACCGTCGGTCTGCTGGTGCGCAAACTCTCCGTCACCGAACCCACCGGTGGCCTGCTACGCGACACCTGGCTCTACATTCAGGAGCCCGACGTCCAGCTCGGCCGCATCCAGCTCTTCAACAATTGGAGCCCACACCTCGTCGCCGACGCTTCCACCGTCTGGCTCGGTCTGGAGTACTTCTGCCGCGAAGGCGACGCGCTCTGGCAGTTGGACGATATCGCACTCGCCCACTTCGCCGCCTCAGAAGCCGCGCGCATCGGTCTCCTCCACGCAGAGGATGTCCTCGACTTCACCGTCGTCCGCGTCCCCAAAACTTATCCCGGCTACTTCGGCGCCTACGCCGACTTCGGCATCCTGCGCGCCTGGCTCGACCAAATCCAGAACCTCTACCTCATCGGCCGCAACGGCATGCACAAATACAACAATCAGGACCACTCCATGCTCACCGCCATGACTCTTGTAGATGGTCTCGCCGGGGGCCGCGTTGATCGCGCCGCCCTTTGGAACATCAACACCGAGCAAGCACACCACGAAGCGCGCTAGCCTTTGCGCGCAACCGCAATCCTCGGCACTCCCGCCAGGTCTGGCAAAATTTCAACATCCATCCACCCGCGCAGCATCTCGCGCATCCGTTCGCTCTGCCCGAATCCCATCTCCACCACCAGCAATCCGCCCAGCTTCAGCGCTCTCCACGCCTGCGGCAGCAGCCGCTCGTACACCTCGAACCCCGTCGCCCCCGCAAACAGCGCCGTCTCCGGTTCGAACTCCCTCACCTCCACCGCCAGCGAATCCCGCTCCCCCTCCGCGATGTACGGCGGATTCGACGCCACCGCGTCGAACTCCCCCTCTGCGCATCCAGCCAGTAAATCCGCCTGCGCAAACTCAATTCTTCCGCTCACGCCGTTCCGCTCAGCGTTCCTCGCCGCAACCTTCAGCGCCCTGGCCGACGTATCGCTCGCCCACACCCGCGCCTGCTGCAGATGCTTCGCCAATGCCACCGCAATCGCCCCCGACCCCGTCCCCACATCCGCAATCCGCAGCGCTGCGCAGCACTCCACCCGCGCCAGCACCGCCTCCACCAGATGCTCCGTCTCCGGACGCGGAATCAAAACCTCCGGCCCCACCTCGAACGCCAACCCGTAGAACTCCTGCACGCCTAAGATGTGCTGCATCGGCCTGCCGCTGGCACGTTCGCGCACCAGCGCCTCAAACCTTGACTGCTGCTCCGCCGTCAGAACTCTGTCAGGATTCGCCATCACCGTCGCCCGCGTTGCGCCCAGCGCATGCATCAGCAGCAACTCCGCGTCGCGCGCGGGATTGGCCGAGTGCTTCAATGCACCCTCCGCCATTCGCATCGCCTCTCGCCAGATTGTCATGGAATCCGTTTAGACCGTGGCCGCCGTGGCCGTCTCCGCCTTCAGTTGCTGGGCGGCGTAGTACGTCGTCAGCGCGTCCACCACCGGCTGCAGCTTGCCCTCCATCGTTTCGGCCAACTGGTGGATGGTCAGTCCGATGCGATGGTCCGTCAGCCGGTTCTGCGGAAAGTTGTACGTCCGTATCTTCTCGCTGCGGTCGCCGCTGCCCACCTGCGACTTCCGCGCGCTCGCCATGATCTGGTGCTGCTTCTCCATCTCCGCCTCGTACAGCCGCGAGCGCAGCACGCGCATCCCCTTCTCGCGGTTCTTGATCTGCGATTTTTCGTCCTGACAGCTCACCACCGTGCCCGTCGGAATGTGCGTGATGCGCACCGCCGAGTACGTCGTGTTCACGCTCTGCCCGCCCGGCCCCGACGAGCAGAATGTGTCCACCCGCAGGTCCTTCGCCTCGATCTTCACGTCCACCTCCTCGGCCTCCGGCAGCACCGCCACCGTGATGGCCGACGTATGCACTCGCCCCTGCGCCTCGGTCGCCGGCACGCGCTGCACGCGGTGCACGCCGCTCTCGTACTTCATCTGCGAGTACACCCGCTCGCCCTCGATGATGGCGATAACCTCCTTCATCCCGCCCACGCCGCTCTCCGAACTCGACAGCACCTCCACCCGCCACTTGTGCTGCTCCGCAAACCGCGTGTACATGCGGAACACCTCGACCACGAACAGCGACGCCTCGTCGCCGCCCGTCCCGGCCCGCAACTCCAGCACCACGTTCTTCTCGTCGTTCGGATCCTTCGGCAGGAGCATCATCTTCAGCTCCTCCTCCAGCGGCTCCACGCGCGGCTCCAGCTCGGCCAGCTCTTCGGCCGCCATCTCCCCCATCTCCGGCTCCGCCAGCATCGCCTTCGCGTCGCGGATGCCCTCCGTCACCTGCTTCCACTCGCGATACTTCTCCACCATCGGCTCCAGCTCGCGGTGCATCTTCGTCGTCTTCTGGTACCGCGCCTGGTCGCTGACGATATCCGGCTGCGCCAGTTCTTCGCCCAGCCGTTCGTACTGCTCCTCGAGTTGTTGCAAACGTTCCAGCATGTCTATTCGATGTTACTAAATCGCGCGCGGTTGCGCCCTGCGCCCGCGTACATACAGGGCAAAATCGTCACATAGCTAGTGATGATGGTGCTCGTGCCCGCCGCTCTCGCCCTGCGGCGACGCACAGCCATGCTCGGTCGCGCACTGCACCGTCTCCGTCTGGATGGTCGTGTGATGGATGCCGAACCGCTCCCCCAACGCCCGCCGCACCTGCTCCACAATCGCTCCGCTCGCCGAAACCGGCGCGTCCGTCACCGTGATGTGGCTCGACAGTGCATGCGCGTGCGTGTCCAGGCTCCACACGTGCAGGTCGTGCACCTCCAGCACTCCCTCCACTGTCAGCATCGTCTCCCGCACCTCGCTCAGCCGCACCGTGCGCGGCGTCCCCTCCAGCAGGATGTGTACCGTCTCCCGCACCACGCCCACCGCGCTCCACAGCACCATCGCCGCAATCCCCAGCGACAGCGCCGGATCGATCCAGTACATCCGCGTCCACACAATCGCCACTCCGCCCGCTATCACCGCCGCCGTCGACAGTGTGTCGCCCATCATGTGCAGAAACACGCTGCGGATGTTCACGTCGCGGCTCGCCCTCCACAGCATCGCCGCAATCGCCCCGTTCATCACCACGCCGATGGCCGCCACCTCCACCATCGCCCGCGGAGCCACCGCCACCGGTGCCATCATCCGTCCCACCGCCGCGGCTCCCAGCCACAGCGCAATCGCCACCAGTCCCAGCGCATTCACAAACGCCGCCAGCACCCCCGCCCTGCGAAACCCGTACGTCCGCTCCGCAGTCGCCGGCTGCGCCTGCAAATGCACCGCCGCCAGCGACAGCACCAGCGCCAGCACGTCCGACAGGTTGTGACCCGCCTCCGACAGCAGTGCCAGCGAATGCGCCCGCAGCCCTGCCACCAGCGTCAGTGCCACGTAGCCCAGCGTCAGCCCCAGCGACACGCGCAGCACGCCGCGCACGCTCGCCGCACTCCGTCCTGGGTCATGCAGATGCATCGTCTTAAAGTATAAGGGCGCGGTCTGCGCCACGCCCTTACTGCACATCCTGTTTGTAGATAGCTAAAGCTGCGCGCTGCCCGTCGTGCCCGTCCGTTGCGCCGGCCACACCATCGCGCTCGAACCCCGCAGCCCGTTCCAACTCTCCGCAACCACAATACTGTTCCCGGGGTTCCGCGGATCGTACTTGATGGATACCGGCAGATCTACGCGCAGCCCCGCCAACTCGCCCATAAACGCACTCACTTCCTGCGCGCACTCGTACCCCACTCCGGCTATCTTGTAGCGATAGCTGATCAACGCTGGCCCATCTGCCATCTCTGCGTCGTGGTACAGCGGCGCGTCCACAATCACACCATCAATAATCCGTCCGTCCGCCGCCAGCCGTTGCCGCCGCACCCGCTCCATCTCCTCCGGCGTCATCCTTCTCGGACGTATCCAATTCCATGCCATCGCAATCACTCCTCCCAAACCAACCGCCACCGCCGCCCACTCGGCGCCGTTCCGCGGCTTCAGCATCCTGTACAGCGGCTGCAACAACGCTCTCTCCCGCGCAGCCCGCATGGCCGCGTCGTACTCCGAGCTTAAGCCACCACGCCGTGCATCCAACCACCAAATCGCGCCGGGGGTACCCTGCGATATACTCGGCCCACGATGTTCCTTCTGCACCCAAACTAAGCCGAGGTGTCCTGCTTGAGCCACTCCACTGATTCTTGTATTAATCAGGCACGTTGCCTCGCCGTCGCTCGCCTCTGGGCCCATCGCCTGCTCAGCCTCAGCACCGTCGTCATGGTGTTGCTCTTCCTGTTCACGGCTCTCAGGCGCCTCCGCTATCCCTTCAGCTTCGACCAGATCGAAGGTGGACTGGTCACCACTGTCTGGCGCGTTTCCCACGGCCTGCCCATCTACTCCAAACCCTCCCTCGACTTCGTTCCGTACCTTTACGCCCCTGTCTACCCCGGGCTCTGCGCTTGGGTCAGCCGTTTCACCGGCGACGGCTACGTCTCTCTTCGTCTGGTTTCCATCCTCGCCACGCTGGCCACCATGGCCGTCATCTGCCTCTTTGTCCGCCGCGAGACGGGCCTCACCTGGGCTGGCCTCGTCTCCGCCGGTGTCTACGCCGCCTGTTACCGCCCGCTTCAGGGTTGGATGGACTACGGCCGCGTGGACTCACTGTTTCTCTTCTTGCTCATACTCGGAATCTACTGTGCGCGCTTTGCGCCCACGTGGGTCACCGCTCTGGTCTGGCTCGTCGCCTTCCAAACCAAGCAGACTGCGCTGCCCGTCATTCTGCTGGTTTTGGCCGCTGGCTGGCGCCGTCCTCGCCGCATGCTCACCGGCATGGCGCTCACCCTCGTGCTCATCGCCACCTCCGTCTGGTGGATGAACCACGCCACCGCCGGCTGGTACGGACACTACCTCTTCGGAAGCTCCGGTAGCCTTCCCTTCATCCCCCGCCAGTTTCTGCTCTTCGTTCCCGTGGATATCCTGCTGCCCCTGGGCCTTGCCGTGCTGGTCATCGCCGCCGCCCTTCTCTTCACACCGCAACCAGCCCGCAGTGACGAGCGCACCTTTTACACCTTCACCAGCTTCATCCTCTTCGCATCCATCTGGTATCTGCGCTCCCATCACGGCTCCGCCGTCAATACTCTCATGCCGCTCTACGCCTGGCTCTCCGTGCTCTCCGGTATCGCACTCGGCCGCCTCTACCGCCATCTCACCTCAGCCCAGCTCGAAGCCCCCGTCCGCGACGGTCTGCTCGCCTTGCTCTTCGCCGCCATTGCCTTCCAGATCATCGGCCCCTTCTATCAGACCGGCCTCTTCGTTCCGGGCGCAGAGGTTCGCGCCGCCCGCGCGGCCTTCGAGCAACAGCTCGCCGCCATCCCCGGAGACGTCTACGTCCTCAACCACTCCTACGATGCCCTCCTCGCCGGCAAGCAACCCCACGCCGTCATAGACGCCTTCGGCATCATCACAGACGCGCGCCCCAGCCCGCTGCGCTCCCAGTACATTGCCGACTTTCACGCCGCCGTGGACTCCCATCGCTTCAGCGCCTTTGTCCTCGATGGCTCGCCTGCTATGTACTCGCCCGGTCCCAACAGTTGGATGCCCGCAGACTTCGAGCAGCAGTACCCGTTGCGTCTTCTCGCTGCGGGGAGCTTCACTCGCCCCACGCCCGACGAACCCGTCGAAATGTGGTTGTACCTACCCTGCTCCGCGCTCACGCCCGCACTCCAGCCTGCACTTGCTCTGACGCCAGCCGTGGACTACGGAACCTGCGTGCACTAACGCGCGATACCAACCTGTCATTCGTCGCAAACCAACCCTCGTCAAACCTCACGCTCACTATGTGCTGCAGCGCCGCCGCCGCGCGCCCTCCTCGCACCCTGCGATATACTCTGTCCCAGACTCGCATGCGCTCATCCCTCCACAATCCCGACGACTCCACCCGCCCCATCATCCGTTCCACCACCGTCATCTGCGTCCGCCGCAACGGCGTCGTCGTCATGGCCGCAGACGGACAGGTCTCCCTCGGCTCCACCGTCATCAAGCACACCGCAAAAAAGATTCGCCGCCTCTATCAGGACAAGGTCCTCGCCGGATTCGCCGGCTCCACCGCCGACGCCTTCTCCCTCTTCAGCCGCTTCGAAACCAAGCTCGAGCAGTACGCCGGCAACCTCGGCCGCTCCGCCGTCGAGCTCGCCAAGGACTGGCGCACTGACAAGATGCTCCGCCAGCTCGAGGCCCTGCTCATCGTCGCAGACGCCTCCCAGACCTTCCTGCTCTCCGGCACCGGCGACGTCATCGACCCCGACGAAGGCGTCACCGCCATCGGCTCCGGCGGACCCTACGCGCTCGCCGCCGCACGCGCCCTGCTCGACAACACCGAACTCTCCGCCCGCGAGGTCGCTGAAAAATCCCTCCGCATCGCCGGCCAAATCTGCATCTACACCAACGACGCCATCACCATCGAAGAATTGAAGGGTTAGACTTGAAGTCTTTTCATTCCGAGTGAAGCGAGGACGGCCTCCTTTCAGTCGGCACAGTTGCAACGAGAAAAAATATGGCTATTTATTTACCTGGAGCAGCCGAAGACTCCGCCCTCTCGCTCGACCAGCTCACCCCGCGTGAGATCGTCATCGAGCTGGACAAGTACGTCGTCGGCCAGCACGCCGCCAAGCGCGCCGTCGCCATCGCCCTCCGCAACCGCATGCGCCGCCAGCGCCTCCCCGAGGAGATGGCCGACGAGGTCATGCCCAAGAACATCATCATGATCGGCCCCACCGGCGTCGGCAAAACCGAGATCGCACGCCGCCTCGCCCGCCTCGCCGGCTCGCCCTTCCTCAAGGTCGAGGCCAGCAAGTTCACCGAGGTCGGCTACGTCGGCCGCGACGTCGAATCCATCGTCCGCGACCTCGTCGAGATCGCCATTGACATGGTGCGCGAGGAGAAGCTTGAAGACATCGCCGGCAAATCCGAGCTCAACGCCGAAGAGCGCCTGCTCGACCTGCTGCTCCCGCCCGCGCCCGCGCCGCCAGCATCCACTTCCAGCGCAGACGCCAAAATCCTCCCCTCCACCGCGCCCGCAGACTCCTCCGCCGCCCGCACCCGCGAAAAGCTCCGCCAGCAGCTCCGCGAGGGCCGCCTCGACGACCGTTCTGTCGAGCTCGATGTCCGCGAGAGCCGCCAGCCCCAGTTCGAGCTCATCAGCAACCAGCCCCCCGAGGAGATGGAGTCCTCGCTCAAGGACATCCTCCCCAGCATCTTCGGCCCGCGCTCCAAAAAGCGCACCATGTCCGTCTCCGAGGCCTTCGAGTACCTCGTGCAGGAAGAGGAGCAACGCCTCATCGACATGGACCAGGTCACCCGCCTCGCCGTCGAGCGCGTCGAAGACTCCGGCATCGTCTTCCTCGACGAGATAGACAAGATCGCCGGCCGCGAGGGCGGCCACGGCCCCGACGTCTCCCGCGAGGGCGTCCAGCGCGACATCCTTCCCATCGTCGAGGGCACCACCGTCAACACCAAGTACGGCATGGTCTCCACAGACCACATCCTCTTCATCGCCGCCGGCGCGTTCCACGTCTCCAAGCCCAGCGACCTCATCCCCGAGTTGCAGGGCCGCTTCCCCATCCGCGTCGAACTCCAATCCCTCACCGTGCAGGACTTCATTCGTATCCTCACCGAGCCCAAGTCCTCGCTCGTCAAGCAGTCCGTCGCACTGCTAGAGACCGAGGGCGTCAAGCTCGAGTTCACACCCGAGGCACTCGAGGAGATCGCCCGCTTCGCCTTCCGCGTCAACGAGACCACCGAGAACATCGGCGCCCGCCGCCTCCACACCATCCTCGAGCGCGTCCTCGACGACATCAGCTTCCAGGCCCCCGACCTCTTCAAGCCCCCTTCGTCGGAGAAGACTCTGTCCCCACCCACATCCTCCGGCGCACCCGTGCAAACCACGCCGCTCCCCGTCGTAGAGCGCCCCACCCACTCCGGCACCGAGAAGATTCTCGTCATCACCCCCGAGTACGTCCGCGCCCAGGTCGCCAGCATCGTCAAGGATCAGGACCTGTCGAGATATATTCTCTAGCCCCGCACTTTCGCGCAAAGCAAAACCCGCGGATTCCTCCGCGGGTTTCATGTTGAATTCAGCTTCGGACTAGATTTCTGCCAGCCGCTTCGCCAGCAGCGCCTCCAGGTTCTCCAGCGCCTTCGAGAACCCTTCGATGCCTTCCTTCAGCTTGTCGGTCGCCATGCGGTCGGCCGCGTGCATCTTGTCGAAGTTGGCCTTGTCGATGTGCAGCTTTTCGATCTCCATGTCCTTCGACTTGGTCGCGTCCAGCTTGCGCGGCAGTTCGCCGCTCTTCGCCGCCAGCTCCGCCAGCAGGTCCGGAGAAATCGTCAGCAGGTCGCATCCCGCCAGCTCGGTGATCTCCCCGATGTTGCGGAAGCTCGCGCCCATCACCTGCGTCTTGTGGCCCATCTTTTTGTAGTAGTTGAAGACCTTGGTCACCGACTGCACGCCCGGGTCGTCCGCGCCCACGTAGTCGCGCCCCGTGTCCTTCTTGTACCAGTCCAGAATGCGGCCCACGAACGGCGAAATCAGCGTCACGCCCGCCTCCGCGCACGCAATCGCCTGGTGCAGTCCGAACAGCAGCGTCAGGTTGCAGTGGATGCCTTCCTTCTCCAGCACCTCCGCCGCCTTGATGCCCTCCCACGTCGAGGCAATCTTGATCAGGATGCGCTCCTTGCCGATGCCCAGCCGCGCATACCGCGCAATAATGTCGTGCGCCACCTTGATGGTCGCCTCCGTGTCGTAGCTCAACCGCGCGTCCACCTCGGTCGAAACCCGTCCCGGAACGATCTTCAGTATCTCCGCGCCAAAGCTCACCGCCAGCTCGGCAAACGCCTCCTTGGCAATCGCTTCGTTCGTCGCGCCCGGATGCGCCGCGCGTGCCGCCTTCAGCGTCCCGTCCACAATCCCCTGGTACGCCGGCATCTTCGCCGCCTTCTCAATCAGAGAAGGATTCGTCGTCGCGTCCTGCGGCTTGAACTCCACCATGGACTGCATGTCGCCCGTGTCGGCCACCACCACCGTCATGTTCTTCAACTGCTCCAGCAAGCTCTTTGGCATCACTGCTCCTCTATGTTGTTGGGACTTCAAAACCCAGGCGCGCCCATCTCCGGCGCGCTTCCACCATCATTTTATCTTGAAACTGGCCGGACCTCTTCTCACCTGCTAAACCACAGGATTCTCAAGGCTTCCCACGCCGCTCACCGTCACGCACACCACATCGCCCGCTGCCATCGGAGCAATCCCCGCCGGCGTCCCCGTCGCAATCAGGTCGCCCGGCAGCAGCGTCATCGCCGCCGTGATGTACCGCAGCAGCGCCGCCACGTCGAAGATCATCTCCGTCGTCGAACCCGTCTGCTTCACCTCTCCGTTCAGCGTCGTCGTCACCGTCAGCGCACTGGTCAGCGGATCCACCTCGTCCGTCACCACCGGCCCCACCGGACAGAACGTGTCAAACCCCTTCGCCCTCGACCACTGACCGTCCGTCTTCTGCAGGTCGCGCGCCGTCACGTCGTTCACGCACGTGTAGCCGCGTATGTACTGCCGCACATCCTCGTCCGCGCCGATCTGGTAACACCGTTTTCCGATGACGATTCCCAGCTCCCCCTCGAAGTCCACCCGCTGCGACATCGCCGGCCGCCGTATCTCCGCCCCCGGCGCCAGCAACGCCGACGGCGCCTTCAGGAACAGCAGCGGCTCCGCCGGCACGTCGTTCCCCAACTCCTTCGCGTGCTCGCGGTAGTTCCTCCCGATGCACACAATCTTCGACGGTCGCACCGGCTCCAGCAGCGCCAGCTCCGTCAGCGGCCGGCGCGCAAACCCGCCAATCGTCGACGCCGCCCCCGCGTCCTCCTCCGGCGGCTCCATCGTCCGCACCGCCCACAACGCGCCCGCTATCTCCTCGACATACGCGTACCGCACGCGCCCGTGGTCCTCGTACCTGCAATACCTCATCGTGTCTCCTCCTGAGCCATGATTGCCGTAAAGTCGCGCCGTAGCCTTGGCGTAGGCGGACAATACCTCATCGTGTCTCCTCCTGAACCTGTGTCGCCACGCTCTTCGCGCTCTCGTTCCCTGCCGCATCCACCGACGTCACCGCGTACGCGTACCTGCGTCCCGCCTGCAACCCCGCATCGTGGAACCCCGGCGCAGCCACCGGCTTCGCCGTCACCTTCACCCCGTCCCGATACACGTTGTACCCCGCCAGATCCGCCTCCGTGTTCGCCTCCCAGCTCAGGTCCACGCCCCACGCACCATTCGCATCCTTCTCCGCAACCCCCGCCACCAGCCCCTTCGGTATCGCCGGAGCCACCACGCTCCGCACCAGCACCGTCACCGGTCCCGCCTCCGCGCTGCGCGCCGTCAACTCGCGATTCTCCACCGTCACCCTCCGCACCCGCTGCGCCGTGTAGCTGTACGTCTCGCCAAACGTCGCCGTCCGGTCCACCGTCCCGCCCGCATCCATCTTCACCCGCAGCGTCTCCATCTTCGACTCGCCCAGAGCCCCCGCATCCTTCGTCTTCTTCGCATCAGTCACCCGCTCGCGCACCAGCTCCACGCCGTCGCCCGCCGCATCCTTCACCCACTCCAGCACCACGCCCTCATGCGTCGCCGTCGCCTTCAGCCCTTGCAACTCTCGCGGACCGTCCCCGCCCGCCGCAAACGCCACATTCGAAGCCCCAGCCGTCCGCCCCGCCGCGCTCAGCACTCGCACCTCGTACACCAGCAGCCGCGCCGCGCCGCTCGCCAACTCCGCCGGCAACGCATCCGTCACCGTCACCTGCTCCTTCGCCGCCCCATCCACCGCCGCCACATCCACGCACGCCGCAGTCGCCAACCGCCGGCACACCATCGCGTGCCGCCTCCCCTGCACCAGCAGCCCATCCGTCGTGCGCTCCGGCATCGTCCACGCCAGCCGAACCGTCCCGCCCACGCGCTCCGCCCGCAGATCCGCCACCGGTCTGGGCAACTGCAACGACGGCGGCTGCGGCAGCCCCGGACTGGCGCACCCAGCGCACACAACGGCCAGCCCCGCTGCAAGCGCGGCCGCTACCCACATCCGAATCTGTCTCACTCCACTCACAACACATCCATCTTACTGAGAATCTTCCGCGCCAGCCCCGTCAGCGCCACGTTGCCCAACTCCCCCGCCGCAACCCACCTGCCCCCGCGAACCTCGCGCTCCAGCTCCGCGTCCGCCACCACCGCCACCGCGTAGTTCGTCGTCGTGATGCTGTGCCGCACCCGCGCCACCGGCTCCAGCCGCGCCGCGTCCTCCACGCTCACCTCCGGCAGCTCCCACATCCCCGCCATCCGCCGCTCGTCCGCCCCGCGCTGCACCAGCAACACCCGCCCGCCTCGCGCCGCCAGCAGGTAAGCCTCGTGCTTCACGCCCATCTTCCCGCGGCTAGCCGTCGCGTGCTCGCCCTGCGTCCTGCACACCGCACGCACCGGACACTCCCCGCACAGCGGCCCCTTCGGCACGCACACCACCGCCCCCAGCTCCATCATGGCCTGGTTGAAGCGGCCCGCCGCTTCGACGTTGCCCTTCTCTCCGCCACCAGCGTCTATCAGTTCACCCGCCGTCTCCCGCAGCCACCGCCGCCCCACTGCCGTCCGGTCCTCCCCGCGCCCATGCAGCCGCAGCAGAACCCGCTCCACGTTCCCGTCCACCACCGCCACGCGCTCGCCAAACGCGATGCTCGCCACCGCCGCCGCCGTGTACTCGCCCACGCCCGGCAGCTCCCGCAGCTCCGCCGCCGTCTTCGGAATCCGTCCGCCCATCTCCTCCACCACCACCTTCGCCGCCTTGTGCAGCATCCGCGCCCGCCGGTAGTAGCCCAGCCCGCTCCACGCCGCCAGAACCTCCTGCTCCGTCGCCCCCGCCAGCTTCTTCAGCGTCGGAAACCGCCGCACAAACTCCCGGTAATGTGCGATGACCGCCGCCACCCGCGTCTGTTGCAGCATCACCTCGCTCAGCCATATCCGGTACGGATCCCTCACCCCGCGCCACGGCAACCGCCGCGCATTCACCCGATACCACCCCAGCAGCCCGCGCCCAAACGCAGCCGCGTCCAATTTTGTCTGCTTACCCTTCACGCCCATACCTTCATTCTACGAACGCACAAAGGCCGCATTTGTTCGTTACTGGTTGCTTATTCGTCCGGAAGATTAAAAATAACACCCAGCCTGATTACTACTTGATGCTGGTGTGTGGTTGTAAAAATATAGTTGTCGCGTCCTTCAATCGAATAAGCGCCTACTTTGTGGACAGAAAATACATATTGCAATCCATAGTCAAGGGAATGGCTTTCAGAAAAAATATAGTCATACCCAACAGGGGATGCCAAAACATAGTGCTTTCCATATTTGAGGATTGGGCCATAACTAAAGCCCGCAAAAGCTGCCTGTGCATCTCGATCTGCAAAAGGTCCCATGCCACCCAATTCAATCCATGTAACGCAAGGGACTTTGTTGTTATATGTATTAGTCATTCCTCCAAGTTGAATACCATATTCGGCACTGTTCGTTCGTCCGGATGCAATCGATTGTCCGCCTCCGGAAAATATGTTTGCGTAATATCCGAATGGAGGATATGTTTTCTTTTCAATTGTGGGTGCGGGTATGTTGGGTAATATTTCCGCCTGCTGCGCATGAACAAACACCGTCACCAGCATGACCATGAAAAGCGCTGCAATCATACCTATGTTTTTCATGGCCAACATCATACACCCACGCACAAAGGCCGCCCTCGCAGGCGGCCTCTGTCATTATCTTTCGTGCTTGCTTACTTCTCCGACGCCGACTTGATCTCCGTCAATCCCACAAAGCCCGGCGTCTCCGCCTCCTTCAGGATCTCCTTGCGGTACAGCCGTGCCATGGCCGCGTTCTCCGCGTCCTGCTTCAGCTTGCCCTCCCGCGCCCGCAGCTTCTCCTCGCGCGCGTTCTTGGCGATGCCGCTCTTGTCGAACGTGTCGTTCGCCGCCGCCTCCACGTGCGACTGGTTCAGCACTAGGTCGTACGTCGAGTCACTCTCCAGCGCCACCTTCTTGCCGCCCGCGAAGATCTCATGCCGCCCGTGTTCCTCGTACCACTTCGTCAGCGTCGCCGTCATGTGCATCTTCTCGATGATGTTCCGCCAGCCGATGCCCGTGTTGTACGCGCAGAAGCTGATCTCCCCCTCCTGCGTCGCGTACGGAATGATGCACTGCTCCGTCCGCCGGAAGTCGTAGTTGAACAGGTCCTGGAACCACATGCCCGCGATGAACAGGAAGTGCCACCGGTCCGCGCGCCGCTTCTTGATGTCCTCCAGCGTGCGGTCCCCGCCCACCTTGCCGTAGTCGCGTCCCGTCGCACCAAAGCTCTTGTCGAACTTCTCCAGCAGCGCCTTCATGCTGAAGTGCTTCGGCGCCTTGTACGGGTCGTAGTTCCGCAGCAGGGCCAGCCCAATGCCCAAAAACGACAGGAACCGCCCGCGCCCCGCGTCGTTCAGCTTGGCCACATCCTTCGCCAGCCGCTCCACGTTCACAAACGCCGTCACCGGAACCGCTTCCTTCGTCTCCTTGTCGATCATCACCGCCATGCCGATGCCGCAGTTCGGATGGCATCCGCAGCTCAGGTGGCCCCAGTCCGCGGCCGGCCCGTGGATCAGGTCGGCGAAGTCGCTGAACGTGGACATGAACGATATCGGGAACCAGTCGCGCATCGGCTCGCCCATCCCCGTCTGCTTCTTGGTGTCATACGCCAGGTCGGTCAGCGTGTAGCGCTGCGCCGCCCGCCGCTCGTCCGTCACTTCCTCGTCGCGCCCCGTGAAGCTCACCGGCTGGAAGCTCAGGAAGTTGATCTTCTTCGGATTGTCCAGCGCGAACTCGATGATGCGCCCCACCTGCTCGTTGTTGATGCCGTTCACGATGGTCGTCACCGGAACGATGTCCACGCCCGCCTCGTGCAGGTTGTGGATGGCCTGCAGCTTCACGTCGAACGCGTTGCCCACCTTGCGGTGCGAGTTCGCCGCGTTGCCGATGCCGTCGAACTGCAGGTACACATACCGCAGCCCCGCCTCCGCCGCCGCGCGGCAGAACTCCTTCGACTTCGCGAACTCGATTCCGTTCGTCGCCGCCTGAATCGAGTTGTAGCCCACCTTGGTCGCGTACGCCACCGCGTCCAGGAAGTAAGGCGAAAGCGTCGGCTCCCCGCCGCTGAACTGCACGCTCATCTGCCGCTTCGGCTTGATGGTCACCGCGTTGTCCAGCATCGTCTTGATCTCGTCCCACGTCAGCTCATGGACGAAGCCCACCTGGTTGGCGTCCATGAAGCACGGATCGCACATCATGTTGCAGCGGTTCGTCAGGTCGATCGTCAGCACCGCTCCGCGCCCGTGTGTCACCGTGCTGGTGCCGTGGTTGTGCAGCTTCTCGTCGTTGTGCGCGCGGATGTCGCGGCCCGGAAAAACCTCTTCCAGGTGCTGGAAGAACGCCGGGTCCGAGCTCATCACGTCCTCGAAGTGCCCGTGCTTCGGGCAGTCCTTCACCATCAGGATCTTCCCGTCGCGCTCGACGATCTGCGCCTTGATCTCCCCCACCTTCTCGTTCAGCAATATCTCGTGCGGCAGCTTCCCGTCCAGGATCTGCTTGCGTATCTCCGGCACGCACTTCGGACACAGCGAGTCCGTCGTCCGCGGCCACCCCAGCGGCGGCTTCTCCTTCTCGTAGCTCTTCAGCAGCGGCTTGTCGCTCCACTTCGGCGTGAACGCGGGCGAGGGGTTGATGGCGTTCAGGCGGCTGAACACCGCCCATCCGGCCTTCGCGCCGTACGTAATCGTCTTCTCAAATGCCTTGGTTAGCTTGGCCATTGTTCTGCTCCTTGAAAAGAATGTGGGGGGGCCGTCTGGTGGGGCGCTCCCGAAAAATCTCTCGCTATTGTTTCTCGAACCGGTCGTGCGTTTTGGACCGCAACCCGTTCAGCGGTGGGGAGTTACGCTTCCTGAAAGCCTATGCGCCACCGTCCCGGAAAGATACTTTCCAGCAGCGAACAGTAGTGATTGAACATTGAACGGTTGTTTTTCGCCATCGAACGAACGTCCGAATCCACGTTGGTCGAAGAACCTTGAGCCGCTTTGCGGGCGTCTGAGCCCGCAGGTTGAGCCGCTTTGCGGGCGTCAGCGTAGCGGGAGCCCGCTGGCGAAATCCTGAGCAAAGCGAAGGACCTAGGTAAGCGCCAGTCGAAGGACCTCTGCACCCATCCATGATGGCGATGCCGTCTGTGCCTCTTACTTCCAGAACCGCCTTCCAGCAAACGCCTTGCCTGAACCTGACTTGAAGTACCGTTCCAACTCCCTCGCCACGGCTTCGTTTTCGACGGCAATATAGCTCTTGAGTCTTGCGGGAAGATGGGCCTTTGTCGACAAGACCTGTCCGTTCTGGTGCGAATCCAACCGCCGTTTTAGATCGTTGGTCGATCCAACATAAATATTGTCGTTGTTGAGCTGAAGAAAATAGACGTACCACACGGCACTTCGCCCCCTCCGCCAAGCGGCTCAGCATCCACCCTTCGATTAATTTCTCTTTGGGTGTCTGGCCTAAAAAAAGTGGCCTGCTTCCCTTCGCTATTTATCTTAGGGCGTCTGGCCTCAACAAAGTGGTCTGCTTCCCTTTGCTTTTTATCTTAGGGCGTTTGGCATCCAAAAATTATCTCTGGGTGTCTGGCGTCCAAATTAATTATCTTTGTGTGTCTGGCCTCCAAAAAGTGGCCTGCCACCCGAAGCCTTGGCGTAGGGTGGTGGAGCTAGTCGGGATCGAACCGACGACCTCATCGTTGCGAACGATGCGCTCTCCCAGCTGAGCTATAGCCCCATCGGATCCGAGCGCCTCTGCCCTGCGGCACGGCCCTCGCGATGTCGTCCTCAAGTTTACCAGTCCCGCTCCCAATCCTCAACGCGCCGTCTTTTCCTCGTCCTTTGCCGGTTCTCCGTGCACCCGCCTAGAAGTTGTACGTCGTCCCCGTCTGCCGCGCAAACGACCGCACAATCCGCTGCAGCACCACTTCGCGCACGTTGATGCGCCGCGCCACGTCCGGCACAAACTCCGTGATTGCGTTGCTGATCGGGTCCGTCGCCAGGTCCACCCCCACCCGCGCCGCCGTGGACGGCAGGTTCGTCCGCAGCCCGGGCACGTACAGGTTGAACATCTCCTCGCACAGCGGAGTGCTTATCAGGTTGCCGTAGTTCGCCATCGGCCTGCCCTCGTCGCTCTGCATCACCAGCGTCGCCATCAGCACATGTCCCATGCGCGGCCACACCCCCGCCCCCGGCATGCGGTGGTAGTGCGGGTCCTGGTGCATCAGCGACGGCACCGCGAACGTCCCGAACGTCTCCCCCATCGCATCCTGCGACAGGCTCACCCCGAACTCGTACCCGAACCCGTGCATCCCGGGCCCGTACGACCCGTGCGCGTCCGTCGCCACATCCAACGCCGAGAAGAACGCGATCGAAGCCCCGTTCTCCGGATCAATGAAGTCCCTCCCCGCCAGCACCAGCTTCTGCCTCGGCGTCATCGGCTCCGGCTCGCTCGTGCTCAAAAAGCGGTCAAACGGGTTCTCGCGGTGTCGGCACGGCTTGGCGAACACCAGCGCCTCCGTCGCCGCCTCCGGATTCGTCGCCGTGTACGCCTCGCTCACGCAGTTTGCAGGCCCCACCATCACCTTCCCCGGCTCCTTCTGCTGTTCCGCCGCCGATTGCTGCGGATTCGGTGCATCCGGCAGCCCCGCCGCGCCGTTACCCGTCGCCCCACCGCTACTTTGCCGCGATTTCACCGCCACCGCGCCGCCGTTTTGCGGCTCTTTCACCACGCTTGCGCCATCATTTTGTGGCGGTTTCGCGGCCGTTTGCTGGCAAAACGCCGGGCAAACCGCCGCCGCCAGCAGCCATAGCCCCGCAACTCTCCCCACTCCGCGCATACCGTCCACTATCTCACCACGCCCGCACCGCCTTCGTCCAAGCCCTCCAGGTAACCACTCCGGCACAGCCCCGCGTATCCCGCATTGACCCCTTCCATCCCCGCGCCAATACTGGACAATGAGGAGTGTCTGTCCTCGTGCCACCCATGCGCCGAACTCCCCATCCCCGCCTCGGCACCCTCTGCGCCCTCGCCGCCGCCTGCCTTCTGCTCGCCGGCTGCCACCACCGCCATAAAGTCTACGAGCCTCCCCCACCGCCGCCCCCCGCCGCCACCACTCCCCACAAACACCACGCCCCGCCTCCCGAAACATCCTCATCGCCCACCGCTCCCGAACCCGCCGCTGTCGGCGGCAAGCCCCTCTCTGTCGAGTACGGTGTCTCCAGTTGGTACGGCCCGCCCTACGACAAACATCCCGGCGCCAACGGCGAAATCTACGACCAGAACGCCATGACCGCCGCGCACCGCACCCTCCCCCTCGGCACCATCGTGCGCGTCACCAACACCGCCACCGGCCAGTCCGCCGTCGTCAAAATCACCGACCGCGGCCCCTTCGTCCACGGCCGCGTCCTCGACCTCTCGCTCGCCGCCGCCAAGGCCACCGGCGTCTACCGCGCCGGCCTCGCCCGCGTGAAGATCGAAGTCTTCACCCTCCCGCCCACCGGTTACTCCGCCGGCAAATGGTGCGTGCAAATCGGCGCCTTCACCGACGAAGCCAACGCCATCGCCCTCAAGGCCGACCTCCTGCGCCGCTACCCAACGGCCCAGGTCATCGAGTTCCCCGGCCCCACCGGCTACTGGGTGCGCATCAAGACCGCGCAGGCCGACCGCACCTGGATGACGCAACTCGCCGGTGCCATCAAGCCCTCCGAACCCGCCGCCGAAGCCTGGCTCCTCCGCCTCGACTAATAGACTCGACTAATCTCATATCAGCCCGATGCCCGCCTACACACTCCCGCCCGCACTCGCCGCCAAGGCCATCGCCTTCGGCCGCCTCAGCGTGGACCTGCACTTCGCTTACATGCTCTGGTCCATCGCCGCGCTGTTTCTGCTGTTGGAGCTCGGTGTCCCCGCGCGTCTGCGCGATTTATCCGCACGCATCACCACGCGCCCCACGCGGCAGACCTTCCTCACCGCCGCCGCGCTCCTGTTCCTGCTGCAACTGCTGATGTTTCCCCTCTCCGCCGCAGGCCACCTGTTGCTCTTGCGCTTCGGCATCTCCATCCAGCCCTGGCCTTCGTGGCTTGTCGACGCCGCAAAATCCATCGCCCTTACGCTCATCCTCTTCACGCCGCTCGTCGCCGGCGCCATCCTGCTCCCGCGCCGCGCACCCCGCCGCTGGTGGCTCATCCTGTGGAGCATCCTCGTTCCCGTCATCGTTCTCGTCGTCGTCCTCTCCCCTATCGTCATTGACCCGCTCTTCAATCGCTTCGAGCCGCTCGCCGACACCAACCCCGCGCTCGTCACGCAACTCCAGACCATCGCCTCGCGCGGCGGCGTCAACGTTCCCGCCTCCCGCATCTTCCTCATGCGCGCCAGCGCCAAGTCCACCTCCATCAATGCCTACGTCACCGGCTTTGGTGCATCCCGCCGCATTGTCGTATGGGACACCACCGTCCGCTCCACTCCGCCCGACGAGCTCTCCTTCGTCTTCGCCCACGAGCTTGGCCACTACGTCCTTGGTCATATCCAGCAGGGAATCCTCTTCGCCGCCGCGCTGCTCTTCGCCTGCCTCTGGTTCACCGCGCGCGCCAGCCGCTGGCTCATCGCCCGACGCGGCCCGCGCTGGCGCATCACCGGCTCCACCGACCCCGCCGCCGCCGCAGTACTTCTCCTCCTCGCCGCCACCCTGCAGTTCGCCACCGAACCCGCCGTCAACGCCGTCAGCCGCCACTTCGAGCGCGCCGCCGACGCCTACGGCGTCCACGCCATCCACGGCCTCGTTCCAGACCCCGCCGCCACGACCGCGCGCAGCCTGCAACGCCTCGGCCAGCAAAACCTCGCCTCCCCAGAACGCCGCCCCTTTGTCGAGCTCTGGTGCTACTCCCACCCCCACATCGCAGACCGCATCCGCGACGCCGCCAACTCCACCACTCCCTGACTCTACCCATCCTGTCTTACAATCGGCGCATGTCATCCGACTGCATCTTCTGCAAGATCGCCTCCGGCGTCATCCCCGTCACACGCGTCTTTGAAACCGACGACCTCCTCTGCTTCCCCGACGTCAACCCGCAGGCGCCCACCCATCTGCTCCTCATCCCCAAGCAGCACATCGCCTCGCTCGCGCACACCACCCCCGCGCACGACGCGCTCCTCGGCCGCCTGCTCGCCGCCGCCCGCAACATCGCCCGCCAGAAGAACCTCTCCGCCGGCTTCCGCGTCGTCATCAACACCGGCCCCGATGGCGGCCAGTCCGTGGACCATCTCCACCTGCACATCCTCGCCGGCCGCTCCATGACTTGGCCTCCCGGATAGCGACGCACATCCGCGCAACAAGAATGCCCGCCGTCTGGCGGGCATTCTCATATTCTGTTGGCTCAGCACTACGCGTTGAAGTTCGCTTCTTCCTCTTCGTCCAGCCCGTAGCGCCGCAGCAGGTTGGGCAGCGCCTGGCTGAACGCCGAACGCGGCATCACCGTGTCGCATCCCGCCTCCACCGCCTTCGCCTTCAGGTCGCCCTGGATGTGCGACAGGAACCCGACGAGGCTCACGCGGCGCTTGAACTTCGTGCGCAGCTTCGGAATCAGCGTGATCGGCTTTGCGCTCAGGTTGTTCATGTCGAAGATGATCAACGCCGGCTGGTCCGAGCCGTCGTCGGCCATCTCCAGCAGCGTCTCGGCCGTCTCCGCCTTTAGGAACGCAACCTTCACGCCCACCTTCCGAGCCGTCTCCTGGATCTTGGCCAGAAAGAACATGTCGTCTACAAAGCAGTAGATGCGCGTCGGCGCGTCCTGCTTCACCCGTGGCGCCGCCTCGCGCGAGATCAGATTGAAGCTCGCCTGCGTGTCGCCGCCGCCGTTGTTGTAGTAGCGCCGCTGCTGTCCGTTGCTGCGGTTGCCGTTCACCTCGATGGTCGAGGGCGGCTTGTCGGCGTAGTTGCCGATCTCCGCGCGATAGCTGTGGTCCATCGGCCCCACAAAACTGCGCGGCCCCTTCTGCTTGTACCGCCGCTGGCTGCGCGGCTCGTGGATGCTGTTGCCCGGCTCGATACGGTGGCCCTGGCCCTCGCCACCCGCGCGGAACTTCTTCTTCTTTTTCGCCTTCCAGCGCTTGGCTCCGCTCTCGCCCGCAAACTCCTGCTTCGGTGCGCTGGGCGCCTGGATGAACACCACCCCGCCGTCGAACGGCAAATCGTTCGCTGGCCCGCCCTCCTGCGCAACCACGTTGACCGCCGTGTCGGCCCCGCCGGCCCCGCCCGTCTGGCTGGGCGCTGCCACTGCGGACACCGTCTTCAGCTTGTTGCGCTTGCGCCGGCGCCTCCGGCTGCTCTTGGACTGTCCCTGCCCGGGCGTCCCAATGTTGTTCTGCTGCGCCGGCTCATTCTCCGCGGGCGTGTACTCCTGCTGCTCTAGGCTCATGCGTCTGCTTCCTTGCTCTTCATCGGCCTGTTCAGCCGGATGATCCTGTGTTCTCCTCGTGCCGCAACCGCTCCGCCGCGCCGTCTACCGCGCAACCGCAAAGCCGTTCTTCAGGCGCGCCACAATGCGCATGGCCGCCCGCCCACGACTCCGCCGGAATGGTTGCTGTCTCAAAGGTCCTGCTCGAGTGAACTGCCTTGTTGCCTTATCGGCCGCCACCAGCACGTCCTGTTCCCGTTGCGGAACCCTCGTGCCTCTGCGCCGAATCACACCTGCTGGTATCCCTGCTGTTTGGACCAGAATCTATCTTGTCAGTGTGTGCCGTGCGACCCTTGAGCCAGCGCTCGCTTCAAGCCCCTCTTCGGGCGGGCTCCCACTCGGGAACCCTGCTCTCAGCTCTGCTGCATACCCGGTCGCCGGGCAGCTTTGATACTACGTTCACACGCCCCGAAAATGCAAGCGCCTTGTGGTAACCCCTTTGAGTGTCGGATTTACACCCCGCACCATCAGCGTTGGCATGTCGCGCAGTAGTGCGTGCTCCGCCCCGCCACCACAATCCTCTTGATGGCCGTCCCGCACTCTCGGCACGGCTCGCCCGTCCGCTGGTAGACCTTGTGCCGCAACTGGAAGAACCCCTTCACGCCCTCCGCATCCACATAATCCGACACCGACGACCCGCCCATCTTGATGGCCTCGCGCAGCACTCGCCGCAGCGCCATGCGCAGCCGCTCCAACTCCTCCCGCGTCAGCCGCCCCGCCGCCCGCGTCGGCCGTATCCCCGCGCGAAACAAACTCTCGTCCGCGTAGATGTTCCCCACCCCGTGCAGCAGGCTCTGGTTCAGCAGCGCCGCCTTGATGGCCAGCCTCCGCCCGCGGAACAGTGCCGCAAACTCCTCCCGCCCCACCGACAGCGGCTCCACGCCCGGCCCCACATACGGCTGGTCGCTCAGCCGTATCCGCCCAAACCTCCGCGGATCCACAAACCGCACCTCGCGTCCATCCTCCAAAGTCGCCACCAGATGCGTGTGCTTCACCCGCTCGGCATCCCCCTCGCACACCACCAGCCGCCCCGTCATCCCCAGATGCACCAGCAGCTCCGCTCTCTGTCCTCTTTCGCGCGCCACCGTCATCACAATCGTCTTTCCCACCCGCCGCACACCCTCAATCCGGCTGCCCGTCAACTCGCGCTCAATCCGCGCCCGCGGAGTCTGGAACGTCTGCGGCTTGCTTCCCATCCACACTGCCGCAATCACGCGCCCCGCCACGCGCTCGTGCACTCCATTCGCAACCGTCTCGACCTCGGGCAGCTCCGGCATGGTTCCAGATTACCCCGCTAGCGCGTGTCTGCATCGCCCCCGCAAACCATGTAAAATGAGTAATCGGAGCGCGGTCTTTCGCGCCGACTGCTCTGATTCCCACACAGTTCCCCCGGAGACCCCCCAGCGTGAGCCCCGCCTCGAAGTCCGCCAGCAAGAAGAACTCCGCCGTCATCCTCGGCGCCCAGTGGGGCGACGAAGGCAAGGGCAAAATCGTAGACGTACTCAGCGAGCGCTTTGACCTGGTGGCCCGCTACGCCGGCGGCCACAACGCCGGCCACACCGTCATCATTAAGGGCCAGAAGTTCGTCCTCCAGCTCATCCCCTGCGGAGTCCTCCGCCCGGGCTGCATCGGCGTCATCGGCAACGGCGTCGTGCTCGACCCCATGGCCTTCCTCGGCGAGGTCGCGCGCCTCAAGCAGGCCGGCCTGCCCGTGGACGGCCAGCTCTTCATCTCCAACCGCGCCCACGTCATCCTGCCCTACCAGCGCATGATCGAGCTCGCCGCCGAGAACGCCCCCGGCCGCACCAAGATCGGAACCACCAGCCGCGGCATCGGCCCCGCCTACGAGGACAAGATGCACCGCAGCGGCCTGCGCGTCGTGGACCTGCTCAACTCCGCCCTGCTGCGCACCCACATCGAGAACGCCTGCCACGAGAAGAACACCATCGCCCACGCCCTCTTCGGCACCGCCCCCCTCGACCCCAAGCAGATGTACGAGGAGTACGCCCGCGCCGCCGAGCAGATCGCCCCCTTCGTCACAGACACCGCCGTCATGCTCAACCACGCGCTCGACGCCGGCAAGTCCGTCATGTTCGAGGGCGCGCAGGGCACGCTGCTCGACATTGACCACGGCACATACCCCTTCGTCACCTCCTCCAGCGCCACCTCCGGCGGCGCCGTCACCGGAACCGGCGTCGGCCCCAACCGCATCGGCACCGTCATCGGCCTCAGCAAGGCCTACATCACCCGCGTCGGCGAAGGCCCCTTCCCCACCGAGATCCACGACGCCCCCGGCGACCTGCTGCGCGCGCGCGGCAAGGAGTTCGGCGCCGTCACCGGACGCCCCCGCCGCTGCGGCTGGCTCGACATCCCCCTGCTGCGCTACTCCAACATGATCAATGGAACCGAGTGGCTCGTCATCAGCAAAATCGACGTCCTCGACGAGTGCGAGACCATCCCCGTCTGCACCGGCTACAAGATCGACGGCAAGGTCACCGACGTTGTCCCCGCTGACGTTCGCGGCATCGAGTCCATCCAGCCCGTCTACACCACCATGCCCGGCTGGCACTGCTCCACCGAGGGCATCACCCAATTCGACAAGCTCCCCGCCCGCGCGCAGGAGTACCTCCGCTTCATCGAGCGCGAGACCGGCGCGCGCATCGGCATCGTCTCCACCGGCCCAGACCGCGAGCAGACCGTCACCCTGCCCGAGTTCGCCGCCGTCCTTCCCTAGCTTCCTGATTAGAAAAATTTCTGCGGCGATTCACCGAATCTTGCTTTGACTCTGCCCTCCGGCGGAGCTACTATCCGTCCATGCTGCGCTTTCGTTTCCCCAATTCGGCATCCTGCGCCATCGCGCTGGTCGCCTGTCTCGCGCTCGCAACCGCTCCCGCGCGCGCCCAGGACCACCACGGCCGCCGCACCTACAAGCAGGTCATCGAGCAACTCGAAGACCAGTGGCACGATGCCATGATGAAGGGCGATGCAGACACCATCGAGAGCATGCTCGCCGACGACTTCGTCGGCATCAACGCCCAGGGCATGGTCTCCACCAAGCAGCAGACCGTGGACCGCATTCGCAACCGCCAGGTCACCGTCCACACATTCAATGTGCTCGACCGCAAGATCTCTCTCCGCGGCGACACCGCCATCGTCACCTCCGAAGTCGAGGTCTCCGCCACCAACAACGCCGCCACCCCGCCCACCGAGACGCACAACACCTCGCGCACCATCCGCGTCTACCAGCACTTCCCCAGCGGCAACTGGCGCATCGTCAACTTCGAGGCCACTCGCGTCACCCCCGAGCCGCCCGCACCCGCTCCGGCATCCATCAAGCCTTAGCGCATCTCTCGTGCACCAATAAAAACCCTGCCCATCGGCAGGGTTTCTTGTTGGTGCCCAAAACTCTCAGCGCAACGCCTCGCGCAATCTCTCCCACGTGATGTCCAGCGCCTCAGGCAGCACGCGCGACTCCGCCGTCGAGGTCATAAAGCTCGTGTCGCCCAGCCACCGCGGCAGCGCATGCATGTGGATGTGTTCCTGCACGCCCGCTCCAGCAGCCTGCCCCAGATTCAAGCCAAAATTAATTCCCTCGGGATGGTACACCGCGCGCATCGCACGCTCCAGCTCCTGGCACAGCTCCATCATCTCCTGCGCCGCCGCGCGCGGCAGCTTCGCCAGAGAGTCCGTGTGCTGGTACGGAACGATCATCGCGTGCCCGCTCGAGTACGGATACAGGTTCAGCACGATGAAGTGGTGCTCGTACCGCTTCACGATGTACGCCGCACGCTCCGCCGCATCCAGCGGATATCCCTTCTCCGCCGCCTGCTTCGCCGCTGTCTGCAGGTTGCAGAAGATGCAGCCCAGGTCCCCCTCGTACAGTGCGTCCAGCTCCGCCGGCACACCCGCCCGCCGAGGCCGCTGCGGCTCCTTCCGCTCCGCCCCCGTCACATACCGATACCGCCACGGTGTCCACAAGTAGTCCATGTCGTTCAGTATAAGGCTCGCCGATAAACCCACTCATTGCACTCGTTTGCACCGTGTGCCTTGCTGCAATCTCCGCACATCGACCGCGCCCGCACGTTGCCTTCCATTGACACTGTTTTTGCGCCGCCGCTATACTTGATTTGTAGCGTCATGGGTTGAGAGACAGCCATGGCGCGCCCACTGCCAATCGAGCCTTTGCCTGCGGGGGAGTCTCCCTGCTCCGGCAATCGTCGGCGTCTCATCCCGCTTCCCCAGCGGATTGTACGAACCACCGCCGCAGGCTCAATCGATTTGCATTCGGGCAGGTTCGATTCTGCCTCCGGAGCAAGCAACGCCCATGACTGATGTTCCCAATCCCTTAACCGAGAGCAGTCCCCTGACCACTGAACTGGAAACCCTCAACTCTGAAACCTCGGTGCCCACCGAGACGACAACCCCCGCCCCCACCGCTGCCGTTCCGGCCCCCGCGCCGGTCGAGGCCGCCCCAGACACCGACGCCGATGCCGACGCTGGCATGGAGGACTTCGCCGCCGCGCTCGAGAACTTCGACCGCGAGCAGGCAGCCGCCGAAGCCGCGCAGCAGTCCCCGCACGAAGAGGTTGTCGTCACTGGCACCGTCATCAAGATCACCGACAAGCACGTGGTCGTGGATGTCGGCCTCAAGAGCGAAGGCCTCATCCCCCTGGCCCAGGTCCTCGACCACACCGGCCAGCCCAAGGTGCAGCCCGGCGACTCCGTGGAGGTCGTCGTGGAGCGCGAGGAGGCCGAGGGCGGTTTCCTCGTCAGCTACGAGAAGGCTCTCAAGCACAAGGTGTGGGACACCCTCGAGCGCGCCTGCAACGAAAAGACTCCCGTCACCGGCATGGTGCTCGGCCGCGTCAAGGGCGGTCTCACCGTGGACATCGGCATCAAGGCCTTCCTCCCCGGCTCGCAGGTTGAAGTACGCCCCGTGCGCAACCTCGACGCCTACATCGGCCAGCCCCTCGATGTCCGCGTCATCAAGCTCAACAAGAAGCGCGGCAACGTCGTCGTCAGCCGCAAGGAGATCCTCGAGGAGCAGGTCGCCGGCCTCCGCGAGAAGACGCTCTCCACCCTCGAGGAGGGCGCCATCCTCACGGGCGTCGTCAAGAACCTCACCGAGTACGGCGCCTTCGTCGAACTCGGCGGCCTCGACGGCCTCCTCCACATCACCGACATGAGCTGGGGGCGCCTCACCCACCCCCGCGACCTCGTCAACGTCGGCGACGAGATCCAGGTCAAGGTCCTCAAGTTCGACCGCGAGAAGCAGCGCGTCTCGCTCGGCTTCAAGCAGCTCACACCAGACCCCTGGCTCGACGCCGTCGAGCGCTACCCCGTCAGCGCGCAGGTCCGCGGCCGCATCCTCTCCGTCACCGACTACGGTGCCTTCGTCGAGCTCGAGCAGGGCATCGAGGGCCTCGTCCACGTCTCCGAGATGACATGGTCCAAGCGCATGAAGCACCCCTCCAAGATGGTCAAGCCCGGCGATACCGTCGAGGCCATCATCCTCCAGGTCAACCCCGCTGACCGCCGCATCTCCCTCGGCATGAAGCAGCTCCAGGAAAACCCCTGGGAGAACCTTGAGGCCAAGTACCCCGTCGGCGCTACCGTCGAGGGCCGTGTCCGCAACCTCACCGAGTTCGGCGCCTTCATCGAAATCGAAGACGGCATCGACGGCCTCGTCCACGTCTCCAACCTGAGCTGGACCAAGCGCGTCAAGCATCCATCCGAGGTTCTCAAGAAGGGCGACAAGGTCAGCGCCATCGTACTCGGCGTCGAACCCGAAAACCGCCGCCTCTCCCTCGGCGTCAAGCAGCTCGCGCCCGATGCCTGGGAGTCTTTCTTCGAAGCGCATCAGGTCGGCGAAGTCCTCAAGGGCAAGGTCCTCCGCTCCGCGCAGTTCGGCACCTTCATCGAGCTGGCCGAGGGCATCGAAGGCCTCTGCCACGTCTCCGAGGCCGTCGGCGAAGACCATAAGCCCATCACCCTCGACCCCGACAGCGAGCATGATTTCAAAATCATCAAGCTCAACCCCAAGGAGAAGAAGATTGGCCTCAGCATCCGCGCCATCTACCACGAGGCCGAACGCGCCGAGGTCGAGAACTACAAGAAGCGCGAAGAGTCCGCTCCCAGAGCCAAAGGCAAGGGCAAGGGTTCGGCTTCCTCCTCCAGCGCCAACTCCGGCTCCACCACCCTCGGCGACCTGCTCGCATGGAAGAAGGCCGAGTTCTCCAGCGACTCCACCGAAGAGTAATCCTCAACCCATCTTCACCAGCCGGCGCCGCCTTCGGGCGGCGTTGCTGTTGGCGTCAACAGTACCAATCAGTAACCGGGTTCCGCGTTTGACACTCCCCACGCCCCCGCGCGTCGGTTAGCGTTGTAAGTGCTCTGCTTCTCCGCGGCCTCCATATTTTTATGCGCCGCGCACAATCCAAACCGCTGCCACTTGGCGCCACCGCCGCGCTTGCGCTGCTGCTCGTCCTCGCGCCCGGTGCCCAAGCCCGCACCCGCCGCCATCACGCCGCGAGCGCCAATCCCCGCGCCGCTGCCGCTCATAAGCAGAACTCCCCCAGTACTCCATCCCTCCAAAATGCAGACGCTGCAGAGCCGCCCTCGGCGCCCGACTACGCCGTAGCCGCCCGCGTTCACGCTTGGGTCGCCGCCGAACACGGCATCCGCCTCGCCGCCGCATCCGCTCCCACTCCCTCCGCTGCAGCGTCTGCACCAACCGCCGCGCCCGCCCCCGCCAACAAAGCATCGCTCCAGCCCGCGTCGCTCTCCATCCCCAATCAGCGCATCACCTCTGCCACCCTCAAGGGATCGCACGACGTCCTCGTCCACCAAAACGAGATGGCCACCGCCGAAGGCCTCTCCCGCATCCGCGACGACGCCGACCTGCGCCGTATGGTCGCCGCGCACGACCTCGTCCCACTTCCCACAGGCCCCACGCTCACCGTAGACAGCCGCCTCCCCGCCAACCGCCGCTACTGTCGCCCCTGGGTCGCGGACTTCCTCCGCCAGATGGCCCAAGCTCACTTCCAGCGCTTCCACTCTCCGCTGCAGGTCAACTCCGCCGTCCGCACCGTCGCCTTCCAGCAGCGCCTCCGCCGCACCAACGGCAACGCCGCACCCATTGATGGCGACACCGCCAGCCCACACCTCACCGGCCTCGCCATTGACGTCGCCAAAAAGCCCATGAGCACCGATGAAATCTCTTGGATGCGCGCCTACCTGCTCCCCCTCCAGCAGTCCGGCCGGCTCGACGTCGAGGAGGAGTTCCAGCAGGCCTGCTTCCACCTCAGCGTCTACCGCAACTCCGCTCCAGCCTCCGACGCGCCCACCGAACAGGCCAAGCCCTCCAC
>Ga0316226_1000249_pt1 | contig 79914 bp, 55 predicted proteins | sample TBH18017metaG_FD_206009 | JGI IMG/M metagenome (GOLD analysis project Ga0316226, IMG submission 206009) | Freshwater microbial communities from Trout Bog Lake, Wisconsin, USA - TBH18017 | ecosystem: Environmental > Aquatic > Freshwater > Lake > Hypolimnion/Profundal zone | place: USA: Wisconsin...
ATGACCTGACTACGACATCTACTTCGAGGAGTTTCACCCTCAAAGGAGGGGTGCCCCCGGGAGGAACCTATTACATCGACGGGGTTCCGGCTGCAGGAGGCATTTTCAATCCTTCGGTGCTCTCTGCAACCAGCCACCAGGTAACGTATTCCTATACCGATGTCAACACCTGCAAGAGCACTTCATCTTCGGTGTTCATCAATATCATTAACGGCAGCCCTGCAGGAAGTTGTCCGCAGAGTTTCACCGACCCCAGGGATAACGCTTTATACAAGGCTTTCACCCTGGGCAGCCACTGCTGGATGCTGTCCGACCTGAATTATGGAAGCAAAATGGCTTCGCCTTCCACACCTCAGACCGATAACTGCACCCCCGAAAAATACTGCCTGGCCTCGGATGCCACCTGCTCAACCTACGGAGGACTCTACCAATGGGACGAGCTGATGCAATACCAGGTTCCCGCTGCCGGCCTTACGGTGCAGGGACTTTGCCCGCCCGAGTGGCATGTGCCCACCCAGGCCGAATGGACGGATCTCATCAATTCAGTGGCATCTCTGACCCCGGGTGATGGTCTTGCCGGCAATTTTCTCAAGGATCCAGTCCCAACTTTCGGGTTCCGGGCTTTGCTTGACGGTATTTTTTACCAGAATAATACCTGGGCTTTCACAACCGGCAATATAACAGCCACCATGTACTGGACTGCCACAACCGATGGCCTGCAGCGCGCAATTGCCAGGGGGATGAATGTGTATACTTATTCAGTATCGTTCTACCCATCCCTAAGGTCCAATGCTTTCACGGTGAGATGCGTGAAAGACTGAAAATCGTTCATGGCTTGAATACTCGTTCGGCGAAGCCGTAATGAGCACACAAATGAAATAAACAATAGGTGCGAATAATATCGAATAACGAATTTCGAAGTACGAAGTAAACGCTATTCACTCATCACTCATCACTCATCGCTCATCACTCATCACTTTTTCAGTTTCTCTGTGAACATGTTATGGATTTTTTAATAACTTTGTTCATTCATCTGGCAACTATTAACCGGGTTTCGATGTCTTTATGTTATGGAAAGCCAAAATGGCTTTTTATGGCATTTTGATTTAAACCAAACATCAACGATGGCTAAGCATTCACTGCAAATAACATGAAGAAGGAACTTATACACTTTGTGTTTTCACTGGTAAAACCCATACTATTCCTCATCCCTCTGCTTTCGCTTAATCAGGAAACATTCAGTCTTACCGGAATTTCGAGACTCCCCGACAGCACTCATGCCGCACTGGCCTGCAACCTTGATTCCACAAATTGCAGCAATCAATCAACCGACACCCTGCCGGGAATAGTAAGGTTTGACCACAGGGGAGAACTGTATGATTACTATTATGTGCGGTTGTCGGGCTTTCGTTCACATTTTGAACGTTATGACTTTTATACAAAGGCCGGTCTTCATAATATTTTCATGCAGAATAAAAATGATTTTCACAGTGACTCAGCGCTTTTCGAAACCAGCTTATACAGTGAAAAGGCAAGGTCTGAATTCAGGGAACTGATCAGCAGCGCCAGGGCAGCCGATTCTTTAACAACTGCGGAAGAGAAACAGAAGATCCTCGATGAATCACCCTTTTATCACAAGGCAACGCCTCAGGATATACACCAGTTGCAGTCTCCCCTGGATGTCATCCCCTGTTCAACTGCCGAGATAGCATGTTCAGCAAATGTATATACCTTCCCGTCAAATACAAACGGAGATTCACCTCCAGTGATAAATGGCTACCCGAATTACGGATGCCTGGGGTCAGAACCCCGCCCGTCCTGGTTCTTTATGCAGGTTGGGACAGCAGGTGATATTATCATACATATTCATCAGTACGGCGCTGGTCTGCCTCCTGTAGACAAAGATGTTGACTTTATCTGCTGGGGACCGTTCAACAGCCTTACCGACGGTTGCAGTTTCGGATTGACAGGTACTTGCACTCTTACGGGAACCCCATCTTGTTGCAGCAATACATCCTGTGCTCCGGGCTTTTATCCCAAAGGCAATATTGTTGACTGCAGTTATTCATCAAATGCGACCGAAGACTGTCACATTTTGAATGCACAGGTCGGAGATATTTATATTCTTCTTTTAACAAACTTCATCGGGGGACCAGGGACCATTACTTTCTCACAAACCGGAGGAACAGGGATTACAAACTGCAACCTGCTCGTATTTTGTTCTATGATCGACATTACAGCCGTAGCCACCGCATGTAATTCTGCCAGCAACACTTATACGGTTTCCGGGGTTGTTGATTTCAGCAATCCTCCTCCGACCGGGACACTCTCTATAACTGATGTATCAGCCAGCCCCAATATCAGCCAGGTCTTTTCCCCTCCATTTACCAGCCCTCTCAATTACACCCTTAACAATGTTCCCTGCGACGGCTATACCCATACCATCACAGCTTCCTTTTCCGACAGCACTTCCTGCAATCTTTCAGGATCTTATTCCTCACCACCTCCAACATGTCCCACCGGGATCATCCACGGGGGAGGTGCCATCTGCAACAATGGTTCAAGCCAGACCACTGTTGATATCACTATTACAGGCTCACCGGGGCCGTTTAACATTGTTTACGCTATTAACGGTGTAAATCAACCCCCTATCAACAATTACAGCGGTTCATTGCCATATGTCATCACGACCAGCATACCCGGTGTATACACCCTGGTTTCTCTGACAACTCCGGGATGTCCGGGTGGCGGACCCCTTATAGGAAGCGCCACAGTCACACTGAATCCTTTACCAACAGCCAGCATATCGGGAACCATAGATGTATGCGAAAATGCTGCATCCCCCCTGATCACTTTCACCGGGGCTTCAGCCAATGCCCCTTATACTTTCACCTATAAGATCAACGGAGGACCCGACCATCTGATCACAACCATCAGCGGGAACAGTGTCACGATTCCTGCACCAACCAATGTTCCCGGTACTTTCATATATTCACTGGTCAGCGTCCAGGACGGCAGCTCGCCGGCCTGTTCACAGGTTCAGAGCGGGAACGCAACCATTACCGTAAATCCCCTGCCCACCGCCACCATCGCGGGAACGATAAGCGTATGCCAGAACTCACCGCCTCCCCAGGTCACCTTTACCGGGGCATTAGCCACAGCGCCGTATACCTTCACCTATTATATCAACGGAGGCCCCCCCCAGACTGTCACCACCACAACTGGCAACAGTATTACCGTGGATGTCCCGACAGCTACCGCAGGGACCTTTACCTATAATCTTACTTCAGTAACAGATGCAAGTACGACTTTATGTTCACAGGCCCAGACCGGGAGTGCCACCGTTATCGTAAATCCCTTACCAACCGCCACGATTGACGGGACTGTCGCGGTATGCCGGAATGCAGCATCGCCCCTGGTCACTTTTACGGGAGCTGCTGCAACCGCACCATATACGTTTACTTATAACATCAACGGGGGAGCCAGCCAGATCATAACAACAAGCAGCGGGAACTCTGTCACCATTGCAGCTCCCACCAATGTTGCCGGCATCTTCACCTATAATCTTATAAGTGTTCTTGACGCAAGTTCAACAAGCTGTTCACAAGCCCAGCCCGGAAGCGCCATAATTACCGTAAATCCTTTACCAACAGCCACGATTTCAGGAACAACCAGCGTTTGCCAGAATGCGACTGCCCCTCTGATCACATTTACTGGCGCCTCTGCTTCAGCCCCGTATACTTTCACCTATAATATCAACGGAGGGGCCAGCCAGCTTGTTACAACTATATCGGGGAATTCTGTGACTGTTGCAGCGCCAACGAATGCGACCGGCACATTTACCTATAACCTTTTAAGCGTTCAGGACGGAAGTACGACTATTTGTTCCCAGGCCCAGACCGGAACTGCTACCGTTATTGTCAATACCCTGCCAACCGCAACCATTGCAGGGACCTTAGCTGTTTGCCAGAATGCTTCAGCCCCGATGGTTACCTTTACCGGCGCTTCTGCCAGCCCACCGTATACTTTCACTTATAATATTAACGGCGGATCAGTACTGTCGGTTACCACGACCTCGGGAAACAGCATCAACATTCCCGCACCCACTAACGTGACTGGCATCTTTACCTATAACCTGCTGGGTGTTCAGGACGCAAGTTCAACCGCATGTTTCCAGCCCCAGGGCGGAAACTCGACCATTACCGTGAATCCACTGCCCACAGCTGTCATCTCCGGCACAACGGCAGTCTGCCGGGATGCAACTGCACCACTAATCACATTTACCGGCGCATCGGCTTCAGCGCCATATACTTTTACCTATAAGATCAACGGAGGGGGAAACCAGGTCGTGACAACAACCAGCGGCAACAGCGTTACAGTCGCTGCCCCGACCAATGTTGTTGGTACGTTTGTATATACCCTGGTAAGTGTCCAGGACGGAAGTACAACAAGTTGTTCACAGCCACAGGCAGGAAGCGCCACGGTTATTGTGAATCCCCTGCCCACCGCCGGTATTTCAGGAACAATTACCTTATGCCAGAACTCAACCGCTCCCCTGATTACATTTACAGGCGCATCGTCCACCGCTCCATATACCTTTACTTATAATATCAATGGCGGCCTGAACAGGACCGTAACCACTACCAGCGGGAACAGTGCAACACTTACTGCTCCAACCAATATACCAGGAATCTTTAATTATAACCTGGTAAGCGTACAGGACGGTAGTGCGACGGCATGTTCACAGGCCCAGTCAGGAATTGCAACGGTCACTATAACACCTTTGCCAACGGCAACGATCTCAGGGACTACTTCGGTTTGCCTGAATTCAACCTCTCCCCTGATCACATTTACAGGAGCTTCAGCATCGGCGCCCTACACTTTTACTTATAACATCAACGGGGGAGCAAACCAGGTGATCACAACCACAAGCGGCAACAGCGTCACCATTGCAGCGCCTACCAATGCCCTCGGGGTTTTTACCTATAACCTGTTGAGTGTGCATGACGGAAGCACCTTGTCCTGTTCCCAGGCCCAGAGCGGAAGCGCCACGGTGACAGTAAATCTTTTGCCCACAGCTACCGTCTCCGGAACCATAGCGGTATGCCAGAATGCTGCGGCTCCGCTGATAACATTTACCGGCGCTTCAACTGCTCCGCCGTATACGTTTACTTATAACATCAACGGGGGGGCCAGTCAGTTTATCACAACGGCAAGCGGAAGCAGCGTCACCATTGCAGCCCCGACCAGCGTGGTCGGCACGTTTACCTATAACCTGCTTTATGTACAGGATGGAAGCGCCACAACCTGCGCACAGGCCCAGAGCGGAAGCGCAACCGTTACGGTCCATCCTTTGCCTACAGCAACTATTTCGGGGACTACGGCTGTTTGCCGCAATTCCGCTGCACCTTTCGTAACCTTCACGGGAGCCTCGGCAACACCGCCATATACTTTTACTTACAAGATTAACGGGGGTGCAGACCAGGTTGTCACAACGATTGCGGGAAACAGCATAAATGTTGCCGTGCCTACCGGTACAGCCGGCACCTTCATTTACACCCTTGAGAGCGTTCAGGATGGAAGCGCCACAGCCTGTTCACAGGCCCAGCCAGGCAGCGCCACGTTTACTGTAAATCCATTACCCACCGCTGCAATTTCAGGAACCACGGCTGTTTGCAATAACTCAGCCTCACCTCTTATCATCTTTACCGGGGCATCGGCCACGGCGCCTTATACCTTTACGTATAATATCAACGGGGGCGCCAGCCAGGTGATATCCACGAGCGCGGGGAACTCTGTGACATTAGCCGCTCCCACATCCACCGTAGGTACTTTTATATATAACCTGCTCAGCGTGCAGGATGCAAGCATCACCACCTGTTCACAAGCCCAGGCCGGGAGCGCAACAGTGATTGTTCATCCTCTGCCCTATGTGAACCTCACGGCCTGCAATGACCCCAAGACCACCAGCACTTCAAGGACTTTTACCCTCAAGGGCGGAAGCCCCCCGGGAGGGACTTATTACATAGATGGTGTGGCTGCGGCGGGAGGTTTGTTCAACCCATCGGTACTTTCCACCACCACTCACCAGGTCACTTACTCTTATACCGATTTCAATACCTGCGTGAGCACTTCGGTCTCGGTCCCCATTATAGTGATGACAGGCACTCCCACGGGAAGCTGTCCCCAGAATTATACCGACCCCAGGGATAATTCGGTATACCAGGGTTTATACATCGGCAGCCATTGCTGGATGCTTTCAAACCTGAATTACGGGACTAAGATGGCTTCGCCCAACCAGCACCAGAGTGATAACTGCTCGCCCGAAAAATACTGCCTGGCGACTGATGCAACCTGCTCCACTTACGGAGGGCTCTACCAATGGGATGAATTGATGCAATACCAGCTGCCTGCTGCAGGGCTGACGGTTCAGGGGCTTTGCCCTCCTGAATGGCATGTACCCACACAGGCTGAATGGCAGGACCTGATCAATGCCTCCGCATCCGTCACACCCGGCGATGGATTTACCGGGAGTTTCCTTAAAGATCAGACTCCGCTCTGGGGATTCCATGCTTTAATCGACGGGATCTTCTACCAGAACAACACCTGGGCTTTCATCTCAGGGAACCTTACCGCAACTATGTACTGGACAGCAACAGGCATCGGGACAACCCGTGCCGTTGCGAGGGGAATGAATAATTATTCTCCCAGCACATCTTTATATAATTCAGGAAAGTCAAACGCTTTCCCGGTACGATGTGTAAAAGACTGATGACTTTATGAAATGAGGACTATAACAGTTTTAGGGTATGCCCTGGGTTTGGCTTTGATTCTGAGCTGCCAGGGCTTGTATGCCCAGCTGACTGTTACCCAGGGGAACGTCATCCATATGACCCCAACCCAGTTTGTGCAGACATACCTCGTGGGGGCTGGTGTTACTATCTCAAATGCTACATTCAACGGTTCTACAGATACCCTGTATAAACTTCAGACTGTAGGAGGTTCCATTGAGAACCAGCAAATTGGAAATTTTACTGCTGCTGGTAAAACTCTTACCGAGCTTCAGTTTGCCGGTGGAGTGATCTTAACCTCAGGTAAGGTCAGTTCAACGCCTGCTCCTCCGCCAGATGCATTATATAATGAAATGTGGGGACCTACGGGTGATCCAGACCTTGCAAAGATTGCAAATAATACCAATCCAACCAATGTAAAGGACCAAGCTATATTGGAATTTGATTTTATTGCTCAAACAGACATAATCAATTTCCACTATATATTCGGATCGGAAGAATTCGACCAATTTTGCCCTCCCCAACCTTATAATGATGCATTCGGCTTTTTTCTCAGCGGACCAGGAATTTCCGGAGGATTGGGATATCTGAATGATGCTGTGAACATTGCCACTTTACCGGGTAGCACGCTACCGGTAACAATCGCGAATATATGCGCAAATAAGACCCTGTATTCATGGTGGAATGTACCTGAAGTTGATCTGGCCTATAACAGGTTCTCTTTTGTTTTTACAGCCAGTTACCCGATCACCTGTTTACAAACATATCATATAAAACTTGCAATATGCGACATATGGGATAGACTTTATGATTCCGGTGTATTTCTTGAGATGAACAGTTTCTCAAGCCAGGACATACAGATCAACACCACCTTTTCGAATCCCAGCGGGGGACAGAATGCGATAAGAGGTTGCAGTGATGCCATCCTTGTTTTCACCATTCCCCAGGTGCAGGCAACCGATTATGTAATAAATCTTGCAATCGACCCTGCCGGTACTGCAGACCAGGCAGATATTCTTCCGAATCCCTTACCAACCACGGTGACAATTCCAATTGGTTCGACAACCTCCACACCACTTATTATACATGCCATTACGGATCCCGTTCCAAACGGAGCTGAAACCCTGATCCTCGATGCATCACATACCACCTGCGGTTACACAAGCACTACCACTGTAAATATTCTGATCAAGGAAAAACCGCCTCTCCTGGTCACTATCAATCCGCCGGCTCCCGGACTTATCTGCGACGGAGCCCAGGTAACCTTAAACGCCACGGTTGGAGGAGGGTTCCCATCGTATTACTACCTCTGGTCAGGGGGCCAGGCGACTAATCCTGCAACAGTGACGGCTTCTTATGCCGACCCTGTGGTCACCCTGAGGGTCACTGATGTTTGCGCCGATACCACCAATGCAAATCTTACACTGAATGTCACCCCTTATCCTGCGGCCCCCGGAGTGATTACCGGCTTGAACAGTATCTGCAAACCTACAAACAGCGTGGCTTATCATGTTGACCTGATACCCGGTGTTTCACAATATACCTGGCTTGCTCCGCCGGGTGTGACAGCTCCTGTTCCCCCTTCAGGCAATGATATTACCCTGGATTTTGGCGCCGGCTCAGCATCGGGCACAGTGGAGGTTCATGGTATCAATCAATGCGGAAGCGGCCCTTCGAGCGTTCTTCCCGTGAGTGTATATCCCCGTCCTGTTCCGACTATAAGTGCAACGGCTTCCAATCCCTGCCTTGGTAGCACGGTGACCTATACCACCGAAGCTGGAAAGACCAGTTACCAGTGGACCTATCCGCTTGCCAATGCCACGCTGGTCTCAGGCGGTACAGCGTTTGACAATAACATGAAACTTATCTGGACGGTGGCCGGCGCCAGTGTGATCAGTGTGAATTATAATGACAACCATAATTGCTCTGCCATTGACCCAACCACGTTAACAGTAAATGTTATCGGACTGCCGGTCCCTGTAATTACCGGGGCAGCTGTTCTTTGCGTAGGTTCAAGCGGGATCCCATATACTACCGGGGCCGGGATGAATAATTACCTATGGACAGTTTCACCGGGTAATAATATAACATCTTCGGGGAACAGCTGTTCTGTTGACTGGCTTGTAACCGGCAGCCAGTGGGTAAAGGTCCAGTACCAGGATCCTGTAAGCGGATGTACTTCCTTACCTTCAAACCCGGGGCTTGCGGTAAACGTGAATCCCCTGCCTGTTCCCGGGATCACAGGGCTTAGTTCAGGATGCCAGGGTATTTCACTCGGACCGTTTACTACAGAAACAGGGAAGTCGGGATATACCTGGAATCCCGACGGGGGGACCATTGTGCAGGGTTCAGGTCCTTACGATGTATACATCACATGGATTACAGCCGGAACTAAACTGGTAACTGTCACTTATACCGATTCAAACAACTGCCAGGGTACATCACCCGTTCATTCAGTTACCGTAAATGCTACACCGGCAGTGAGTTTCAGCAGTCCTGCAACTGCCTTCTGCCCCAATAATTCAGCCTTTGTACTTACCTATGGCAGCCCTACGGGCGGCGCTTACACCGGTACAGGAGTAGTAAATATCAGCGGGACCTATTATTTTAATCCTGCCCTTGCCAATGTGGGTTCAAATGCATTAACCTATTCATACTCTTCTCCCCAGGGCTGCAGCGCTTCGGCCAACGGGACCATCACTGTCAATCCCCTTCCTGATGTTCAGTTTACACCGACACATACTAACCAGAGATGGTGTTCGTCTGATCCGGTGAACATAGTTCTTGCTTCATCCGTTATAGGTTCGACTTTCACATGGACCGCCAGCGCCAACCCTGTAACTATAAATCCATCCTCGATAAATAACGGGAGCGGGAACATCATACAGGCATTCCAGAACACGGGAAGCATCACTGAACCCGTGCAGTTCCAGGTTTCAGCAACTGCAGCAGGATGTACGTCAAGCCCATATCCTTATACAGTCCAGGTCAATCCTGTCGCAACGATCTCAGCCTCACCAGCAAGCCAGATCATCTGTTCGGCAGTCAGCAGCCAGGCTATCGCCTTAAACCTTGTTCCTGCCAGCGGCACATCGGTAAACTGGTCCTATTCAGCGACTGCAGGTATTACGCCGGTCTCAGGTTCAGGCACATCAAACCCAATGCCTGCGACGACTTATTCAACCACTGATCCCCTGCAGGGAACTGTTACCTATTCCGTCACTACCTCATATGACAACTGCCCGGGGAACAGCCTGCTATATACCATCCATGTGAATCCTGTTCCCATTTTAACAAACTCCCCTATGAGCCAGGCGATCTGCCTCGGATCTTCAAGCACCCAGGTGAATTTCACTTCAAGCGCAGGATATCCCACCTCCTACCAGTGGGTTGCAATACCCTCACCCGCAAGCATCACAGGATATACTCCCGGAACTCAAAGTACGGCCTTCATCCCCTTACAGACCCTTACCGATCCATCGAATTCAACAGGAAGCGTTACCTATGCCATCACACCAACGATCACGGTAAGCTCACACAGCTGCAGCGGCAATCCCCAGAATTATGTGATCAGTACGAATCCATTGCCCACACCCGATATCCAGACCGTGCAGCCGGTTTGCGAACAAACCAGCGGTCTTATCTATTCCACGGCGAACTTACCTAATCACGGATACCAATGGAGCATCACCGGCGGCACCATCACCTCATCCACAAACACCTCTTCAATAACAGTGAACTGGGGCGGCAGCGGAAGCGGATCACTGAGTGTTACAGAATCCATCACCAGCGCCACACCGGTCTGCCAGAGCACGAATACCAAAACGGTAAGCCTGCTGCCCCGGCCTCTGCTGACCATCACTGCAAGTTACACCCTTACCAATGGCATTTGCCTGAACCAGACCGGCAGTTACCAGACCCAGGCCGGAATGTCGAATTACATCTGGACCATATCTGCCGGAGGCAATATTACATTACAGAACAACCAAAACCTTTCGGTGAACTGGATCACGACAGGGATCAAAAACGTTTCAGTCAATTATAATGCTGCGAATGGCTGCAATGCCCTTTTACCCGCGACTGTAAGTTTCAACGTGAACCCGCTTCCCGATGTTACCATCAGCGGTCCGGCCCCGGCCATTGCCTGCACGGGTAGCAGTTCATCCTTCAGCGTGCCTGCAGATCCGAATTCCTCATTTACCTGGACGGTTTTCCCTGCCGGGACCGGCAGCCTGACCACGACCCAGGGCCAGCCCACGGCAACCTTCCTCTGGCTTGCAGCAGCAAATAATGCCATTGTCAATACTGCCGGCCTCACCATTCACGGATGCACAGCCGGCAGCCAGGTGTTACTGAATGTTCATCCAACCCCCGTTGTTACCATGGATGCTTGTTTTGATCCTGTGACCATCCCCACGGCAAAGCCTTTCAAACTCCACGGCGGAGTGCCTTACGGTGCTTCCGGAATATTTTCGGGTGAAGGCGTGACTTTCACTTCCGGGCAATACCAGTTCGATCCCGCTTCGGTAGCAGGTCCTTTTCCAAAGACCGTTGCACTTCTGTATTCTTATACCAATGTATATGGATGTGCTTCTTCGGACAGCAAATCGATAATGGTGGTAAATGAACCTGCCTTTTCGTGTGAAAACCAGATGACTCCCCTGAAGGATGTGAGGACCACACCGAACAAGACATATAATACCTACTGGAGGGGGAATCGTTGTTGGATGATACAGAACCTGGATTACGGGACTGAGGTCAGCACCGCACTTACCCAGACCGATAACTGCCAGCCCCAGAAATTCTGCCCTGCCTCCGATCCGGGCTGTACATTATACGGAGGGTATTACCAATGGGATGAGCTGATGCAATACAGCAGCCAGGAAGGCGCCCAGGGCTTATGCCCCCCGGGATGGCACGTCCCCAGCCTGAACGAATGGCAGATGCTGATCGATGATCCTGCTAACCAGGGGAATTCGCTGGCCGGGGGTTTCCTGAAAGATATACCCTTCAGCCCCCAGCTTGAAGGAATGTTTTATATGAACAATACCTGGAAATTCCTGCAGGGTGAAAATCTTGCCTCCACCATGTTCTGGACCTCCACGCTTAACACAGTATTCAAGGCCTGGGCCCGCGGCCTGAATGATTTCTCTCCCAGCGTCTCGCTTTATTCCTCAAGCCGTCTTAACGCCTTCCCAGTAAGGTGCGTAAAGGACTGAAACCCGGTAGAAATTACACTAATCTTTCGTATATTGCGTTTGATTTCTAAACGGTTTCTTATGGATAAATCGGTAAAATATAATTTTAAATGGAAGGACCTCGGTGATATAGCCCTTGGGCGACCAAACCTTGGCCCTCTGACACAGGTCTCTGTATACCGGCTGATGCAATACACCATGCGTGACATCCTCGAGAAAAAGTTTGGCGCCGTTGAAGCCAACAAGGTCTTCTTTGAAGCCGGCTATCTTGCCGGTACTGAATTCTGCAAACACACACTCAACAAATCGCTTCAGTTCAATGACTTTATATCGGACCTGACCCAGAAACTGCTTCAGTTTGGCATCGGGGTCCTGAGGGTCGAATCGGCCAACCTCGATAATTTTTCCTTTATGCTTACTATAAGCGAGGACCTGGACTGTTCAGGGCTGCCTTTTTACGGTGTTCCCGTTTGTGATTATGATGAAGGATTCATTGCCGGGATATTAAATATTTATTCCGGCAGGAATTTTGACGTGAAAGAAATTGATTGCTGGGGGACAGGGGAACGCACCTGCAGGTTCTCCGTTAAACTTGTGAACTAAGCTGATGTATGACTGAAAACTGTGCTGAACTTTCGGATGATGTCTGCAGGATATTGGAAAGTATTTCCAGGGGAGAGCTCCATGAATCCGGGATCCTTCTTGAAGAACTGAAGAAGAAGGAGGGATCCGGAGAATTTCTTAAAATTGCAGAAGCCCTGGACACCCTTCAGAACCGGTTGAGCGAAGGACTGAAATTTGCAAGCGCCCTGTCGGATGGAGAGCTTCAATACGAGGCTCCAAGAAATTTCTACCTGTTTTCGGAATTCAAACAATTACAGGCAAACCTGAGGCATCTTACCTGGCAGGCCCAGCAGATTGCGACTGGCGATTACAACCAGAGTGTGAACTTTATGGGTGAGTTCGCCACCGCTTTTAACCAGATGATCGAGGGTTTGAAAGCCGGAAAAAAAATCCAGGACGACCTTAAGGATCTTTATGCAACCAGGAACAAATTCTTTTCGATCATATCGCACGACCTGAGAAGCCCGTTTAATGCAATACTAGGCTTTTCGGATATACTTGCAGAAGAATGGGATGAACTAAGCGACTCCGAGCGCCGAAATTTCCTTCAGAATATCAGGAATACCGCGCATGTTACATTCGATTTGCTCGAAAAGCTGCTTGAATGGTCGAGGATACAGACAGGTAAAATGAAATTTTCACCCTTGCGGCTTGAACTGAATAAACTGATAACTGAAACCTTAAAACTGCTCACCCCAACGGCCGACCGAAAATTAATTCGCCTGATCCTGGAAGTCAGTGAAGTAAAATATGCCTGGGCCGATAAAGACGCGGTCCTCCTTGTACTACGCAACCTCGTCAGCAATGCCATCAAATTCACCAACCACGGGGGAAGCATCAGGGTGTCGACCCTGCAGGTTAAGGAGCAGGTGGTTGTGACAGTCAGTGATACAGGTGTGGGTATCTCGCCCGGGAATATTAAAAAGCTGTTCAGATTTGAGGAGCAGCTGAAGACCGAAGGTACCGATCATGAAAAAGGAACCGGCCTGGGGCTTGTCCTTTGCAGGGAAATCGTGGAAAAAAGCGGAGGGCGGGTCTGGGCCGACAGCACCGAGGGGGAAGGAAGCAGGTTCAGTTTTACGCTTCCGCTGAAGCAGGCGGTTTAGGCTTGCGCTCGCACAAACACAATGCTGCTAGGGTTGCTGCGTCTTTCGCTCGCACAAACACAATGCTGCTACGGTTGCTGCGTCACTCGCACAAGCATTTTCAGTAAGCCATTTAACACCAGGCTCGCTCCTTGAACCTGATGCAGCTTATGTGTTGTGCTTCGCTTTTAACAATTGATGCGGCTTGTGTGTTGTGCTTCGCTATGAGTACCTAATGCGGCTTTTGTGATGTACTTCGCTGACGAAAAAGATTACTTTATCTTGCCTTTTACCGCTTCGAGTATCTTCGCTTCTTTCTCTATTGTCAGAGCAACAATTTCATCTGCTTCCTTCATTAATTTTTCGAGGAACACTTTATCCTTTAAGCCGGAAGCATTGATTTTTACGTTAAGCCAGGCGCCGAGGACGGCAGAGCGGACACATAAAGCTCCGACTCCTGCATCAGTCACCGAATTGGGATTCCCTGTCTCAACCATGGCTTCAATAATATCAAATGTATCATAGGCAGCCTTCATGGTTTTAAACGGGACCTCGATTGCATACTTTGTTGCATCCTGGATGGCCGCGGTGCGCACAGCTTTTTCCTCATCACTGCCTTTGGGAAGTCCGAATGCATCCATTATCCGGTTGAACGCCCTGGTATCCTCGTCAACCAGGAACAAGAGCTCTTCTTTCAGTTTCTGTCCTTTCTCAGCCCAGTCGCTGAAGACTTCCCACTGCTCGTCCCAACCTGGTTTATGAGAGGAAAGGTTAGCCACCATAGTCCCCAGGGAAACTCCAAGTGCCGCTATATAAGCTGAAACCGAACCGCCGCCGGGCGCAGCGGATTCCGAAGCTGTTTCTGAGGCAAATCCTTCGGCAGTCATGCTTACCAGCTTTTTGTCCCCGGGGTTTTCAAGAATATACTCAATGATCTTTTCCCTCGGATTAAACGGTTTCAGGTCGTCAAGCCCCAGCGATTTGACCGCGATCTTGATGATCTCCTCTTCAGCAACCCCAACCGACCTGCTCTGTTTTCTTAGAAAATACTTGCCTGCCTCTAACATCGCACTTTTAGGGATAAGTCCGACCAGCTCGCTGCCTGTCACCCTCATACCCCGTTCCAGGGCTTTTGTGCAGGACACCTCAAATGCGACATGCACAGGGGTGATACTGATGTTTGTAAGATTGATGGAAACCTGGGCAATGCCGTATTCCTCAATGAACCAGCCAATAGCCTTGCAGGCTTTCAATGCTCCCGGCACCCATATTTCAGTCCCTTTTTCGTCTTTCTTTATTTTTCCTGTAACCGGATTGCCTTCACGGACAGGCCTGCCTTTTTCGCGTATATCAAACGCAATGGCGTTGGCCCTGCGGGTTGAGGTAGTGTTCAGGTTGATGTTATATGCCACCAGGAAATCCCTGGCCCCTATCGCAATAGCGCCGGTACGTGCATTAAATTTCGCCGGTCCGAAATCGGGCTTCCAGTGAGGATCGGCAAGTTTGCGGGGCAGTCCTTCATATTCTCCGGCCCTGCAATTGGCCAGGTTGCGGCGTTCTTCGGTAAATGCGGCATTTTCGTAACAATAAACCGGGATCTCAAGTTCCTTCCCCACCCTTTCGGCAAGCTTGCGGGCATAGGCAGCAGTTTCTTCCATAGTGATGTTTGAGACAGGGACCAGGGGACATACGTCAGTTGCACCGAAACGCGGGTGCTCTCCCTTATGCCTGCTCATATCGATCACTTCGGAAGCTTTCTTTATAGCCTGGAATGCAGCTTCCAGGACTGCTTCAGGCGTACCTACAAAAGTTACCACAGTACGGTTGGTAGCTTTTCCCGGATCCACATCCAGCAGTCTTACACCTTCAATTTTTTCAATCTCGTCAGTAATGGTCTTGATCACACTCATGTCGCGGCCTTCGGAAAAGTTTGGCACGCATTCGATCAGTTGTTTCATAGTCTTTTTTAAATAATATTTTCGCTGCAAAATTAAAAATTTATGTGGTCTGAAAAACAAAGGACCACTGTTGCCAACATTCATTATTCCCTAAATTTGTATTATAAAAAATATTCCCATGAAAAAGTATTTCCTGCTCCTTCTCCCGCTGGTCCTGATCCTCAGCCAGTGCAAGCAAAAAGAAATTACCGCTCAGAAACAAACTGCCCGGTACATCAGCCAGCAGACCACTGATACAATTATCAAAGTCCTGTCGGCAAAGTATGGCGAGAACCAGAAAGCCCGCATTGAAAAAGGTATAAACCAGGCTGCGGCCTTATGGACAGAAAAAGACGGCAAGGATGCCGATTTCAAAGACCTTTGCCTGAAATATTTTGTTGGCGACCCTGCAAAACTCGAACTGCTGTTCAACCGCCTTTCGGGGAATTTCGAACAGTTGTTCGGGCATTACAACCTGATCAACCTGGCCATGAAATGGGCCGTTCATATTGACGTGGGAGAAGCCCTGGATGCAGATGAGATCTTCGGGGCATGGGATCCTGCAGCCCATTTCAATGATGATTTCTTCTCAAACAAGATTGCATTCATTACCTGCATGAATTTCCCATTCTATACCCTGGCCGAGAAAGAAGAGTCAGGCCCTAAATGGTCAAGGAAGGACTGGGCCTATGCGCGCCTTGGTGATATTTTCACTGCCAGGGTCCCTGCGGACGTCAGCCAGAAAGTTTCGGATGCCCTTGCAGCAGCCGACAATTACATCAGCAATTATAATATTTATATGGGAAACCTTTTGGATGACAAAGGCCAGTCCCATTTCCCGAAAGATATGAAACTCATTTCCCACTGGAACCTGCGTGATGAGCTTAAAGCAAATTATAACAGGGGTGATGAGGGATTGCTTAAACAGAAGCTTGTGTATAATGTGATGCTTCATATCATAGACCAGAGTATTCCCGATTCAGTCATCAACAATCCGAAATTCCAGTGGAACCCGGTAACCAACAAGATGTTCAAAGACGGGAAGGAAGTTACTTCGGTAGCCGAACCCAACAAACGCTACGAGATCTTCCTTAACAATTTCAAGGCGTTGAAAGGTGTTGACCAGTACACACCGCTCTATCCGACTTATATCCTCAGGTCATTTGACGGTGGTATGGAGATCCGCCAGGAACAGGTTGAAAAACTGTTTACCGATTTCTGTTTATCCCCCGAGGTTAAAAAAGTCGGAGAACTGATCAGCAAAAGGCTGGGCCGTCCGCTTCAGCCCTTCGATATCTGGTATGATGGTTTTAAAGCCAGGAGCAGCATGAACCAGGACGAGCTGGATAAGATCTGCCGGGCAAAATACCCTGATCCCAAAGCCTACGAAGCCGATATCCCGAACATGCTTCTCAAGCTTGGGTTCAAACCTGATAAGGCAAAAGAGATCGCTTCGCATATCACCGTTGACCCTGCCAGGGGAAGCGGCCATGCCTGGGGAGCCCAGATGAAAGGCGACAAGGCCCATTTGCGCACGAGGATTGCCAAAACAGGAATGGATTACAAAGGATACAATATTGCCGTCCACGAAATGGGCCATAACGTGGAACAGACTATTTCGCTTTACATGGTCGACAATTATATGATGATGGGAGTGCCCAACACCGCTTTCACCGAAGCGTTGGCATTCATCTTCCAGAAACGCGACCTGTTCCTGCTTGGGAAAAAAGACAATGATCCGAACAAGGAAGCCCTCGATGCCCTCGACCAGTTCTGGATGTGCTATGAGATCATGGGAGTTTCCCTGGTTGACATGAGCGTATGGAAATGGCTGTACGAAAACCCCGATGCAACACCCGAACAGTTGAAAGAAAAGGTCATCAGCACAGCTAAGGATGTATGGAATAAATATTATGCCGATGTTTTGGGCGTCAAGGATTGTCCATTGCTTGCCATTTATTCGCATATGATCGACAACCCGCTCTACCTGCCGAATTACCCGGTAGGCCACCTGATCGATTTCCAGATAGACCAATACCTGAAAGGAAAGAATTTTGCCGATGAGATCCAGCGTATATATTCAGCCGGCCGACTTATCCCGCAGCTGTGGATGAAGAATGCCGTCGGCAGCGAGATCTCCATTAAACCGATACTTGATGCAACGGACGTGGCGCTGCAAAAAATAAAATAGCGAAGTAGCGAAATAAACAGGTAGCGAGGTAGCGAGAAGCGAGGTAGCGAAATAAGAAGTCTGCAGTTCGCAGTCGGCAGTCGGCAAAAAGAAGCCGACAGTCGGGAGAAATAGTTAATATTTTTGCAATTTCGCTACTTGGTTTCGCTACCAATTTATTTCGCCTTTCGCCATTTCGCTTTTTTGTTTTCGCTACCTCGCTTCTCGCTACCTCGCTACCTGAATATTTCACCATTTAATATCACTGTTTCTACCTTATTGCTACCATAGGCGTACGGCATGAACTCATAGGATGGGATGGGTTTGGTAATGAAAAGATTGGCTTTCTTTCCAACAGCTATGCTTCCGTATTCTTCGCTAAGGCCCATGGCATAAGCCGAATTGATGGTAACTGCATTGATAGCCTCTTCGGGCAGCATGCGGTATTTGATACAGGCCATGGAAAGGATGAACTGCATATTTCCCGAGGGTGATGAACCGGGATTGAAATCGCTGGCCATTGCAACAGGTAGGCCGGCGCTGATCATCCTGCGTACCGGCGCATATTCCATCCCAAGGAAAAACGCGGCCCCGGGGAGGATGGTTGGCATGGTTTCGGAGCCCAGCAGGCATTCAATTTCGGCATCCCCGGTATATTCAAGGTGATCCACCGAAAGTGCATTGTATTTAACCCCCACCTGTATCCCGCCTGAATAATAAAGTTCATTGGCATGGATCTTCGGCCTCATCCCGTATTTCATCCCGGCTGTCAGTATCCTCTCGGTATCCTCAACGGTAAAAAAACCTCTTTCGCAGAAGACATCGATGTAATCAGCAAGCTCTTCCGAAGCAACCTGCGGGATCATTTCACTGATCACCATATCGACGAATTCATGCTGCCTGCCTTTAAATTCAAGAGGTATGGCATGGGCGCCAAGAAAGGTGGGAACAAGCTTCAGCGGGGTCATGAACTTCAACCTCCTGATCACCCTCAGCATTTTAAGTTCATCTTCCACCGTAAGTCCGTATCCGCTTTTGATCTCCACGGCCCCGGTACCCAGCATCATGATCTCCTGCAGCCTGGGCAGGGCCTGTTCAATGAGTTCATCTTCTGAAGCTTCATGCAGCCTTCGGGCTGAATTAAGGATCCCTCCTCCCCTTTCGGCAATTTCTTCATACGACAATCCCCTGATCTTATCGATATATTCTATCTCCCTGCTTCCTGCATATACCAGGTGGGTATGTGAATCGCAGAACGAAGGGAATACCATACGGCCGGCGGCATCGAGCACCTTCATCTTCACTCCCCAGGCCTTGCTGAAATCGGGAATATCCTTCATCTTGCCGAAATCACTGATCCTGTCTCCTTCTATGTAAAGCCATGCATCTTTAATGGTTTTAAGTTTTGACATTTCCTTCCCTGAAACTTTCAGTTTAGGCTTACTTTCAACCTGTACAAGTTCACGGATGTTTTTGATCAACAGGGCCATAAAAGCGTTGTTATGTTAACGGATGTATACAAAGATATGGAATTTTCGTTACCTTTGAAGTTCTGCATTTCCAAGCTTTCATGCCATGAAAAGAATCATCATCTGGTTGATATTACTGCTGCTCCCGGGCATCATAAGCCATGCCGGAATTGTACAGGTCGAGACTGCACAGAAAGCAGCAGTCCATTTTTTTTCTTCCCATTACATGAAGTTCAATCCCCTGTATAACGGGGTTTCGGAAGTCATTGAATCCAATGCGGTTTTCAAAGACAACAAAGCATTATATTATATTTTTAACATGTCACCCTGCGGGTGGATAGCAATGTCGGCTCAGGATGCCGCCTGGCCTGTTCTTGCATACTCCTTTGAAGGAAGGTTTACCGGTGAGAACCTGCCTCCTCAGTATGTAGCCTGGATGAAACAATATGAGGATGCCCTGTTTTACCTTGCTAACAACCCCTTGCAGGCGACACCAGCGATCTCATCCGCATGGAAATCAATACTTGACGAGGGTTACGGGCAGGCATACAAAGCCCGGTCATCATCCGCAGTGGGTCCTTTTTTATATTCCTTATGGGACCAGGGCGCATTGTATAACGGCAAATGCCCGGCCGACAGCAAAGGCCCGGGAGGACATGCTTATGCCGGCTGTGTGCCTACCGCCATGGGGCAGATCATGAATTATTACCGCTGGCCCATCACAGGAAAAGGATCCTATTCCTATTCCGATCCGCCTTACGGCACCTTAACGGCCGACTTCGGGGCCACTACCTACAACTGGGACAATATGCCCAACAGCCTTTCCCGTGAAAACGATGGGATCGCCACCCTGCTTTTTCACCTGGGTGTTTCCTGCGATCTTGTATACGGGGGCGGTGGTTCCGGGATGTACAACCATAAAGCTGCTTATTCTCTCAGAACCTACTTTAAATATTCGCCACAGACGCAGTATCTCTTCCGCGACAGCACCAGCCTGAAATGGGACAGCGTGATCATGGCCCACCTCGACAGGGGGATGCCTTTATACTATGCAGGTTGGAGCGTTCCGAATGTGAACGGGCATGCCTGGGTTTGCGATGGCTACCAGGATTCAACGTATTTCCATTTCAATTTCGGATGGAGCGGGACATCAAACGGGTATTTTTATACCAGCAACCCTTCCCCCCCGGGCAACAATTTCAGGCTGGCACAGGAACTGATCATCAATATTTTCCCCGATACGGTAACCTACACCTATCCTTTGGGCTGCCAGGGAAGCAAGACACTTCAGTTCCCTGACGGCAGTTTCTCAGACGGCAGCGGACCTTTAAAACCGTATTCAGGGAATGCCGACTGCAGCTGGCTGATTAGCCCTCAGACATCCACAGATTCGGTCTCGAATATCACCCTTAAATTTGATTATTTTGACACTAACCCTGGCGATTCAGTGAAGATCTATAACGGGCCTTCAACCTCTTCCGAGCTATATGGAAGTTACTCGGGGCAGTCAATTCCTCCAACCCTTATTTCAACAGGGAATGTTTTACTGCTGAAGTTCAAAGCCAACGGGGGAACACCTGGCAAGGGCTTCCGGGCCGGGTTTACTTCAAGCTCGCCGATCTGGTGCAGCGGGACCAAAGAGATCGTTGCCGATACAGTGGATTTTACAAACGGCAGCTATACCTTCAACTATTCCAATAATTCATATTGCAAATGGAGACTGTCAAGGACCGATTCACTGCCCCTTACTATCTATTTCAAGAGGTTTGACACCGAACCATTCTACGACAACCTGGCCATCTATGACCTCGGCAGCGGCAAATTGTTAGATACACTTTCGGGCCATTTTAACACGGCCAGTCCTCCCGATTCGGTTACCTCACCCAGCGGCAAGATGTTCCTGATCTTTTCAACCAACAACAGCGTTACAGGCAAGGGATGGGAGATCTATTATCCGAAAAAAAGCATGGGGATAAAGGAATCAACATGGAATACAAACCTGGTTGTTTATCCGAATCCCTCATCAGGCCTTGTGAACCTGAAGTTCAGCTCTGCCATTGCAGCACAGGCAGAACTGCTGTTGTCATCGCCCGACGGAAGGCCGGTGATTGATAAACTTCAAGCAGCTGCTTCTGGGGAGAATATGATCCAGCTCGATCTGGGCGGTCTTCCCGAAGGCATGTATTTTATCCGCATCAAGACCAATAACAGCATTCAAACAGGAAAACTAATCATCAGAAAGTAATAAATAAATATTCATGAGAAAGAACTATATCTTAGCTATTATCCTGCTCCTCGCAGTAGTTACAGTGTTCGCTAAACAGGCCGACCAGTCGGTGATCCGAAAGGTTGCAGTCAACTTTTACTTTGAACGATCGAGGCAGAGCGAGGGTTTCCCTTACAATTCAATAGGGATAAAAAAGATGGTAGCGACGAACTATAACAACCGAGTTGTTTATTACACCATCAGCCTTAATCCCAGGGGGTGGATCATTATTGCCGCAGACGATGCAGTGCCCCCTGTCCTGGCCTATTCTTTTGAAGACAATATGAATTCATCCTCCCTGCCTCCACAGTTTATTTCATGGATGGAGAAATACCAGAAGCAGATAGAAAATGCAATGACAAGGGATCTTCCTGCATCGGCAGGTTTAAGAGCCGACTGGGAAAAATATTCGGATTACGACCAGAACCAGCCCCTTGACCCTCAAATGCTAACGGGTGTTGCCCCATTGATCATTCATACCTGGGACCAGGGTTTCCCGTATAATATTAACTGTCCCCAGGATGCTGCAGGCCCCGGAGGCCATCCTTATGCAGGCTGCGTTGCCACTGCAATGAGCCAGCTGATGTACTATTACCGTTATCCTCTTACTGGCAACGGTCAGCATTGTTATACTCCCAGCGGTTATCCCCGGCAGTGCGCCGATTACGGTGCAACCACCTACGACTGGAACGCTATGGTCAACTCGCTTGGCAATACCGATCTCCACAGCGACAGCGCAGTGGGATTGCTGCTGTGGCATGCAGGTATTTCGGTGAATATGATGTACAGCGCAACAGGCTCAGGTGCATATTCAGAAGATGCAAGGAATGCCCTGGTCAATAATTTCAGGTTCAGCCCGGCTGCCTGGTATATTCATCGAAGTGATTTCCCGGTTGCTTCCTGGGACAGCATCATGCGTGCAAACCTTGAGAAGAAAATGCCTATGTATTATGACGGCTATGGCCCCCAGGGCGGCCATGCCTTCAACCTGGACGGTTACCAGGGAACAAACCATTTCCATTTTAACTGGGGATGGAGCGGGACTGCCAACGGCTACTATTACCTTGACAACCTGAATCCCGGCGGGGATAATTTTACCCAGGGGGAAGGAGCTATTGTCAATATTTTTCCTGACACCACGGCGAATACCTATCCTTATGCCTGCCAGTCACAGAAAGTGCTGCATTCCATCGCAGGGACTTTCGACGATGGAAGCGGGCCGGTCCTGGGCTACCGCAACAACAGCCAGTGTTCATGGCTGGTTGCACCCCAGAACATTGAAGATTCAGTACAAAGCATAACCCTCACTTTTAATACTTTCAACACCACTTCAGGAAGCGGAATTGTGCGTATTTATAAAGGGGCGAGCTCTTCCGATTCACTCGCAGGTGAATTCTCAGGCGATGCGCTGCCCCCTTCAGTCACTGTTGACGGCAACAGGGCCCTTGTGACTTTCACTTCAGGCCAGAATGACCTTGGACAGGGATGGCTGATGTCTTATGCGGGAAAGATTATGGATTGGTGCAAGGACAATTCAACCATGACCGATTCGGCAGGAACTATTGCTGACGGCAGCCTGCATTTCAACTATCATAATTCCACCGCATGCAGGTGGAGGATCATACCATCAGGAACTCCGGGGCCCATCACACTCACCTTCACCTCTTTCAGTACCGAGAAAAACCATGATATGGTTACCATTTATGATTTCAAAACCGGTGAATCCCTTGCTGAATATTCAGGAGTTTATACAGGATCTGACCTGCCGCCTTCAGTTACAGCGAAAAGCGGGCAGATGTTCATTATGTTCAGTTCCGACAAATCTGTAACCGGAGCAGGCTGGGAAGCAAGATATTCCGCGGCTCTCGGAGTCAATGATATTCAGAATGTCCCGGAAGTACAGATCTATCCTGTCCCTGCAATCGATTACCTGTATGTTCGCACCCCTTATGATAAATCAGGTGAGATGCAGGTTCAGCTCTGCGATCTCAACGGGATCGAGGTGCTTAACCATAACTATTCAAATGACGGGAATGCTGTAAAGCTCGATTTATCAGGCCTTAGGAGCGGTATGTATTTCCTGCGCCTCACAACCGGTACTGGAAGTGTCGTGAAAAAAATTGTCGTTGAATAGTCGCTCGCATCTTTGCATCGCGGCTACGGTTGCTGCGTCTTACGCTCATACATCACACCGCCGCTGACGTTACTGCGTCGCTCATACTGGCATATTCCCGAGGCCAGGAAAGAAACAATTCGCTCCTTGTACCTAAGGCGGCTTGTGTGATGTATTTCGCGATTTACAATTTCGCTATTTCGCTTCTCGCTACCTCGCTACCTGTTTTCGCTACCTCGCTACCTGTTTTCGCTATTTCGCTTCTCGCTACCTCGCTACCTGTTTTCTCTACCTCGCTTCTCGCTACCTCGCTATTTATACAATAGGTCTATTTCCCCTTTTTTCTCAATGCATTCCATGAGTTTGGCTTTGAGCTTCCAGCAGGTCATCTGACGTTTTTCAAGCTGCCTTGATAACTCATAAGAGGATATCTCAGGATCATGGCACACCATGTACACCATTTTGAAGGCTTCGGTAATAGGAATATGGCAACGGTGAAATATGGTATTCGCAGTGGCGGATTCCTCCGACTTGCAACGGGTGCATCTCCTTGAATAAACTGTCTTCCCTTTGCAGAAATTGGTATGCCCGCATTTCCTGCATACGAAACCATCAGACCATTTCTGATCTGAAATAAATTTCAGGCAATTCTCATCCGAGGAGAAAAGATCTTCAAATTGACTGATATTCATTTTTTTAATCTCAAACATACACTTGATTCAGCAATGATAAACCAATTCCGGCATCAACCGTTATAGCATATCCTCCTTACAGATTGCAAAATTAAAAAATTCAGTGATACTTATGCGATTTAATAAAAATATTTTGTAATTTTGCCGATGAAAACAATTCAATTATACCTCAGAATATGAAAAAAATCAGCTTCTTATTTATCCCGCTCATCCTGCTCAGCCTTAATGCATGCAGCGAAAATCCTGCAACTGCCGGAACCAATGCAACCACCAAGAAAGATGCTCTATCTCTCAGCGCTGAGGGCAAGGTAGTCCATCTGAGCCAGGATGTTTTTCGTGAAATTGTGTGGGATTACAAGAAAAATTCGAATAACTGGGTTTTTGAAGGCGACATCCCCGTTATCGTCGATTTTTATGCCGACTGGTGCCGTCCCTGCAGGGCCCTTGCTCCCACAATGGATGAGCTTGCAACAGAATACAAAGGGAAGATCCGCATCTATAAAATAAATACCGATGAGAACAAGGAATTATCCGGGCTTATGGGTATAAGCTCAATACCTGCGCTTCTGTTCGTGCCTAAAGCTGGGAAACCCAGCTTTTCTCTTGGCGCACTTCCGAAAGACAGGCTGAAGACCATGATAGATGAATCTTTATTAATGCAGAAAAAACAATAAAAAATAAAAATAATGGCAACAGAACACTTGACCAAAACGACCTTCACCGAGAAGGTTTTTAATTTTGAAAATAACCAGGACTGGAAGTTTGAAGGCAATCTTCCCTGTATCATAGATTTTTATGCCGATTGGTGCGGCCCCTGCAAAATGGTGGCGCCGATCCTCGAGGAACTCTCTGCTGAGTATGAAGGCAAGATCAACATTTATAAGATAGATACCGAAGCCGAGCAGGAACTGGCCGGTGTTTTCGGCATCAGGAGCATCCCTTCCATGCTGTTCTGCCCGGTTGACGGGCAACCGCAGATGGCAGTCGGAGCGCTTCCCAAGGATTCGCTTATCAAAGCCATCGACGACGTCCTGCTGAACAAGTCCTCCAACTGATCCTGCGAAGTATGGCCGGTGAAAGGATCATCGTCTCTACTTCCTACTTTCCACCGATTGCTTATTTCGCGGCCCTTTTTAAAGCCCGGGAAATTTTCATCGACCTGGAAGAAACATACACGAAACAGACCTGCCGCAATCATACCTGTATTTACGGTCCTAACGGCAAACAAAGCTTAAGCATACCTGTAAACAAACCGGGCGGGAATCATACGAAGACCAGGGATATCCTGATCTCGTATGCCCTCCCCTGGCAGCGGACCCACTGGCGGGCGATTGAAGCCGCCTATAACAATTCCCCGTTTTTCCTTTACTACAAGGATTATTTCATTCCTTTTTTTGACAAGGAATATGAGTTTCTTGCGGACTACAACTGGGAAATACTTGAAACCCTTTTCCGGCTGTTGCGAATCTCCAGGGAGATCCGTTTACCAGAAAGTTACGTTAAAAAGACAGAAGGCATGCTGGATCTCCGCAACGCACTTACCGCAAAGCATGCTGAATTTAACAACCCTCCTTACACTCAAACCTTTTCAGAACGCTTCGGTTTTATACCGAATCTCAGTATTTTAGATTTGCTTTTTAATTTAGGTCCGGAAACCCCGGATTACCTGAATCTGATTACGTAAATTTTTTACTCAAAGAGTAGTAAAATCCAGGAAGGAGTGAGAGTACGCATTATGAGAGTTTAAATATCAAATATCTTAGTTATCTTTGCATTCCACAGGCTGCATTAAATGATAAATATGTCGTTTATGAACCCTATAGTAATCATTATAAACAATAAAATGATATGATTACACCATCAACTTCACCAAATTGGTATAGCATGAGCGATCCGGCTATCGTTGCCGAACTCTGTAGAACGCTTAAACAGCTTCGCTTGCAGCAAAATCTTACGCAAGGCCTGTTGGCTGAGAAAGCTGGATTGTCACGATCGGCTATAAGTAAAATAGAACTCGGTAAAGTTTCTGTTTCCTTGCTAACAGTTATCCAGGTACTCAGGGCCTTGCAGCAATTTCACATACTCGATAATTGGAAAATTGCCTCAGCCATCAGTCCTCTTGCAGTGGCAAAACTTACGGCTAAAAGCAGGTTGCGTGCTTCAGGTAAAGTTATCCGCAAAAATAAGGAGGAAGGCGAATGGTAGTAGTGGCAAAAGTTTACCTCTGGGATATCTATGTCGGAGCAGTGTACTGGGATCAGGTTTCAGGCATTTCCAGTTTTCAATTCGACCCGGGTTTCTTTAAGTACTCCTGGGATATCTCACCTGTAACCATGCCTATATTCGAATCCGGTCAGGGCCGCATCTATAGCTTCCCCGGCATCCCGGCTGAAACATACATGGGTCTCCCCGGTCTTCTTGCCGATAGCCTGCCTGATAAATTCGGTCATCAGTTAATCAATACCTGGCTCGCAATTCAGGGACGGCCCGAAAATAGTATGAATCCGGTGGAGATGCTCTGTTATATGGGCAAGCGGGCAATGGGCGCTCTCGAATTTCGTCCGGCCACACGTATCGAGAAAGGGACTTCTTCTTTTCTTGAAATATCCGAACTGGTTGATCTTACACAACAAGCCCTGAACAGGAAAAAAAAACTGGATGCTGATATCTCCGAAGATCAAAAGCAGGCAATGCTCGATATTATCAGGGTGGGGACTTCGGCTGGTGGCGCCCGGGCTAAAGCGGTTATTGCTGTTAACAGGTATGGAAGAGTACGATCAGGACAAATGGATGCTCCCGAGGGTTATTCTCATTGGCTGATCAAACTTGACGGCGTTAATGACCATCAATTCAGCGATCCCAAAGGATACGGCCGGATTGAATATGCCTACCATTTAATGGCGAAAAATTGCGGCATTAACATGACCGAATGCAGACTGTTGGAAGAAAATGGCCGGGCACATTTCATGACCCGCCGTTTCGACCGGCCCGATCACGACTCCAAAATTCATATGCTTACCTTGTGCGGACTGTTTCATTTCGATTACAACAACCCGCTTGCTTATAGCTACGAGCAGGCTTTCCAGTCCATCCGCAACCTCAGACTTCCTTACCCGGATGCTGATCAACTTTATCGAAGGATGGTGTTCAATGTTATTGGCGTTAATAATGACGATCATACAAAAAACATATCTTTTCTTATGGATCAATCAGGCCGGTGGAGCCTGTCTCCGGCTTATGATTTGACCTATGCATTCAATCCTTCTCATAAATATCTGGCTCAACACCAGCTTTCTATAAATAACAAGCGCTCGGAAATCACGCGTGGCGATTTATTACTGGTGGCAGAGCGTATGAATATCAAAAAGCCAAACGAAATAATCGGCCAGGTTACAGATGTCTTCAGCAACTGGCAGAAATATGCCTCAGACGCCGGTGTTCTGGTGAACCGGATGAAAGCTATCGCTAAAGCCCATCTTACCAATCTCTGAAAGAAAAACTCCTTTTTTTCAAAGGATATTATCAGGAAAGACCGGGCCGGTACTTAACCTGCCCCGAAATCATCTGCATTTTCGATGAGATGTCTTGAAGATTGAAGAGAAAGTACCTTCGAAAATTATTAGAATAATCCGGCAAATTTTTCGTAACTTTGCGTTAATTTAATCTAAATTAATTGTCAACACTTTTCGACCTCAGGGAAGGCGAACGCGGTCTGATCACGAAAGTCCGCGGCCGTGGCGCATTCCGTAAACGAATCACCGAGATGGGATTCGTGCGCGGGAAGGAGGTAAGTGTAGTCAAATCCGCGCCATTGCTCGATCCCGTGGAATACAAGATCCTGGGATACAATGTTTCATTGAGGCAGACTGAAGCCCGGCTCATCGAGATCATCCCGATCGGAAACGAAGCCGCGTACTCATCCGCAGACATAGATCAAAAACAATATAACGGCACCATTGAGGAGGAGACCCTGAGGGAACTTGACGGTGACCGGGGAAAGTCCATAGACATTGCCCTGGTCGGAAACCCGAATTGCGGCAAGACCACACTTTTCAACCATGCCTCAGGCTCGCATGAAAGGGTTGGCAATTTTGGTGGGGTGACCGTCGACAGCAAAACTGCAAAGTTCAGGCAGGGCGGGTATACGTTCAACATTACTGACCTGCCCGGGACGTATTCACTCACCGCCTATTCTCCCGAGGAACTTTATGTGAGGACACATATAACCGATAACAATCCCGATATTGTCATTAATATTCTCGACGGATCGAATCTCGAGAGGAACCTCTACCTGACCACCCAGCTGATCGATATGGACATCAGGGTGGTCATTGCCTTTAACATGTACGATGAGTTTGAAAAGAAAGGGCATGTGCTGGATTATAAGGCCCTGGGAGCCCTTCTTGGAATCCCGGTCATCCCAACGGTCAGTTCAAGGGGTGAAGGCATCAGGGAGCTCTTCGACAGGGTCATTGAAGTGTTCGAGGACAGGGACCCGATGGTGAGGCATGTCCATATCAATTACGGGGAGGAACTGGAGCGCTCCATTCAGAGGATACAGGAGGTCATCCGAAAGGATGAAGCCCTGACTTTAAGGATATCGACCCGTTATTTCAGCATCAAGCTTCTCGAAAAAGACGAGGATATTAAACGAAGCCTGGTGCATTCCGATCATTACAAATCCATCATTTCGGTCGCGGAAAGGGAGATCAAACGGCTCGAAGAAAATTACTACGAAGACAGTGCTACTCTGATCACTGATGCCCGTTACGGCTTTATTTCGGGCGCTCTCCGCGAAACCATGAAGTTCAATGAGCAGGCATTCAAGGGCAAAACCTTTAGCGACCGCATTGATAATATCATCACCCATAAGTATTTCGGCTTCCCTGTTTTCCTCTTCTTTTTATGGGTGATGTTCCAGACTACTTTTTCAATGGGCGATTACCCGAAACACTGGATCGACCTGCTGGTCGGGATGTTCGGAGGCCTCGCTTCAAACCTTCTTCCCGCCGGCCCGGTCAGGGACCTGCTTGTCGACGGCATCATCAACGGGGTAGGCAGCGTGATCGTCTTCCTTCCCAACATCCTTATACTGTTTTTCTTCATCTCGCTGATGGAGGATTCGGGTTATATGGCCAGGGCTGCATTTATCATGGACAAGCTGATGCATAAAATGGGGCTGCACGGACAGTCGTTCATCCCGCTCATTATGGGCTTTGGCTGCAATGTCCCTGCCATCATGGTAACCCGCACCCTTAAAGACCGCAATGACAGGCTGCTCACCATGCTGATCAACCCTTTCATGTCGTGCAGCGCGCGCCTCCCGGTTTACCTGTTGATCACCGGGGCCATCTTCCCGAAACATGCAGGGACAGTGATCTTCCTGGTGTATATGACGGGAATAGTGCTGGCAGTGCTGATCTCCCTGGTCTTCAAGAAATTTTTATTCAAAAACAAGGAAGCCCCCTTTGTAATGGAACTTCCTCCTTACCGCATGCCCACTTTCAGGGTGATCATCAGGCATATGTGGGAAAAAGCCCAGCAATACCTGAAGAAAATGGGGGGAGTGATCCTCATTGCCGTCATTATCATCTGGGCATTGGAGTATTTCCCCGGAGGTGCAAGCGTAAGCAGGGCCGAACGCCTTCAGAAGTCATACATAGGGAAGATCGGCAAGGTGATAGAACCTGTGATCGCCCCCCTTGGGTTTGACTGGAGGATGGGCGTAAGCCTGATCACAGGCGCCGCAGCAAAGGAAGTTGTTGTAAGCACCATGGGTGTTTTGTTTGGTACGCCTTCGGCGGATGAGGCCGTACCTAAAACCGATCTGACGACCAGACTGCAAGCCGTCACCTATGATAGCGGGAAGCTGAAAGGCAAAAAGATATTTACACCCTTAGTGGGATTTTCTTACATTCTGTTCATCCTGATTTACATGCCGTGCATAGCTGTAATTGCAACGGTTAAGAGGGAATCTGGCCATTGGAAATGGGCAGTGTTCCTGATCGTATACACCACGGCTTTAGCCTGGTCATTGTCGTTTGCCGTGTACCAGCTCGGATCCTTAATACTCTGAAAAATGATCATTCAATATATCATCGTCTCACTCATCATTGCATCAGCAACCGGAACTGTTGTTTATCGTGTTATGAAATCTGTCACCCATCCTTCAAGCAAATGCACCGGCTGTGCTTCGGCCGCTTGCGGGGGATGTGCGTTACACGAACTGAAGGCAAAAAAAGCAAGATGAAACAATAATTCATGCGGTTATTCCTTTTTTACTAAATAGTATTATATTTGGCTGGGCATTAACATTGTAACCTGGTCACATGTTAAACAAACCGTCGATTAGTTTTGAGCAATACCTTAAACGCCGGGACTATTTATTTTTATCTTTTGACCAGGCCCTCGTCAAAACCATCAGGAAAAGTTTTTCGCAAAAAAGCTTCTGCGGATTCTGGAGGATGTGGAATCCGTTTTCAGGGTATATCTTTTTCAGGATTTACTCCCTCCTTGGAGGTAATAAAAAAAGGCCTTTCGCCATTTTCCTGATCTTCCTTTTCAGCGGTCTTGTATTTCATGACCTGCCAATCTTCCTTATAACCGGGAGCATTTCTATCATTTTCACGGTGACTTTTTCAATCTACTCAGTCATCTTCAACATTGAATACAAGTTGCTGAGCAGGCGGAATAAATTCAAATCACATATGCTACGGAGGAATAAGTTCCCCCCTGTTTATCATATTGCCATGAATATGGCGTTGCTTGCGCTGCCCCTGGTCACAGGGTTTCTTGTGAATCTTTATTTTTTTCCTGATTCACCCCTCAACCGGTTCTTTCACTGAGGATGTTGAAAACATGAACCGGCCGGCGATGAAATCATTTTCATATTACATCCTACTTGTATGGGTTTTGATTGCAGGCAACATCAATCTGAATGCACAATCCTGGAATTACATCAAGGAAAAGAACGGGATCAAACTGTATACCAGGGTTCCCGAATACTCCACCTTCAAATGCTTCAGGGGCGAGACCACCTTTTATGCAAGCATGCAGGAGATAGGCAGGTATATAGGCAATGTGAAGAACTTCGACTGGTGGGACAAGAACATCAGGGGACTCAGGGTACTTGAGCCCGGGTCGGAAAAACATGTCAGTTACTATTTTGTTTATGATGTACCCTGGCCCCTGAGTGACCGGGATATCTGTGTTGATGTCAGCATCAGCATCGACAGCCTGACCGGAGAAAAGGTGGTATATGCAAAACCGTTGCCTGGGATTGTCCCGGAATATAAGGATATCGTCAGGATTGTGAACTACTGGCAGAAGTGGACGCTGACCCCCATTGATAAACAAACCGTGCATGCAGTGCTGGAAGGATTTGTAGACCCGGGCGGGAGCGTGCCATCCTGGCTGTATAACCTTGTCATCGTTGAAACTCCGCTGAAGGTCATGGAAGGGATAAAGCATAAATTGGAGGAAGGCCCCGGCAATTAAGTTGCAATCGATTTATTTTCGCTTCTCAGCATTTCATTACCTTTGCAATCAAATTTACATTCATGGATTACGGCATTTGCCTTCAAAGCGTTGTTCCGGTACGGTCGGAGCCTTCACATAAAGCCGAAATGTGCACCCAGCTGCTATTTGGTGAATTGTATTCTGTTTTACGATCAGAGCCTGAATGGTTAAAAATAAAGCTCGAATACGATGATTATGAAGGATGGATCAGCCTGAAAAACCACTCAGCCCTTGATGCCGAGGAATTTGAACGCCTGGTGCAGGCCGGCTCGCGCTGCTCCCTGGACCTTGTCCAGCTCGTCACCAATGAAGCCGCCAAGGCCCAGTTCCCGATTCTGTTCGGCAGCTCCTTACCCGGTATCGAAGAGTTCAGTATGCAGATCGGCGACCAGACCTTTGTTTATGACGGGCAGGTTTCGATGATATCCGATTTTGAGGAAGGGGATGAAGAAGGCCCTGAAAATATGATGGAATTAAAACATGACCTCGTTCACGACGCCATGCAATTCCTTAATGCTCCTTACTTATGGGGAGGACGTTCCTTATTCGGGATTGACTGTTCCGGCCTCGTCCAGATGGCTTATAAGCTTAAAAATATCCGCCTTAATCGGGATGCTTCACAGCAGGCAGAACAGGGCGAAGCTGTTGCCAGCCTGGATGAAGCCGAGCCGGGTGACCTTGCATTTTTCGAAAACGAAGAAGGTAAGATCTGCCATGTGGGAATTCTGATCGACCGGCAGAGAATACTTCATTGTTCAGGACGGGTGCGCAACGATCTTATCGACCAGCAGGGCATCTATCATAACGACCTGCATGAGTATACACATAAGCTCAAGATGATCCGTAGGGTCATTTGAATTTCGAATATCGAACATTCAAAGCGTAGTCCCACGCTTTGCAGTTCAACCATCAAAATCGACAATTCAACCGGATTCTGCTTTCGTGACTTTTCTTTTCGCAGGTAATTTGCCTGAAAAAAGAAAAAGTCATGAAAAGATTGATCATTACACTGATCCTGATTACTGTAATTGCCGGCTCAAACAAGTTATCCGCACAAATTCCCACTCAGATCATCCATGGCACAGTTTCAGATAAACAATCCCAGATAACGCTTCCCGGAGCTAACGTGGTCATACTGAATACCAATCCCCCTGTGGGTGCATCTACCGGTTCAGATGGAACTTTTAAAATCAGCGGGGTCAGCCCGGGAAGATACGAGTTGCAGGTTACCTTTCTGGGGTATAAACCTGTTAATATTCCGAACGTTGTGGTCACTTCAGGCAAAGAAGTGGTTCTTGAAATCGGTCTTGAAGAGAATGTGAATTCCCTGCATGAAGTAGTTGTTTCAGGTGTTAAAAAGGACGGCCCTATCAACCAGATGGCTCCTGTAAGCGCAAGATCTTTTTCAATGGAGGAAGTGAACAGGTATGCGGGCGGCAGGTACGATCCCTCGAGGCTGGTAGCAAATTATGCAGGAGTTAGCACCCCGAACGACGCACGTAACGACATTGTGATTCGTGGAAATTCTCCAACGGGGGTTTTATGGCAGATCGAGGGACTGACGGTGCCTAATCCAAATCACTTTGCCACTCTTGGAACTACCGGTGGACCGGTGAGCGCATTGAACCCGAACGCCCTTTCCAATTCTGATTTCTTCACTTCAGCCTTTCCTGCCGATTACGGCAACGCCACAGCCGGTGTTTTTGACATACATTTAAGGACAGGCAATACCGACAGGAATGAGGAAATGGTGCAAATGGGAGCTCTCACAGGGCTTGAAGCCATGGCGGAAGGGCCTTTTAAAAAAGGCGGAAAAGCTTCTTACCTGGTCGCTTACAGGTATTCCTTCACAAGCCTGGCACAGAACCTGGGGATCTCGATTGGCACTGCGGCCACTCCTCATTACCAGGACATCACCTTCAAAATCAATTCGGGGGAAACCGGTATTGGCCGTTTCACTTTTTTCGGCCTGGGCGGTATCAGCCATATCGATTTCCTTCACAACCAGATCGATTCCACCGACATATATTCCATCCCCGGGCAGGATGCCTATTCGAGAAGTAAAATCGGCATGCTTGGAGTGAAACATTTTATCCGCCTGAATAGTAAGATTTACATGAATACTGTTCTTGGCGTTACATACTCCGAAAACGGGTATTCGCTCGACACCATTGCCGGATCGCAGGACCCTGTGAGAGTTAGAGATTCAAAAGACGTAGAGATCCGTTACGAGATCAACTCGTTCCTGGATTACAAGGTGAATTCCCACCTGATGCTCAAAGCAGGGATACAATGTGAATTCCTGAACCTTAACCTGGTGCTGCAGGACCGGCAGTTTTCGAAAGAATGGATCAACAAATGGGCTTACAGGGGGAATACCTCATTACCTGCAGCCTACATCGAAGCCAAGTACCGCATCAATGAAAAATTCACTCTGGATGCCGGCTTGCGGAGCCAGCTTCTTACGCTCAATAACTCAATTTCTTTTGAACCCAGGCTGGGCCTCAAGTATCATATAAATCCCACAAATACCCTCGCCGTTGGATTCGGGCATCACAGCCAGATCCAGCCTCTCTCGGTATACTACTATCGGTACCTGCAGCCCGATAATACATACGATGAATCGAACAGGAAACTGGGGTTCACAAACAGCCTTCATTTTGTGGCTTCCTACGAAGTATTGCCGTTCAAGGACTGGAGAATCAAGACCGAAGTATACTACCAGGCCATTTATAATGTTCCCGTTTCGCAGGTTTCAAACAGTTTTTCCATGCTGAACGAGGGTTCATCATACGCTCCAACACAGGAGGGTAACCTCGTTAACAACGGAACCGGCACAAACTATGGCATTGAACTCACTCTTGAAAAGTTTTTCTCGCACGGGTATTATGGCTTGCTTACCGGTTCGTTGTACCAGGCAAAATATAAACCCAGCGACGGGATAGAGCGGAATACCGCTTTTAACGGAGGCTATGTTTACAATTTCCTCGCAGGCAAGGAATTTAAGGTGGGAAAAGCAAAGCGAAACGCCATTTCAATCGACATTAAATTCACACAGGCAGGCGGCCGCTACTATACTCCGATTGATCTCGCTGCATCCCGGGCAGCAAGGCAGGAAGTGCTTATGGGAGATGCCTATGCCTTTTCGGAACGCTACCCCGACTTTTACCGTCTCGATGTTAAAGCAGGTTTTACCCTGAACAGTAAAAAAATCAGGCTTTCACAGTCGGTATTCATTGACATCCAGAATGTAACAGGACATAAAAACGTCTTCGCCCAGCAATATAATCCATATACACAACAAATAAACACCTTGTACCAGATCGGATTTTATCCGAATTTTGTATACAAGATCCAGTTCTGAGCCAACACCTCAATAACGACAAGATCCAATGCGGCATAAAAAAATAAGATTTCTTTACATGTTCCTGCTTGGGGTCATCATTACCCTTGGCCTGAACCTGTTCATCCCCGGTAAATCAGGGAAAATTATCCACTACTATGACTTCCTCATCTCCATCGCTATAACCATCCTGGTATGGGAAGGGAACCTGCGCATCGACGAATGGCTAAACCTGAGATATCCGTGGATCGCAGGACCGGGAAAAAGGATACTGGTTCACCTTGGACTGAGCGTAGGATACAGTGCACTGACCATCTTTATCGCAGCCTTTCTCTTTAACTGCTTTTCAAATGAAATGCCGTTCCACGGAACTGAATTTATCAGGGTCACCCTGATCATTCTGGGGGTTTTAGTCCTGATGTCTATTATCCTCCTCACCATTGAAATCAGTTCGCAGTTTTTCAAACACTGGAAGAATTCGCTCATCGAAATCGAGAAATACCGTGCCGAAAGCCTGCAGGCCCAGCTTCAGAACCTGAAAAACCAGATCAATCCACATTTTTTATTCAACAACCTGAGCGTGCTGTCGTCCCTGGTTTACAAGGACCAGGATAAGGCTGTTGAGTTTATAAACCAGTTGTCAAAGGTTTACCGTTACCTGCTCGACAATCAGAATAGTGAACTGGTAACAGTGGAACAGGAACTTCTCTTTATTAATTCTTATACCTTCTTACTGCGGATAAGGTTCGGGGATAACCTCATCATCAGGACCGGTATTATAAAAGCTGACCGGCAAAAGTTAATTCCCCCTTTTGCACTCCAGATCCTGATCGAAAATGCCATAAAGCATAATGAATTATCATCGGAACATCCGCTTACAATCTCTATGGAATCGCTTCATGAGACCCTCAGCGTTTCGAATAACCTGCAATTAAAATCACAACATGAACCCGGTTCACAGACGGGCTTGCAGAATATAAAGGCCCGGTATAAATTCTTCACGGATAGACCTTTGGAAATCGTACAGAATACGGAAAATTTTACAGTAAAAATTCCATTATTACATTCAAAATGAATGCAATCATCATTGAAGACGAGAAACTTTCGGCAGAGCATCTGGGCAATCTCTTAACTAAGATTGACCCTGACATTCATGTACTGGAAACTTTCGACAGCATTAAAAAGAGCAGCAATGCTTTTAAAAGCGGGTTGAAAGCGGATATACTTTTCGTGGATATTCAACTCGCCGACGGACTGAGTTTCGATATCTTCACCGGGAGTTCCATCGACATCCCCATCATCTTTACGACAGCTTATGACGAATACGCCATAAAGGCATTCAAACTAAACAGTGTTGATTACCTTCTAAAGCCTATAGGCATGGATGAGTTGAAAGCTGCGCTTGATAAATTTAAAAAATACAGCAAAACAGATTATTCCAGGATGCTTGACAATATTGTCAATTCCTACGGGTTCATGAAAAAGCAGTATAAAAGCCGCTTTATGATCAAGATAGGTGAGAATATTGTTTCAGTTAAAACAGAAAATATCGCCCATTTCATTTTCGAAGACGGGATTGTTCTCCTTGCAACCAATGCCAATCACCAATACCCTGTTGATTTTACTCTTGACCAGCTGGAATCCATGCTGGATCCATCGGAATTCTTCAGGATCAACCGTAAGGTGATCATCAGCATAAACAGCATTCAAAAGACAGGGACTTACTTTAACAGCAGGCTTAAAATAACTTCAGCCATGCTTCAGGATGACAGCGCGATCGTAAGCCGCGAAAGGGTGAATGATTTTAAGGAATGGTTAGGGAGGTAAATTATTCCTCTTCCGATTTGGTTTTTTTCGGTTTATTCCTGAGCGGCTGGTTGAAAATATAAGTCAAACGCACACTGATCAGATTGTTGTACTGCTTCCTTTCCCAGGTGTCCAAGGGATTGTTCGGATCTTTAAATGTAACGGTCCGCAGGTTTACCATGGAGTACTGATACCTTACATTCATCCATAACCTGTTCCACAACCTTAACGACACTTCACCCAAAATAGAAAGGTCGTATGGTAAAAAATCAGAATTCGGTGTTACTACGTATAAGGTGGATTCCTTTTTCCCGATCAGTTGCCCGTAGCAAACGCCGGCACCTGCTGAGATGATCTCTTTATCGGTAAAATGCACCATTACCGGTATGTCGATATAATCGAGGTTAAGACGGTAATAAGTTGAATCAGTGCTTCCTTTATGATAGCTCCCTTTTTGTGAGTAAAGGAGTTCCATGCTCACCGACCATTGCTTTTGCTTTCCAAAAGGCAGGATGGCCATGGGGCCGAAATTTAATCCGACCTTCCTGAACCCGTAAAACTGATCCCCGTCAACCTGGCAGAAATTTGCCCCGACCGAAATACCCCCAAGGAACCTCTGGGCTGAGGCAGGTTTAACCAAAAACAGTGTCAGGAGCAGCAGCGGGAGCAGTAAGATCTTTTTCATCTAGTGTACTTGGTGGTAATTGAGTAAACAAAGGTAAAGAAATTAAAACGCTCAGGTTTTCGATTTATTTTGGATCTTCATCGATAGCTGAATGCGTTTCCTGGGGATATCCACATCCACCACCTCGACCATCACCTTCTGGTTGAGTTTAACAACCTCATTCGGATCCCTCACAAAGCGGTCGGCTAACTGGCTCACATGAACCAGGCCGTCCTGGTGGACACCGATATCGACAAAAGCCCCGAAATTGGTGATATTTGTCACAATCCCGGGTAGTTTCATCCCGGTCCTGAGGTCATTGATCGTATGAACTTCCTTCGAAAACTCAAACAACTCGAACTTCTGCCTGGGGTCCCGCCCGGGTTTGGCAAGTTCCTGCTGAATGTCGGTAAGCGTGGGCAAACCAATCTTTTCGTCCACAAATGCCTCAAGCTTTATCTTTGAGCGGCTTCCTGCATCTTCGATCAGGTCTTTCACTGAACAGTTGATGCTTTTAGCCATGTTATCAACCACATGGTAGCTTTCGGGATGGACAGCGCTGGAATCAAGAGGGTTTTCAGCATCCCTGATCCTGAGAAAGCCTGCAGCCTGTTCGAACGCCTTCTCCCCGAACCGGGTCACCTTCCTGAACTCCGACCTGGATTTGAACGGGCCTTTCTCATTCCTGTACTTGATAATGTTTTTTGCAAGCCCTTCCCCTACTCCCGACACGTAGGTCAGCAATTCCTCGCTGGCGGTATTCACTTCCACCCCCACCTTGTTCACGCAGCTGATCACTGTATCTTCAAGGCTCTTCTGAAGTGCAGCCTGGTCAACATCATGCTGGTACTGCCCCACCCCTATTGATTTCGGGTCGATCTTGACCAGTTCGGCAAGGGGGTCCATCAGGCGGCGTCCAATCGAAACAGCCCCCCTCACGGTCACATCATAATCGGGGAATTCCTTTCGGGCAATGGCTGAAGCTGAATACACCGAGGCCCCGCTCTCATTTACCACCAGGGCAAGGATCTCCTTATCAAACGGGATGGCCCTGATCAGGCGCTCAGTTTCACGGCCGGCAGTTCCGTTACCGATCGCGATAGCTTCTATCTTATAGGCATTTACAAGGCTTTTAATTTTGTGGATGGCATCCTTGACTTCATTCTGGGGCGGGTGGGGATAGATCGTTTCATTGTGAAGAAGTTCTCCCTGACGGCCCAGGCATACCAGTTTGCAGCCGGTCCTGAAACCGGGGTCCAGGGCCAGTACATTTTTCTGTCCCAGGGGTGGTGCAAGGAGCAGCTGGCGCAGGTTCTCGGTAAACACCCTGATGGCTTCAGTATCTGACTTATCCTTGGCCCAGCCGCGGGCTTCCGTCTCCATGGACGGCAGCAGCAGACGCTTGCAGCTGTCTTTAATGGCTTCCCTTACCAGTTCTGCCGAAGCGTTTTCCGATTTAATAAAGATCCTGTCGAGTATTTCTTCGGCCTTGTCATCAGGGACTTCCACCGAAACCCTCAGGAAGCCTTCATTTTCTCCCCGAAGCATCGCCAGCACCCTGTGTGAAGGGGCTTTTGACAGCAGTTCCTTATAATCATAGTAGATCTGGTAATTGATGCCTTCTTCTTCCTTACCCTTGATGACTTTTGAAAAGATCACCGCCTCCTTCTCAAACAGCTGGCGTATCCTCTTACGGCCATAGGTATGCTCATTCACCCATTCGGCTATTATATCTTCAGCACCGCGGATCGCATCTTCCACGGAATTCACGCCTTTTTCCTCGTCAAGGAACTTTTCGGCCTGCACCTCAGGATCAGTGTATTTCTGGGAAATGATGATCTTCGCAAGGGGTTCGAGGCCCTTTTCCCTGGCAATGCTTGCACGGGTTCTGCGCTTGGGTTTGTAGGGAAGATAAATATCCTCAAGTTCAGCCATGGTCGCTGCTTTTTTCACGGCTTCCTCCAGTTCGTGAGTCAGTTTTTCCTGATCTCTGAGGCTTTTCAGAATGGTTTCACGGCGGGCGTCAAGGTCTTTAAGCTGGATTAGCCTGTCCCTGATATTCCCTATCATCACTTCATCCATGCTGCCTGTCATCTCTTTGCGGTAACGGGCAATGAAAGGGATGGTGGCCCCGCTTTCGAGCAAAGTCAGGGTATTGAAAACAAAGGCCTTATTAAGGCCGAACTCCGACGAAATTATCGTGGTATAATGGTCAAGTTCCATGAAAATAACATGATGTGTTTAAGTCATTAAGAAATCCTGTCACCAGCCCGAAGCAAGCACGTCAACGATATGAATGGTTTTAATGGGGAGGTTGTGCTTATCGATATATGCCTGCTGGTGCATGAGGCAGGATGAATCGGTCGAAACTATATATTCAGCACCCGTTTCCAGGGCATTGTTAATCTTCTGTTCAGCCATAGCCGTTGAAATAGGTTCGAACTTGGCCGAAAACGTACCGCCGAACCCGCAGCAAACCTCGTTGTCCTTCATCTCACGGAGTTCAAGGCCTTTTACCCTGGCAAGAAGCTTTCGCGGCTCGTCCTTTAAACCATACTCCCGCAGAGCTGCGCAGGAATCATGATAAGTGACAGAATGGTTAAAGGTAGCTCCTACATCTTCCACATTCAAAACATTAACAAGAAAATCGGTGATCTCGTAAATGTTTTTCTTCACCTGCTTGTATTCATAATGCAGGCCTGTATTGTGGAAAAGCCAGGGATAATAATTACGGATAAAACCAATGCATGAAGCCGACGCCCCTACAATGGACCTGTCGTTGGGAAAGTCTTTCATGAACTTTTCCCCGAGTTTCTTGGTATCATCCCAGGCCCCGCTGTTGAACGTCATCTGCCCGCAGCAGGTCTGGTTCGGGTTGTAAAACACATCCACCCCGAGTTTTTCGAGAAGTTTTACCATGTTCATCCCCGTTTCGGGATAGATCTGGTCAATGAAGCAGGGAATAAAAAGGTCGACTAACATGATACAGAGTCAAAGGTCAAAAATAAACATTTCTTTTCAAGATCAGCAGATGAAGTTAAAAATTCAGTTGCAGGACGGGAGGTATCTGTCGAAAGACCATTTGATGATCTCTTTGAAAGAACATTTTCTATGATTGCAATTTATTCGATTATGAAGTAACTTTGCCGACACAGAATAAAAAAATGGGTACAGATACAATCATATTAAAAATCAAGGATAAAAAGAAAATCTCTTTCCTGGTCAACCTTTTAGAACAGCTTGGATTTGTAGACTTTACCTATAACCCCGAAAAAAAAACCAACTCAAAGCATAACTTTTTTAAGAGCGCCGGCTTATTGGAAAAACGAAATCTGAACGCCGGAGAACTCAGAGAACAGGCATGGAGCAGAAACAGATGATACTCTGTGATACGGATGTATCATTGAATTTTATCGCAATAATCCTAAGATTGTTCGTGAATTAAAACGCATTGGTCAAAAACATCTTTCAGTCTGCGTCATTACCTATGCAGAGATGATCTTTGGCGCTTTTAATAAACGTGATCAAACTCAGATAAAAAGGATTTATCCTCACTTAACATTGTCATGATTGACTTCCCGGTCTGCGTGACTTTTATGAAACTGATGGATAAATAATCTTTAAGTCATAAAATTGCGATCCCGGATGCTCTGATCGCTGCTAATGCAATAGAAAATAACCTTGAATTATTCACACTGAACACGAAAGACTTCAAATACATCTCAGACTTGAGTCTTTATTCCTTCAAATAACCAAATCCATTCACGATTGAAGGGTTTTGATATGGGTGTTGTTTTGAAGTTATTTAATTTGGAATCCGACCGATTCAAGGTCCTCCCAGAAACCCGGGTATGATTTGCCAACCACATCCGGGTCATTGATCGCTATGCTGCCGGTCTTCATGGCCAGCATGGCAAAAGTCATAGCCATCCGATGGTCTCTGTAAGTATCAATAACAATGTCGGGCCTGGAGATAAGCTTTGAAGGCTGGATCTCGATCACCGGAAATTCACCGGGGATCAGGTTTATTTTACAGCCAAGTTTTTTCAGTTCGGTGGTAAGGGCCCGAACCCTGTCGGATTCCTTGATGACCAGGCTCTTTAAGCCCTCGAAACGACTCCTGATTCCCAGGGCTGCGCAGCATGCGATAATAGGAAGTGCAAGGTCGGGATGATGGGTGAAGTCGTAGAAGAAGCCCTCGAGATTGGTGGATTGTTTAGACAGGTGTAGGGTAAAAGGGGAAGTAGCGAAGTAGCGAGGTAGCGAGGTAGCGAAATTATCAGAAGCTGGCTTATTACTCATGGCTTGTGGCTCATGGCTTATGGCTTTTTTGCTTTTCGCTTTTCGCTTTTCGCTTTTCGCTTTCTCTGATTCAATGTTCACAAAATCAGACTCAACGCCGAAAACACTGAATGCCGAAACCAGCAATGAGTCCCCCTGCAGGCTTTTTTCATTCAAACCGGGAAGATGGAGATCGGTTTTTTCCGACAATGCCGTGGCCTGGTACCAGAATGAAGCGGCAGACCAGTCCGGTTCAACGGTGAACTCCGGGCATGAATATACTCCGGGTTCAACCCTGATCTTATGTTTCCATTTCCTTGCTTTTATTCCGCATTGCCTGATCAGGTTGACGGTCATGTCGATATATGGCTCCGAAACCATCTCCCCTTTAAGGTTGAGTGTAAGTCCTTCGGGAAGGCAGGGAGCGGTCATCAGCAGGGCCGAGATAAACTGGCTGCTGACCCCGGCATTGACATTCAGTTCTGCTGATTGCAGCCTGCGGCCCTTGATGAGCAGAGGAGGGAATCCCACATTTCCCAAGTATTCGATGGCGGCTCCAAGTTCTTTCAGGCTTTCGGCAAGATCACCTACGGGTCTTTGTTTCATCCGGTCGCTGCCGGTAAGAACCCAACGGCCCGGGGTGACCGAAAGCAGGGCTGTAAGGAACCTCAGGTCAGCCCCTGCATCCGAGCAATCCAGTTCAACAGCATCCCTGCTCCCAGCCGATGCCTTGATCCTGTTCAGAAGTTTTTGAAGAAGGACGGTATCGTATGCCTTTGACAGGTTTACAATCGGGAAATCAGTCCCGCCAAGGGTCTGCATGATCAGGAGGCGGTTGCTGATACTTTTGGAAGCAGGGAGGCTTACACTGCCCTCGAGAACCCTGTCCGGTTTAACGATCCTTAGCGTTTTCATTTGCTTGTTAAACAATCCTTCTGTTCATTCGAAAAGCGTTTCCAGGGAAGCAGCAATTTCACCAGGTTGGGCCACTATATTCACAGCCGGCTTACCGGGTTCCTTTAGCAGCGTGAAACAAATCTGGCTGCCTTTATTCTTTTTGTCGTGAAGCAACATATTGATAATGCCTTCATTGGTGACATCCCCGCTGCCGAGAAGCTCTTTCAGCATTCCGATCTGAGTTGCCCAGGCATGCCTGAGAAAAGAAATGATTAACTCTGCATCGGTTTCACTCAGGCCGGCTTTCATCTGTGAGAGCCTGGTTTCGGCTATCATCCCGAGAGCCACGGCATCTCCATGAAGCAGGGCCCGGGTTTCATGACCGATGGACAGGGATTCCAAAGCATGGCCGATAGTATGGCCGAAATTCAGGATCTTTCTTAACTTCTTCTCCCTGAAGTCCTGGCAGGCAACCCGGTTTTTAAAGGTTACCGTTTTCAGGACCAGATCCTGCCATGACTTTTCTGAAGTATCGGTTGACAAAATATTTTCGGCCCCCATTCTAAGTATCCTTCTCCAAAGCACAGGGTCGCCTATCAATGCCGACTTTACGATCTCTGCAAAACCTGAACGCAGATGAGCTTCAGGCAAGGTCTTAAGAAAAACCGTATCTATAAAAACAGCAACAGGGGCATAGAAAAACCCGACCTGGTTTTTCATCTTTGCCAGGTTCACAGCGGTTTTCCCTCCGATAGAGGCATCGGCCATCCCCATCAGGCTCGTAGGAACATTGACGTATGCAATACCCCGCTTATACCCGGCAGCAACAAATCCGCCGAGATCCGAAACAACCCCTCCGCCGAGGTTGATCAGGAGTGTATGCCTGTCGGCCCCGGATAACAATAGTTCATTCCATATCTTTTCAGCAACAGCCAGGGATTTTGATGCTTCTCCCGGGTCAATTTCAAACATTGAAGCGGAATCCAGCTCAGGGCAATGGCTTACAAGCCGTGGGAGGCAATGCCGGGCCGTATTGGTGTCGGCCAGGATGATCACCCTGCTTGCCTTGTAATCATGTGATGAAACGAGTTTCCGCAGATCGTTGAGCACATTCAACCCGCAGTGTATACGGGTTTTTGAAACTTGCACCACCCTGCCTGAAAGTATCATACCTGAAGAGTATTAATGAAATGCAGCCATTAACAGATCCAGGTCCTGGAAAGGCAGGTTGAACCTGCGGCTGATGGGAAGGCTGGTTACAAGCCCGTTATAGATGTAAACTCCCTGTCGTATGCCGTAATCGCGTTTAAGCAGGTTGTCGACCCCTCCCGCAGCCCCCATATCGAGAATGAGAGGCACCATGATGTTGTTCAAAGCCTGGGAGGCGGAATGCGGCACTTTTGAAGGGATATTCGGCACGCAATAATGGGTTACACCATGAACTTTATAGACCGGGTTTTTAAGGGTCGTGGGCCTGGATGTTTCAAAGCACCCGCCCTGGTCAATGCTCACATCAATAATGACCGAACCGTCTTTCATTTGTTTGACCATTTCTTCCGAGATCAGGCATGGTGTCCTGCCTTCGGGTGAATGAACGGCTCCTATCACGACATCCGCAGTCTGCATTGCATCAAGAATTGCTTTTGGATGGAGCAACGAAGTATATACCCTGCGGCCAAGATTATCCTGTATCCTGCGAAGCCGGTACACCGAGTTGTCAAAAACCTTTACAAAAGCTCCAAGGCCTATGGCTGAACGCGCTGCAAACTCCCCTACCGTTCCTGCACCTATGATGACCACTTCGGATGGGGCTATTCCGGTAAACCCGCCGAACATTTTGCCCCGGCCCATCTCAGGGTCGGAAAGATATTCAGCTGCAATAAAAATAGCGGTATTCCCCGCAATCTCGCTCATGGTGCGGATCACAGCCATCTGGTTCGTCTTATCACGGATCAATTCGAAGGCGAGTGCGGTTACTTTTTTCTGGCTCAGCCCCCTGAAATATTCATCGCATTGCATTGCGATTTGGAGCGTTGAGATAAGGGTCTGTTTTGCATGCAGAAGTTCTGTCTCTTCTGTGGTGACAGGCCCGACTTTTAATATAATATCTGCTTTGTAGACTTCATTGGGGGTTGATACAATCTGTGCGCCTGCCTCGCTGAATTCATGGTCGGGGAAATGAGCGGTAATCCCTGCTCCTGCTTCTATCAGTACCTGATGGCCATTGCGGACCAGGAGCTCAACCCCGTCGGGGATCAGCGAAACCCTGTTTTCCATCGCCGAAACCTCTTTGGGGACACCGATGGTAAGTTCGCTTTTCCTGCTGGCCACTTCCAGCATTTCTTCCTGTGGCATCAGCCTTTCGGCAGGGTTCATTTTGCTGAAATCCGGGCGGGATTCTTCCATGCAGCTAAATTTTACACGAAGTTACGAAAGAAAAACATATTTACGATTGGACGAGGTACGATTTACGAATGAATTTTAAGATTGACGATCGACGTACAATAGGAAAATAACTTACGATTGGACGATCTTGGAGTTACGATTGAAGTTTAAGATTGACGATCGACGAATAATAGGAAAATAACTTACGATTGGACGATCTTGGAGTTACGATTGAAGTTTAAGATTGACGATCGACGAATAAAATAATAAAATCGCAAATCGGAATTCGATAAATTCATTCGTAAATCGTACCTCGTCCAATCGTAAATCAAGCTGCTTTTTCAGCAATTCAAAACCAGATTTATCCGGAAAAAAACCGTAACCTTGCATAAAATCCGTAAAATCCACCGTTATGTTGTTCAAAAAATTGACCCTGAAAAGGTTCCTTGTCACAACGGCTAACCTTTTCTCCCTTTGTTTATTAATGACATTACTTATGAGCGCAACCAAAGATGTAAATTATCCGGGCTACAAACTGATAGAAAAAAGGTTTGTTAAAGAACTGAATGCCAATGTATTCTTCCTGGAACATATAAAAAGCGGGGCAAAGATCGTGAAGTTTGCCACCGATGATGCAAACAAAACTTTCACCATTGCTTTCAAGACCTTTCCCGACAATGATTTCGGGGCCCCGCATATCATTGAGCATACCGTGCTCAACGGCAGTAAGAATTACCCGGTGAAGAGCCCTTTTGATGTGCTTATCAAAGGCTCACTGAATACCTTCATGAATGCCTTCACTTCGAAAGACTTTACTGCATATCCCGTGGCCAGTATGAACGACAAGGATTATTTCAACCTTATGCATGTTTACCTGGATGCCGTTTTCAATCCGCTCATCTATACCGATCCCAGGATCTTCAAACAGGAAGGCTGGCATTATGAGCTTCTCGACAAGGACAGCACGCTTTCATACAAAGGCGTTGTATATAACGAAATGAAAGGCGCTTTCTCCGATCCCAAAGAGGAACTGAGTTACCAGGTGTACAAGACCCTTTTTCCCGACAATGCTTATGGCAAGGAATCCGGCGGGTATCCGTATTCCATTCCCCAGCTCACCTATGAGATGTTCCTGAACTTCCATAAAAAGTTTTACCACCCTGAAAATTCCTATATTTTCCTGTATGGTGACGCACCCCTGGACAAGGAACTCGCTTTTATCGACAAAGAATACCTTTCAAAATATAGTAAAAACAATAACAAGGCCACCATCGAAGATCAGAAACCCTTTGCCAAAATGATGGACCTCACCGGTTTTTATCCCATCATGCCCGGTGACGATGAAAAGAACCAGACCTATCTCTCCCTGAATTACGTAACCGGTCATAATACCGACCAGGCCCTGTGCATGGCGCTTGATGTGCTTACCGAAGTCCTTGTGAACCAGGAATCCGCACCTATCCGCCTGGCCTTGCAGGAAGCGGGGATCGGCCAGGATGTGAACGCGTCCTCATCCAACTACAAACAAAACGTGGTGCAAATCATGGTGCAGAATGCAAATCCCGGCGACAAGGATAAGTTCAATGAGATCGTAAGGAAATGCATGCAGGATGCCGTTGACAAGGGCCTCGACAAAAAAGTGGTCGAAGGCGTGATCAACAGGATGGAATTCCAGCTCCGCGAAGGCAATGATGCCCAGAAAGGCATGTATTGCGTATTCCGTTCGCTGCCCACCAGTTTCTTCGCCGATGATCCTTTTACCGGGCTGGAATATGAGAAACCCCTGGCAGTGGTTAAGAAAGCCCTTACTACCAAATATCTTGAGAATATCATCAAGACCAGTTTCCTCGACAATCCCCATACGCTTTCATTCACCCTGGCGCCCAAAGTGGGAGCCGACGATGAGAAGAACGCCAAAGTTATTGCCGATCTGAAGGCATACAAGGCAAGCCTGAACCCGGCTCAGACCGAGACCCTGGTGAAAGACACCAAGGCCCTGCTCGATTACCAGAAGTCGGAAGACAGTCCTGAGGCACTGGCTACCATTCCCCTGCTCGAGATCAAGGACATTAACCCCAAAGCCACCTATTACGGGGTTGAAGAAAGCAAAGTGGCAGGCAGCCCGCTTCTCTACCATAATGAATTCACCAACGGGGTGGTTTACATGAACCTGTTTTTTGACCTGAGGACACTTCCCCAGGACATGATCCCTTATGCATCCCTGCTTTCGAATGTGCTTTCGCTGATGAACACCGAGAATTACAGTTTCGGCGACCTGAACAAGGCCCTGAACATCAGCACTGGAGGGTTCTATACCAATCTTCGCACCTTCCAGGAAAACCTCGATGACAATATCATGGTCCCGAAACTTACTGTCACTTCCAAGGCTATGACCGACAAGCTCGATAAAATGTGCGACCTCACTTCGGAAATCCTTTTAAAGACAAAGTATGACGATGTTGAAAGGCTGAAGACTGTGTTAACCAGGCATTTATCGCAACTCGAAGCTAACACAAAAGAAAATGGCTACGGTGTGGCCAGCGGAAGGTTCACCTCGTATATCAGCAAGACCGGGGTGTTCAGCGAAATGACCAGCGGGCTCGATTATTACTGGTTTGTTGCCGACCTGATGAAGAATTATGATTCGAAGTCAGCTGAGATTATCGGCAACCTGAAAAAAGTTGCCGGCTTGTTATTTTCTTCCAAAAACCTGATCAGCGGAGTGACTGCCAACAAGGAAGCTTTGGCCAAATTCACACCGGCACTCGAAAAGCTGGTGAAAGGACTTCCGGCCGGGACTGCTGCAGCTTCTGCATGGACTCTTGCTCCTGCTGCAAAGAATGAAGGTTTCCTTACGCCATCCAAAGTGCAGTATGTAATTGAAGGATTTGACTTCAAACAACTGGGTTACAAATGGGACGGGAAGATGAGGGTGCTGAGCCAGATCCTTTCGACCGATTATCTTCAGACCCGTGTTCGTGTTATGGGTGGCGCCTACGGCGGATGGAGTACGATTTCTCCTCTCGGCAGTGTCACGTTCAACTCATACCGCGATCCGAACCTAAAGCAGACCCTTGATAATTACATGGGGATCCCTGAATACCTTAAGACCTTTGAAGCAGACGATAAGGCCATGACCCGGTATATTCTCGGTACAGTGTCGTCAATTGACCGCCCCCTAACCGCTTCCCAGAAAGGCGACCAGGCGTTCAGCTATTATTTCAACAAGAGGTCTGAGAAGGCGATCCAGGATGACCGCACCGCTGTGATCAACACCAAAGCTGCAGACATCAAGGGTTTTGCCAAAATGATACAGGATGTGCTCGACAAAAGTGAATACTGTGTCTATGGAAATGCCGACAAGATCAATGCCGACAAGGGCCTGTTCAAGAACCTGGTGAACATTCAGAAATAGGTTTTTCTTTGCGGGAGGTGTCCCGGGGAAGGATAAACTTTACTTATTTGCTTTTCAGGTATTAAACCTGCTGAAGTCAATGTGTTCAATGTAATCTGTAAATGTACAGATCATCTGCAGGTCGTTTGCAATGTTAAACCCCCTTTGCAAAATATTCCTCGCAACACTAAGAGTCTGTTTAAAATTCATTTAGAAATTCGATTAAGCATGAGCCAAATCATAGATAACTGGATAAAAGCCATTCCTGACTCGGGCAATCTTTCGTAATCTTTGGACATTCTTCGATGAAAAGAAAGCCAGGTAAAAGTTCGTTCTACAATCCAACGTTTGGGCAAGACTTTAAACGTATGTTCTTCATTTCGTTTCACTATTTCCAAGGTCCATTGAAATTGAATTCTTACCCATTCAATCAATTCACCCATATAACCTCCATCGGCAAAGATTTTCACAATACCAGTGAGATACTTATCCTTCAACGACCGCATTACTGCTCTTGCTCCAACACTATCATGAATATTGGCAGCGTGAATCACGATAATCATAACCAAGCCGAGGGTATCAACAACAATATGTCGTTTTCTTCCTTTGGTCTTTTTACCTCCATCATACCCAACATCTCCTTCACAAAGATTGCAAGCCTTTACACTTTGGCTGTCAATAATACCAACCGATGGAGTCGGCTTTTTACCCACACCTGTTCTGACTTTTTCTACCAGAGCATCGTGCATTTCTTCTATCAAACCATCTCTCGTCCACTTGCGAAAATAATAATACACCGATTCCCAGGGAGCATATTCTTTGGGAAGCATTCGCCACTGTATTCCGCTTTTCACAATGTAAAGCAGTGCGTTCATAATTTCATGAAGATGGTATTTTCTCTTTCTCTGGTTGGTGTCAACAATTTTTTCAATAACTTGCCACTGGCTTTCGGTCAAATCGGTTGGATAGGTTTTCATCTTCGTTTGTTTTTTAGTCCATTACAAACAGAAGAAAACTATCCATCGGTTTTCGAAGGCCTTTTTACTTTTTATTCACATTCGATTGTTAATCAACGTAATAACAAATTATTTATCGATTTTTAAACAGACTCTAAGCATTCTGAGAAGAAAATTCAATACAAAAACGACTATAGCGCTTATCAAAATCCTTGACGACAAGTCCATGATTTGATCCGTATTGGGATCCGTTTTTGGCGCTTTCGATGTTAAAATCAGATTCCCTTAAAATCACCGGATGCCAGTTCGGATGGCATGTTGTAAATTCTATTTTTCTGATTTTTAGCTGATTAATTCTTTAATTCCTCGATCAGGGGGAGAAATCCCCCCTGCCTGGGGGAGAAAAAACCTGTTGCGAATTGATTTTTTATTATATTATTTTACACCATCCGTATGTCAAAAGAAAGAGGGTAAGCTTATGAAATGATTAATCCCGACTGTGAATAGCAAAGCAATAGTTAAGCCAATCAGGCAACCTGACTGATTGTTCCAATCGATAACAAATAAATTTTTCCGTTTTATTAACCAAAAACTTAACGACGTATGAAAACCAAATTATTTTACATTCTGATGACTGCTATTGTTATGGGAATGGTAATCCCTGTCTTTGCTGGTTCTCCTGATAAAAAACAATGAGATAATACAAAGAAGGAAACTCCAGCAACATCGCTCACACCACTGACAGATTGGACGTTTAATATTATTGTTACAGATCCAAACGATTCTTGCCAAGCTTATAAAAATTGCCAGCTTGAATTTTATATTCAAGCAGCAACTGCAGGCTGTGAAGGGGTGTCATCATACCCAACTTTCACACCAATACCAATTGTCAAGGGTCAGCGTAGTTATCAAGGACCTACTGTTCCAAGTGAAATTCCTTGTGTTAAAGTCAGTATTATTAAGGTTAATCCTTTGTGTCAAGGTGATATAAACTCTAATACATGTTGTGCATGTTTTGGTGGCGGCCCTTGCTACTTAAAAATCTGTCCATGATTTCTTATCTTTTCAGGGCTATCCTTCCATAAATTTCTCTATCATAAAAATTTTCGTCATTTACTGAAAATTCAATTACGCGAAAATAAACAATTTGAAACCTCAATGAGGAAATAAGAGAATCATGAAAAATACATACGTGATTCTCTTATTTTAATTTAATTCAACTTCTTTCTTTTTTTACGAAAACCTCCAATACTATCAGATTCGTAACTTTACAAGTAAATGGACAACCAATTACTGTTGGGATTGTCTTAACATTATGAGGTTTAATATACTAAGCGTTTTCCTCATTCTGATCACCGGTATGTTTCCGGCATTGAAATCTTTTGCCTTTCCTGGAGCGGGTCATGGATTCATCGAAAACAAAGGTCAGATCATCGATTTGCTTAAAAAACCCAATCCGGATGTGCTGTATTTACTGAACAATCCGGGATTGAATGTCCAGCTTCGGAAAACAGGGTTCAGCTATGATGTTTATTCGGTTGAATACCAATTGAATCCAAATCACCATATTTCGCCGGGACAGCCAACAAATAATCGTATACATCATTCAGATTCTCTGGTCCCGGTATATCATTTTCACAGAATAGATATAACTCTTGCAGGTGCTAATCCCCTTTGCCAAATCATTCCATCAGAACCATTGCCCGATTACTTCAACTATTTCACAGCCTCTGCCCCTCCCGAAGGTATCAAGAATATAGGGCAATACAGCAGAGTCACCTACCAAAACATTTACCCTGGGATTGATCTTGAATTTTTCACCAATTCAGAACATGGATATAAATATAATTTTATCATCCACTCGGGAGCCGATATTAATAATATCAGGTTAAGGATAGAGGGGCCTGACCATATTTTATTAATCTCAGATACTTTGAAATTCGGGACCAGATTCGGAGATGTTGAAGAATTGATCCCTGAAAGCTACTACCTGGCCAATGATTCGAAGGTTGATATTCAGGCACGATTTAAAAGTATAAGCAAGGAAGTTTACGGATTTGCCATTAACAAATCTGATTCTGAAAATTCTATACTGATCATAGATCCCACAGCGATAAGGCTGTGGGGAACCTATTATGGAGGCTCGGAAAACGAGATGGGAGGAGAATGTGCAATTGATAAAACCGGGAATATTTTTCTTGTAGGAATGACACCGTCAACCAACAATATTGCAAGCTCAGGATCATATCAGCAAAATTTGATCGGTAGCCAGGATGCATTCCTGGCAAAGTTCAATGCAGCAGGACAGCGCCAATGGGGAACTTATTTTGGTGGGGGCAGTGAATTTTTACTTCAAGCATCAATCGCTATCGATAGAAGCGGAAATATTTATTTTGCTGGTTATACCAGTTCAACTTCCGGAATTGCCTCTCCCGGAGCGCATCAAACGGTTTACGGCGGAGGTTCGTCGGATTGCTTTCTTGAAAAGTTCAACCAATCCGGATACAGGCTTTGGGGAACTTATTATGGCGGAGATGATACCGAACAACAAGGCGGTGTTTCCACTGATGAAAATAGGAATGTCTTTCTAACTGGAAGGTCTTTATCTGATACGGGCATTTCGACTCCAGGGTCCTATCAGCAAAATATCAGCGGAAGTGGTGATGCTTTTCTTGCAAAATTTGACAGCAATGGTATCCGTCAATGGGGGACCTATTATGGTGGGACATCGGATGACGAAGGTTATTCCTGTGAGATTGATCGTTCAGGAAATGTGTATTTTACCGGTTTTACTTCATCAAGTTCCAACATTGCAACTCCAGGATCATATCAGACGATATATAAAGGAGGTAACACTTATGGCGATGCATTTTTAGCAAAATTTACAACCGGGGGTCTAAGAATATGGGCAACATATTATGGTGGGTCAGGTGACGATGTTGGAACCGGTTGCATTGCTGATAGTGCAGGAAACATATGTTTGTTTGGTTTCACGAATTCCATTAATAACATTGCAAGCCCGGGATGTAATCAATCTGTTTATGGAGGAGGATTTTACGACGCTTTTATTGTAAAATTCGATAGCTCAGGTCAACAACGATTATGGGGTACTTACTTTGGTGGCATACAGGAGGATGAGGCTTTCGGTTGCGCAATCGGATGGAATAATGAGATATTCTTGGCAGGTCATACAGGTTCTCCGAATAATATCTCGACTCCTGATTCTTATCAGCCTGTTATAGCAAGTGGTGCTTATGATGGATTCCTAATTAAATTTAATGCTGCCGGACAACGTCAATGGAGTACCTATTACGGAGGTAATAATTATGATTATTTCTGGAGCTGCAGTTATGTATCTGATGATACCATTTGCGCAGCCGGATCAGCAGCTTCGACTAATAACATAGCGAGCCCGGGTGCATGGCAACAAATTAATGGAGGAGGCGGTGATAATATGCTGATCAAGTTTCTTGATTGCTGGCCGATAGATACTGCGGGTCCCATAATAGGTCCTGCTAATATTTGTAAGCCTATGACCGGTGTAAATTATTCTATTCCAACCCTTGCCCATGCTATAAACTATATATGGACTTTGCCAGCTGGCTTTACCATCACAGGAGGATCAGGTACAGCCAATATTACGGTAGATATAGGATCTTCAACTGTAACAGGAAATATATGGGTTAAAGGGTTGAATAAATGTGGCGATTCGGGAGATTCGGCTTTCTTGGATATCACGGTAAATGCGGCAACGGTTCCCGTTGTTACCGGGCCTAATAATACTTGTGCGGGTCCGGGGCATGTATATCAGACAGATTCCGGAATGACAAATTACCAATGGAGTACTTCGGCTGGTGGAGCAGTAACATCAGGTGGCACAACAAACACTGCAACCATCACATGGAATGTTACTGGGAACCAGCATGTTTATGCGAGCTTTTTTGATGCCAATGGCTGTTCTGCACAAAATCCAACGGATTTTCCGGTCCTGGTAACTCCAAGTCCTGCAGTGAATGTTACAATCAGCGCATCCTCTAATAATATCTGCGAAGGAACCCTGGTTACCTATACTGCAACTCCTTTGAACGGCGGAGGCAATCCAGGCTTTCAGTGGCAGGTCAACGGGATTAATGCAGGCATCAATGCAAATACTTATTCAAATGCACCCGCAAACAATGATATTGTCAGATGCATCTTAACTTCTTCAATCACCGGTTGCATCATGAATAACCCGGATACTTCCAATGCCATAACCCTGTTGGTAAATTCTATCCTTCCGGTCAGTGTTTTAATCAACGCATCATCTAATCCTTATTGCCAGGGAGCAACGATTACCTTTACGGCATCACCAACCAATGAAGGAATTTCTCCCCAGTACCAATGGAAAGTGAACGGAACAAATGTTGGAGCCAATAACCCGGTGTATTCTTACATACCTGCCAATGGAGATATCGTATCCTGTTTGCTGAATTCAAGTATTCCCTGCCCCACAGGAAATCCGGCAGTCTCAAACACAATTACAATGACTAAAAACACCAATGTCACAGTAAGTATAACGGTCTCTGCTTCCCAGAACCCGGTCTGTGCCGGCTCCAATGTTACTTTCACTGCAGCGCCTGTCAATGAAGGCAACGCCCCTGTTTATCAATGGGAGGTCAATGGAGTAAATGTCGGGACAAGTATTCCAACCTATTCTTATGTTCCCTTAAATGGTGACGTTGTTCTTTGCATCCTCACCTCGAATGCCTACTGTGCCAGCGGGAACCCCTCCACTTCAAACGCCGTGGCCATGACCGTTAATCCCAATTTGCCGGTGAGCATTACTGTTTCGCCAACTGTAAACCCGGTTTGTGCCGGGACCAATGTTGCTTTCACTGCAGCGCCTGTCAACGAAGGCAGCAGCCCGGTCTACCAGTGGAAAGTCAATGGTACTAATGTCGGGATTAACAGCACAACCTATTCTTATATTCCTGCAAATGGTGATATTGTTATCTGTGTTCTTACCTCAAATGCGATTTGTCCCACGGGAAATCCGGCTACCAGTAACAGCATTACCATGACGGTCAACCCAAACCTGCTTGCAGGTATATCCATAGGTGCCTCCGCAAATCCTTTCTGTTCCGGAAGTTCAGTATCGTTTACCGCAATACCTGCTAATGAAGGAACATCACCCCAATACCAGTGGAAAGTCAATGGGACCAATGCCGGGACCAATATCCCAACCTACACCTATAATCCTTCAAACGGAGATCAGGTAAGCTGCAGCCTTACTTCCAATCTGCCCTGTACCCAGAACAATCCGGCAACAAGCAATACAATAATTATGGCAGAGAATACTAATCTCACGGCGGGAGTGAGCATTACTGCAACTCCAAACCCATTCTGCCCGGGAACTGTTGTCAATTATACAGCAACACCTGTTAACGGAGGTACAGCCCCTGTATACCAATGGAAAGTGAACGGGACTAACGAGGGAACTAATTCACCCGGCTTTTCCTATGCACCCCAGGTTGGTGACAGTGTTCGTTGTATCCTTACTTCCAATCTTTCCTGCGTAACTAATAACCCGGTTTCATCAAACAAAATTGTGATGAATACTTTGCCGGTTCCGATAGTTTCCTTTTCCCTTTGTTTCGACAGCATTACTACCTTAAATGCGGCTCCCTTTCAACTCAAGGGCGGGGTACCGCTAAACGGGACTTACTCAGGCCCCGGGGTGAACTCATCCGCAGGCAGTTTTACTCCTTCATTGGCAGGAACCGGAACCAAAATCATCAGCTATTCCTACACCAATACCTTTTCCTGCAGCAGTTCCAAAACCCGGACCATCATCGTGCAACCCTCTCCTTCCTTTGCCTGCGGACAAACTCTGACCGATATCAGGGATAATAAAGTCTATCCTACAGTCCAGATCGGAACCCAGTGCTGGATGCAGAAAAACCTGAATTACGGAACTACTATGCAAGGTACGACAGAACAGACCGACAATTGTATCAACGAAAAATACTGTTACGGCGACAATGCTGCAAACTGCACTCTTTACGGAGGCTTGTATCAATGGGATGAGCTGATGGCATATTCCTCGGCTCCCGGGTCCCAAGGGTTATGTCCGCCCGCTTGGCATGTACCCACGCAAAGTGAGTGGAACACCCTGTTTAACTTTTATAAAGAGCAGGCCCTGGCCGGAAAACCCCTTCAGGATTCAATATTCAACGGGTTCAGGGCCAAAGAAAGCGGCATCGTTTACAGCAACTTCAGTTGGAAATTCCAGGGCTTTGCAACCCTCTACTGGACTTCAAATTCTTTTGGCGCTGTAAAAGCTTTATCCCACGGCATGAACCTGCAGAATTTCTCGGTGTCGGATTACTACTCGAATAGGTCTAATGCGTTTGCGGTAAGGTGTTTAAAGGATTGAAATTTGTGACGATTGTTATAAAGTAATTTGAGATGAAATCAACATGAGAATGTGATTACTAATATTCGTAATTTAGCATTGTTAAAATACAGTGATGAAAGCAAAAAAACCTAAACATATAAATTTTAATGCAATTATTGAAAAAAGTGAAGACGGTTGGTATGTCGGACAACTTGAAGAACTTCCTGAAGTAATTTCACAAGGTAAAACAATTCAGGACCTGAAACAGAACCTTCAGGATGCTCTTGAACTTATCATTACTCATCAACGGGAAACAACCCTAAGTCTTTACCAAGGCAAGAAATTCATACGCCGCAAATTGCATCTTGCCTGATGAAACGTGTAGAATTTCTTAAACATCTTGCTTTGCATAAGTGCATATTGTTAAGGGAAGGGGCGAATCATTCAATTTTTTATAATCCATTGAACCGTAAACAGGCAACAGTTGGACGACATCAGGAGTTATCCAACCTGTTATGCAAGAAAATATGTAAGCAGTTGGATATTCCATCGATCTGATCCTTGTGAGCAATGACCCTTTGCCCCGCAAAATAGATAACATCCGCGTGTTGCCCTGGAATATATTTCTGGAGCAATTGTGGTCGGGGAAAATCATGTCATGATTTAACGAAGTCACCGGTTCAGAACCTGATCACCCTTTCGTTGTCACCTGATATCTCCAGCCTTACCGTACCCTCGGGCAGGAGATCCTCGGCCAGCTCGGGCCATTCGATAAAACAATAGGAACCCGAGTAAACATAGTCCTCGTATCCTATATCGAACACCTCGTCAATCTTGTTGATGCGGTAAAAATCGAAATGAAACACCGACTCGCTGCGGGTTGTTTTATACTCATTGATGATGGAAAAAGTCGGACTCTGGACTTCATCGACCACATCTAGTTTCTGGCAAAGTTCCTTTATGAGTGTTGTCTTTCCCGCTCCCATCCTTCCGTAAAGAGCGAAGACCCTTGACTCTGGAAAAGCCTGCAGGATATTCCCGGAGACTTCATGAAGAGATTCAAGAGTAGAGGTCAGAACCATCATTAAAAGATTAAGAATACTCGAATACTCGAATAACGAATGCTGAATTTTGAATGAAAAGCAAAATGAGACTGTCCCACTTGTTCTTTCTATTTTAATTCTTAATTCAAATTTCGTTATTCGAGTATTCGAGTATTCATTTCATTTTCTCTTAAGTTGAACAACCGGCACTAGCATCTCTTCCATCGAAATGCCTCCGTGCTGGAAAGTGTCGCGGTAATAATTCACGTAATAATTGTAATTATTAGGGTAAGCAAAGAAATCGTAATTGCGGCAGAACACAAAAGACGAACTCACATTCCCCCTGGGGAGGAAGGCATCGGCCGGGTTACGGACCTCGAATGCTTCGTTTTTCTCAAATTTCAGGGCCCTGCCGGTCTTGTAGCGCAGGTTGGTATTCGTATTCTTATCGCCTAAAACCTTTACCGGGTTGCTCACCCTGATGGAGCCATGATCGGTTGTGATGATAAGATTCACATCTTTTTCGCCCAGCCACCTGATGATCTCATACAGGGGTGAATGCTGGAACCAGCTGAGGGTGATTGAACGGTAAGCCTTTTCATCGTCGGCAAGTTCCTTGATGATCTCCATTTCGGTGCGGGCATGCGAAAGCATATCCACAAAATTGTATACAATGAAGTTCAGCTTGTTCACCATGAGGTTAGGAAGCAACTCCACCAGCTTCTTGCCGTAGGTCTGGTTCAGCACCTTGTAATACGAATATTTTACGTCCCTGCCGTATCTCTTGAGCAATTCGCCCAGGAGCTCCGATTCAAAGTTGTTCTTTGTCCCTTCCTCATCCTCATTCACCCAATATTTGGGATACTTCCTCTCGATCTCGGTAGGAAGGAGACCTGCAAACAAAGCGTTCCTTGCATACTGGGTCACCGTAGGCAAAATACTGTAATAGATGTCCTCATTCTCAACCCTGAAACCCTCTTCAAAAAAAGGCTGCAATATCTTCCACTGGTCATAACGGAGGTTGTCAATCAGGATCACGAAAACAGGCTTGTTTTCATCCATTACCGGGAAAACCTTTTCCTTGATGAGATTATGCGATTGTACAGGCCTGGGGTTGACCTTGCCATGCAGCCAGTCGAGGTAATTTCTTTCAATAAACTTTGAGAACATCTGGTTAGCCTCATTTTTCTGCATCTGAAGAACCTGTTGCATGCCTTCGTCCATGGACTTTTCAAGTTTCAGTTCCCAGAAAATGATCTTCTTATAGATCTCTTTCCATTCCTCGAAATTCAGGCGGTTGCTGATCTCCATCCCTATGTTGCGGAATTCCTGCTGGTACTGGAAATTGGTCTTCTCGCTGACGAGTTTTTTATTTTCCAGGTTCTTCTTCAAACACAGGAGTATCTGGTTTGGCTTGACCGGCTTGATAAGGTAATCGGCAATATTTGAGCCTATGGCATCTTCCATTATGGCTTCTTCTTCGCTCTTGGTGATCATGACCACCGGAAGCCCGGCCTGGAGTTCCTTGATCTTCATCAGGGTCTCGATGCCTGACAAGCCGGGCATCTGCTCATCGAGGAACACAATATTAAAAGCCTTGGTTTTGATCAGGTCAAGAGCATCATAACCGCTGTTCACGGTCGACACATCATATCCCTTGTCCCTGAGAAAAATGATATGCGGTTTTAAAAGGTCAATTTCATCGTCAACCCACAATATGCTTACGTTATCCATGTTTTTCCTTTGTTTTAATGACTGCGGATGAGGCGCCGCGACAGTTCAGCCAGATTATTCTTTAGTGTTAAGTATAAATGTCGTAAGTTTGCTTTTATTGTGGCCCTGTCCGTAATTTAGCATTCTTTTAACAAATTTAATGAATTTCCGGACAATCAACAAGATAAAAACCATCAACGACCCCGTTTACGGGTTCATCACCATCCCCTCGGAACTGGTGTATGATATCATGGATCATCCCTGGTTCCAGCGCCTCCGCCGGATCAAACAACTTGGATTGACCAATTACGTTTACCCTTCGGCTCACCATACCCGTTTCCAGCATGCCCTGGGGGCGATGCACCTGATGAGGCAGGCCATTGGGGTTTTGAGATCCAAAGGCATTCAGATAGAACCAGAAGAAGCTGAAGGGCTGAGCATAGCCATCCTCCTTCATGACATTGGTCATGGCCCATTTTCACATACCCTTGAACAGTCTATCGTTAAAGGGCTTTCCCACGAGGACATCTCCGATATGTTCATAGAAGTCCTGAACAGGCAGTTTGACGGGAAACTTGAACTTGCAAGGAAGATCTTCAGGGGTAAATATGAAAAGAAATTCCTTCACCAACTCGTTTCAAGCCAGCTTGACATGGACCGGCTGGATTACCTGTCGAGGGATAGCTTCTTTACCGGAGTCGCAGAAGGCACGATCAATACTGACCGCATCATCAACATGCTGATGGTTTGCGATGACGAACTGGTGGTTGAAGCCAAGGGTATCTATTCAATTGAAAAATTCATTATCGCCCGCAGGCTGATGTACTGGCAGGTATACCTCCACAAAGCCGTTCTCGCGGCCGACATGATGCTCGTGAATATCCTGAAAAGGGCCAATTGGCTTGGCAGAACCGAAAAAGACATCCCTGCCACACCTGCCTTAAGATATTTCCTCACCAACGATAAAGGCAGGGAGGATTTTCTGGTCGACCCCGCCTGCCTGGAAAAGTTTGCCCTGCTGGATGACTTTGATGTGGTAACTTCCATCAAGCTCTGGATGGACCATCCCGACAAGGTTCTTTCCATGCTTTGCCGCAGCCTCATCAACCGCCATCTCTTCCGCATGGAAATACAGAATGAAGCCTTTGCCGAAGATTATATCAGCAGGATAAAGGAAGCCACGGCCCTGAAATACGGGCTTGACGAACAGGAATTGGAATTTTTCGTGAATACCGATGTGGTTACAAACCATGCATACAACCCCCGCCACGATAAAATCCTGATACGCATGGGGGACGGCAGCCTGACCGATGTGGCTGCCGCTTCAGAGCAGCTCGACATAGCTGTTTTATCAACCACTGTAAGCAAGCATCTGTTAAGCTATCCGAAAGACATAAAGGTCTGACTTGCAGATTAATATAAAAATCAAAAGGGCTGATTCAAAAAAAATTGGTAAATTTGCCCCCCATTAACTCAAAACAATGGAGTTCAGCGCTCAGCAAATAGCCGGATTCCTCAACGGCATAGTTGAGGGTAACCCGGAAACCAGGGTTTCGAATCTTTCGAAGATTGAAGATGGCGGCGAAGGCACAATGACCTTCCTGGCCAATCCCAAGTATAACCAGTTCATCTATACTACAAAGGCATCCATTGTCGTAGTGAGTAAAGATTTTACTCCTTCCCATAAAATTGAGGCCACCCTGGTCCGCGTTGACGATCCTTACCAGAGCTTTGCAAAGCTCCTGGAGATCTTCAACAGCATGACCCGGGGGAAGAAAGAGGTTTCATCCCTGTCTTTTATCTCAGGTTCTGCGAAAACAGGCAGGGATATTTCGGTGGGCGCATTCAGCTTTATCGGGGAGAATGCCAACATTGGCGATAATGTGGACATTTATCCCCAGGTATATATTGGCGATAATGTAAAAATCGGGAACAACTGCATATTTTACCCCGGGGTGAAGATATACCATGACTGCGTAATCGGCAACAACTGCATACTGCATTCGGGCGTGATCATAGGTTCTGACGGATTTGGCTTTGCTCCTCAAAATGAAAAAGACTATGTGAAGCTGCCCCAGCTTGGTAATGTAATCCTGGAAGAATCGGTTGAAATTGGTTCAAACACCACCGTTGACCGTGCGACCCTTGGTTCCACCATTATCAGGAGGGGAGTCAAGCTGGATAACCTCATCCAGGTGGCCCACAACGTGGAGATAGGCGAAAACACCGTGATTGCTGCACAATCCGGCATTTCAGGTTCAACCAGGGTCGGCAGGAACTGCATGATAGCCGGCCAGGTAGGGATCATCGGCCATATCATTATTGCAGATAACGTCAAGATCGGCGCCCAGTCGGGCATCGGGGGATCCATTACCGAGGATGGCGCAATCGTCATGGGATCGCCGGCTATCGACGCAAGGAAAACAAGAAGGAATTACATCCATCTTTCAAACCTAGATGAGATCGTGAAAAGGATCAATCACCTTGAGAAGTTGCTGAAAGATCATAAAGAGTAAAACTGAATCAGGATTCATGAGTGAAAAACAGAGAACGATTAAATCAGCCGTCAGCGTTTCCGGCGTTGGCCTGCATACAGGCCAGGAGGTAACCCTGACGTTCAACCCGGCTCCCCCCAACCATGGCATCAAATTCAAACGCACCGACCTTGACACGAATGTGATCGTTGATGCCGATGTTGACCTTGTGGTTGACACTTCCCGCGGGACCAGCATTGAATTCGAAGGATCGAGGTTCGACACCATCGAACATGTGATGGCAGCTCTTACCGGGCTGGAGATCGACAATGTGCTCATTGAGATGAACCAGAGTGAAACCCCGATTCTTGACGGAAGTTCCAGGTTTTATGTTGAAGCGCTCAGCGAGGTGGGAACGGTTGAACAGAATGCACTCCGGACCTATTTCGAACTGAAAGAGATCATCACGTACACTAATCCTGAAAAGAAGGTTGAGATGATCGCCATGCCGGCCAAAGACTACCGTTTATCGGTGATGATAGACTATGAATCAAAGGTGCTGCATTCCCAGAATGCGACCCTGAACGACATACGCAAATTCAAGGACGAGATCTCAAGATGCAGGACCTTTGTTTTCCTGCATGAACTTGAATATTTGCTCAACAACAACCTGATCAAGGGAGGCGACCTCAGTAACGCCATAGTGTTCGTGAACAGGGCTGTTTCCAAGGAAGAGCTGGACCATCTTGCAGGGATCTTCCACAAACCCAAGGTGGAAGTGCTTCCCAGTGAAGGCATACTGAACACTCTGGACTTGCAGTACCCGAATGAACCGGCCAGGCATAAACTTCTTGATATTATCGGGGACCTGACCCTCGTGGGCATGCCCATCAAAGCCCATATCATCGCAACCAGGCCTGGCCATTATTCAAACGTGCAGTTTGCAAAACTGATCAAAAAGCACATCAAGAAAGAGAAAAAGCATCACGAGATCCATAAATTCGATCTTACCAAGACTCTTTATGATGTGGTCCAGATACAGAAGATGCTCCCTCACCGTTTCCCTTTCCTTCTTATTGACCGGATTATCGAGATGGGGAGTGATTACGTTGTCGGCCTCAAGAATGTGACCATGAACGAGCCCTTCTTCGCAGGGCATTTTCCCCAGGAACCTGTAATGCCCGGCGTTCTTCAGATCGAAGCCATGGCCCAGACCGGGGGTATTCTCATGCTGAGTACGGTGGAAGACCCTCATAATTACAATACGCTTTTCGTTAAGATCGAAAACGTGAAATTCAGGAGCAAAGTAGTGCCAGGCGACACCCTGGTATTTTACAACAAGCTTTCAGCCCCTGTAAGGCGCGGGCTCATCTCCATGAAAGGCATGGCCTATGTTGGCAATACCCTGGTGATGGAAGCAGAAATGATGGCACAGATAACCCGAAAATAAAATCAGATGAACCAACCTCTTGCATATGTTAATCCCCAGGCGAAGATCGCGCCCAATGTGGTGATTGAGCCCTTTGTTACCATCGACAAGAACGTGATCATTGAAGAAGGCACCTGGATAGGCCCCAACGTAACCATCATGGAAGGCGCCAGGATTGGGAAGAATTGCAGGATCTTCCCTGGTGCGGTCATTTCGGCCATACCCCAGGACCTGAAATTCGGGGGTGAAGATACCATTGTAAGGATAGGGAACAATACCACCATCCGTGAGTATGTTACCGTGAACCGAGGAACGAAAGCCAGTTACGAAACTGTGATCGGCGACAACTGCCTTCTGATGGGCTATGTGCATATCGCTCATGACTGCGTGGTTGGCAACAATGTTATTCTGGGAGGTTATTCAGGCCTGGCAGGTCATATTACGATCGACGACTGGGCCATCCTCGGGGGTGTGGTCGCAGTGCACCAGTTCGTCCACATCGGGGCGCATTCCTTTATCGGGGGCGGATCGGGAGTAAGCAAGGACGTGCCTCCTTACACCAAGGCCGCAAGGGAGCCTCTCTCCTATGTGGGAGTGAATTCCATCGGGCTTCGCCGCAGGGGTTTCAGTAGTGAAATGATCAATTACATCCAGGATATTTACAGGTATATCTTTGTCAAGGGGTACAACGTGTCAAAAGCAGTGTCGATCATCGAAGCCGAGATGCCGGTTACTCCCGAGCGGGACGAGATCCTTTCGTTCATTGCGAATTCATCCAGGGGCATAATGAAAGGCCTTACCAAACGTAAATCTTCCGACTGAGCGGAAGTATTTTCTTCATGAATATTTATCTGGATGGCATAGGGAAAAAATTCAACACGGAATGGATATTCCGAAATCTTTCCCTGGAAATCCGCAGCGGTGAAACCACTGCCATCCTGGGCCGCAATGGCTCAGGCAAATCCACCCTCCTCCAGATCATTGCAGGGAATATCCATCCTACGGCAGGAAAGATCAGGTACGAATCTCAAGGCAGGGACATTCCCGATGAGCTTATCTTCCGTGAGCTCGCCATGGCTGCTCCTTACCTGGAGATCATCGAAGATTTCACCCTGGACGAAATGCTGGATTTTCATTTCTCGTTCAAGTCATACCTCCCCGGGATCAATGCCTTAAAAGTGAAAGACATCCTTGACCTGAAGGTCAGGAAATCAAAAGTAATAAGGCAATATTCTTCGGGAATGAAACAAAGGGTGAAGCTGGCCCTGGCTTTCTTCAGCGATGTTCAGATGCTGCTCCTCGATGAGCCCCTGATGAACCTCGACAGGGCCGGAATGGAATGGTACCTGCAACTGGTGAAGGAATACGCAGGCAAACGAACGCTCATTATCTGTTCCAACCAGCACGACCAGGAGTCGGGTTTCGCGGCAAAGATCATCAGCATTGAAGATTACAAATAACGGTTAGCGTTCGCCGAAGGCGAAATGAGCACACAAATGAAATAAGCAATTGGTGCGAATAAATAGCTCGCATCTTTGCATCGCGGCATTCGCTCACTTCTTCACACCGCTGCTTCGGTTCGCGGGTTCCACATTTCGTCTCTGATTCCACATTTGCCTCACATTGCTTCGCAATCCGCTCACCTGATGCAGCTTGTGTGAAAAGTTCGCTCCTTTTAATGCCGCTCATGCAAAATCCTTCCCTCCTGACAATTTCGCTACCTCGCTTCTCGCTACCTCGCTACCTTTTTATTTCGCTACCTCGCTACCTTTTTATTTCGCTACCTCGCTACTTCGCTATTTGATTTTTTCTTACCTTTGCACGCTTATTTTATAATAAATCAATTCATTACATATTATGGCTACAACAGCAGACATCAGGAACGGCCTGGTCATCGATTTCAACAACGATCTCTATTCCGTCGTGGAATTTCAGCACGTCAAACCCGGTAAAGGCCCGGCATTCATCCGCACCAAGCTTAAGAGCCTGAAGAGCGGCAGGGTCATTTCAAACACTTTCGACTCAGGCGTGAAAATCGATGTAGCCCGCGTTGAACGCCGTAAATACCAGTTTCTTTTCAAGGATCATTCAGGGTATCATTTCATGCACCTCGAAACCTATGAACAGATCTTTCTCGAAGAGGGGATCATCAATGCCCCCCAGTATCTTAAGGAAGGACAGGAAGTCGAGATCGTTTTTCACGCCGATACCGAAACGCCCCTGTCCTGCGACCTCCCTCCTTTTGTAATCCTGAAAGTCATTTATACCGAACCCGGACTCCGCGGAAATACCGCCACGAACACTCTTAAGGATGCAACGGTTGAAACCGGCGCCAAAGTTCGTGTTCCCTTATTTATCGACACTGATGAGATCATCAAGGTTGACACAAGGATCGGCGAATATGCCGAACGTGTAAAAGGATAAAAAAACAGAATACTCGAATTATCGAATACTCGAATTTTGAATTACGAAGTTTAAAGGATTTTTTGCAATTCAAAATTCATCATTCGTTAATCGATTATTCGAGTATTCAAATCTTATCTGTTAAACTTCTGAAGTTCGATTAAACAAACAGTTTCATGAAATTCTCACACCCACTAATACTTTCTGAAGTAGCTGAACTTATCGGCGCCAAAATGATCGGCGACCCCGGGTTCCTGGTCGAAGGCATTAACGAGATCCACATGGTCCAGGCCGGTGACCTCACCTTCGTTGACCATCCGAAGTATTATAACAAAGCCCTGAATTCCGCTGCAACAACCATCCTCATAAACAAGGAAGTTGAATGCCCTCTGGGAAAAGCCTTACTGATCCACGATAAACCTTTCGATGCTTACGTTTCGCTGGCCACACGTTTCAGGCCATTTGAAAAAGCAGTTTCAGCAATCAGCCCATCGGCTGTGATCGGTGAAGGGACCGTGATACAACCCGGCGCTTTTGTCGGGAACCATGTGAAGATCGGCAGGAACTGCATTATCCATGCTAATGCAAGCATTTACGACCATACTGAGATCGGGGATGATGTGATCATCCATTCGGGAGCTGTACTCGGGGCCGATGCATACTATTTCCAGCGCAGGCCCGAAGGCTGGAAAAAGCTTGAGTCATGCGGCAAAGTCGTCATTGAGGATAAAGTTGAAATAGGTGCTGTAACTACTATTGACAAAGGTGTTTCGGGAGATACAATGATCTCATTCGGTACCAAAATCGACAACCATGTGCAGATCGGCCACGACACTTTCGTTGGCAGGAACTGCCTTATCGGGGCACATTGCGCTATTGCAGGCGTAACCAGGATAGAAGACGATGTGATACTCTGGGCCAGGGTTTCGGTGAACAAGGACCTGGTGATCGGCAAGAAAGCTGTTGTGCTTGCCATGTCGGGCATTGACAAATCACTCGAAGGCGGAAAAACCTATTGGGGTGTGCCTGCAGATGATCCACGTAAAAAATGGAAAGAAATTGCAGCAGTGAAAATGCTGCCCGACCTGCTCAGGAAACTGAGGTAATCTCTATGATTTTAATACTGGGCATTCGTAAATAAAATACTAATGCCTATGGATGAGCCAGGAAGTAGTATTCTTTCCTGTTAAAATAAATTTGTGAGAATTCTTCGGCCGAGAGTGGCTTCTTTCCTTTAATCCAACTGGAAAGCAAAGAAATTTTTAATCCGCAATCTTTTACGAGCAAGCTAAAAATATCGTCAGGTTTTGTACCATAATAATCGCTTGCGCCGATTCCAAATTCGAAAAGTATAAACGGCTTGTCTCTTGTGATTATACGTTTAGCCCCTTTCAACACATCAAATTCGCCACCTTCAACATCTATTTTAATAAACCTGATCGGAGTATCATCTGAAATCACATCATCAAGGCGCTTTACTTCAACCTGGATTTCCTCAATTACAGGGTCCTGAATAGCATATTCCCTTTTTTTGATCCCACTGTAGGCTGCTGCATTTTTAACATAATTAAAAACTGACTTACCTTCGTGGTCTGATAAGGCAAAAGGAAAAATTCTGCATTGTCTTCCATATTTTGCAGAAAGCCCGCGAAATAATTCAGGAATTGGTTCAAATCCAAAATGCTTTCCGTCAGGTGAAAACTTTAAAAAAATATCCAGTATTTCACCTTTATGACAACCAATATCTATCCCATTAGACATGTTTGTTAAAACCCTCTCTATAATCGTTTTGGTAAAACGGTCATACCTGAGGTTTGATGATAAATCCAGACACAGAAAGTTTAACAGGTTGCGAAGTATCCTTTTAAAATCCATCTGATGGTAATAGAGTCTGATTCTTGTTCGTGATGGCAGGTAAATAAAACAAATCCAATGCAATTATTATCGCAATAAACCCCCAAACCGGAACTGAAGCTTTATCAGTATCCAGAAAATTATTCATTAAACCATGAAAATAGTAGGTAATAAGCCCCAGCATAATCCCTAAAGAAATCATTTTAACTTCTTTGTCCCTGGCCTTTCGATAAACCCTCATTGCGACCACAATGGAATAAATAAAAACAATAATGACCATCATGAACCCAATAACACCTTGTTCTGATAATGGCCCTATATATTCGCTATGGGCATTGCCCCGGTCTCCTGCATTGGTGCTTATCAATGTTCTTTCTTCTGATTGCTGGAAAGGAGCATATTCGAACTGGTATGTACCTGGTCCGTAACCAAAAACAGGTTTGGTTTCAAACATCCGGAGTGCTGAAGACCAGCGATTTAATCGTTCCAGGTTGCTTGCATCAGTTGATATATTTGAAATAGATTGAATATGTTTCATGAGATCACCAGACGTGCCCTGCTTGTTTTTCGACAACGCGTCCAATATTTCAAATTGGAAGGTAAAGAAAACCAATCCTAAGATAAAAACACTGAAGAAGATATATTTGAATTTTATCCTGAAGAGAATTACCAGGTAAATTAATAATGCTACAATCAGGCTAATCCATGCAGCCCGACAATATGAAAGGTAAAGCGCAAGAAATAAAAATGCTAAAACAATTAATGCAAACAAACGAATTAACCGTGAAAATGAACGTGTAAATGCAAAACCAAGAAAAATAGGGACAAACAATGCAAGTATAGCGCCATAAGCGGTATGGTCATTATAGAATGGTGACATAACCCAATGTCCGGCATCTTCGTCAAACCCCCAGAGGGAATGTTGATAGGTCGTATATATTATAACTATTACCAGGGGAATTGCATACAGCCATATGAAGAGCTTTATATTCTTCTTTTTCCTGAATAAATGAACAGCAAAGACGTAAAATGGAATGACAAACCATAGCCTTGCCAATAAAAATTTGAAGGAAACCACCGGATACTGGCTGGTAATACTGGTTATGAGCATCCACAGCAACTGTAGCCCAATGATTACAGTCATAGGATGCTTCCACATCTTAGGATCAAAATTATTCTCGTAACAGAGTTTCAGTATAAACAGCAGCAGCACCCCGAACATCAGGGGTTCTGTTGGAAGAGAGACCCCGACATTGAATTCAAATTGTGTGATGTTTATTGCCAGAGGAGTGAAAAAGGTGATGAGCAGCAAAACATAATCCACACGGTAAAAGAAAATGTAAAGAATTACCAGCACAAGAGGGATTAACAGGGTATAGTAAATATTACGGTATACCATGTATGCATTCAGCAGGATAAACAATCCGCTGATGGCATAAAACAAAGTATACCCGAAATTTTTCCCTTTCAGGTAGCTTTTTATTTCATCTATGTCAGCCTTGGTCAGCGGCATTCAGGGAATTTTTCTTCCTGTTTTCAATGATTCCTATAATAATGACTGAAAGAAACAGCGCAGCCAGGGTTGACCCTAACACTATGAGCCAGCGCACCGGGAACGATTTTTTATCGGCAGGGAAGGGTTTGCTCAGGACGTTTGCATGAGTATATCTCCTGTTATAATCCATCAGCGCCCTGTCGGCATCAAGTTTGAGGGTGGCAAGAGCTTCAGACTCGGAACGCATCATTTCGCCAAGCTTCATCATCTCTCCTCCATGTTCCTCAAGATTGTGTTTGTACTTCTGCACCTCGCTGCTTCCCTTGTTCTGGAAATAAGCACGCATCACTTCCCTGGTCTGGCCTTCATACTCAAGGACCCCGTACTTTGTCCCGAGAGCTACTGCCTCTTTGCCAAGTGAGTCCATGTATTTCTGCTTCTTTCCCATGATGAAATTGTAATTATCCACCACTTCACCGAATTTTTCCTTATGCAGGCCCCTTACTTTGATATTGTAATAAGTGATAATGGCTGAAGTCATATCACAGGCTATCTGGGGATCAGGATCAAGGACTTCAATTTCCACGGCTTCGTTCGGGGTTTTGCCAACTCTCACCCTTTGTTCCCAGTACCAGACCATGGTACTCATGAAATACTGGTAGGTGGAGTCAAGGCCCCAATGCTTTGAAAGATTGAACTTATGGATCACGCTGTCGCGGATGTCTCTTGACTGGAACATCTGTACCATCTGTTCTGTTTCGTTCTCAGTAGAGTATGGGGAGATATTCGACGGATATACTACGGCATATGATTTGTACAATGGTGTGATAAAAATGGGGCTCGAGAATAATACCGAGAGCAGGATGGCCGCAATGACAACGGAAAGCAGGTGATACTTCCATTTGATAATAATATCAAGCAGCTTTACATTATTGAAGAAGTTATCCATATATCTGAAATTTATCTTTTGATCTTGTTTTATTATGATTGTCCCAGTTGGAAATTCTTGTGTGTATTATAAGCGTTGATCTTTTCCATCACCATGATCACGATCACTGCCAGGAATAAAGCTGAAACAGTAGATACCAGCATGATCAGCCATCGTAAGGGATAAGATTTCCTTTCGGCCTTATAGGCATCGCTGACTACAAATTTTACCGGCAGACTTGTTTCAGCGTCCACTTTTGCTTCTTTGTACTTGGTCTGTAAAAGAGTGAGCTGCTCGGTCTTGAATTCCAGAGCATTTTTCAGCGACATATACACACCACCGTATTGCCCGAGAACATCCAGCTTTTTCTGAAGGGCGTTTTGCGCATTCCTGTTTCCGCTCGTAATAGCGCTTGCCAAGGCCTGGTTGAGCACCTCCGACTGGTATTCCACATCATTAATCCCGAGAGAGCCCAATTTCACAAGAGAATCAACGATATTGTTCTTTTCTTTCAGCAGGTCATTGTATTCCTGTTCAACGATCTGAAGCCCCTTGACCGAACGCTGCCTCTGCATTTCGTTTTTCACGGTATCCAGAAGTGATGAAATGCCGTTGGCAATATCGGCGGCTAACTGAGGGTCCTCATCATAAACCGTGATCTGCACTGCCATGAATTCGGTGCGCCGGAAGCTGATATTGTCCTCATACTCCCTGTACAGTTTGGAATACTTGTAATTTGAGGATGTGTCGATCCCGTAATGCTGCATCAGGTGGAATTTATAAATTATACGGTTACGGATACGGCTTGAATTCAGGATCTGCAATAACTGTTCGGCCTGCTCCTGCTCCCCTATCTCGACCAGGTCCTGGCCTTTGGAATACTGCGCACTGAGCAGGGCTTTTGAAATGGAGTTCGTGCTGGCAGGGAACATGATTACCGTCGATTTGAATTTTGGTGTGATGAACCAGGGCAGTGAGAAAAACCAGGAACCAAAAAGGGCGCTTAGCATAACAATGAACAATGGTTTTCTCCACTTATAGAGAAAGATCACCAGGTTGGAAGAATTGAATTCTTCCGTCTTTTTTTCGAAACCGTCCATAGAGATGGGGGATGAAATTTGTTTCAAAGGTAGGCAAAATAAACAAAACTACAAGAACAGGAAAAGGGATCGGGATCATCTCTCGTTCCTCAGGATCCTGAGCAGGGACCTTACGCTCCAAAGCCTTAATGTTAAGGCGAGTGCGACAGATGCCAGGATCATCAGGAGGAACCCTCCCATCCAGCTAAGGTGTGCGGGGATGAAAGGAACGTGGACCGGGTAAACACGTGAAAGCATATTAAACATTGCGACGCCGACCACATAGAGGAAAAGTGTAAAAAGGTACCTGAGGTTGGGTTTTAATTTAAATACTTTTACAGCCAGTATCACCTGAACAATCGCCGTGGTAAACTGGGTGATAAGGCTTGAATATGCCGAGCCTATGGCCAGCATCTTCGGGATCATGATCACATTGCCGAAAAAATTTATCAGCAGGCCGCAACAGGCTATAATGTTCAGTTCTTTCAGATTCCCGTTGGCGGTAAGAAGAGTTCCGAAAATATAGGTCGTCGATACAGCCACAAATCCCCCCATCAGGACCTGGAACACATTGGCCGAATCCTGTATATGCGAATTATACAACAGCGACATCAGTTCAACGCTGTAAAAATAGGATCCGATGGCGACGAGGATTGCTGGTGTGATGATCATGGTAAATGCCATCTTCACCATATGTTCAATGCTCTCTTTATGCTTGATCATCCTCGAAAAAACAGGGATCAGCAAAACTGAGAACAGGTAGGCAATCATGTTCACCGCGTCGAATATCCTGAAACCTGATGCATAGATACCGGCCTGCTGGTTTCCTTTCGTCTTGTCAAGAATACTTTCAAGCATCACAGGGTCCAGCCTGTTATAAAAGGTCATGAATAATACCAGGAGGGCAAAAGGTGCGCTTTGCTTCATGATCATCAGGAAGAAAGGCCAGTTCCAGTTAAGCCTTTTGAACTTTGCTTTCCTGATCACGATCGCCAAAGCTGTCAGCGCTGTGAGTGCGTAAGCAGCAGTCTGGGAATAAACAAACCACTCAATTTTAAAAGGCGTGGTTGTAACATGGCCCCAGATCAGTATCCCGCAAAAAATGATCATCAGCAGGCGGTCGAGGACCGAAAGAAGGCTGTCGGTCTTGAACATCAGCAACCCTGAAATATTGGACCTGAGGTACAGAACGAATGAGATCAGGAACTGGTTAAGCGCCAGGACTCCAAGAAGCTTCAGCTGATCGGGATTGTACTTCCAGAAAGCAACAAAAAAAGTCACTGTCAGATACAATATCCCGAGGAGCAGCTTCATCAGCAGAATGCCTGAGAAATGCTTGCTTAGCAGGTGATGATTCTGGGCAATATTCCTGTTATTGAAGTTTGTTATGCCCAGGTCAAGCAAAATGTTGAAAAGAAATGAAAAATTGAATACGACGAAGTAGAACCCGAAAGCCTCTACTCCCACAAGGTTTTGAACAGTCCTGTCAATGCCAAATACCCAAAAAGGCTTGATAAGCAGGTTCAAAAACAACAGGAAACCAAGGTTTGTAAGGAATTTCCGACGCATCTGTTTTCAATTTTCCTGTTCCCTCGGGAATAATTTCGGGAACAATCATTGAAAAATATTATGATATTTGTGACAAAGTTAAACAATTCAATGAATATTGCCGTCAACACCCGGCTACTGATCAGGAACAGGCTCGAAGGGATAGGTTGGTTTACCTATGAATCCCTGAAAAGGATTACAAGCCAGCATCCGGAGCATCGTTTCTATTTCATCTTTGACCGTGAGTATAACGAGGAATTTTTATTTTCCGAAAATGTCACCCCGGTCATTCAGTATCCCCATGCACGGCATCCGTTGCTCTATTTCTGGTGGTTCGAATTAACCCTGCCGACCCTGTTTAAAAAACTGAAACCTGATCTTTTCTTATCTCCGGATGGTTTTCTTTCAATGAAAACTGATGTCAAGTCAATGGCGGTGTTCCACGACCTGAACTTTGAACATTATCCCGAGGATATTCCTTTCTGGACCCGGAAATTTTATCGTTATTATTTCCCTAAGTATGCCGCCCGGGCTACAAGGATAGCCACTGTTTCGGAATATTCAAAGCAGGATATTGTCAAACAATATAATGTTGACCCTGCAAAGATCGACGTGGTTTATGACGGCTATAATGAAGCCTACCACCCTCTTAACGATGAAGAAAAGAAAAAGACCAGGCAGGAGTATTCGGAGGGCTGTCCTTATTTTGTGTTCATCGGTTCTCTTCACCCCAGGAAAAACCTGGCCAACCTGTTCAGGGCATTCGATCTTTTTAAAAAATCAAATCCCTCCCACGTAAAGCTTCTTATCGTAGGCGCCAAAAAGTGGTGGACCAGTGAGATTGACCTGGCATTCCAGGAAATGGTTTTTTCAGATGATGTTGTCTTTATAGGGAGGCTGGAAATAGATGAGCTGGTAAGTGTACTGGGTTCGGCCCTCGCTCTTACTTATGTATCTTATTTCGAAGGCTTCGGCATCCCTATCGTTGAAGCTTTCCGCTGCGATGTCCCGGTGATCACTTCCAATGTGACCTCCATGCCCGAGGTTGCAGGCGACGCTGCCTTGTTCGTGGATCCTTTCAGTCCCGAAAGCATTTCCGACGCCCTTTACAAAATAGCCAATTACGAAAGCATCCGCGAAGACCTGATCATCCGGGGACGGAGGAGGCAGGATATCTTTAACTGGCAGAAAACTTCCGACCGCCTTTGGGAATCAATAGAAAAGGCTCTTAAATCCTGATAGCATATGCAAATCCTTTTACTTGGTTCAGGAGGCAGGGAACATGCCCTGGCCTGGAAAATTGCCCAAAGCCCCCTGCTCAAAAAACTGTATATAGGCCCTGGGAATGCCGGAACTTCGGAATGCGGGGAGAATGTTCCTCTCAGTGTAAATGATTTCGAAGGCATCAGGAAGTTTGTACTGGGAAAAGGCATAAACATGCTGGTAGTTGGCCCCGAAGATCCCCTTGTGAAAGGGATACACGATTTCTTTCTTGCCGATCCGTTGTTAAATAAAATACCCGTGATAGGTCCTGTTGCCAAAGCCGCCTTGCTCGAAGGAAGCAAAGACTTTGCAAAACAGTTCATGATCAGGCACGGAATACCGACTGCAGCATATAAGACCTTTAATGTATCCAACATTGATCAAGGGTATACATTCATAGGCTCCCTCAAACCACCCTATGTTCTTAAAGCCGACGGACTGGCTGCAGGTAAAGGCGTTGTAATCTGCCAGGATCTGGCATCAGCCCTGCAGGAATTCAATGCCATGGTGAGGGACTCCAAGTTCGGGCAGGCATCAGCCAAAGTGGTCGTTGAGGAATTTCTCTCCGGTATTGAATGCTCAGCTTTTGTAATCACCGACGGCATTTCGTACCTGGTCCTTCCCGAAGCCAAGGATTATAAAAAAATAGGCGAAGGAGATACCGGGCCCAACACCGGCGGCATGGGATCTGTTTCCCCGGTTCCGTTTGCAGACCGGGATTTTCTAAAAAAGGTTGAAGACCGCGTAATCAGGCCCACGGTTGAAGGACTTAAGAAAGACGGGCTGGATTATACAGGGTTTATTTTTTTCGGGCTGATAAAGGTGAACGGCGATCCTTACGTGATAGAATATAACTGCAGGATGGGTGACCCCGAAACCGAATCAGTTGTCCCGAGAATAAAGAATGACCTGGTGGAACTGCTGAAGGCTGTTGCAGAGCGGAAATTAGGAGAGCATCGGATAATTACCGATCCGGGGACCTGCGCAACGGTAATGCTGGTTTCAAAAGGCTATCCTGATGCCTATGAAAAAGGAAAAACAATTACAGGAGCCGGCAGCGTGGAAGGTTCAATGGTTTTTCATGCCGGAACAAGCGTAAAGGAAGGTAAAGTGGTCACCAACGGAGGAAGGGTCATTGCCGTGACTTCCCTTGGGCCTGGTATGAAGGAAGCGCTGGCAGCTACTTACCGCAATGCAGAAAAGATAGAGTTTGACGGCAGGTACTTCAGAAGGGATATTGGGTTTGATCTGTAGGTAGCGAGGTAGCGAGAAGTGAGGTAGCGAAATAAAAATTATTTATTCTTATCATTACGTAAATGTTGCAAACAAAACTTAATATTATAAAGGTATTGAAAATGAATTTCGCTACCTCACTTCTCGCTACCTCGCTACCTGTTTTCGCTACTTCGCTACCTCGCTACTTCGCTATTTAAGGTATATGTTCATCCGCTTCTTCCGCTCGAGTTTCCCTGTCCAGTACCTTGTTATCGCGCTGGTCGGACTGATACTTTGGGGTAAAGCCTTCGTTCAGCCTCCACCGGTCCCTGTTCCCGAGGGACCCGTTCCTTTATACTCCCTTTTATATGCCGTACTCAACGGGTTTCCACACCTTGCTGTCATATTCGCATTTATCCTGGTTCTGATCGAAAGCTGGCTGCTGAACAACCTTTTAAATAAACATGAACTTGTACTTAAAAATTCCTCGCTTGCCTCGCTTATCTTTATCATCCTGATGAGTTCTTCGCCGGTCTACCTTACCCTCAACCCGCTCAACATCACCATACTCACTTCCCTCATAATTCTTAACAACCTGATGATTTCATACAGCAGGGCCGAAGACCTGGACCTTGTATTCAGTGCAGGATTCTTCGCGGCAGTAGGTTCACTGTTCTACTTCCCTTATGTGCTGATGCTTTTCATCGTTCCCGTTTGTTTCGTCCTGTTCCGTTCAAGCAAATGGAGGGAGTATGCCGCAGCTTTTATAGGCTTTCTCACTCCTTTCATTTTTCTGGCCACCTGGTATTTCCTGACAGACCAGCTGCAACAACAGATCGGAGTATACCGGAAAATGCTTTCATCCCTGTTCTTTTACCCGATCCACCTTCAAACCGACGACTGGGTCATAGGGATATTTACCCTTGTACTTGCGTTTTGGGGATTATATTACCTGATGAGAGGGCCGATGGAGAAGACTGCCGAAATACGTGCAAAAACTTATCTTATAGTATGGCTGATCCTGATCTCATTCCCTTCAGTGGCTTATTCCACAACCCTTGTCGTTTTTCACCTGGTCATGCTGTTTCCGACCCTGACACTACTGCTCACTTCAGCTTTTTTAGGGATAAAGAAAAAACGATGGGCTGAGATAATTTTCCTCATTTATTTTCTGATGATCCTGGTCAATTCGTATTTTTATAACCCTCAGTAAACATACAACTTATGTTACAGGGCTCATTTACAGGTGTTTTAGTCGAAGCCGGAGTTGATGAAGCCGGCAGGGGCTGCCTTGCCGGGCCGGTTTTTGCAGCTGCAGTTATCCTGTACCCGGGTTATTTAAATCCTGAACTGAATGACTCAAAACAGCTCTCGGCGCGCAAGAGGGAAGTACTAAGGCAAAAAATAGAGGAAGATGCCCTGGATTGGGCTGTTGGGATTGTACCTCCTGAGACCATTGATGAGATAAATATCCTCAATGCTTCGATTCTAGCAATGCACCAGGCCATCAGGAAACTAAAACAAGCGCCTGAATTAATCCTTGTCGACGGGAACCGCTTCAAACCGATTGACAACATCCGCCATCATTGTATTATAAAAGGAGATGCGAAATTCATGTCAATAGCAGCTGCATCGATCCTGGCCAAGACTTACCGGGATCAGTACATGTGCAGGATAGGGAAGGAATTTCCGCATTATTGCTGGGAAAACAATAAGGGATATCCCAGCAGGGATCACAGAGATGCCATTTATAATTTTGGTCCATGTGTTCATCACCGCAAAAGTTTCAGGTTGTATGAACAGTTAAAACTGGCATTATGAAGATCAGGAAAACATGGCTCATTGCCGCGGCTGCTGCAGTTCTGATCGCCCTGATCTGCTGGGGCATTTACAACCTTGTGAGGCTTACAGGCCAGCCTGAAGAATCACCTCTCAATGCCATTCCGGATAATACCGCACTGATCATCAAAATCAACAAGCCCGGCAATCTCTGGGAGGAACTTAACAGGTCAAGCCTGATCTGGAAATCGCTCAGCCATTACCCGGTGATCAGGTCAATAAAAAATGAGCTGCACCTGTTTGATTCAATCAGCCGCAGGAACGTAAAGATCAGCGCAGTGCTTCAGAGATACAACCTCGTTATAACGCTCTCGCTGAGCGGGAGGACCAGGTTCGGAGTGGTGTTTCTTACTTCAGCGCCGGGACGTGATCCCGGACTTGCAGCCGACGAGTTTGCAAAGGAGCTGTTCGGAGATTCGGTAAAGATCATCCAGACACCTTATGCATCAACCAGTATCCGCCGTCTGCAGACCGGGGATAAGGCCTCCCCCTTTTATTATGCGATTGTAAAAGGTGTTTTCATCGGAAGTTTTTATGCCGACCTCGTTAAAAAATCGATTGACCGTCTCACGTTCAACACACCCGCCTTCCAGGCATCAGGCTTCCAGAAAGTTGAAGCTCCCTCGGGCCGTAAAGCTGATGCGAACATTTATGTGAACTACCGCATGCTTGCACTGGCCTTGTCAAAGATCTCCAGAACCGAAAACCATATGGCCCTGATACAGCTTGCGCGGCTGGGATCATGGAGCGGTCTGGATGTGATCGTTAAAAAGGATGAAATTTTCCTAAACGGGTACACCCTTGCTGACGACACAACACTTCACTATCTTAATCTCTTCACAGGACAGCAACCCCAGGCTGAGGAACTCAGTTCAGTGATTCCCCGGAACATTTCCTGGTTTTCTTTCTTCGGATGGGGAGATTTAACAACCTACTTCGAACGTCTTGAACTGAGAAACCGCCAGGATGAGCTTGAAGCGGGGAACCAGAATGCACTAAGCCTGATCAATACAAAGTACCGTATCAGCCTGTCTGACTTTTTCCTGCCATGGATGGGGAAACAGGCCATGGTCTTCGCACAGGAATCCGATTCAGGACGGGGAAGCGAAAGGGTGTATGCAGCTTTCCAGGTCAGGGATTCGGTTCTGGCAGTATCACTCCTCGACAGCCTGAGGATCAGGATGGGGCTGAAAAAAGATTCAGTTAAATACAAGGGGTTTAGGATTATCGGCCTGCACTATAATAATGTGTTGCAGAATCTCTTTGGGTCCCTGTTCGATGCCGCCGGCCAGGCTTATATCACTTTTTTAAACCATGCCCTGGTTTTCGGCCGTGACCCCCAGGCTATCAAATTCCTGATCGATGAATATATCTCAGGTTATACACTGGGCATGGATAAAGAGTTCATTGATTTTAAGGGAAAGCTCTCTCCGAAGTCAAACATCTTCATGTACTTTAACACTTTACATGCATCCGGGGCACTTAGCAGGATGATGGACGATCCCCTGCTTGTCACTCTTCACCCCTGGCTTGACAGCCTTAAAAAATTCCATCCTGTCGGGATACAGTATACTGCCAGGGAAGAGATGTTCTATACGAGTATTTTCATCGGTTACACTCCGAATCTTCAGAAAGAAGGACCCTTACTCTGGAAAGCCAAGCTGGATACAACCATAACCGGGAGCCCCCAGGTATTGAACACCCTGGCGAAAGGAGAGCCCGCCATCCTGGTAAGGGACACCCTGAATAATATTTACCAGTATGGACCTGACGGAATCCTGAGGTGGAGGCTGCATTTCATGGGAAAGATCCTTTCAAAGATCCAGCCAGTTCTGATACCAGGCACTGATACCCTGTTTTATTTCTTTAATACCGACTCCCATCTATACATAGTCAGAAGCGACGGACAGCCGGCCACTGATTATCCGATGAGGTTCCCCATCCCGGCCACGAACCCTCTTACGATAGTAAATTTCAACAAACAGGGGGATTACAGGATTTTTATCGCGTTTAAGGACAAGCGCGTGTATGAATTTGATCTTCGGGGGCATTCAGTCACAAACTGGGAAAGACCGCAGATGAAAGCAGAGATCAGGTACCCGGTTGAGTATATGGTGTCAAATCATAAAGACTTCTTTTTTATCAGGGATAAAGAAAACGACCTGTTTATATCAGACCGGCAGGGTCGGCAAAGGATAAGGGTAGGGCCGATGTTCAGGCCTGCCGACCACTCCACTTTTTACCCGGTGAGTATGGCCCAGAACGGTTTGTTTCTCACCACCGGCTCAAGCGGAAAACTGAATTTCATACAGGAGAACGGCAGGACCGTTGAGATCTCCCTGGGGCAGTTCTCAAACCAGCACTGGTTCTTCAATGTTAACATAATGGGAAGCATTGTTCCTGAATACATCTTCGTTGATAAAAACAAGATTTATTATTTCAACCGCTCGAACAAACTCATTTATTCGTATGTATTCAGAAGGGAGATCACCCGGGCGCCCTTTGTTCTGCGTGACCACCTGAATAAGGTAGCCATGATTGGCGTCACAATCCCCGAAACAGGTGAGCTGTTCCTTTTCGACTCAAAAGGTTATTACCCTATGGAACCCGGAATTGACGGCAACACGCCATTTGATATCGCCCACCTCGATGATGAGAATTCACTGAACCTGCTGGTAGGCTCAGGCTCATACCTTAAGAATTACCACATACCGGCAAGATAATAAAGAGGCCCGGAAATCAACGATTGCAAAAACTATTTCAGAGGCAGAAGCTGTCCGGGATATGGGTCCATCCCTTCGCTCATCCCGCTGCGCTTCAGCAGCAGTTTCATTTTAATTCCATACCTCTGGGAAATCTCATACAAGGTTTCGCCGGCCTTTACGACATGAGCACGAACAGCGGCTTTCCTCTTCTTCGGCTGCATATAAACCACCTGCCCCGATTCAAGTGAACCTGCATATTTCAGGTCATTGTATTTCACCAGCTTTTTCTCAGTAATACCAAGAATGTCCGATAGTTTTGAAAGATTGTCGGTGCTCCTGGCAACTATGCATTTCAGGCTGTTGTTCTCATAAATCTTCCTCCCGTCACCGGCATAACCCGAACCCGGAAATGCCGAGATCCATGCATACCGGGTAAAGTCGGAACCTGCATCCTCGTTATTTTTCGCAACATACCCTTGTTTGTCATACAGGTAAAGCTGGTATTGTTCTATCGTGCGGATCAGCATCACTGCATATTGCTTATTCGTTGCATAACCAGCAGTTTCCAGCCCCTGGGCCCATCCTCGGTAATCGGTAATGTCAAGTTTGAAAAGGCCCTTGTAACGCTCTCTCTGTGTCAGAAAATACGAATGGTCATGAAAAGATTCTTCCGCCTGGCTGTATTTACGGAAACACTCATTGGCATGTTCATCGTTTTGATGGAATGTTGGACCGGCCCAATCGCTATGGCATTTGATCCCGAAATGGTTATTGGCCTCCTTTGCAAGCGGGCTCTGGCCTGCACGGGATTCAATGATCCCCTGGGCAAGTGTAATGCTTGCAGGGATGCGGAACTGGTTCATCTCTTCAACCGCTATGGCACTGTATGTTCTTATGTACGACCCAACCTGGATGTCGTAGGCGGAATTCTGAGCCTGGACTAAGGGTGGGAAAAGGATAA